>FWPV01011962.1_pt1 | contig 13588 bp, 12 predicted proteins | sample 2228371 | NCBI WGS metagenome assembly FWPV01 (sample SAMEA103939776, study PRJEB20133) | metagenome | reverse complement strand
AAAACGGCTCTTTCAATATTTTCTATTGCGGGTTTAAGGTGATATATTAAAAGGTGTAGCAGGAACTAAGACAATGCATAAATATGTAATGGAAAAAGTAAAACAAGGAAAACTTGCAATTGATAAGATAAATACTGCGGTTGAAAGAGTTTTGAAATTTAAATTTAAGTATTGTATGGATATCCCACCTATTAAAAAGACAAAAAAATTTTAGAAAACAAAAAATTTGAAGAAATGTCACAAAAAGTTGCAGATAATTCAATAACACTTGTAAGGAACAATGAAGGCTTGATACCATTAAAACCCAAAAAGGATGAAATAATCTGTATCATTCAGCCAGGAATGATAAGACTTGAGATGTCAGATGCGGTAAATTTATATGATGAAAACAAATTAAAGAGTGAAATAATGAAAAGGCATAAGAATGTAAGGGAAGTTGTAATATGGCTTGAACCAAATAAAGAAGAATTGATTTCAATTTTTGACAATGCTTTTATTTCAGATATAATAATTGCCTGTACACAGAATGCTTATAAATACTCAGATCAGGTAAAAATGATAAAAGAATTAAAAGAACTTGCATACACAAAGAATAAAAAATTAATTACGGTTGCTTTAAGAAGCACATCTGACCTTGCATATTTTTCTGAAATTGAAACGCACCTTGTAAGTTATGCTAACTGGGATTCTCAGATGCAAGCACTTGTTAAAGTTCTTTTTGGTGAAATAAAACCAAAAGGCAAATTACCGGTTCCTGTAAAAGGACTCTATAAAGTAGGATATTCTTTTAAAGGAAAACCCAAATTTAAAAAAGAAAAAAATTGTTCAGAAAAATTTTTTCTGGCATGAAAGAAAAGATGAAGAAAAAAAATAAATGAGGACAAAATGCAAAACAAATACAGACATTTTTCAAAAGATAGAAAAGAATTTATAATTACAAATCCAAAAACACCCAGAGCATGGTTCAATTATCTTTTTAATGATAATTATCATTGTATATGCTCTGCAACAGGAGGAGGTTTTTCATATTATATAGATCCAAAAACTTACAGAATATTAAAATGGGAGCATTTGCATACAGATAGACCGGGAAGATATGTTTTTTTAAGAGATATGGAAACAGGAGATTTCTGGTCAATAAACTGGCAACCTTTGAGAAAAAAACTTGATTTCTGGGAAGCGCATCACGGAATAAATTATACAGTAATTAAATCAAAAAATTCAGGGATAGAAGGTGAAATTACCTATTTTGTTCCTTTAAAAGAACCTATTGAATGCTGTATGATTAAAATTAAAAATACAACACGATATTTAAGAAAAATAAAAGCATTTCCTTTTGCGCATTTTTTAGATGGCGACCCATCAATGGAAGCTGTTTTACCACAGATTTATCCTATGTATTTAAGAGCGCATTTTGATGAAAAAAAGAATGCAATATTAATAAGAAGAGTTGCAGTTCCAGGTATTGAAAAAGAAAGGCATTGCTTTTTTGCAACAACAGCTGATGTTAATGGTTTTGATTGTGTTAAAGAAGCATTTTTTGAAAGTGTTGGCTATTCAGATTCGCCAAAAGTTGCACAAACAGGCAAATGTTCAAATAGTATTTCTTATGGTGAAGATACTATAGGTGCTTTTGAACATTATTTTGAATTAAAACCTGGGCAGGAAACTGAATTTGCAATATCTTTAGGTTTTATTGCTGAAAACAAAATGAAAAATAAAATTAAAACTTATTATAATAACTTTAACTGGATAAAAGAGCAGTTTGAAGAAACAAAAAATTACTGGAATGAATATATTGACAGATTTACTATTAAAACACCTGATGAAAAATTTGATACAATGGTAAATATCTGGGGTAAAATTCAATTAACTGCAATTACTCGTTTCCGGGGAACATCCCCATATCACGGTGCAGAAGGTGGATTAGGATACAGAGATTTAGCCCAGGACATAGAAGGGATTACATCCCTTGACCTTAAACTTGCAAAAGAAAAATTAATGCTCATTTTAAAATATCAGTATAACTATGGCCATACAGTTTCAGGATTTTCAATTATTGATGGACCATGGTCAAATGAGGGTGTAACAGGAAAGGCAGACGTTACTGTATGGCTTCCATATACTACGCTGGCATATATAAAAGAAAGCGGTGATACAAAATTTTTAAAAGAAAAAGTGCCATTTTTAAATGGTGGCAGTGCAACTGTATATGAACATATTTTAAGGGCTGTTCGTTATTTATTTAATGAAACAGGACGAAATGGTTTGCCTCTTATAAAACGCGCTGACTGGAATGATGCTTATGATTGTTTAGGTAAAAGTGGAAAAGGAGAATCTGTATGGCTTGCAATGGCTTTATGCAGGGCATTTAATCATGTAAAAGAACTTGCTGAATTTTTAAAAGATAAAAAGGTAGTAAAAGAAATGGTACAAAAACATAAAATAATGAAAGCCAGAATAAATAACGTTGCATTTGATGGTGATTATTACATAGCTGCTTTTAATGACAGGGGATATAAAATAGGATACAGAAAAAATAAAGAAGGTGTAAAACCATTAAATTCACAGACATGGGCAATTTTAGGAGATGTTATTCCTGATGAAAAAAGATTAAAATCAGTTTTAAAAACAATTGATGATTTAGATACGCCTTATGGACCTGTTTTATTTAAAAAAGCATATACTGAATTTAATCCAGAGATAGGAAGGGTAACTTCTTTTGCCCCTGGTGTTAAGGAAAATGCAGCTGTTTTTTCACACGCCGTTGCATTTAAAATTGTTGCAGATTGCATGATAAAACGCGGAGAACATGCTTATGATTCATTTTCTAAGCTTTTACCGTTAAGTAAGATAAAACTTGATGACCCTGATAAATATAAAGGAGAACCTTACGTATATGCTGAATATGTAGTAGGTCCTGATAATAAAAGAAATTATGGTGAAGGAACTTTTACATGTAATACAGGAACATCACCATGGATGTTTATGGCTGCAACTCAGTGGATTTTAGGAGTAAGGGCTGCATTTGATGGAATAATTATTGACCCATGCCTTCCTTCAAAATGGAAAGAAGTAGAAACGAGAATACCTTTCAGAGGAAAAATTTTGAACATAAAAATTAAAAATTTAAAAGGTAAAGCATCAAAGAATCAGAAAGTGACAATTATGTTAAATGGTGATAAAATAGAAGGCAATTTATTGCCAATAAGTAAAATTAAGGTGATAAAAGAAGAAGAAATTGATATACTTGTAGAAGTAAAATAAGGAGTAAAATTAAAGTGTTTGATAAACTCACACTGTCAGGTTATAGAGGAAAAATAGGTGCGGGTTTTGATTTAAATAAAGTTTCAGAACTTGTCAGCGCATTTTCTAACTTCATCGGGCAGGGAAGTAAAGTAGCACTCGCAACTGATGATAAAAAATCATCAGAGATGATAAAGTACTGCATTATTTCTTCCCTTTTAGCAGGTGGTATAGAAATTTATGATTTAAATAAAGTTTTAACATCTAATCTGCAGATTTATATAAAAGAAAAAAATTTAAATGCAGGTATAATGATAGGTGGTTTTAAGGATGATGCTATAAATGATATAAGGTTTTTCAGACAGGATGGGTTGCAGTTTTTAGCAAATGATATGCAATCCATGTTAAATATTTATCATTTAAAAAAGTATAATTTCAGTAAATGGGATAGTTTAGGCAAAGTTGTAACTATAAATGATGTAAAAGAAATTTATTTTAAAAAGTTAGCAGAAGCATTTTCAGAAGTTGAAAAAATAAAAAACAAAAAGATAAAAATAGATGGCGCCTGTAATATCATAAAAGAATATTTTAAAACAGGCGCAGAAAAATATGGATTTTCAATTGTAAAAAAAGGAGAGGATATATCTTTTGAAATAAATACAGAGGGTTCCATTCAGGAGATAAAAATAAAAAATAAAAAAATCTCAACAGAAAAAATTTTGCCCTTTGTTATTAAATTAATGTCTGATAAATGTAAAAAAGTTATTACAAATTTCAGTTCTTCTTTTGCTTTGAAAGAAATCAGTGGAATTGAAATATCAGAAACAAAGGCAGGTATGGAAAATATAGCGGAAAAAGTTTTAAATGAAATGGCAGATACAGGCGGCGAAGGATGTGGAAGTGTTTTATTTCCAGATTTTGTTTATGGATATGATGCTTTTGCAACATCCATATTTATTTTATGCAGTCTTACCCAAAAAACAGATATTTTAAAATCAATACCCGATTATTTTTATTATAAAAAAATGATAAATGTAAATCCTTATGAAAGTTATCAGATTATAAATTTGTTGTATAATTATTTAAACAAAAAATATAAAGTTATAAAAACAGATGGTTTAAAAATAATAGATAAAAATTTCTGGATAACAGTAAGACAATCAGGTAGCAAAGATGTGATAAGAATAATTTCGCAGGCAAAAAAAAAGAACAAAGTGCTATCTTTGATAAAAGATATTGAAAAAAATATAAAAAAGTTTATGGAGTAAAAATGGCAGTTTATGATTTAAAAGTGAGTATATCAGGAATAAGAGCAACAGTTGGTGACACTTTAACTCCGCAACTTATTTTGAAATTTGCATCAGGTTTCGGGACATATTTAAAAGGTGGACGTATAGTTGTTGGAAGGGATTCGCGGGTATCCGGGGAAATGGTTAAAAATGCTGTATTTGCGGGTCTTTTAGCAACCGGTTGTGAGGTAATTGATTTAGGTATATGTATGGTTTCAACTGTTCATGTTATGGTAAAAAAATTAAAAGCAAAGGGTGGTATAGCAATTACAGCAAGTCACAATCCGGTTGAATGGAATGCATTAAAATTTATAAACAGTGATGCAATAATTTTACCGCCTGATGAAGCAGAAGAACTTTTAAGCATAGTTAATAATGAAAAGTTTAAATATGTAAGTTCAGATAAAATCAAAAATGTCAGGCAGGATTTTACAGGAAAAGAAACACATATTGATTTAGTTTTGAAAAATATTCCTGTAAGTAAAATAAAAAATAAAAAATTTAAAATTGTTGTTGATTGTGTAAATGGTGGTGGTTCTGAAACTGTTCCTGAATTTTTGAAAAAATTAGGATGCGAAGTTATAGCATTAAATACCACCCCTGATGGAATTTTCCCGCATCATCCAGAGCCTCTTGATAAAAATTTAAGTGATATAAAAGAGGAAGTTAAAAAACAAAAAGCAGATATTGGATTTGCAGTGGATGCAGATGCAGACAGGTTAGGAGTGATAGATGAAAATGGAATATTTGTAGGTGAAGAGATGACACTTGCACTTGCTGCTTATTATGTCTTGCCAAAATTTAGAACATCAATTACCACTAATTTATCAAGCAGTTCTATACTTGATTTTGTTGCTCAAAAAAATAATGTTGAAATTTTCAGATCAAAAGTAGGAGAAGCCAACGTAGTTGAACTTATGAAAAAGAAAAAATCAGGACTCGCCGGTGAAGGAGGTGGAAAAGTTATTTTTCCGCCGGTGACTTTAAGTGCTGATTCACTCTCTGCAATGGGACTTATACTTTCTTTGCTTGCAGATGAAAATAAAAAATTATCTGAAATAGTAAATGAATTTCCGAAATTTTATACTATAAAATACCGCTTTGAAATTGGAAATAAAAATGCCTATTATATTTTAAATTATTTAAAAGAACAATATAAAGACGAAAATATAAATATAGAGGATGGTATAAAAATAGTAAGAAAAGATGGCTGGATACATATAAGGTCATCAAATACAGAACCAATAATAAGAATTATTGTTGAAACAATCTCGCAGGAGTTAACTGAAAAAATGCTAAAAGAAGTTCTTGATAAATTAAAAAATTATATAAAAATTTTGACTTAAGGAGGTTTTTTATGGACATTGTTCAAAAGTTTTATGAAAAAGCAAAAGAAAATCCATTGAAAATTGTTTTTCCAGAAGGAGATGACGAAAGAATTCTACCGGCAGATGCAAAGGTAAAAGAAATGGGAATTGCTGTTCCTGTAATAGTTGGTAATCCTGAAAAAGTTAAAGAACTTGCAAAATCAAAGAGTGTTTCGGTTGAGGGAATTGAAACTATTGACCCGTTAACTTCTCTAAAACTTGAAACTTATGCAAAGGAATATGCTTCTTCTCGCGGAATGAAAGAAGCAGTTGCAAAAAAATTGGTAAAAGATATTTATGTTTTTGGTGCAATGATGGTAAAAATGGGAGATGCTGATGGTATGGTGGGAGGAGTTAACTGTCCAACCGCAAAAATGATATCAGCAGCATCATTAACTGTTGGTTATGAAGCAGGAATGTCAACAGCATCCAGTTTTTTTATAATGGTAATACCAGAATATTTAGGTGAAAAGGATAAGGTTTTAATATACGCAGATTGCGCAGTAATTCCAAATCCAAATGCACAGCAACTCGCTGAGATAGGAATTGCATCAGGGATAAACGCAAAAAATTTAGTCGGGATAGAGCCCAAAATTGTTTTTCTTTCTTTTTCAACAAAAGGTTCTGCTTCACACCCGGATGTTGATAAAGTTTTGCAGGCAATTGAAATCGCAAAGAAAATAAATGAAGAAAAAAAATTAGGATTTGAAATTGACGGGGAAATGCAGGCAGATGCTGCAATAGTTCCAAAGGTAGGTGAAAAAAAAGCGCCGGGAAGTAAAGTGGCAGGCAAAGCAAATGTTTTAGTTTTTCCTGATTTAGATGCAGGAAATATTGGTTATAAATTAACAGAAAGAATAGGAAAAGTAAAAGCATTAGGTCCTATTTTGCAGGGTTTTGCAAAACCTGTAAATGATATGTCACGCGGCGCATCTGTGCAGGATTTAGTTGATGTTGCTGCAATTACCTGTGTCTAGGCGCAATGGAACAAAAAATAAAAGGGTGAAAAAAATGAAAAAATTAACTAATTTCTTTTTGATTGCTTTTACTTTTATGATGCTTTTTTTTAATAGTTGCAGTAGTTCAAGCAGTCCAACTTCAAGCGGTGGTGGCGGTGGTTCAACAATCCCAACTGCAACGCCAAATGCTACACAGGGTGGTTCATCTTACACAGGCGGAAGTATTGTTATTGATTCCGATGATAAATTTTTGCCTGAAAATGGTGTTGTGGGTGGCACAGGAACAAGTTCTGACCCTTATATTATAGAAGGATGGACAATTGATGCATCAAATTTTGATACATCAAACTGGCCATATATAAAGGTTAGCATTGCGATAGGTTTTACAACCAAATATTTTATCATAAGAAATTGCACAATTTCAAATGCAGGCAACTATGGTGCTGGAATTTCATTAGGTTTTGTAAATAATGGTAAAATTGAAAATTGCACAATAAGTAATTGTGGTTCTGGTATTGTAACTCAAAGGTGTAAAAATACAGTAATTTCAAACAATATTATAAATAATTGTGAAGATGGCATTTCAAATGGTTCATATAGTTCAGAAGCAATTGCAATAAGTGGTAATACTATTTCAGCGTGTTCTTCTCATGGGGTTTATTTTCACTATCTTTCAGCTAATAGTATTGTTGAAAAAAATATTATATCAGGATGTGGCACAGGGATATATGCGAGTGCTTTATGGTTCGGAGGATGTATTATTTCAGAAAATTCAGTTCAAAATAATTCAGTGGGTATAGAAGTTTCAAATGATTCAGAAGGAAACACAATAACAGCAAATATTGCAAATAATAATACCGGTCCAGGTATATGGATTTTAGGTAGCAAAAATAATATTACTAATAATATTACAAATTATAACGGAACAGGGATTAGGATTGATCCGCCAATAGGTGGTGCTGCGGCAAATGAAAATTTTATTAATGGCAATACCGGAAGTAACAATCAAGCAGATGGATTTTATTTGGGATATGATTGTATAAATAATATAGTTTCAAACAATATATTTTTAAATAACAATCAATCCGGCGGTTTTTATTATGATTTGAAAATAAACAATAAAAACAATATATTATCAAACAATACTTATATGACAATTTATATTGCACCATAAAATAATTTTATAAGGAGGATGAATTATGAAAATCTTGGTTTTAAACTGTGGCAGTTCATCAATTAAGTATCAATTATTTGAAATGCCAGAAGGAAAAGTTTTAGCAAAAGGTTTGATTGAGAAAATAGGTGAAGCATCATCAAAAGCAAAACAGCAGGCAGGAGATAAAGAAATAAAGATAGAAAAACCAATTAAAAACCATGACGAAGCATTAATGTTAATGAAGGATATGCTTACAGATACAGAAAAAGGAGCAGTTAAATCTTTATCAGAAATAGAAGCAGCAGGACACAGAGTTGTTCATGGTGGGGAAGATGTTTCGGGGTCAGTCATAATTGATGATAAAGTTATCAGTATAATAGACCGTTATTGTGATTTAGCACCGCTACATAATCCGCCGAATTTACAGGGTATAAAGGCAGCAATTAACCTTTTTGGCAATATTCCTGAGGTTGCCTGTTTTGATACTGCATTTCATCAAACCCTGCCGCAGGTTGCATATATGTATGCATTGCCTTACGAAATTTATGAAAAATTTAAGGTGAGAAAATATGGATTCCACGGAACATCTCATAGATATGTTGCAAGAAGGGCAGCAGAAATTTTAAATATTGATAAATATAAATTAAATGCAATAACCTGTCATTTAGGAAATGGTTGTTCCATGGCTGCAGTAAAAGAAGGAAGGTCAGTAGATACAACAATGGGTTTAACTCCATTAGAAGGACTCGTTATGGGAACAAGGACAGGAGATTTTGACCCGGCTGTAATCTTTTATCTGATAGGTAAAGGTTATACGGCAAAAGATTTAGATACAATGTGCAATAAAAAATCAGGACTCCTTGGCATTTCTGGAATTTCTAATGACGTCCGTGAATTAGAAGAAAAAGCAAAATCAGGCGAAAAGAAAGCACAACTTGCTCTTGATATGTTTGCATACAAAATAAAAAAATATATAGGCGCATATATTGCAGTTTTAAATAATGTCCATTGTATAATTTTTACCGGTGGAATAGGAGAAAATGGAGCAATTATGCGTAAAAGAATTTTACAGAATATGGAAGGGTTAGGAATAATTATGGATGAAAATAAAAATAATGAAAAAATTGGTGGAAATGAAGGTGATATTTCAGCGCAGGATTCAAAAATAAAGGTTTTAGTGGTGCCAACAAATGAAGAAAAAGCAATAGCCCGGGATACTTATAGTTTAGTTACAAAAAAATAAAAATAAAGGAGGAAATTATTATGTCAGACACATTAGAAAGAGTAAAAAAAGTAACAGCAGAATTGTTAAAGGTCGATAAAAGCAAAATCACAGAGTCATCAAGGTTTGTAGAAGATTTAGTAGCAGAATCAGTCCAGTCAATAGAACTTGTTGCGACATTTGAAGAAGAATTTGGAATAGAAATGGATGAAAATTAAGCGCTCGCAGTTAAGACAGTTGGGGATGCAGTAAAGTTCATAGATAATATTTTAAATAAAAAATAGTAAAAAAGTTTACAGCTGTTAATTCAGGAGGAATTTTTATGGCTAAACTTACAAAAGAACAGATAGAAGCATTGCAAAAAAATAGATGTTATGCTGATGACTGGGATAAAATAGAAGTTGCGGAAGGTTTTAAACCAGACAGAATCCAGGATTGCTATTTTAAAGGGAATATTAAAATTGGAAAGTTAACCGGAAAAATAGATATTGGTGATGGAATAGAAAGAGCAGCAGGAATTTACAGAGCAAAATTAAATAACGTAAGCATAGGGAATGATTGCTATATAGCAGATGTTAAAGGATGGATTTCTAACGTTGACATTGATGATGGCGTTGTAATTGAAAATGTTGGTGATATAAAATGCGTGGGCGAAACATCCTTTGGTAACGGAACCCCTATAGAAGTTTTAAATGAAGGTGGCGGAAGAGAATTAAAAATAACAGCAAAAACCAGCGCCCAGATTGCTTATCTTACTGTTTTATACAGGGATAAGAAAAATTTAATAGAAAAATTAAATAACATTACGGATAGATTTGCTGCATCATTTAAGAGAAACAGAATATATATAGGAAAGGATGCTAAAATTTTAAATTCAGTAATGATTAATAATGTTTATATAGGTGAATCAGCTGAAATAAAAGGTGCACAATATTTAGACGAAGGAACCATAGATTCATCCAAAGAAGCAAAAACAGAAATAGGTAATGGAGTTGTTGCTGAGCATTTTATAGTTGAAAAAGGTGCATCGGTAAAAGAGGGTGCGATGATTTTTTCTTCACTTATCGGTGAAGGAACTAAAATAGGGGAACAATTTTCAGCAAAATCATCAGTATTTTTTGCAAATTCAGAAGGATATCACTCAGAAGCATGTTCTGCTTTCTGTGGTCCTTATTCTGTTTCTCATCACAGGTCAACACTTTTAATAGCAGGATATTTTTCATTTTATAATGCAGGGAGTGGAACCAACCAGTCAAACCATATGTATAAATTAGGACCAATCCATCAGGGTATACTGGAGCGCGGATGCAAAACTGGTTCTTTTTCTTATCTTTTATGGCCCTGTAAAGTAGGTGCGTTTTCTGTTGTCATAGGAAAACACTATGCAAATTTTGATACTTCTGACCTTCCATTTTCATATATTACAGAAGAGAATGGAAAGTCAATAATAACACCTGCTATGAACTTTTTTACAGTTGGAACAGTAAGAGATGGTGAAAAATGGCCTGCAAGAGATAGAAGAAAAAATAAAAATAAATTAGATTTAATTATTTTTGATGTTTTATCACCATTTACAGCCCAGAAAATGATAAAAGCAGTTAAGATTTTACAAGAACTTTATGATACTGCTGAAAAAGGTGTTGAATTTGTAAAATACAACGGAATAAACATCAAAAGAGTTTTGTTAAAAACAAATAGAAAATATTATCAACTTATTTTGTCTAAATATTTTGGTGATGTCCTGTTAAAAAGAATTCAGAAAGTAAATGCCAATAAAATATCTGATGTTTTAAAGATGGATGAAGATGGTGTTTCCGGTAAAAATGAATGGATTGATGTCTGCGGGCTTTTATGCACAAAGGAAAGATTAAATAAATTCATTGCAGATATTGAAGCAGAAAAAATAAATGACTTTGATTCATTGCAGGCGGAATTAGAAAAAATTTATAATTATTATGAAGCGGATGAATGGAACTGGGTAATGGAAAACTATAAGGAATATACCGGAAAGGATATTTCATCTGATGTTGTTGGTTTACTTGATGCATGGAAAGAAGCATCAATAAAACTTTATGATATGGTTTTAAATGATGCGCAGAAAGAATTTGTTGGTAATACGCGTATCGGTTTTGGAATTGATGGCAACCAGGATGCTGATTTTGAAGCTGTTCGCGGTAAATATGATACCAATAAATTTGTAAAACAACTTGGTGAAAGAAAAGCAAAAGTAGAAGAAATTTATAATTCTTTAAAAGCAAAGATATAGAGGTTATTTATGATAACTGGGCTTGGAATAGATATATGCGATATAAATAAATTAAAAAGACCTTTGAAAAATAAAAGATTTTTAGAAAGGGTTTTTAGCAAAAAAGAAATTGCATACTGTAAGTCAAAGAAAAATGCTATTATACATTTTGCAGGAAGGTTTGCAGTTAAAGAGGCATTTTTAAAAGCAGTATCAGATAGAAAAGATATTCCTTTATGTGAAATAGAAACAGTAAATAACGAATACGGAAAGCCTGATATAAAACAGACTGCCTTTGTTAAAAAGTTACTTAAAGAAAAAAAAGTAAAAAAAATTTTTATTTCTATTTCACACATTAACGCTTTATCAGTTGCTGTTTGCATACTTGAAAAATAAAAAGGAGGTGATATTAAAATTTTTAAAAAGTTAGTTTCACGAAAATTATATTAAAAATTTTAAAGAGGAGATAAGATAAAGATGAGACTTATTATTCAAAAAGATTATGATGCAATGAGCAAATGGGCAGCACATTATATTGTAAAAAGGATTTAGATTTTAAACCAACCGAAAGTAAACCATTTGTTTTAGGTTTACCATCAGGTTCGTCACCAATAGGAACATATAAAGAAATGGTAAAACTTCACAAAGAAGGAAAAATTTCATTTAAGAATGTTATTACCTTTAATATGGATGAATATGTAAATATTCCAGAAGACCATCCAGAAAGTTATCATTCTTTTTTGGCAAAAAATTTCTTTGACCATATAGATATTCCACAAAGCCAGATAAATATTTTAAATGGAAATGCAAAGTATTTAGAAAAAGAATGCGCAGATTATGAAAAAAAGATAAAAGATGCAGGAGGGATTGAACTTTTCTTAAGGGGGATAGATCCTGATGGTCATATTGCATTTAATGAACCAGGTTCTTCTTTAGAATCCAGAACTCGTATAAAAACTTTAACGTATGACACCATACTTGCTAATTCAAGATTTTTTGACAATGATATAAATAAGGTCTCAAAACTTGCTCTAACAGTTGGTGTTGGAACGGTAATGTCAGAAAGAGAAGTTATGCTAGTAGTCAATGGTTATAAAAAGGCAATAGCATTACAAAAATGCATAGAAGAAGGTGTAAACCATATGTGGACAGATTCTGCTTTGCAACTTCACCCACGTGCAATAATTGTTTGTGATGAAGAAGCAACAGCAGAGTTAAAAGTAAAAACAGTAAATTATTTTAAAGATATAGAAAAAAGTAATTTGCAGCCAGCAAAGATATAAATATAAGCAAAGAGCCAGTGATTGCATCACTGGCTCTTTAAAAAAAAGGGGAAAAAGTGTTTATAATAAGGTCAGCAGAAAAAAAAGATATGCCAGAGGTTGAAATATTAACTGAAATGGTTTTTAAGGATACATTTGTCAGAGATGTTATTGAAAAAGAAGAAGAGTTTGATTATGAAAATGTAAGATTACTTTTTGATGAATCCAGCAAACTTGCAAGTACGGTTTTTATAATACCCAGGGAAATGTATTTTAAAGGTCTTTTTCTTAAACTTGGTGGTATTGGTGGAGTGGCAACCGACCCTGCTTTTCGCGGAAAAGGTTATGCAAATTTTTTAATGCAGGATGCAGTTGCAAATATGAAAAAGAGAGATTTTGATATAAGTATTTTATATCCTTTTAAATCAGAATATTATGCAAAATTTGGTTATCGCGAAATTTTAATTCCTTTTGGGGTTATACCTGTAGATATAGAGATAAAAATAAACGACAATTATGAAGTAAAAGAAATTGAAAAATTAGAAAAGGATATGGAACAATTAGAAAAATTATATAACGAATTTTGTTCTAATTTGATAGGACCTGTAAAGAGAAGTAAAATTTATTGGCAACAAAAATTTGAAAAAAATAAAAGAATAAGAGAAAAGTTTTTTATAGCAAAAAAAGAAGAAAAAATAGTAGCATATTTAATTTTAGATAGAATAAAAAAGGACTGGGCAGATGAAATTTATAAATTAAAAATAACGGAATGTGTCTGGGATAAAAAACATTTTTCAGCAGTTGATTCTTTAATAAAAACAGATCTTAAATATGCAAAGGAA
>FWPV01000946.1_pt1 | contig 13588 bp, 7 predicted proteins | sample 2228371 | NCBI WGS metagenome assembly FWPV01 (sample SAMEA103939776, study PRJEB20133) | metagenome | reverse complement strand
CGTGGACAAGAGACAATCTGACAATTCCAAAATCCCTTTCCCGGCGCCCCGCCGCCCACCCCGGGGGCATAAATTTCTCGGGGTCTCGCTTCCTGCCGCACGGGCGGTATCCTGCCGGCATGTCGCAGCCGGCATTTCGTATGCCTGTCCTTCATGGGGCGTCGGCCATTCAGGTCATGTGGGCAAAAATCGTAACCAGATGTGAAAGGATGGTACGCCGCAGGCAGGGGCTCGTCCCCCACCGGACTCCCGGAGCCTTGTCCACTGAACTCCCGGCCGCTTGGCATGTTTATTGATTATGCCACGGTGCCTGGATCTTTTCGGTTTCCCGGCAGCAGCGGGCCACGTTTCATAAACCTTTTCCATGGAAGGAAGGCTCGCTGGCAAAACGGGACTGTGACCTTTTGATTTTATAACTCTCATGAGGGCGAAATGGCGATACCGGTATTCAAAGAAAACATGTCATCAGACAGCAACGATTTGTGGCCAAATGTGCATACGGACCGCGCTTCCAGCGCTGCTGAAATAGACGATGAAGCGGAGCGGAGCCTGCAATGGTCTTTTGGCTGCAAAGGTATCCACGGTGGTAAGCGCTGCATGCCAGGCGGCGTTCGTGCAAAGGAATTGCGCCGGGATGAACCTGTGAGAACTTCAATTGATCCGGCGTCTCTGTTGCGCGCCGCTGCTTCGGAGCCGTGGTCACGCAGCGGGGTAGCGCAGTTCTTCCTGCATCCGCCCAAATCTGTTGCGGTTGTCGCAGGAGTGCGCCCCAGGGTACACGGCAAGTTCATATTTGTTGGAGAAGAGAAGCTTTATATCCGCGGAGTCACCTACGGACCCTTTCATCCTGATGAAAATGGCTGCGAATACCATGACGAGGCGACTGTAGAAAGAGACTTCAGGCAAATGGCGGAGAACAACATAAACGCAGTGCGCATTTATACCGTGCCGCCACGCTGGTTACTGGATGTTGCTCAACGTTGCGGACTGCGTGTCATGATTGGTCTTCCCTGGGAAGAACACATCACCTTTCTTGATGATAGAAAAGTGGCGCGGGACATTGAAAATCGAGTTCGTGCCGGAGTTCGGCAGTGTGCAGGTCATCCTGCGGTTCTCTGCTATACCATCGGCAACGAAATTCCCGCCTCGATAGTGCGCTGGTACGGTAACCGGCGAATCGAAGCGTATCTCGAGCGGCTTTATCACGCGGCCAAGGCTGAAGATCCGGAAGCCCTTGTGACCTATGTGAACTTCCCCACCACGGAATACCTGCAGTTGCCCTTTGTGGATTTCCTCTCCTTTAATGTGTACTTGGAAACACAGGAAAAACTGGACGGCTACCTGGCCCGTCTACAGAACCTGGCGGGCGATCGTCCCCTGGTGATGGCCGAGGTCGGTCTGGACAGCATGCGCAATGGCGAACAGGCGCAGGCTTCGATGCTCGATTGGCAGATTCGTTCTACCTTTGCTGCGGGGTGTGCGGGCGTGTTCGTATTTTCCTGGACCGATGAATGGTATCGAGGGGGATTTGATATTGACGACTGGGGGTTCGGCATTACCGATCGCAACCGGCGTCCCAAGGAATCCATCGCCGCCGTACGAAAGGCTTTCTGTGACGTGCCCTTCCCGCCTGACTTGAGTTGGCCGAGCATTTCGGTGGTAGTGTGCACCTACAACGGCAAGCGCACCATCCGGGACTGCCTAGAGGGACTTAGAAGACTGGAATATCCTAATTTTGAAGTGATTGTGGTCAACGATGGTTCAACGGACGGCACAGGAGCCGTTGCCGAGGAATATGGATTCAAGGTCATCACCACCGAAAACCGTGGGTTGAGCAGCGCGCGGAATACCGGCATGCGCGAGGCTGGCGGGGAAATAGTGGCCTATATAGACGACGATGCTCGTCCAGATCCCCACTGGCTGACTTATCTTGCCGCATCGTTTTTACGATCCGACCACGTGGGCATCGGTGGACCGAACCTTCCCCCCCCTGGTGACGGACCAATAGCGGAATGTGTCGCCAACTCGCCGGGAGGACCCATTCACGTGCTCCTCACGGACCAGGAAGCCGAGCACATACCGGGATGCAATATGGCTTTCCGCAAGGCCGCACTGGAGGCGATTGACGGGTTTGATGTCCGCTTTCGCATAGCGGGGGATGATGTTGATCTGTGCTGGCGGCTCCAACAGCGCGGCTGGACGCTGGGATTCAATCCGGCGGCCGTGGTCTGGCATCATCGCCGCAATTCGATCAAGGCCTATTGGAAGCAGCAGCTCAATTACGGCAAGGCCGAGGCGGATCTGGAAAAAAAATGGCCGGAAAAATACAATGCCGCGGGCCATATTCCCTGGACCGGCCGACTCTATTTCAAGGGATTCGAGCAGCTGCTCGGTTGCTTCCGCGGTCGAATTTATCAAGGGACGTGGGGCAGTGCCCTGTTCCAGTCTATTTATCAGCCGGCCCCGAGTCTCTTGTGGTCTTTGCCCATGATGCCCGAATGGTATGTGATCATTGCGGCACTCATGGGCATTTCCCTGCTGGGGCTGGAATGGCCTCCCTTGTTGACGGCGTTGCCGCTGTGTGCAGTGGCCCTGTTCATCCCGATGTTAAATGCCGCCATTAATGCCGCCCGCATCAACTTCGGTGCTGAGGGGCGGGCACCAAAAGATATCCTGAAGCTGCGGGCATTGACTGCCGGTATGCATCTCATACAGCCTCTGGCACGCCTGCTCGGCCGCCTTCGTCTGGGCCTCACCCCATGGCGCAGATGCGCGGCTGTGGGCATTTCACACCCGCTGCCGTGGCCGCGGACATTCACTCTCTGGAGCGAACATTGGGATTCGCCTCTCAGCTGGTTGGAATCTTTGGAGGCGAGCTTGAAGAGTCTGCGGACGGTTGTGTTGCGCGGCGGCGATTTTGACCGATGGGACTTGGAATTGCGTGGGGGATTGCTCGGCTGCGTGAGAATCTTGATGGCGGTGGAAGAACACGGCGGCGGCAAGCAGTTGGTCCGTTTCAGAGCATGGCCCAGGTGCCCGCGAGGTGGGGTAATTATCACTTTGGTGTTTGCCGTTCTTGCAGCACTTGCGGCTATCAGTCATGCCTGGGTCGCGTGCGGAATGCTCAATTTTATCGCCCTGGTTCTTATGACCCTCGTTTTTAGAGAGTGTTCATCGGCCATGGCCGCAGTCAGCACGGTTCTCAAGTCTGTTGAGAATAAGTGAAGCCTGGTGATATCCGGCCTACCTCTTTGTCATGCCGGCAACAGTCGACATCCGGTGGAAAGCTGCAAGGTTGGGTTGAATGCAATGCCGACAATGCTCATCCTAAAACGGCATGAAGCAGTACAAGGATGGGTGGAGCGGAGCGAAACCCATCAGTGGGTGTGGACATAAAAATGAATATTTGTTTTCTTGACAAGTATGAATCAGAGGCGGGTGATTGGTCTGGTTGCGGAGGGGCTGTCCCCTGTGAGGCGCAGCTTTTCATCCTCGTGCCAAAGTTCCAGCGCCTCCCCTTTCTGCAGTGTATATGTCGCCGATTCCCGTTTGATGTCCACCTGCAAGACACAACTGCCTATTGTCAGAGGAAACCGGAGCCTGGTTAAGACTTTCGGCAGACGTGGATTAAAGCTCCATCTACCCCCGTGGTCCCGCATGCCCGCAAAGCCGTAGACAAATACCATCCATGATCCGCCCATGGATGCCATATGACAACCGTCTTTAACGTTGCCGCCGACATCGGCAAAATCCATTAAAACGGCGTAGGCTGCGTAATCGGCTGCGATATCCTCATACCCAAGCTCTGCCGCCAGCACGCTCTGGATGCAAACCGAAAGAGAAGAATCCCCGGTCGTCAGGGGATCATAAAAATCAAAATTACGCTTTTTCTGTTCCCGGGTGAATTCCTGCCCGAGCAAAAGCATTGCCAGAACAATATCCGCCTGCTTAATGACCTGGTGACGGTAAATGACAAGGGGATGATAGTATAGAAGCAGGGGGTACGTGTCCCCGGGAGTATTTTCAAAGTCCCAGGGCTGTTTATCGAGAAAATCGTCATCCTGCGGATGGATCTGCAATCTTTCATCATAAGGGATGTACATCAAGTCGGCGGCCTTCTTCCAATCGTCCACCTCAGCCAGTTTGAGGTTGGTCTTGAACACCAGCTCGGCGTATTCTTCCGTTTTTTCCCGCCGTAAAAAATCCACCGTCGCCGCAGCCTCCCGCAAATTTTTGCGCGCCATCAAATTGGTGAAGGTATTATTGTTGACGACCGTATTGTATTCGTCCGGTCCCGTTACGCCATGGATACAAAATTTGCCGCCGCGCCTGGTCGAATAAAACCCCAGGTCACACCACAGGCGGGCAGTTTCAACCAGCATTTCCGCTCCCTCACGGTAGAGGAATTCTCGATCGCCGGTGACATTGACATACTTTATCAAAGCGTACGCCACATCTGCGTTTATATGGTATTGGGCAGTGCCTGCGGCGTAATAGGAAGATGCTTCCTCGCCGTTTATGGTGCGCCAGGGAAACAGAGCCCCCCGCTGATTAACCTGAAGTGCACGCTGCCTGGCCTTATCCAGCATGCTGTGGCGAAATTTGAGCAGGTTTTTGGCAAGTCGCGGTCGCGTGTAAGTGAGGAAAGGCAGTATATAAATCTCTGTATCCCAGAAATAATGGCCTTCATAGGCCTGTCCGGTGAGGCCCTTGGCCGGAATACCCACACCTTCCGCGCGCGCGGCTGTTTGCAGGATGTGAAACAGATTCAACCGTATGATCTGTTGAACATCCTCGGTTTTAGTGATGGGATGTTCCGGGTCGACATTCACTCGAACATCGCTGTGCTGCCAAAAATCATCCAGATACTTGCGCTGACAATTGACCAGTTCTTCAAAGCTGCTGTTCAAAGCACGATCAAGGGTCCATTCCGCGCGTTTGCAAAGTTCCTCGGGCGCAGCGCTCCTCGAGGTGTGATAGGTGACGTATTTGATGATCTTAATGGGCACTCCAGGTTGAGCCGTGCAGGAGAAAATAACTTTGCACGCATCTTGAGCGCACTCGGTCTTGTGGGAATAGGAGCAATCGGTTTCGACCAGATGAGTCATGCCGCATGCCAGCGACATGTTGCTGTTCTCAGTAACAAAACCTTGTATGGTGCGCAGGCCGTCGGCGTAATTGATTTTTTCTACAAGCACGCGCTCCTTGCGGTTTCTGGCCCGACGCGGGTCGCCATTGGTTCCCGTGAGGTTTGCCTTCTGATTGACCATTTCGGACGAGACCACTATCGGGGCGTCAGCATTGACAATCCTCACTTCGTAAAACATGGCGGCCAAATGACGGTGCTCGAAGGAAACCAGGCGGCGCGAACGAATGGCGACCCTCTTGCCCGATGGCATTTCCCAGAGTATTTCACGGTCCAGAGTACCGCCCTGCATGTCGAGTACACGCTCGAAGTGGATCAAATTGGCAGTTGGCAGGAAAAATGGCTCATCATCGATGTAAAGCCGGATCAATTTACTGTTTGGCACATTGACAATAGTCTGACCCGTCTGGGCGAACCCATAGGCTTCCTCTCCGTAAACGATCGGCCAGGATTCATAAAAGCCGTTGACAAAGGTCCCCTCCTGATCCACCGGAACACCCTCCTCGAATGTGCCACGCATCCCGAGATACCCGTTGCCGATAGCAAAAATACTCTCCATCTGCGCCATGAACTGGGGAGCAAATCTTCTTTCGATCAATTTCCACTCGTGGTCAGGATAAATGTAGGGGGGAGGAATCGTTCTTTGACGATGGAGCATGATGGGGTCACACCTCCGAGGCTTCGAGGGCTCAGAAGAGCCCCTCCTGGATCTCGTTGAAAAGCCCAAGGCAAATCCCGAGGGCTGCCTGGCGGTGCTTTCGAGCTGGTTGATGGTGGGGGTCCCTAGACCCTGCAAATCTCACTGCAGCAATTCTCCCAGCCCTTTCAGCACAATATCGGCGCCGTGCTCTCTCAACTTCTCCGGATCTGCCTGGTGATCGACGCCTATGACAAGCCCGAAGCCACCAGCTCGGCCTGCTTTTACACCGGCGACTGCATCTTCCACAACCACGGCTCTACGCGGTTCAACGCCGAGCATCGCCGCAGCCTTTAAAAATGTATCAGGTGCAGGTTTGCCGGGCAGCTTGAGCCGATCTGCCACATTCCCATCCACTCTGATGTCGAACAACTCTTCAATCTGTGCTGTTTGCAGCACCTTCTTGCAGTTCTTGCTGGCTGAAACCACGCCGATTTTAAATCGGTGGCTGCGAAGATGCTTGATTACCGCAATGGAATCCTCATAGATCACAACTCCACCGGACTCCACGGATGCTTTAAAGAGCGCATCTTTCATGTTGCCCAGTCCGGTCACCGTGTCGTACCCGGGAGGATCCTCAGGATGGCCGTAAGGCAGCCGGATACCGCGCGAGGTCAAAAAGCTCTCAACTCCATCGTAGCGCAGTTTACCGTCCACATGTTTCTTATAGTCGGTGGCAATATCAAAGGGTCTGAAGGTACTCTGACCGGACTGCCGTCGATGATTTAAGAACTTGTCGAACATTTCCTTCCAGCACGTGGCATGAATGGATGCGGTGTCGGTTATCACCCCGTCCAGGTCGAACAAGACGGCATCAAAGCGGGAGCGGGCTATGACCTCGTCCAGCCTGGCGTGTTTCATGGCAGACCTCCATGTCCAAAGGATGGCATTCTTCGTGCGCAACTGAGGATCTCAACGGGCTTGCACGCTGCGCTGAAATTCCGCACTTTGTGCCAGTTCTCTTACAGCCTCTTGATAACCATGCGCCAGTTGATTCAGGAAATCTTGATCGATCGGTCCCTGCCAGGTAGTGATCTCACTAAAGCGTTTGGGAATTTTTATTTGGGTAGGATCATGGCCGCTTGCAAACTTTAAACGCCAGCGCTCCGCCTGAACCCGTTTGGTTTGCGCAGGGAGACTCACCGCCGCCTGCTCCCGCCCGACGACGCTCAAGCATTCCTGCAGCCGTTCCTGCGTATAGACGTTGCGAGCGAACAGGCACGACACCATACAGGTGAGCTGTACGCGCCTGCGCTCTTCCTCCAGAAAAAACTCGACGGCAGCCCATAGGTCCTTGTTTGGGGATTTCTGATCAAAACTATAGCCGGCGCTGTCCAAATGCGAATGGCGCAGACCATAGGCCTGGGATACAAAGAAAGCTTCTCCTGTGGCATAGCCGGCCATTTCTTGCCCAAGCACGCAGGCGAATTCTTCACCGCCGTAAGCCTTTGCCGCCGTCAGCGTGCCCTGGCCGAGGAGATAGTAGAATTCATTGGTCCGATTCCCCAGATGACGGACGGCCTGCCGGTAGCCTTCGGCATTCCCGAACCGCAGCGGAACAAGGGTTTCCTTCTCCGCAATCACGCCTCCTGCCAGTGCCTCTGTAGCCCAGGCCAGACCAACTCCGGCGCTGATCACGTCAATGCCCTGCCGTTCCATTTCCTCCAGCAGCATCAGGACATTGCCGGCCCGAGTGACCCCAAGCATGGAGCCGGCAGCGAAGATCGGCTCATGGTCGTAGGAAACCTGCCGATAGAGATATTCGTGATCGTCGGCAAAATTCTCACGCAATAGCCCCACATGAATGCACCCAACCGGGCAACCGGCGCAGGCCGTTTTGCGCAGGAGCAGCTCTTGGGCGAACTTCTCGCCAGATATTTCCGCCGCTGCGTCGTCCCGGGTTGCCTGCATGTTCCTCCAGGGCACCGCGTGCATTTCGTTCAGGGGAATCATGTTTTCCGCCGTGCCCAGATCGTGATATTTGCGCATCACATCAGATTGCGTCATTTCCTGATAAATGGTCTTGTAAAGCTTCTGATAATCTCTTCCCCGGGGAAGCTCTAAATTGGTGTCGCCGATGACAATTATACCCTTTAAATTCTTGGCTCCCATGATGGCACCGCCGCCAAGACGGCCGAAGTGGCGATAGGTATCCACATTGATGCCGGCAAATGCAACCTGTTTCTCTCCGGCTGGGCCGATCCTCAGGATACTGCGGTGTCCCGAATGGCTTCTATGGATTCTTCTCAACCACTTGCCTGTTGCCAGAACGTCCTGTCCCCACAGATAATGAACATCCACAATTTCGAGAGTCCTGCCGCCGATGATCAGACAGGCGGGTGTCTTGGCGATACCACGGATTACCACTCCATCGTATCCGGCAAAGCGCATTGCCATGGCCAGCCTGCCGCCGGCGTGGCTTTCTGCAAATTGTTCGTGGTAAGGAGACTTGAAAGTCAACACCACCTTGCTCATCAATGGGAAATAAGCGGTCAGCGGACCAATGGCAAAGATCAGGGGCTGATCGGGGTGGTTGGCCGGCAGATCCGGTTGGCCGTATGCGGCATAAAGGGCAGCTCCCAGTCCGCTTCCTCCAAGCATTTCCTTGGCATTGCCAAAGTCAATGAGGTCCCCCTTTTGCCTATCCAGATCAACCATCAAAACTTTAAAGGTCTCACTATTCATCGGTATCTTTCCCATTGGTGGTGTCCACCATTTCCAGACACGCGTGAGGACAAAACGATACGCATCGTCCGCAGTGAATGCAAACCACCGGATAGCCGGTCTCAAGATCCATGTATACGGCGTCAACCGGGCAGGCTTCGGCGCATGCCCCGCAGCGAATGCAGGTTTCTCGTTTGACTTTGACTCCGCCTCCACGTCTCTGCCCAAAGGCATCAGTTGGACAGGCTGCCACACAAGGAGCGGGATCGCAGGCCAGACACACCTGAGCCTCGAACCCCGTGCTCAATCCACCTGCAGATCGGATGCGGATTCCCGCCCGATGCCAGGAAAGGCTATTGTGCACCAGGCGGGCGCAAGCCAACGAACATGAATAACATCCTATGCACCGCTCCATGCGGGTTGGTCTTAAGGCTTTCATGGGTCTTCCATGGTGCAGGGTTCTAGGGCAATGAAAATGATTCTACACAAGCACACATAAAGAAACAGGGGCTTTCTGTCAATCCTTGTGCCAGTTTCCCAAGGGGGCTGGAAAATCAGGTTATCCGGACCGTTCCCCAGTTTAACCCGCATGCGGGAAAGTGATTCCCTGTGCTTTCCTATTGCAAAATCGGCATTATTATAATCACTCAATGGCAACTGCTGCGCAACGGGATTCGGTTCGATCGAATGATCCAGCCGGGTGTCGGGCTGACAGCCATGGGGGGTGATTGCCATGGTTGCCTCGGAGGGGAATCATTGTGCTGACAGCGATGGTTTTTGTATAATGCGGCAAGCGTCGTTTAGCATCCAGGCTGCACGGGCCGGGTGGCCGTCGGCTTTGCTTGACCTTGACTTGATTTGAGGGGCTTTGCACTGATGAAACTTCCAACTGCATTGAATGCAGAATACATCGACTCGCAGTATCGAATTTGGAAATCTAATCCCGAAGCCGTTTCCCGGGAATGGGGGATTTTTTTTGCAGGGTTTCAACTGGCGGGTTTGCCCGAACCCGCCATGGAAGTTTGCGAAAAGGCCCAGGTGTTGCGCCAGTCACGGGTTGATGAGCTGATCTATCGTTATCGCGATCTTGGCCACTTGTTGTCCTGTTTGGATCCGCTGGTCGCCTGCCCGACGGATCACCCTTTGTTGCAGCTCGATGCCTTCGGCCTGGCGAATGAAGATCTGGATCGAGCTTTCTACGCGGAACAAATCCCCGGCTGGGAACAGGCAACTCTCGGGGATATACTCAGGTTGCTCAAACAGACGTATTGCCGCTCTGTTGGAGTGGAGTACATGCACCTGCAGGACCCTGAGGAGCGGCGCTGGCTGCAGGAGCGGATGGAACCGGTGAGGAATCGCCCCGAATTGGACGGCGCAGCCCGGCTCCGTATCATTAAAGGGCTTTGCCGAGCGAACCTGTTCGAGCAATTCCTCAATGCCAAGTACATGGGGCAGAAGCGATTTTCTCTGGAAGGTGCTGAAACGGTTGTGGTCCTGCTCGATGCCCTGGTTCGGCATGCAGTCGGCCGGGGCTGCCGGGAGTTCATCATGGGGATGGCGCATAGAGGGCGTCTGAATGTTCAGGCGAACATCCTGCGGAAACCTTATGAACATATCTTCTGCGAATTTGAAGACAACTACGATTTTGAGTCCCTGGTTGGAAGCGGTGATGTGAAGTATCACAAGGGACTGTTAACCGACGTCAAATTGGCTGATGAACAGTCATTGCGCATGTTGCTGGTGAGCAATCCAAGCCACCTCGAGTCGGTCAATCCAGTCGTTGAAGGCATCGCTCATGCCCGCCAGGTGCAATTGCAGGATAAGCATCACAATCTGGTATTACCGCTCTTGATCCATGGGGATGCCAGTTTTTCCGGTGAGGGGGTGGTGTATGAGAGTCTCAATCTTTCTCAGTTGGAGGGCTACCGTACCGGGGGAACGATTCACGTCATCATCAACAATCAAATCGGATTCACAACCCTTCCCGAAGAAGCACGCTCCACCCGCTACTCGACCGACGTTGCCAAAATGTTGATGGTCCCCATATTTCACGTGCATGGGGAGGATCCGGAGGCAGCCGTGCACGTGATAAGGCTCGCTTACGATTATCGACGTCACTTCAAGAAGGATGTGGTCATCGATGTTGTGTGTTACCGCAGGTACGGGCACAATGAGGGAGATGAACCCTACTTCACCCAACCGCAAATGTACGAGCGGATAAAAGATCGACCAACGCCCGATCAGCTTTACGCCGACAGGCTGGTGGACAGCGGCCTGATCACCCGGGAGCAATTGGACGGAATCAAGCAGCGCATCAACGAAAAGCTGCAGCGGGCTTATGATGCAGCTCACGATAAAACCTGCCAAATGCCCCGGGTGCGCTACTATGAAAACTGGAAGGAATTCGACGTGGAGCCCGACGATGCGCCGGTCGAGACGGGCGTTGACGCCCAGAGGCTGACGTCTCTGATGCACAAATTGAGCGAATATCCGGAAGGGTTTTCCATCTTTAAGAAACTCGATCGCATCTTACAAAGACGAGTGGAAGTCGTTGCAAAAGGTAAAGCAATCGATTGGGCCACGGCCGAGGTCCTGGCGTTTGCTTCCCTGCTGAAGGAAGGCGTGCAAGTCCGGCTGAGTGGCCAGGATTGCCAACGGGGTACGTTCAGCCAGCGGCACAGTGTTCTGGTGGATGTCAAGACAGGGGAGCGGTACATTCCGCTGAACGCATTGGGCGACGAGCAGGGCTCATTTTTTGTTTATGACAGCATGCTTTCAGAAAATGCGGTGTTGGGCTTTGAATACGGGTATTCTCTGGTCAGCCCTCATGCGTTGGTGATGTGGGAGGCGCAGTTCGGTGATTTTGCCAACAATGCTCAGGCCATCATCGATCAATATGTAGTCAGCGCTGAAGTCAAATGGGGACGGCGCAGCGGTTTGGTCATGCTGCTGCCGCATGGTTTTGAGGGCCAGGGGCCGGAGCACTCCAGTGCAAGGCTGGAGCGGTTTCTGCAGCTGTGCGCCGAGGACAATATTCAGGTGTGCCATCCCTCCTCTCCCGCCCAATATTTTCATTTGCTGCGCCGGCAGGTGAAGCGCCGCTTCCGGAAGCCGCTGATCGTCATGACGCCCAAGAGCCTGTTGCGACGTCCATTGGCGGTTTCAACCCTGCAGGACATGGCGCAGGGCCATTTCCGCGAAGTGCTCGATGACCCCCTGGCAATAACGGATCCGCAAAAGGTGCTGATGTGCAGCGGGAAAATCTATTACGATCTGTTCGAGCGAAGAGAAGAGCTGCAGGAGCATCGCACTGCCATTGTCAGAATTGAGCAGTTCTATCCCTTTCCGTCACATCAATTGAAACAGCTGATTGAAAAATATGCCGGCGCCAATCACTGGTTTTGGGTGCAGGAGGAACCGGAAAACATGGGTGGCTGGAGATTCGTACAGCCCTATTTGCAAAGCATGATCGACACACGGGTGGGCTACACAGGAAGGCGCGCTGCCGCCAGTCCTGCCACCGGCCATTTTTCCGTGCATAAGGTGGAGCAGGAAAAAATTTTGCAGGAAGCAGTTGGAGGCGGTAGCAAGCCAGTTTAGCCAAACTTCAGTGCAGGAGCTGCCATGAAGATAGAAGTCAAGATCCCGGAAGTGGGTGAATCGGTCCAGGAAGCTCTCCTGGCCGAATGGTTCAAGCGAGACGGTGACAGGGTTGCGAAGGATGAGGTGCTGTTTGTTATTGAAACCGATAAGGTGACGCTTGAAATAGCCGCTGAAGCGGACGGCATTTTGCATATCGAAATCGGAGCAGGCGAGACGGTTTCCGTCGGAACGACCGTTGCGACCATAGAAACCGAGGCCGCCGGGCGGGAGGGGGAAAGGACGAAAGCCGCTGAGGAGCTTCGCCCAGAGACACCGCCTGGAGCAGTGGACGCTCGTCAAGAACCTCAAAGGCCGGAGGAAAAAACGGTTCCTGCAGAATCGGAGGAGACCAGGTCCCCTGCTCAACCTCAAGAGCCAGCCGTCGGAGAGGACCAGGGCGAACCGCCTCTGTCGCCCGCCGTTCGGCGGCTGGTGTCGGAAAATCAAATTGATGTGGCCGCGCTTTCGGGGTCGGGCCCGGGAGGAAGAATAACCAAAGGGGACGTCCTGCTGCATTTGGAGGGAGCGGCTGCGAGACAACCTTCAACCGCGGCGGACGATACAGAAGCAGCAAAAGACAAACAGGCTGCTGCGGAAGACGAGGAGGAAAGTGCCGCGAGGTCGGCTACGACCGGGACACGACGTCAATTAGAACAGAGCCAACAGACTACCCGGAAAGCGATGACTCCCATCCGGCAGAAAATTGCTCAGCGTTTGCTCGAAGCCAGACAAAACACGGCCATGTTGACCACTTTCAATGAAATTGACATGAGCCGAGTGCAAGAGACAAGGGGCCGGTTCAAACAAAAATTCCAGGAAAAATACGGAATATCCCTGGGCATCATGTCTTTTTTCATAAAGGCCGCCGTTGCCGCCTTGAAAGAATTTCCCGAGGTCAACGCGGTGATTGAAGGTAAAGATATCGTCTATCACCATTACTACCACATCGGAGTTGCGGTAGGGGGAGAACGGGGACTGGTGGTGCCGGTCATCCGTCATGCCGACGGTTTGACCTTTGCTGAAATCGAACGGGCGATCAGCGACTATGTGCATAAGATCAAGGAAAATCGGCTGGAAATCTCGGATTTGGAGGGAGGGACCTTCACCATCAGCAATGGCGGCGTCTACGGGTCGCTTCTGAGCACGCCGATCCTCAATACCCCGCAAAGCGGCATCCTCGGCATGCACAAAATTGAAGAACGGCCGGTGGTCGTTGACGGGGAGATCACTATTCGCCCCATGATGTATGTGGCCCTGAGCTACGACCATCGCATCGTTGACGGCAGAGAGGCGGTATCGTTTCTCAAGCGTATCAAAAAATGTGTGGAGCAACCCGAACGAATTATGCTGGAGATATGATATGGCCGGGCGCGAGAGTTATGATCTGGTTGTCATAGGGGCTGGCCCCGGCGGGTATGTGGCCTGTTTGCGCGCCGCCC
>FWPV01011959.1_pt1 | contig 13592 bp, 17 predicted proteins | sample 2228371 | NCBI WGS metagenome assembly FWPV01 (sample SAMEA103939776, study PRJEB20133) | metagenome | reverse complement strand
CGGCCAGCCCCTCCAGCCCCTGCACCACCTGCGCAATCCCGGCGGCTGCCGCCAGGTACTCCTGCCGAAGCTGGAGCAGCGGTGCGCTCAACGCCTCACCCAGCGCCGCACCGATCGTGCCCCCCGGTCGCTCACCGCCCCGCGTCGCCGCGGCCAGCCGTTCCTCCAGCTCGCCCACCCGGTCGAGCAGCCGCTCGTAGTCCTGCCGCAGCAATTCGTACCGCCGCCGCAGCTGGCGCACCGTCGCATCGCCAGCAGCCGCTTCCTGGAGGCGCTCGAGGATCACATCCTCAGGCTCGCTGTCGTGCTCTCCCACGTCAACCTTCCCGGGAGGCCGGCGCCCGGGAGCCGCGGGAAGTGCTTCAGGCCTGGCGTGCCGGGAGCATCACCTGCTCCCTTCCGCCCTCCAGCCGGTAGCCGAACCCGCGGACTGTCACCAGGTACCGCGGGTGCTGCTCGTCCGGTTCGATCTTCCGCCGGATCCGGCGGGCGTAGACCTTGAACACGTCCTGTGCTTCCCGCGGGAGATAGCGGTAGTCGTCCGTAACGGCGTTCAGGATTTCGTGGGGCTTGAGTACCCGGCCGCTGTTCCGCGCCATGTACTCGACGATCCTGAACTCCGCCGCCGTGAGCGGCACCACCATCCCCCCGCGCTGCACCTCGCACCGATCAACATCGACCAGCAGGTCCCCAACCTGAAGGACTCCCGCCGTCGCCGAGTCCCCCTCATCATACGCACCCGCCCGCCGCAGCACCGCGCGGACCTGCGCCACCACCACCCGCGGATCCGCACCCAGCTCCAGGCACGCATCGGCACCCGCCACCAGGCACTCCGCCACCAGCTCGGGCAGCATCTCCTCGAACACCCCGATGACTGGCCGCCCGCACCGCGCCAGCCGTGCCACCTCCACCAGCGCCGCCACGCCATCCCCTCCCACACCCCGGCACACGAGGTCGAACTCCCCCGATTCCGCCATCCGCAGCGCCGCTTCACCCGGCTCCCGCTCCAGCACCGCAATCCCCCCGCTGTGCAGCGCCCGCACAAATGCCCGCGTCTCCATCTCCGCCGGCGCAATCAGCAGGCAGCACTGGAATCGAACGGTACCCGGCCCTTCGACCGTCACGGTCCTGTCCCTCTTCTGTCACCGGGCATGCGCCCGGCAGGGTGCGGAGTATTCTATACGTCCCTGTCAAGAGGTAAAGCCCCTATTTTCACGCCGGCGAACCCCGGCCCGTGGCAGCCCGCCACCCTTACTTGGTCCCAGGCCTCTCGGGAGGTTCCCCGATTGAACCCCCGGCACCGCCATGCCGAACATTCGAATATGGGACACCCACAGCGCATCCACACCTATGACGATGAACTCCACGAACGGCGCCGCCGCCTCGCCATCGTCCGCCCAATCGTGGACTTCGAGCAGGAGCGCCTGAAGCGCCTCCAGGAGCGCGCCCGCGACACCCGCGACCCCTGACCGCCCTCGCGTTTGCCGCCCCAGCGCAGCCGCTCCTATACTTCGGAGACTGCACCGCCGTTCGCCAGAACGCGCCGAAGCGTCCCCGGAGTCGCCACAGCATGCCTATCACCACCAAGCGCGAGTGGCTGCAGGGCCCCTACGCCAAAGCCGTCCAGCGCGCCCCCGAACGCCAGCCCTCCTTCGAAACCACCGGCCGCATGCCCCTCGACCCCATCTACACCTGGGATGACCTCCAGGGATGGGACCCCGTCGAACAGCTCGGCTTCCCCGGCGAATTTCCCTTCACTCGCGGCATCCAGCCCACCATGTACCGCGGCCGCTTCTGGACCATGCGCCAGTACGCCGGCTTCGGCACCGCCGAAGAATCCAACCAGCGCTACCGCTACCTCCTCTCCCAGGGCCAGACCGGCCTCTCCGTCGCCTTCGACCTCCCCACCCAGATCGGCTACGACTCCGACGACCCCATGGCCGCCGGCGAAGTCGGCAAGGTAGGCGTCGCCATCGACTCCATCGAGGACATGCTCACCCTCTTCGACGGGATCCCCCTCGATAGGGTCACCACCTCGATGACCATCAACGCCACCGCTTCCATCTTCCTCGCCCTCTATGTCGCGGTCGGCAAGCACCAGGGCGTCCCCCCCGAAAAGCTCGGCGGCACCGTCCAGAACGACATCCTCAAGGAATACATCGCCCGCGGCACCTACATTTACCCCCCGAAGCCCTCCATGCGGCTCATCACCGACATCTTTGCCTACTGCAAAGACCACGTGCCGCAATGGAACACCATCTCCATCTCCGGCTACCACATGCGCGAGGCCGGCTGCACCGCCGTCCAGGAGATAGCCTTCACCCTCGCCAATGGCATCGCCTACGTCGAAGCCGCCATCGGCGCCGGCCTCGATGTCGACGAGTTCGCCGGCCGCCTCAGCTTCTTCTTCGCCTGCCACAACAACTTCCTCGAAGAAATCGCCAAGTTCCGAGCCGCCCGCCGCCTCTGGGCCCACATCATGCGCGATCGCTTCGAGGCCAGGAATCCGCGCTCTCAGATGCTCCGCTTCCACACCCAGACAGGCGGCGCCACCCTCACCGCCCAGCAGCCCGAAAACAACATCGTCCGCACCACCGTCCAGGCCCTCGCCGCTGTCCTCGGCGGCACCCAGTCCCTCCACACCAACTCCATGGACGAGGCGCTCGCCCTGCCCACAGAGAAGGCTGTCCAAATCGCCCTCCGCACCCAGCAAATCCTGGCCTACGAAAGCGGCGTCGGCGATGTCATCGACCCCCTCGGCGGCGCCTACTTCCTCGAAGACCTCACCAACCGCCTCGAAGCGGAAGCCCGCGAGTACATCGCCGCCATCGACAGCATGGGCGGCGCCCTCGCCGCCATCGAAAAAGGCTTCCAGCAGAAGGAGATCCAGGAAGCCGCCTACCGCTTCCAGATGGAAGTCGAAAAGAAGGAGCGCATCATCGTCGGCGTCAACGAATTCATCGTCGCCGAAGAGGAGCAGCCCGAAATCCTCCGCGTCGACCCGGCCATTGGCCAGCGCCAGGTCGAGAAGCTCCGCCGCCTCCGCGCCACCCGCGACAACGCCGCCGTCGAGCACATGCTCAATCGCATCGAGGAAGCAGCCCGCGGCACCGAAAACCTCCTCCCCCTCATGATCGAGGCCGTCGAAAAACGGGTTACCCTCGGCGAAATCAGCCACCGCCTCCGCAAGGTCTGGGGCGAACAGCGCGAGCCGGTCTTCATCTGATGAGCGACGACGACATCCGCACGCGGGCCGACGAGCGCAGGCGTCTCCTCGCCGAACTGGAACTCGAGCGCAACCAGCTCATCCGCAACATCGAAACTTGCCGCATCCGCGACATCGACCGCCCGTTCATCGGGGAATGGTCCCTCAAAGACATCGTCGGTCACATCGCCTCCTGGGAGGCCGAAGTCGTCACCGCCATCCGCGAACTCCGCGCCGGCCGCCGGCCCGAGCTCTTCGATTTCGACCGCACCCGCCTCCACGAATGGAACCAGGAACACGTCGAGCGAAAGCGCCGCCTCGACTTCTTCAGCGTCCTCGACCAGCTCCGCGACGGGCGCCACCGCCTCCTCGATGAACTCGCCCACCTCGCCGATGAGGACCTCGTCGATGAGGGCTCCCGTTACCGCCGCCTCATCCTCGCCATCATCGACCACGATCGCGAACACTGGCACGCCATCGCCGCACGGCTCGCCGGCATGGATGGCGCCCGCCGCACCGGCGGCCAGTCGATCATCGAAGTTGCCGTTCCCGAGTAGCCCGTTCTCCACACTCTCCGGGGGTTCCGCAGCACATGCTCAAAAAAATTCACCACGTCGGCATCGTCGTCCACTCCGCCGATGAGGCCCTCAAGTTCTACCGCGACGCCCTCGGCCTGCCCGTCACCGCCGACCGCGTCGTCGAGGACCAGGGTGTCCGTGGCGTCCTCCTCCAGATCGGCGAGTCCGAAATCGAGCTCCTCGAACCCACCCGCGATGACACCGGTGTCGCCCGCTTCCTCGCCAACCGCGGCGAAGGCATGCACCACATCTGCTTCGAATCCGACGACGTCGGCAAGGAGCTCGAAGCCGCTCGCGAAAAAGGCATCGAACTCATCGACCAGGCGCCGCGCCTCGGCCTCGCCGGCATGATCGGGTTCCTCCACCCGAAGTCCAACCACGGTGTCCTCGTCGAATTCGCCACCCCTATCGAGGGGCAGCACGAGCACTGATGGCCGGCATCGGCGCCACCCACATCGACCACATCGTCATCTCCTCGAACAACGCCGCCGCGGTCGCCGAAACCTTCAGCCGCAACCTCGGCATCGACATTCGCCGCAGCATGACCCGCCCGGGCACCGGTGCGCAGCTCGCCTTTGCAAAACTCCGCGAAGTCGTGCTCGAATTCGCCGGCCCGCCCACCCCAGCCGAGGGCGAAGAAGTGAAGGCACGCCTCTGGGGGCTCGTCCTCGCCGTCGAAGACATCGCAGCAGCCGTCCAGCGCCTCCGCTCGCTCGGCTACGAGGTTGGCGACCCCAAGCCAGCCGTCCAGCCCGGCGCCCTCATCGCCACCGTCAAATCCGGCACCTGCGGCGTCCCCTTCGCCCTCATCCAGTACAACGCCAACGCCACCACCGGAGGAACCAATGAAGGCTAAGCGCATCGATCACGTCGGCATCGTCGTCCGCGACATCGCCGAGGCCACCGCGACCTACGCACGTAACTTCGACCTCCAGGTCGATCCGGCCCGCGGCGGCGAACTCCCCGCCCTCGGCATTCGCAACGCCTTCATGCCCATCGGCGATGCCGCCCTCGAATTCATCCAGCCCACCACCGACGAGGGCCCCGTCGCCCAGTTCGCCCGCGAACGCGGCGAAGGCCAGTACCTCCTCTCCATCGAAGTCGACGACGTCGCCGCCGCCGTCCAGCACCTCCGAAGCTTGGGCTACCGCGTCGGCGACCCCGTCAACGGCGTCGCCTTCGTCTCCCCCAGGTCCAGCCACGGCGTCAACCTCCAGCTCATCCAGCGCGGCTGAGCCTCCCGCGCCGGGTTCGCCCGCGCGACGGAATCGCGTAGAATCCTTCGCATCAGACCAACAACGGTGTCGGCCCGCCCGGCACCCTCCCGAGAGCCGATGACAGCACCCACCGCAACCGACAAGATCCGCGTCCTCATCGCCAAACCGGGGCTCGATGGCCACGACCGCGGCGCCAAGGTCGTCGCTCGCGCCCTCCGCGACGGCGGCTGCGAAGTCATCTACACCGGCATCCGCCAGACCCCCGAGATGATCGCCGAGGCCGCCCTCCAGGAAGACGTCGACGTGGTCGGGCTCTCCATCCTCTCCGGCGCCCACCTCGAGCTCTTCCCGCGCGTCGTCGAAGAACTCAAGAAGCGCGGCCTCGATGATGTCCTCCTCTTCTGCGGCGGCATCATCCCCGAAGAAGACACCGAAGCCCTCCAAAAGCTCGGCTTCAAGGCCATCTTCCGCCCGGGCACCAACACGCAGGACATCGTGAAGTTCGTCTACGACAACGTGAAGAAGTAACGTGGACGAACTGGTCCAGCGCTTCCTCGCCGGCGACCGCCGCGCCCTCGCTCGCGTCATCACCCGCGTCGAAAACGGCACCCTCGAAGGCCGCGAATACCTGCGCGCCCTCTTCCCACACTCCGGCCGCGCCCACATCGTCGGCATCACCGGCGGCGCCGGCTCCGGCAAAAGCACCCTCACCGGGGCACTCACAGCAGAGCTCCGCCGGCGCAACAGGACCGTCGCCATCATCGCCGTCGACCCCTCCAGCCCCTTCACCCACGGCGCCCTCCTCGGCGACCGCATCCGCATGCAGGATGTCACCATGGACCCCGGCGTCTACATGCGCTCAATGGCCGGCCGAGGCGGCCTCGGTGGCCTCGCCCCCTCCATCGCCGACGTCGTCGCCGTCGTCGATGCCTTCGGGTTCGACTACATCATCATCGAGACCATCGGCGCCGGCCAGGACGAAGTCGAAATCGCCGGCACCGCCATGACCACCGTCCTCGTCAACAACCCCGGCACCGGCGACGATATTCAGGCCCTCAAGGCCGGCATCATCGAAATCGCCGATATCCTCGTCGTCAACAAGGCCGACCACCCCGGCGCCGATGTCCTCGTCAGCCAGCTCCAGGCACTCCTCGCCCTCTCCCCCGCGGACCAGCGCCGTCCGCCCATCCTCAAGACCATCGCCACCCGCGGCGAGGGCCTCGGCCCCCTCGCCGACGCCATCGATGAGCACCGCGCCTACCTCGCCAGCTCCGGCCTCCTCGAATCCCACCGGGCCCGCGAAGCCCGCCACCAGCTGCTCGCCATCACCCAGCAGCTCATCCTCGAGGAGATCCGCCGGGCCGCGCCCGAAGCCGTCATCGAAACCCTCACCGGCCGCGTCGCCAGCCGCGAACTCGATCCCCACACCGCCGCCGAAGAGCTCGCCGCCCGCGTCCTCGCCCGGGGCTGAGGCGCCAGGCGTGGTACCCTGCACCCGTGAGCGCGCAACGCATTCGGACCTGGTTCCGTAAGGGCGAACGAGTCCGCTACATCTCCCACCTCGATGTCCTGCGCTTCTGGGAGCGCGCCATCCGCCGCGCCGGCCTGCCGCTCTCCTACTCGCAAGGCTTCACCCCCCACCCCAAGCTCGCCTTCGCCTCCCCCCTTCCGCTTGGCTTCACCGCCGAGCGCGAAGTGATGGACGTCCTCCTCGATGAGCGCATCGACCCCGCCGAATTCCGGCGCCGCCTCGAAGCCCAGGCCACCGGCGACCTCGCCCTCGTCGCCGTGCGCGAAGTCGCCCTCAGCGCCCCCCAGCCGCAGGCCGCCATGCGCTGGTCCGATTACCGCGTCACCGTCCCGGCACTCGACCCCGCCCTCGCCCGCGAGCGCATCGAGGCCTTCCTTGCTCTCGAAACGTTCCCCTGGCGCGAAGAACGCGGCGAGCGCCAGCGCGAGTACGACCTCCGCACCGCCGTCGCCTGGCTCGCCTCCCGCCCCATCGATGGTGGCACCGAACTCTCCATGCGCCTGCAAACCGATCAGCACATAACCGCGCGCCCGGAAGCTATACTGGCGGCGCTCGTTCCCGGCTTCGAGCCGCAGAGCTTCGTGCGGACCGACATCGTCCTCGATGAACGTTCGCCGGCGAGGGAACTATGGCGTCGCTACGGCCAGTATCAGTAGGCGCTCTCACCGTCCGGCCGGCAACCTCCGCCGACGCGCCAGCCCTCTACCCCCTCTGGCAGCGCGCCCGCCAGTGGAACTCCTCCCGCGATGCGCGCGTCCGCTACGCCCCGGTCGATGCCGCCCAGTTTGCCCTCGCCCTCCAGTCGCAGCTCGCCCGGCCCACGGCCACCGTCCTCGTCGGCCTCTACGGCCAGCAGCTCGCGGGCTTCATCACCGGCGCCATCGAATCCGCCGGCCCCGATCGCATCCCCGAGCGCCACGCCACCGTCGGCTATCTCTGGGTCGAACCCGCGTACCGTCGCCGCGGCCTTGCCCGCGCCCTCCTCGATGCCGTCCGTGCCTGGGCCATCGCGCAGGAGGGCGTCAGCCACCTCGAGATGCCCGTCCTCGCCGCCGATGACGACGCCGCACGCTTCTGGGCCGCCATGGGCTTCCGCCCCTTCATCACCCGCCTCTGGGCACCCGTCGAGCCGGCGCAGGGAGACCCACAATGAGCCTCCTCTACCTCGTGCGCCACGGCGAAACCAACCACAACAGCGAGGGCCGCGGCCTCGGCCGTGCCGATGTCCCGCTCTCGCCTCGCGGTCGCGAACAGGCCGCCCTCCTCGCCCGCCGATTCGAGCGCGTCCCCCTCGATGGCGTGCTCTCGAGCCCCCTCCAGCGCGCCGCAGCCGTCGCCCGGGCCATCGCCGAGCCACACACGCTCCCCGTCGACATTCGACCCGAGCTCACCGAGCTCGACGTTGGCGCGACCGAGGGCCTCAGCTACGCCGAAATTCGTGAGCGCTTCCCCGCCTTCTACGCCGCCTGGTCCGGCGACGACCCGGTGGCCGTCCCCATGCCCGGCGGCGAATCCATCGCCGACCTCGCCGCACGCCTTGCGCCACTCGCCGAGACACTCGTCGCCGGCCCGGACCGGGTCCTCGTCGTGGTCGCCCACAACTTCAGCCTCCGCATCCTCATCTGCCAGCTCATGGGCATCCAACTCCAGTCATTCCGCAACTTCCGCCTCGATCTCGCCTCCGTCACCACCATCTCCATCCAGCACGGCCGCGCCGCAATCCAGGCGCTGAACGACACGTGCCACCTCGAATCCTTGAATCTTGCAGCTCCCGCGCGTAGCGTCTCCCCCTGAACCATGGCAGCTCCTTACCTCAGCCGCTCCCGGCTCGTCATCGCAATCAGCCTCGCTGTCTCAGCCTACTTCCTGTACACCGCTGCCCTTGGCGCCTACCGCACCCAGCAGCTCAGCGAAACCCAGGCCCGCGCCGAGCTGCAGCTCCGCGAGCTCCAGGAGCAAAAGGCCTACCTCGAAGCCATCCGCGCCTACGTCGCGTCCGATGCCTACGTCGAGCAGGAAGCGCGCCGCCGCTACGGCTACATCCGCGAAGGGGAAATCCCGTTTGTCGTCATCAGCCCACCAGCCGACCAGCAGGAGCAGCCCGCCGGCCCGTGGTGGCAGCGCCTCTTCCCCCGCTGAACACCCGGCCTTCCACGCAGCTCTCCGCGCCGTCGAACGATTCGCCACCGCCGAGCGCCTCTTCCTCCGGCGCAGCCGCCTCCTCGTCGCCGTCTCCGGTGGCCAGGACTCTCTCGCCGCCCTCCACCTTCTCCTCTCCCTCCGCGAACGGTTCGGCCTCACCCTCGTCGTTGCGCACTTCGACCACCAGCTCCGCGACGACTCCGCTGCTGACCTCGCCTTCGTCCGAGAGCACGCCGCCAGCCTCGGCCTTGCGGTCATCACCGGCGAGGGCCCGGTTCGCGAGGTCGCAGCGCGCCAGCACCGCAGCATCGAAGAAACCGCCCGCGCGATGCGCTACCAGTTCCTCGCCTTCGCCGCCGAGAAAGAATCCTGCGACGCCATCGTCACCGGCCACACCGCCGATGACCACGCCGAGACCATCCTCCTCCACCTCCTGCGCGGGAGCGGCGTCCGGGGCATGCGGGGCATCCTCCCGGCGGCCCCGGTGCCGGGCGCCCCGGCACGGCTCCTCCTCCGGCCCATCCTTCCCCTCCGTCGTGCCCAGACGGCCGCCATCTGTGCGGAGCTTGGCCTCGACCCGCGTGACGATGCCACCAACCGCGACCCTCAGCGCCCGCGCAATCGCGTCCGCGCTGAACTCCTTCCCCTGCTCGCAACGTTCAACCCCTCCGCCGTCGACACGCTGACCTCCCTCGCCGAAAGCGCACGCGAAGCGTTTGCTCTGCTCGAGCGCCGCTCATTCGAGGTCCAACCCCGCGAACGGGGCCCCATCGGCGCCGTCTTCCCGCTCGAACCGCTGCGTGCCCTCCCCGGCGAGTCCTTGCTCCTCATCCTCGAACGCGAAGCCGCCTTCTACCACCTCGAACCATCGGTGAATCGCACCCGCATCCACAACCTCCGCGCGGCTCTCGCCCGTGGCAGCGGGAGCGTCGGCTTCGGCCAGCTCCGGGTCGATGTCTCCTGCGGTGCCGTCCGGGTTGGTCCGCCCCTCGAGCCCGTCGCCCCGTTCGAAGCGACCCTCCTCGATGTCCCCGGCAGCCGACGGGTCGGCCCCTGGCGGGTGGACGTCCTCACTGCTCCCGTCCCGGCGACCCCGGCCGCACCCGTCGCGCCGGTCCCCACCGATGGCCTCCGCGGTGCTCTCCGGGCCCGCCAACTTCAGCCGGGAGACCGCCTCCGCTGGCGCGGCCTCGAGCGCAAGCTCTCCGACCTCTTCGTCAACGAGAAGGTGCCAGCCTGGGAACGTCCCGGGGCGATCGTCATCGCCGATGCGGCCGGCCCCGTCGCGGTCTTCACAGCCACCCGTGCCTTCTCCGCCGACGGGACGCCCGGCCTCTGGGTCAGGCTGACGCCGCTGGGCGGGTAGCCGTCGGCCGTGCGAAGCGTGGCACCACCTCGCGGAGCATCAGCCGCGTCTGGTTCGCCAGGTCCGCGTCGTCCGCCGCGATGGGCCGCACCACAAACTTCGAGACCCCGGCCGCGATGAACTCGCGGATCCGCCCGGCAATCTCCTCCGCCCCGCCAACCGCTACTAACGCCGCCGGGTCGGTGATGCCCGGCACCCTCCGCAGGGCTGCCAGGTGCCGCTCGACGGGCGCGTCGGTCAGCCGCCCGAATCGGTAGGCGAAGCCCGCGCCGTAGTGGTCCGCATCGATCTCCCGCCCGTACTCGGCGGTAAGCTCGCGGATACGCGCCACCACGGGCGCCACCTCGGCCGGCGTTTGCAGCCCGGCCAGCCAGCCCGTCCCCAGCCGTGCCGCGCGTCGCATGGCCGCCTCCGAGCTTCCGCCAATCCAGAGCGGCAGCGGTTGCTGGACCGGCCGCGGCGCGATGCACGCATCGACGAGCGTGTAGTGCCGGCCGCGGAACGTCACCCGGTCCTCCGCCCAGAGCCGGGCCATCACCTCAAGCGCCTCGTCCGCCATCGCGCCGCGCCCCCGCGGATCGCGCCCCAGCGCCCGCCATTCAGGCGCCCGCTCATCGCCCACCCCGAAGACCGGCAGCAGCCGCCCGCCGGACAGGTAATCGAGCGTCGCGCACTCCTTTGCCAGCACGAGCGGGTCCCGCAGCGGCACCACCACCGCGTTCATCCCGGCCTTCAGCCGCTCGGTTCGTCCCAGCGCCATACCAATCGCCGCCATCGGCTCCAGCGTCGGCACTGGCGAGACGAGCCGCTCGCTGAACCACACCGAATCCGCCCCCTCCTCTTCCAGCAGGTCGATCCAGCCCAGGAACCCCCGCACCGATGCGAACGGGAACCCGGCCACGCCAAACCCGATCCCGATGCCCATCACAGACCTCCCGGTCACTCGCGGGCGAATCGCCCGAAGAACGTTGCCAGCCGCTGGTGGAGCCCGGGCTCGGCGGCCAGCAGGCCGCGCACCCACGGCTGGGCCTGGTTGAACCGCAACGGGTCACCCAACACGCCCGTCACGCGCAGCCCCGCCGCCCGGCATAGCGCCACGCCGGCGGCCACGTCCCACTCGGCCCGCCCGAACCCGGTGAGCGTCGCGTTCCCCTCGCCCTGCGCCAGCAGCGCCAACCGGTAGGCCACGCTCCCCACCGGCCGTACCAGCGCACCCTCCGGCAGTGGCGGCAAATCGTCCCACGCGTGTTCGCCCCGGCCAACCAGCACCTCGAACGGATGCCCCGTCGGTTCCGTGGGCGCTCGCTCGCAAGCATCCAGGCACGTCGCCGCGAACAGCTCACCCGTCGCCGGGTTGTGCACCACGCCCAGCACCGGCGCGCCCCCGACCACGAGCGCGATCGACACCGCGTATTCCGGCACGCCCTGCAGGAACTCCCGCGTGCCATCGATCGGGTCCACGATCCACGTCCGCTCGGCGCCTAGCCGAGCCGGCGAGTCTCGGTGCTCCTCGCTCAGCCAGCCATCGCCCGGGAATGCCCCCAGCAGCCGCCGCTCCAGGATCCGTGCAGCTTCCAGGTCAGCCTCGGAAACCAGCTCCCGGCCACCCTTCCGGCCGTACCGGACCCCGGCCCGGCGCAGCCGTTCGATGACCTCCCCGGCGGCAAGGGCAGCCTCCTGCGCGCACGCCAGCTCGCGTTCAAACACACAGCCTATTCTAGGCCGCAGTGCCCTCGGTCGCCGTTCAGGCGAACGCAGCGAACAGCTCCTCGAATGCCTTCACCTGGCCGCCCTTGGTCGATGACGGCACAACGATGGGCGTCTTCACCCCTGCTGCGTACCACGCCTCCAACCCCTCGAGCACCTGCTTCCGCGTCCCGAACAGCGTGCAGTCGGCAAGCCAGCGGTCGCTCATGAGTCCCGGCAGCGCCTCCCGGTCGCCGCGCGCCAGCGCCGCCTCGATCGCCTCCATCTCCTCGACGTACCCGGCTTCCTTCCAGTAGTTCCGGTAGTTCGGCAGCATCACGTACCCGGTCAGCACCCGCTTCATCACGTTCGCCGCCGCCGCCGGGTCCTCATCGTCGATGCACATCGGGATCATGTCGCCGATGAAGAAGTCGCCTTCCCGCTTCTCCGCCGGGATGTGCGCCAGCGACTCCGGCATGTGGCTGCGCGCCGCGTTCGCCCAGACCGCGCCCTCGGCGATCTCCACGGCCAGCTCCACCATCTTCTTCCGCAGCGTCGCCAGCACGATCGGCGGCAGCGGCCCGACCTGCTGCGAAGCCGCCCGCATCGCCTCCACGTACTGCCGCATGTCGCTCAGCGGCTTGCCGGGCTTCGCCCCGATGCGGGCGTTCGCCGGCGCGTGGCTCACCCCGATGCCGAGGTAGAACCGCCCATCGCTGATTTCGTGGATGTACGCCGCCGATTGCGCGAGGTCGAACGGGTATCGGTCGAATTGCAACACCTGCTTCGCCAACTGTGCCCGGAACTGGTCGGCGCTGTCGAGGCTTTCTGCCCGGAAGCGGTCTACATCCCTACCAGTGCCACCGGCTGTGCTGCGGAGGTGGACCCCCACACCGGGCGCCGCGGATTCCGGCCGAAAAACGTGCGCCCCATCTGGGCCGAAACGCCCCTTTTGTACTTCCTCGCCCGCTGGGCCCGCGGATTGGTGGGCCGCGTGGTCAAGCCGGCAGCCAACGAGGCGCGACCATGACACAGGAGCTGTGGCACACCTCGGCACCTCGCGGTCTGAAGCCCGGCACGCGCGGCTTTTGCACGGTGGTCTGTACCCAGGGAATGCCCGTCAACCTGGCCGAACGCCTGGAACTGTTGAGCGGCTACCGGCACCTCGAAGCCCCCCGGGCCGACCGCTCCGACGCCAACCCCGTGGCCCGCAACCACGTGCGCCTGGTGGTGGCCGGCCGGCGCCTGCACGTCCTCTCGCGGATTGCCAGCTATGGTCTGGACTACTCCGGCCGCAGCAACAAGTTCGCTCATCATGTGGTGCTCGAGCCGCACGAGTTGCCGAAAGCTGGCCCGGCATGGCTCCTGGCCCAGCCGGGGTTCCTGGAGACCGCTTGGGACGGGCAACTGCGCCTGCTGCCCCGCGGACGGAACGTGCCCCACGGCGACATCCAGCCGGGTCCCTGTCCGGCGTGGCAGGGCATAGCCAAGGACGCCGGCTGGGCCGGCTGGCTGGCCCAAACCGTCTTGGAACCGCCCGAAAAGGCGCCGCGCGCGGTCTATCTGATTGTGCCCAGGGGACTGGATGTCCTTTCGCTGCTGGCCGAGGCCGTGGCATTGCTGCCCGCCGAGCGCCGCTGGGAAGCCACGTTCAGCACATTTTATCTTCCCCTGCCGGGCGACGTGGACTGCCGCTGGCGCACCGTGTTCGAGGATACGCCGGAGGCCCAGGCCACGCGGCGCCAACGCGGGGTCTGGTTCCTGGACCTCACCCAGCCGCTGCCTGCACCGGAAGAAACCCCGGCGGTGCTCGCCGCACGCCAGGGAAAACCGATTGCGCCAGAACCTTCACCTGCACCCGTACCTG
>FWPV01011958.1_pt1 | contig 13594 bp, 11 predicted proteins | sample 2228371 | NCBI WGS metagenome assembly FWPV01 (sample SAMEA103939776, study PRJEB20133) | metagenome | reverse complement strand
TTTCTTTTTTAAATGAACCATTAATATTAAATCAAATTAAAAAACTATCATCTTATTGTGAAAAAATTTATGTAATTGCTAATCAGAATAATATTACTAGTATAAAAAGAGTTTTAGATAATGCTAATTTAAAAATAGAATATGAAATAATTATTCAAGACGATTATTCTTTAGGTCAGGCAGGAGCAATTTTATCAGCAATAAAATTTGTAAATGGTGAGACAATTATTATCAATGCGAATGATTATTTAGATTTTTCTATTTTAGAGAAGATAGGAGTTTTAGATAAAAGGGAAGATATAATATGTCTTTTTGGTAAAAAAATTAATTATTATTTTTCTGGAGGTTATTTTAAATTTAATGAAAAAAACGAGGTATTAGAAATCATTGAAAAACCTAATAAAAACAGCTTACCTTCTAATTACTTAAAATTATTTTTAGATTATTATAGCGATTTGTCTATTTTTTATGATTATTATAAAAAAATAATTAAAAAACCATCTGATGATGCTTATGAATTAGTTTTAAGTGGAATAGTTAAAGATAAAAAAACTTATTTTTTTGTTTATGATAATGTTTGGCACAGTTTAAAGTATCCATGGCATGTATTAAAAATGATGAAGATTTTTTTAAGTCAATTAAAAGATAATCAAATTAGTGAAACTGCTATAATTTCAAAAAAAGCAATTATTATTCCACCGGTTATTATTGATAACAACGTAAGAGTGGGTGATTTTGTTAAAATTGTTGGGCCAACTTATATTGGTAAAAATACAATTATTGGTGATTATTCTTTAGTTAGAGAAAGTCATATTAATAATGATTGTTTAATTGGTTCTTATTCAGAGATTGCTCGATCTTATATAGGAAACAAGGTTTTTCTTCATCGAAACTATATCGGTGATTCAGTAATTGATGATCAGGCGATGTTTGGCGCTCAGGCAGTGACGGGAAATTTACGATTTGATGGTGAAGTTGTTAGTTCTTATTATAATAAAGAAAAAATTGATACTGGATTAGAAAAATTAGGAGTAATAGTAGGTTCTAACTCAAAAGTTGGTGTTAATACAACTATTTTTCCAGGTGTAAAAATTGGAAAAAATACCTGGATTGCTCCTAATGAAAAAGTTCGTTATGATTTAGAAAATAATATATATCTTATTAATAATGAAGAAAAACTAAATAATTATGAAGTTAGATAAAAATAAAAAGATTACGGTAATTGGTGGTGGAACTGGTACTTACATTGTTCTATCTGGTTTAAAAAAATATGAGAACTTAGATCTTTCTGTAATTGTCTCTATGACTGATTCTGGAGGATCAACAGGAAAGTTAAGAGATCAGTTGGGAATTTTGCCTCCTGGTGATTTAAGACAGTGTTTATTGGCTTTATCTGATGCTCCAGATTTATGGAGAAAACTATTTTTATATCGTTTTGAGGCTGGCGATTTAAAAGGTCATAATTTTGGAAATATTTTTATAGGCGCTTTAGAAAAAATTTGTTCTTCTTATGATGAGGTGGTTAAAACAGCATCAATACTTTTAAAAACTAAAGGTAAAGTAATTCCTGTTACCCAAGATAAGGTTCATTTGGTTGCAGAGTATGTTAATGGTAATGTTGTTGAAGGTGAAGGTTTAATTGATGAAAATAAAGCAGAAAAATCAAGAATAAAAAAATTATATACAAAACCAAATTCTCAAGCAGCTAATAAAGCAATTAAAACTATTGAAAACTCTGATTTTTTAATTTTAGGTCCAGGTGATTTATACACAAGTATTATTCCAGTTTTATTACCTAAAGGGATAGATGAGGCAATTAAAAAATTTAAAGGTAAGATTATTTATATTTTAAATTTAATGACAAAAGCAGGTCAGACTTATAATTATAAAGCCAGTGATCATTTAATTGATTTAGAAAAATATTTAAAAAGAAAGGTTGATGTTATTTTAGTAAATAACAATAAAATAAATAAAGAAATAGTCGATGTTTATAAAAAATTCGATGAAATAATTGTAGTTGATGATTTAAATAAAACTCAATATCAAATAATTAAAGATGATTTAATAGATAAGCGAAAGTTTAAAAAAGATAAAAATGATAATTTGTTTAGAAGTATTTTAAGACATGATTCTGATAAATTAGCAAAAAATTTAGTAAAATTATTTTATGTTTAGACGACACACTATTTCTTTTAAACATGCTTTTGACGGTTTAGTTTGGTCATTAAAAACTCAGCCTAATTATCGAATTCATTTGTTTCTTTCAGCGTTATCAATTATCGGAGGAATTTTTTTTAAGGTAAGTTATTTTGAGTTTTTATTAATTATTTTTTTAATTACTGTTGGATTGGTCGTAGAAACTTTAAATACTGGATTAGAACAAACAACAGATGCAATTGATAAAAAAATTCGTGAGGATATAAAAATTGCTAAAGATGTGGCAGCAGCAGCCATGTTAATCTATGCTTTTGGTTCAACAATTATTGCTTTAATTATTTTTATACCAAAGATTATTAATTTATTTTAAATTTTATGCCGTCGGTTTATTTATTTGCCATTATTTCTTCGTTCGTGTTAAACTTTTTTTTGATTTTGCCTTTTATAGATTTGTTGTATCAGTTAAAGTTTCAACGAAAAAATCAGATTACTAAAGATGCTTTTAATAAAAGAACGCCAATTTTCGATAAATTTAATAAAAATAAAGTAGGAGTGCCAACTGGAGGAGGAATTCTTCTTTTATTAACAACCATCTTTGTTTTTTTTCTTTTTATTTTTATGTATTGGGTCTTTCAAAAAAAAATTTTAACCAACTATCCTTCAATTGCTTCAGAAATTAAAATATTAGTATTTACATTCATTTCATTTGGATTATTAGGACTCTATGATGATCTTAATAAAATTTTTTTGTGGACAAAAACAAAATTTTTTGGCTTAAAAATGAGAATAAAATTAATAATAGAAATAATTTTGGCTTTAATAATTTCATTTTGGTTATTTAATGAATTGAAAATTGGTATTATTAATATTCCGTTTTTTGGAGTATATCAATTAAATTATCTTTATATTTTATTTGCTAGTTTTGTAATAGTGGCTTTTGCTAATGCGGTAAATATTACTGATGGTTTAGATGGATTAGCTACTGGTGTTTTGATTTTTTCTTTAATTGGTTTTTGGATAATAGCTCGGTCGATTTTAGATGTGCCAACTTCTCTTTTTATTGCTGCTTGGTTAGGTGGTCTTTTAGCGTTTTTATATTTTAATATTTATCCTGCTAGAATTATGATGGGAGATACTGGAGCATTGTCTTTTGGAGCAACTTTTGCCGTAATTGGATTAATTTTAGGAAAGGCCTTTGTTTTGCCAATTATTGGTGGAATATTTGTTATTGAGATTACTTCTTCATTAATTCAGTTATTAAGTAAAAGATATTTTAAAAGAAAGATTTTTCCTGTGGCTCCTTTTCATTTATATTTACAATTAAAAGGTTGGGAAGAACCAAAAATTGTCATGCGTTTTTGGTTAATCTCAATTATCTTTGTTATTTTTGGATTAATGATTGCCTTTATGAAATGAAAGAATTGGAATTTCACGGGTTACGCGTTTACGAGTTGCAAGTAAAAAAATCTAAAATTACAATTTAAAATCAAAAAACTATTAAAAAATCTTTAATTTTTATTAATTTTTAGCTTGTTTTGGCATCCCGGCGACACCCCGGAGGTGTCAGACGGATTGGCACAAGGCTTTGAGAATAATTAAAAATCAAAAATTCAAAACCACATATTAAAATCTAAAAATAATTAAAATAATTTAAAATTTAAAATTTAAAATTACAATTAAAAATCAACAATAAAAATTAAATATAGTTAGTTACAAGTTATGCTCGTTGCTGGTTGCTTGTTAAAACGATATAACAACTTAATAAAACAATTTAACAATTTAGTAATTTAATAATAAAAAAAATAATTGACGTTTGAAGATTGAAGTTAGAAGTTTGATTATGAAGCTTGAAGTTTAAAGCTTAAAATCTTCTAACTACTCACTTCTAACTACTAACTACTAACTACTAACTACTAAAAACTATTCTTAACGTTCTACGTTCTACTTTCTCTACTACAACCTATAACCTATAACCTTATAACTAACCAATTTTATATTTTATTCTTTTTGGATTTTGATATATGTTTTTGATATTTGATATTTTTTAAAGTTTTATTAATATCACTTTTTCCTCAAAAATGCTGGAATGTCAAATTCTAACTCTTCTTCTAAAAATTCTTCCTCTAAATTTTCGTTTTCGACATCTGGTTCTTTTTGTTCGGTTTTTTCTTGAGAAATAACCGATTTTTCTATGTCTTTATTCTTTTTAAAACGAAATAATTTTAACCGATTATCATCAAAACGAGTTGCAACTATTGTAATTCTTATCTGATCCATTAATTTTTCATCAATAACTGCTCCAAAAATAATCTCCGCATCAGGATCAACTGATTTAGCAATGATTGAGGCCGCTTCATCAACTTCTGCCATTGTCAAATCCGGACCACCAACAATATTAAATAACACCCCTCTTGCTCCTTCAATTGACACATCCAAAAGCGGTGAGGAAATTGCTTGTTTTATAGCGGCTAATGCTCGCTTTTCTCCTGATCCATTACCAATACCCATTAAAGCCGTTCCACTATTACTCATAATTGATTTAACATCGGCAAAATCAACATTAATTAAACCCGGAGTAGTAATCAACTCAGCAATTCCTTTAACTCCTGAAGTTAAAACAGTATCAATCTTTCTAAAAGCTTCCAAAATTGGTGTTTTTTTATCTATAACACTTAAAATTCGTTGATTTGGAACAATAATTAATGTATCAACCTTTTCTTTTAATTTAGCTATTCCATCTTCTGCAGTAAACTTTCTTTTTACTCCTTCAAATTCAAATGGTTTAGTTACAACAGCAACAGTTAAAGCTCCAGTTTCGCGAGCAATTTCAGCAATTACCGGTGAAGCACCGGTTCCTGTACCTCCACCCTCACCACATGTTAAAAAAATCATATCAGCACCTTCTAACTCTTCTTTAATCCGCTCTCTTGACTCTTCAGCTGCTTGACGACCAATCTCAGGATCACCTCCTGAACCTAATCCTTTAGTAAGATTTTCACCAATCTGCACCTTAATTGAAGCTTTATTATGTAAAAGCGCTTGGGCATCAGTATTAACAGCCACAAACTCAACACCAGTAATATTACCCTCAGCCACCATGGCTGAGATAGCATTACCACCTCCGCCTCCGACACCAACTACCTTTATTTTAGCAGCCTGACCAGCTTTTGGTTTAACTAACATAGTTTATGGCAAAAACTGTTTAAAAAAATTTTTAATTCCCTTCATTGAATCACTGATTTTTATTTCTTTAAAAATTTTACCAAAATTTTTAAATCCTAATATCTCAGCTTTTTCTTGAACTTTTAATCCATATTGTAAAAGACCAATATTAGTCGCATATTGTGGATCATTTACCTCATCAATTAATCCACTGACTTTTTCTGGTACGCCAATTCTAATTGGTAAACCAATTACTCTTTTTCCCGTCTCAAGCATCCCAACAGTTAAAGCCCCACCACCAGAAATTACCAATCCTGAAGGCACTTGTTGACCAAAACCGCTTTTTTCTATTTCTTCAAAAATTAATTTAAAGATTTCTTCCAATCTTGGAGAAATAATTCCATCAACTAAAGTTTTTAATGACACCTCAGTTAAATTTTCTTCTAAATTAAGATCGTGTAAATTTAATTGAGCAATCTTCTTTTTTCCAATATTTAAGTTTTTACTTAAAAATAACTTAATTTTTTCTGCAGAATCTAAAGAAACTCGTAAACCAACAGCAATATCATTAGTAATATGTCGAGCGCCAATAGGAATTGACGATGAATAAGATAATGCACCATCGACAAAAACTGCTAAATCAATTTTTCCACCACCGATATCAACTAAAACTACTCCTAATTCTTTTTCTGTGCTAGTTAATACTGATTCTGCTGATGCTAAACCAGCAAAAACAAATCCCTGATTTTCCACACCTAAATCATTTAATACTTTATCAAGATTTCTTAAATTCGTTGAAGATGCAGTTATTATATGAGTTTCTGTTTCCAATCTGACGCCGCTCATTCCTAAAGGATTTTTTATTCCAGATTGTCCATCAACAATATAATCACGGGGAACAACTTCAATTATCTCTCTTGTAGTAGATAAAGAAATTGCTCTGGCTGCTTCTATAACTCTATTTAAATCTTCTTCTGATATCTCTCCTTTTGGATTAGAAACAGCAACTATTCCGTGAGAGTTTAATGAACTAATATGAGGTCCACCAACTGAAACAAATGCTTTATCCATCTTATGACCAGCCATTCGCTCAGTTTTCTCTAATGTTTGCTCTAATATCCGAGATACCTCACCAATATCAACAATCGAGCCCTTTTTTACTCCTTTTGACTCTTGACTATCAAAACCAATTATTTTAAGAGACGATGATTCTTCATTATAAACGGAGATCATGCTGGAGATCTTACTGCTACCAATATCTATACCACAAATTAGGTTATCTGCCATATTTTATTTTATATAAAAAAACTGGTTAAACTCAATATCTTAGTATTGGTTTATTAAACCTTAAATCTATTTCCCTAAAATCTTCTTCTTTAATTTTTAAATTTTTGACAATTTCTTTTAACTGATACAACTGCAACTCAATCTCTTTTTCAAAACTAAAATAAATTTTTTTATCTGCTATATTAAATACTATCATATTATCTTTATTAATATCAATATGATAAGGAAATAAGGAGATCTCTTTTAGTTGATCAACTAAATACAACGCTTGTTTTAAATCAATAAAATCAATTTTTTCTCCGGCTTGATAAGAGTTTAAATATAGTTTTTTATAAAAGTTAATTAATGGATACTGACTTAAATCTTCTTTTGATTTTTTTATTATTTTACCTTCTTCTGATAGATAAAAGTATCCTTTATCTGCTTGAATTTTAGCAATAATAGAGTCTAGTTCTATATTTAAAATCAAAGTTTCTGGTAGCTGCTTTTCTATTTTTATTGTCTTTATCTCATGATTTTTTTGAATTAAAGCTTTTTCATAATAGTTTTCATTTAAAAAAATAATATTTTTGTTATATAAATCTTGAAAACCAATTAAGCGAACAGGCTGATTAACATTTATTTTTTTAACAATAAAATAATTTTTTAATAAAAATAAAATTGCAAGCAAACAACTAACTAAAAAAATTAATAAAAAAACTTTAAGAAATGATTTCTTGGACAATGATTTTTGTGGCATTGTTTTTATTAAATTTTTCGGCTAATTGATAATTTTTTTGATAAAAAGATAAATTATTTATTATTTGGTTAATTAATCTTAAAAGTTTTTTACTTGATTCAATCTGATGAAAAATCTCGCCAAATCCGTTTTTTGAAAATATTTCAGCATGATGCTGTTGCTCGCGACCAGCTGACCATGGCAGTGGGATTAAAATCGCTGGTTTTTTTAAAGCAATTAGTTCAAAAAAAGTATTAGCTCCAGCTCGACTAATCACTAAATCAGCCAACGAATAAACATAACCAATTTCATTTTCTAAAAAGTATTTTTTTATAAAATAATTTTTTTGTAAAAAAATCGGTAAGGTCTTTTTTAATGATTCTAACTCTTCGTAATCATGATACTCTTTTGTCTCTCCAGTTTGATGAATAACAATGTAGTTTTTTAATAATTCAGGAAGAATTTTTTTAATATGAACATTAATACTATGACTTCCTAAACTACCACCGGTCACATAAATTACTGGTTTATTTTTATTTATTAAAAATGGTTTATCAATAATTTTAAAAACTGACTGTTTTATTGGGTTACCAGTAATAACAATCTTATTTTTAGGAAAGTACTTTTTTGTCTCTTCAAAAGCTAAAAATATTTTCTTGGCAAAAAAACCAATTAGTTGATTAGCTAATCCCGGTTTTATTGTTTGCTCATGAGTAAAAACTGGAATTTTAAAAACATATCCCCAAAAAGCAATCGGCACGCCGACATAACTTCCAAAAGATAAGATTAATTCAGGTTTAAATTTTCTAATAATAAAAAAACCTTGAATAAAACCAAGAGGAATTTTTAAAAAACTGATTAAAGATTTTAAAGAAATTATTCTTGTTAATCGTCCAGCAGTAATAGGTTGAAACTCAATGTCAAGTTTGTTAATTTGAATATATTCCAAAGAATAAACTTTTTCTCCTTCTAAAGCGTATTTACGACCAACATATAAAATATCAAAATTTTTATTTTTTTTTAACTCTTCAATAACCGCCAAAGCCGGCCCCAAATGCCCACCAGTAATTAAAAGTTTCATTAAAATATTATATAAAAATCAAATATCAAAATCCAAATATCAAAAACACAAACCAAAATTCAAAAAGAAAAAAACACAAAAACGTATAACGTAGAACTTGGAACTTAGAACGTTAGACTTTAAATATCAAACATCCAACTTTAAACTTTACATACTATATAACTTTCTAACTTTATTAACTCTCTCAACTCTTTTATCTCTTTTATTTCTCTAAACTTTACAATCTTTATAACTTAAAACTCATAATCCGTAACGGGTAACTATTTTTTTTAATTTTTAATTACTCATTTTTAATTGAAATTTTAAATTTTGAATTTTTAATTCTTAATTTGTTTTAACTCGTAACATATACATTATAAATTTTTTTATTTAAAGCTTTTAATCTTTTAAACCTAGACTCTAAACATCAATATTTGAAACCCTATAGTATAAATTATTTGTTATAATTATATAATGGCAGAAAAATTAAACCCTTCTCAAATACAAGGACAAATTCGCCAAATAATTAAAGATAAAGCTTGGTATGGTTATAACCCTGAAACACAAGCTTTTGATTGGGGTAAAAGTTTACAAGCATTATCTGAATCACTAGATTTTATTGATCCTCAAACTCTTGGTTTAGTTATTGAATCATGCTATACTCCTAACTGCTTAACTCAAGTAACAATAGTAGATCCGCAAACTGAAGAAAAAAGAACTCAACCATTAATTAGAGCTTTAGTTGAAAATGGATTCCAAATTACCGTTTGGACTGTCGGTGATTCTCAATGGCAAAGAAGAAAATTTGAATTAGCTGGTTTAACTTATTTAGAAAATCAAGGATCAATTACTTTTAACTGTTCTTCTAGAGATAAAATTAATACCCTAAAAGAAATTTTAGATAATAAACCTGACGATAATTTTATAGTTGTTGATGATAAAAGAGAAACTATTGATCAAGTAGCTTCTATACAATCACAATATAAAAATTTAATATTTCAATATCATATGAAATTAAATGATCCCCAAGCTAATCCTAATTCTTTTTTTAACTGGTTGCGTAGAGAAACTACAAATCTAGGCTTAACCTCTCAACAAGTTCATTTAATTTTAGATTTTGATGGTGTAATTGCTGATACTGACAATGTTCTATTCGATCCAGTGGTTGAAAGATTGGCTAAAATTAAGGAATCAGGTATTTTTACCAATTGGTCTATATATTCTAATGTTCAATTACCAAACGTTGAAGGAGTTGAACTCACCTTTATCACTCCTCAACCAAGACTAGATATAAGAACAAGAATTTTAAGAATAATAGATAGAATTTCAGATAAACATTTAATTCCTATCAGAATTGCTTTAACTTTTCTCGAACAAGGAATATTAACTGATTCTTTTGAAGAAAGCCATCCTAAAAGAGCGGCTTTTTATCAAAATAATCAAGTTGTACTTTCTGATGGTACTACTATTACTTTAGATAAACTAAATGAAATTGCGTCTAAATTAAGACTCAATTCTTTATTTTCTTTAGGTTTAGCTTATAAAAATGCAGAATTTAATTTTCTAACTCAAGAAGAATTAAATAAATTAAATCAAAATATCCGTCCAAAAAAAGGTTATTTTGTTTCAGAAGATTTACAACCTTTTAATCAATTTGCTGAAAGAATAATAGATGAAATATTAAGACAATATGAAGAACAATAAAAACGTATAACGTAAAACTTGAAACTTAGAACGTTAAAAAATTATTCTAGCCTATCCTTTTAAGGACATTACTACACCCTCACCCTTTTCTCAATGTTAAGCAAAATACCAATTAAAACATAAGAAATAATCAAATTACTTCCTCCATAGGATAAAAATGGAAGAGGCACACCAGTTAAGGGAAATAAACCTGTCATTCCCGCTAAATTAATCAAAATATGAAGATTAAAATAAGCAAAAACACCAGAGGCAATTAATTTTGACAGTTTATCAGGTGCAAGACGAATAAGATGATAAATTTTATAAACAAAAACAAAATATAAAAAAATAATCGCTAAACTTCCTAAAAATCCAGTTTCTTCAGCAATAATGGCAAAAATTGAATCAGTATGAGCTTCGGGCAGATAAAGATATTTTTGTCTTGAAGAAAACAGACCAACTCCAAAAAGATCACCTTGAGATAAAGAAATCATAATTTGATTAATATGATAACCTATTCCTTGAGGATCTAAAGACGGATTTAAATAAGCTTTAAAACGATTCAGTCGATAAGGAGCAATTAACACTAAAAAATAAATGCCCACCAAAGCAATCGGTAAAAATATTAATAAATTAAAAATATTAAAACCAGCCAAATAATAAATAATAATACTTAAAGAAAAAACAATAATGGCTGTACCCAAATCTGGTTGAAGCAATATCAAAAAAACTAAACTCCCTATTAAAAAAATAAAAGAAAAAAAATTTCGTTTTTCTTTATAGATAAACCATGAAGATAAATAAATAATTATCGCAAACTTCGTTAACTCAGTTGGTTGTAGACTAAAAAAACCAAAATCAAGCCAACGTTGCGCTCCACCAACTCTTGAACCAATCCCAGGCAGCAAAACTAAAAACAAAAGAAAAAAACTCAAACCCAACAAAATCACGGAAAAAAAATATAATCTTCGATAATCAAAAAAAGAAAAAATAACCATGGCAATTAACCCAGCTAAAAGCCAAACAAACTGATGCTTTAAAAAATATAAACTATCACCAAAAATAGAAACTGCTCTAATAGCTGATGCCTCAAAAATGAAGATTATTCCAATAAAAGATAAAATTAAAGGAATATAAAAAAGAGGTTGAAAAAACTTATTTTTTAAAAAATATTTACTCATTAAAAAACAACTCTTTTAATTTTTGATAATTTTCATTATAATCTGAAAAATAAAACTCAATTGATTGATTTTTTGATAATTTTTTTTCTATTTCAGGATGATTTTTTAAATAAATTTCTAATCTTTCAGCTATTAAATCACCTTGATCAATTACTTTTATCCTTGAACCAACAACTTTTTTTATCTCTTTTTTTATCAAACCATAATGAGTGCAACCTAAAATCAAAATCTCAATTTTATTTTTTATTAATAGTTTTAAGTAGTCACTTAAAATTAATTCTAATATTTTTTTGTTATTGTGAAAAGACTCAATATAAGGAACTAACAAAGGACAAGCTTTTTCAAAAACTTTTATTTTATGAGAAATTTTTTTAATTTCTTTAGAAAAAGCTTGAGAATTAATTGTTGCTGAAGTACCAATAATACCAACTTTTATTTTTTTATTTTTATAATTCTCTAAAAACTCAACTGTTGGTCGAATTACTCCTAAAACTTTTTTATCAGGATAGTTTTTTGGTAAATAATCTTGTTGAATTTTTCGCAAGGCATTAGAACTGGCAGTATTACAAGCTAAGATTATTAACTGACAGTTTTTTTTAAATAAAAAATCAACTGCTTCTTGAGTAAATTGATAAATAATTTGAGTAGAACGATTACCATAAGGCACTCTGGCATTATCACCATAATAAACATAATCATATTTTGGTAAACGCTTTTTAATATTTTTAAGAATAAACAAACCACCCATTCCCGAATCAAAAATACCAATTTTCATATAGAAGTTACAATTTTATTAAACTCTTCGCCACGGTGAAATTCATTATTAAACATTGCAAAAGAAGTTGCTCCTGGAGAAAATAAAACTATAACTTCTTGATCTTTATTAATATTTTTAGCTAATAAGTAAGCTTTTAAAACAGCTTCTTTTAAAAATGAATAAACTATATCATCAACTTTTTTTGGATATTTTTCTTTAACCTGATTAATAATTAAATCAGTAAAAGAACCAGCTAAAAGAACGATTTTTTCTACTTGACTCAATGATTCTAATAACTCATTAAAAGGAAGATTTTTTGAATTACCACCTAAAATAAGAATAATCTTTTTATTTTTAAAAGTTTCAATTGCTTTAATAGTAGCAATAGGGGTCGTTGAGGTGGTATCATTAATAAAAGTAATATTATTAATTTTTCTTATTAGTTGTTGTCGATATGGTAAACCTTGAAAATTAGTAATGATTTTAACTGAGTTTTCTTTATTAAGATTTAAAACTTGACTTACTTTTAAACTAGCCGCAGCATTTTCTATGTTATGATCACCTTTTAGATAAGTTAATTGATAAGAAAAATCCTTTTTATCAAACAAAATTACTTTACCTTGATAATTTATTAATGATTTCTTTACTTTCTTTTCAAGATTTTTGTTAATAATTAAAAAATCTTGTTTTTTCTGATACAAAAAAATCGCTTCTTTATCAGATAAATAATCATCAATATTTTGATAATAATTTAAGTGATCCGGATATAAATTAGTAAAAACCGCAATATGAGGACTAATTTTCTCTTGATGAAAACCAGATAAAGCCCATGAAGAAATCTCCATCACTACCCAATCCTTATCTGATAATGTTTTTAAATAATTAATTGTTGAAACTCCTGGTAAACCACCAGCCAAATATACAGAAAATCCTGATTGTTTTAATAAATTAAAAATCATATTAGTCGTTGTTGATTTACCTCTTGTTCCAGTTATTCCAATAATTTTTCCTGGAAAATATTTAGCAAAAAAAGCAATTTCCATATTTATAGGAATGCCTTTTTCTTTAGCTTTAATAATCTCTGGCAGATTCCAAGGAACTGATGGACCTTTAAAAATATAATCAGTTTCTAAAAAATCTTTTAAATCATGACCACCTAAATAAAAGATAATAGGATAGTTTTTCAATTGATCTATTGATGAAGCTAATTGTTGAGGAGTCTTTTTATCAGTAACTTTTACTTTAGCCCCTAACTCAACAAAAAATTTTGCTACTCCTACACCTCCACCTTGCAAACCTAAACCTACCACTAAAACTTTTTTCCCAAAAAACTCTTTTTTTAACTGATTATAAACAGCTGACATTTATCATATTTTAACAAAAAGTTGAAGATAAAAAAACATAAAATGTTAAATAAAAATCAAATATCAAAAATCTAAATCCAAAAAGAAGAAAACATAAAATCGGTTATAAGGTTGTAGGTTGTAGATTGTAGGTTGTAGTAGAGAAAGTAGAACGTAGAACGTTAAGAATAGTTTTTAGTAGTTAGTAGTTAGTAGTTAGTAGTTAGAAGTTAGAAGTGAGTAGTT
>FWPV01011462.1_pt1 | contig 13594 bp, 9 predicted proteins | sample 2228371 | NCBI WGS metagenome assembly FWPV01 (sample SAMEA103939776, study PRJEB20133) | metagenome | reverse complement strand
AAGTTGCAGTTTATAGTTCGTGGAAGTAAAATTTGTGCTTGGAGTCTACTTTTTATTACGTAAACTAGCAATTTCAATAATTTTTTGGAAGTTTTCTATTATATCTTCAATATTACCTTCTTTAGAAAGGTTTATTTCGTAAATAAAAGCTCCACTATAGCCTATACTGCCTAGAGCATTTACAAAATCTCCCCAGTTTATTATTCCTTTAAAAGGCATCCAATGCTTTTCATCGATACCATCATAATCCGAAATATGGAGAGTTATTATTCTCTTTCCTAATTTCCGAACTATATCATTCAGCTGACCAGGATCGCGAGGATGGTTTGTATCTAAACAAAAACCTGCGCATTCTTCAGATATGCCATCAAGTAATAATTCAAGTTCTTCTTCAGTATTACCCAGACAGGTGCGTGGTAATAATTCCAGTGCCAGACGAATATTAAGCTTACTTGCTTCATTTACAAGAGTATTAAGACTTTGTTTACATTGAGCTATGCGCTGAGGACGATCATCTTTAATAGGTTCTGAACTTCCGTGAATTACAAGAATACCAGCATCCATTTGATTTGCCAGTTCTAAAGCTTTTAATATCTTATTAATCGCAAACTCATGACCACCATCAATCCTTGAAATATCGATCTCTTTACTGAAGGGAGCATGAACACTATTAACGTTAATATTTGAAGTGTTTATAAGCTTTAATGCTGATTTTCTCCACTCAGGATCATCACAATAATCAGCATAGAACACTTCCAAATGTTTAATAGTGCTATTAATTGCAGATTCAAGATATTTATCTTCATCTGGATTTTTTTCCAGACACAGCGAAACTCCTACATCAAATAAATATTCCATATTTTTTCCTTTTCTTGTAGCTTGTTTCTTATGTATATGCTCCGCATATAAAATTAAATCATCTTGTATTGGATATAGAGAACAAGCTAGACAGCATGTTTTACTCAAAAATAGCATCGAGCCTACCCCAAAATAGCATAATGCCTACTCAAAAATAGCATTTCACCTGCAACACCCAAATAAAGTTTTGCCTAATCTATTATCTCAACATTTGCTCTAGGTAAAATTATAACTTCACCTGTTCGCTTTAGTTTAGCTTTCAATACTCTTACGAGAGCTTCCGTCTCTAATTTTTGAAGCTCAACTGGCAATTCGATAACTTCAGCTAGTTCGCCAAAATATGGCTCACGGATTATCCTGACTTCAGAGCCGATCATCAATTGTTCATCAAGAATATCATTTTCCTGATTCTGATTGATTTGATTAGAGTTAAGAATGATCGGCACAATTATCTCTGGTCTAATTACACCAGCTCTTATCTGTGTTGCACCATTTATTGATGCTTTCATTCCTTCACATTCCTTCAATAAGGTGTAGGTTCTTGATGCTATTTCCATTTTACCGAAGCCTTCAGTAATTATAATTGTTATTCCCAAATTTTCAGAGCCAGTTATCGCAACACCTAAATCATATCCAAGCAGTGCCTTTAAGTCATTATCATCAATTCCACCAGCTATTACACCTTTTATTCCAAGTTGAATTGCACGTTTAACTAAATTGCTAGTGATCAATGCTCCCACAACAATTATTTTGCCTGACATCTGATCGTTAAGTTTATCAGCTGTTAAAATATCTCCGGGACTTTCGGATAGTATTTCCAGAATACCTATTGCTTCTCCGCCTACACCGAATATTCCCTGTATAAAAGAACCATAAGTCTGAATAATTACCCCTTCATTCGGCATAATATCTACAATTTCGCCATCAACATAGGCATTAATTTCAACAGGAATTTCGGGACCGCGTATCATAACTTGCCCTGTAATTTTTGATATAGTTTCAACAGTTCCGTCACCTGGAGAAAGGCATTGTGATTTAAAGAGTCCAAAAATGCCTTTTGTTGAGGCTAATACTTCATCTTTCCTTATAGGATCGCCTTCTTTCTTTTGCATATAATGGTATATTTCTTCTGGTTGTATTCCGAGCATACTTGCAACATTTACAGACCTAACCTGTCCAGGTAATTCAGTTCTAGCAACGATTGTTTGGGCATCAACAGTTTGTCCAGGATCAACTAAGATTTTCCCGGGTAAAGGAAGCCTTCTTGTTTTTCTTAATGTTATGCTTTTAGCGACTTTAAGACCTGGTGTATATGCATAAGCCATTTAAGTTATTAATTATACCTCCTGAAATGCTTTCAATGTTATCATAAGTTATTTTTAGTAACAAACTGACCAGTAACATGCAGAAATCACAAGCCAGACAGCTTGTATACCTATTTTTTTCTTTAAAATCCCTTTATAATATAATTAAAAGTGTATCAAATTGGTAGCTTTTACACAAGGAAAATATAAATTTGAAACAGGAATATATTTGTAATCAACTATGTTAGAAAAAACAATGAAACAGTTTTTATTCAGACCAAAATACTGGGGAGGTAAAAATGAAACTTTTAATTATAGGTGGAGGAGCAGGTGGTCCTGCATCAGCTTCTCGTGCAAGAAGATTGGATGAAGAATCCGAAATAATTATGTTTGAAAAAGGTGAACATGTATCTTATGGTCATTGTGGTCTACCTTATTATATTGGTGGTGTCATTAAAGATAGAAGCAATTTATTAATATCAAATCCAACAAAATTCAGACAGTTATATAATGTGGATGTTCGTATACGCTCAATCGTGAAAAAGATAAATACAAGCACAAAAACAATCGAAGTAGTCGATCTAAATACTGGAAATAGCTACACTGAAACCTACGATAAATTGATCCTATCAACCGGTGCTGAACCTATAAAACCACCTATTCCGGGCATTGATATTGAGGGAATTTTTACACTGCGTAACCTTACAGATGCGGATAAGATAAGCCAATTCATAAAAGACTATAGACCTGGTAAAACTGTCGTGATAGGAGGCGGATTTATTGGTCTGGAAATTGCTGAAAACTTTGTTAATCAGAATATGGATGTTACAATAGTAGAGATGCTCGATCAAGTTATGCCCATAATTGACCGTGAAATGGCAGATATTGTTCATAGGACACTTGCTTTACATGGCATAAATTTAATGCTTTCTGATCCTGTATCGGGATTTGAAAAAAGAGATGGGCAAATTATTGTGAAATTGAAAAGCGGAACCGAAATAAATTGTGATATAGTTATGCTTTCCATAGGTGTAAAACCTGATATTGAGTTAGCTGTATCTGCAGGTTTAGAAATTGGTGACACTAAAGGTATTAAAGTTAATGAATATATGCAAACCTCAGATCCAGATATCTACGCTGTTGGAGATGCTGTTGAAACGAAACATTTAGTAACAGGAAAGCCGGTTTTGATACCTCTTGCTGGTCCAACTGCACGACAAGCTAGAATTGCTGTAAATAATATATATGGGCGGGAAGAAAAATATCGTGGGACGCTTGGAACAAGCCTGGTTAAGGTCTTTGAAACCACTATTGGCTCTGTCGGTGCAAATGAAAAGACGTTAAAGCAATTGGGCATACCATATTTAAAAAGCTATGTGGAGCCGTTTTCGCATGTTACTTATTATCCCGGTGCTGCTCAAATGAGCATAAAATTGCTTTTCTCTCCAGATGATGGACGCATACTTGGTTCACAAATTATAGGCAGTGAAGGTGTAGATAAAAGGATAGATACTCTGGCATCCGCCATATCAGATGGAAGAACTGTTGAAGATCTTTATCATCTTGAGCTTGGATATGTTCCACAATTCGGTTCAGCAAAAGAAGCATTAAACATTGCCGGGTATGTTTCAACAAATATGCTTAAAGGTGATATGCCATATGCATACTGGGATGATTTTGAAAAAATAAATGACGGTAATGCTGTATTTCTGGATGTTAGACCAAAAGATGTTATCGGAATGGGAATGATTCCAGGGGCAAAGAATATACCTCTTGATGAACTTCGGAACAGATTAAATGAGATACCAAAAGATAAGCCTATATATGTTTATTGCAACGTCGGTGTAGAAAGCTATATAGCAACGCGTATGTTAAAACTACATGGCTTTGATGCACGGAACATGAGCGGTGGATATGGTATATATAAATGCACATGTTTGTATGAAGGAGCAAAAACATCGATGCAAAATAAAGAAAAAATACCGGTCATTACCAATCCAACATTAGTAGCAGATGAAAAAACTGTTATGCTATTGGATGCTTGTGGTTTACAGTGTCCTGGTCCTATATTAAAAGTTAAACAGAAGATGGATGAACTTCAGCCCGGTGATATTCTTGAAGTAACCGCTAATGATACCGGATTTGCAACAGACCTTCCTGCATGGTGCAGGAGTGTTGGTCATGAGGTCTTATCGATTGAAATTCGGGAAGGTAAAATCATTGGAAGAATACGTAAGAGCTTACCCAAAGAAGATAGCCAGCCAATGCAACAAGCCCAATTTTCAATGCCAAAAGAAAAAACTATCGTTGTATTTAGCAATGATATGGATAAAGTCATGTCATCTTTTATTATTGCCAATGGTGCGGCTGCTATGGGCTGTAAAGTAAATATGTTTTTTACATTCTGGGGATTGAATGTATTACGTAAGCCACAAAAAGTATCCGTTAAAAAATCATTTATGGAGAACATGTTTACAAAAATGATGCCACGTGGAGTTTCTGAACTTAAATTATCTAAAATGAATATGGGCGGGATAGGAACAAGGCTAATGAAACATGTAATGAGACAAAAAAATGTTAATACGCTTGATGAGCTTATAGATATGGCGCGTAAAGCGGGAGTGAGACTCATTGCTTGTTCAATGACGATGAGTATTATGGGATTGAAAAGGGAAGAATTAATTGATGGTATCGAAGAAGGTGGTGTCGCTGCTTTTCTTGAAGACGCGGATCGCTCCAATGTAACATTGTTCATATAAAAATCTGGTAAAAATTAGGCAATGTGTTTATAATAATGTATGTATGATTCTATTCTTGAATAGGCTCGATGCTATTTTTGAGTAGGCATTATGCTATTTTGGGGTAAAACATGCTGTCTAGCTTGTTATTATAAAGATCACAAGCAAGACTGCTTGTGTTACCTAAATACAGGATATTTTAATTTTATATGCTTCGCATATACATAAGAAACAAACTGATCAGCTTGTTAAAACAATACAATTCTAATACAAGAAAAAGTTCGTAGTAGCCCGATTTATCGGGCGTTAGATAATGATCAATTGTATGCTTAATTGCTTAAAATGGTATTATATTAAAGAAATTAGTAAATTGAGGTATATTTATGAACTATAGAGAATCATTCAGAGCCATGATGGATTTTGAAAGACCAGATAATTTATGTCAGTTTGAATGGGGCTATTGGGGAGAAACAATTGAAAGATGGAAAAACGAAGGTTTACCTGAAAATACTAATCCTTGGGATGATTGTGGAATAACTCATTATTTCAGACCACCTATTCAATGTGGCTTTTTGCCAGGCTTTGAATGGAAAATTATACAAGAGGATGAAACAAGTAGAATAGTGCAAACAGGTTCGGGAATTATATGCAGGGAAAGCAAAATAGGCTCACGGTTACCTCAATTTATCAAACATCCTGTATCAAATAGAGATGATTTTGAATCTATCAAAGAACGACTCGACTATAAAACTCCAGGGCGTTATCCGGATAATTGGGATGAATGGGCTGAAAAGGCAGATGATTTCCCTCATATACTCTGTCTTGGAGGCACAGAAAATGGTTTTTTTGGATGGTTACGTGAACTGATGGGATTAGAAGGTCTTCTCATGGCTTATATTGAACAACCTGATCTTGTGCATGAAATATGCAAGTATCATGTTTCATTTCTTAAGGGATTATACGAAAGAGCTTTGAAAGATGTGAAATTTGATTTTGTATTCATGTGGGAGGACATGTCATATAAAAATGGTCCATTAATTTCCCCTGCTTTTGTTCGAGAATTTATGCTTCCATATTACAAAGAGATGGTGGATTTTTATAAACAAAACGGTGCTAGATGGGTAACGGTTGATAGTGACGGTGATGTTTCAAAGCTGATACCTATTTTCATTGAAGCGGGAATCGATGGAATGCTTCCTTTTGAAGTTGCTGCTGGAATGGACATCCGCGAGATAAGAAAGACTTTTCCTGAATTCAGAATACTAGGTGGAATTGATAAACGGGAAATTGCTAAAGGTAAAAAAGCTATTGATAGTGAATTAGAGTCTAAGCTACCTTTTATGTTCAGAAGCGGTGGATATATACCAAACATGGACCATCATGTCCCACCGGAAGTTTCCTATGAAGACTTCAAGTATTACTTGAATAGATGCAGAGAAATATGGTCTAGCGTATAATAGATAATTTCCCTATTTGTTCTGATCTTTTATTTCCTTTTTTTGCAATAATCTTATAAAAATATGTTCCACTTGAGAGATTAGCACCATTATCATCTCTTGCATCCCAACCTTCTTCATTATATCCTTTTTTTGCAGATGCATTGCTTATAGTTCGCAGGCGTCTACCCATTATTGAATAAATTATTATGTCTACTTCTTCAGCTTCTGAAGACAAATTATAACAAAAAAAAGCTTTTTTGTTCATCGGATTGGGATGTATTAAGACGTCAATTATTTTGAATTCAGTAGATTTGCTGGTCTCATCTGATTGTGGGATAGTTGCAATCTTTTCAGGATCAAGGTTTTTCAAAAAGCTTATTTCATCATTAATGGAATTGATCAAAGAATCCCTGGCTTTGTCATGATCATAATCAAATACGTTAATAAATTGCTTAATTTCAGCAATCTCCGATTGCATTTCTTTTGAATATTCAATTGCACTGGATAATTTCTGGCTTATTTGCTCTACACTACCTCCAGTAAACCCTAGTTCAAGTGCTTCGACTAACCTTAAACGTGATTCAAAGAACCTTACCCACATCCTCATCAAATAATATCCATCAAGGTAATTCCATTCAGCTAGATCAGATGATACCATTAATGTTCTTTTAGCGGAAGATATTCTGTTGGCAGATTCCTGTTGTTTGGGTAGAAGGTATGAAAGCCTCTCCTTTGCATACTCAACTGTATTAAGATCGGGCATGGATAATGTATCTTTTACTGCCTTTGATCCGATAATATCCCAGAACCTTGTAGCATATCCCCTGGAACCACTACCATAATGGCCGGTTAACGATAGTAAACCGGCGTAGTCACTAAAGAAATCTGATAAGGTAGTAGAATTAATCCTGAGAGCATATAATATATCTTCTGCGGATTCTCTACCATAATAGCTAATAAGGTAATTTCTCATTAATGAAACATAATCTAAAAAAGGATTAAAGTTGACTGCAGAGCTAACGATCTTATCAAGATGAGAAAATCCAATTTCACCTTGCAATGTAAAACCACCCAATCCGTTTATATTGGGATTATTAGCATATTTTCTAACACCTTCAACAAACATATCAGATTCCAGCATCCAGAATGGCATAACTTCTTCTGTATCATGTGACAGTATAAGCACTTTATGTCCATATTTACCAATACTATTAATAAAATCAGGCGAAATACCAGGATCGTTTGTCGGTTCACCGTCTATCCCCCATTTGACCATTATAATGGTTCCTTTCGGAAGCATGCTTATATAAGTGCGCTTTGGATCTTTTAGCCAATGTGAATCATAACCAGAAATGATAAATTTTATATCAGGATTAACTTCCAGTGCAGAATTAATTATATCCAGATATATTTCCCATAATAGTTTTTGTTGTTGTTCGTCATTTCCTGCTGGAGCTCTTGTTTCCCATCCCCAGGAACGTAAATGCAATCCTTTTAGCCATGGTGAATAAGTATTAACAATACTTTTTATAAGCTCTTTAATCAAGTTGCGTGCCTGTGGATTAGTCCAGGATATTGGATTATACCATTCACCATTCCTCGAGTTCGAATATTTTACTGCGGATTCTAACATTTCTGGATGGTTTCGCATCATAGCTTTTGTCGGTTCACCCATAACATACATGAATAGATAAGAATCAATACCTTTTTCATCAAGCGCACTAAACCTTATCCTCAGATTTATTATTCTGTTCCATCTATTATCAAATGATTCATCTTGATAATCATCAAACCGAGAATCATAAACATATTTAAATGCGGAGCCTAATCCATCATTGATGCCTGTCCCATCCCAAACACCTTCTGCTCCACTTACATTAAGTTGATGCCTGCTCATCCATACCGGATCCTCCCTTGATAATGCACATCTTATTGGATAAAACGGTGATGATCTGATATCTAAATCTTCTAAAGCAAGTGTATGGAATTGAGTAATATTTATATCCAGATCGACTGTTTTTAATCCAGTAAATCTTTCTATCATCTTTTTTATTAATTCATAAGTGCCATATATAATTCCTCTTTTATCTGCTCCCAGAATAACAATAAAGTTTCTTTCATTATCATTGATAGTCTTGACAATATATTCTTCTTCTTTCAATTCTTTTCTTGGTGTTATCAAGCCTTTATTGTAAAGCTCGCGTATATATCTATTACTTTCATACGTTCCTATCAATATCTTATTCCCGCTATACTGGGCTGCAGAATCTTTGCTTATAGTTAACTGTGTTCCTGTCATTTTTTCAATGAAATAATTTAGCTCATTTGCAGAAAAAACTTCATAATCAGGTTCATTCTCTGAGATTATTATTTGACAAAGAGGTTTTTTATTTTCAACTATTTGGAACAAAGGCAGGGCATAATCCGAAGTGCAGAATATAGTTACGAATATTATGATTGGCAAAAAGAAAGCTGTTCTTTTAAGCATTTAATTCTATTTTCTTGAAAAACTTATTTGTTGAATAGAAAGAAATATAGATTATTTACAAGAAGGCATCCTAGCCTGGTATATATAAAGTATATCATAAATTAAAAAAAGATAAAACCTCGTAAAAGACAAAGCATAAATTTTACGTCCACGAATTCTAAACCGCAACTCACACAGAACATAATAAAGGCAAAACACGGAGGCACAGAGACACGGAGATATTTAATTATATTTTTAATCACGAATGGCACGAATTATACGAATAATGAAAATAAGTAGGGGCTTGCGGCAGCAAGCCCCTACAATTGCTCTCCCCGTAAACGGGGAGAGAATATTTCCCTCCGTTTACGGAGGGATTAAGGGAGGCAAAAAGATGATAATTATTTTTTTGTTATATTCGTGCTATTCGTTTTATTCGTGTAATTCGTGATTTTTTATTCGTGTTCTTTGTGTTTAATTTTTTCTCTGTGCCTCCGTGTCTCTGTGTTTTTTTACCAAAAAGATGCGGATAAAAAGTTTATGCCTGGCGTAAAAGACAAATTCTTGACAAAACATGAAAAAAGCTTTATAGTTTTGATAGAGATAGCCTAATATCTAATGTTATGTCTGGAGGTGATTAAATATGCAAAATGCTAAAAGCACTCTGGACTATCTTATTCAACAAGGAGAAAATGCTTTAAGTGAAGCTTCTAAAGCAACGGTTACTGATACAATGAACGAAGTATTTGAGGTGCATATATATGAACTACTGGCTATGAAATATCATGATGCCCTTAGAAATTTTGAGGAAGCACTTAAAATTGATAAGGAAAATGAAACCGCTTTAGAAGGATTCTGTTATGCACTTGCTGAGACCGTATCTCATTATGAAAGGGCAGGGCTTAGTCATTTGGCTGAAATTGTTAAAGTAAAAGCTATGCCTTATTATAATGAGAAGTTAATGGAAGTTGCAAAAAAATCAAAAAGAATGGGAAAATATCTGCATGAAATAATATATGAGATTTTTCCTGAATAATTCCGATCAGGGGGAAGTTAATGGATTTTTTACCTATAATAGAAACAGAAGAAATTGTTGCTACTTGTGAACCACCGGGTAATGGTGCTGGTCCGTTTTGGTGTTATGGTTCACCTCTTATAGTGAGATCAGGAGAAGAAGTTTTTGTTAGTGCTATGGAAACCGGAGAAAACGTCCCTCTCTTATGTAATACACGCTGGAGGCTTTTTAAGAAACATGACGTTGATAATTGGGAGATGGTTAAAGCATCGGATAAATTTAATGAGCGTGAGCCATGCCCACTTGTTTGTTTTCCTGATGAAAAAGTATTTCTCTCGGTTAATCCTTCAACACAACCTCCCGGCACCATGTATGGGAATTGTGACCCTCATCTTATTGAATTATCTATAAAAGATTCTGTGTCTAAAACGAGATTGATACATCCAATATGGGATGAAGGGAAATTTTTTACAGACCATTCCTATCGTGGTATCGCAGCTGATGGAATAAGAAAAGAAATTCTGCTTCTTAATATAAATGCCCAAACAAGCGAGCAGTTCTGGAGCTTCTATGAAAACGGAAACTGGACTCGCCATGGGCGAATAAGTTTCCCAATAAGAGCATGCTATCCACAAGTTGCACTAAAAGATCATTCAGCGCATGTGTTAGCAATTGGCGATATAGTTGAACCTGTGGATGAGTGGCGAGTTTATAAATATGAAAAAACTGGCTCAGGATGGGATTACGTGTTCAGAAGGTTATTTTACACATGGACACCTGATATAACAAAGTCAGATTTCATTGAGCCAATCGAAATCGATAATTTAGAAAAAACTGCCGGTCATATTATAAATTTAGACTTATGGATAGATGGTGATGGTAAAGCTCATATACTTTATTTGAAAAGAACCGTTCAATCAAATCTTATGAGAGATAGATTCTTTCCTGATGTGCCTATAAATATATCACTGGAATATGTGATGATTGATAATGGTAAAATAACGAACAGCATAACATTGATAAAAGGTGGCGAGGGAAGTTCTAGTGAAATTCCTGGTTATGCTAGATTTCACGTTATGGAGAATGGAAAACTTCTCGTTATATACTATTGCACTGATAAAGATTCCAATGGAAATACAATAAATGAAAACAGGTTAATGCAAATATTACCGAAATTGAGTGAAAAACCACAGAAACTCAATTTTAAGGAGCCTTTTGGTATTTTCTTTACTGCTATTGAACGTGGTGGAACACTTCCATCAAATACAATAGATATTTTTGGCTCAGGTTCCGGTAATTCACTTAGGTATGCTCGTATTGATTTGAAACCCAAAAATGGAGGTAATTGATGATAGACTTTCATACGCATTTAGGAGATCTATATTTTCCGTCTACAGTTATTAAACCTTTAAGCATCGACCAATTGATCGATACAATGAATAGGTATGGCATTTCAAAGTCTGTATTGTTGCCGTTGGATAGCCCGGAAGCTTCTAATTCTTATTTTACAACTATTGAGGCTCTGGAAGCATGGAATAAATATCCTGAACGCTTGATCCCGTTTTGTTGCGTAGATCCAAGACGTGATAACGTTTCAGCACAGATTGATGCTTATGTTAAAATGGGATGTGTAGGCTTTGGTGAGCATAAAGTTGGGCTTTATATAGACGATGAAAGATGTAAAAATATATATAGGATATGTGGAGAAAAAAACCTGCCTGTCCTTATGCATCTTGATCCTGGACTGAATATTGATGAGCCAGGTTTACCAAGACTCGAAAACTTACTAAAAGAGATGCCCAATACAACGTTTATTATGCACGGACCAGGATGGTGGACGGAGATCTCCGGCGGTAATCTGGAAAGAGGGGGATACCCACAAGGAAAGATACAACCAGGTGGAAGTGTTGATAGGCTTTTACAGGAATATCCTAATATTTACGCCGATCTTTCTGCAGGATCAGCATATAACGCTTTAACAAGGGATCCTGATTATACACCCGGATTTCTGGAACGTAATTGGAAAAAACTTTTATTTGCTACAGATTATCTTCATGCAAATCAGGATTTATCAATAATTAACTTTATCAAGGAACTCGACGATGAAAAGTTTAGTGCAATAGCAAGATATAATGCTGTAAAGCTTTTGAATATACCTGATTCAGCATTTAGAACACCTGTATTAGCTTCTAAAAGTTTGAAAATGTAGTATATCAGAAGACATTATAGTGGCGAGTAATTATTCGCCACTATATTTCAATTTATCTTTTTTCTACCGGTAGTGGTAACTCTATTGGTATATTACCACTGCTCCAGGACTTAGCCATTGCTATGGAAACTTCCTGATCGATTCTTCCATTTATTGCGCCATATTCGGGTTCAGTATTATTCTTATGCGCCTCAACAATGCTCATAATTTCTGATGCAACGCTGAGTTGTCCATCACTGAGAGAATATTTACTTAATGGATTTTTCCAGATAACCTCTAATCCTGTATCAGGTTCCGTCCTTGCTATTAGAACATCTAATGTCTCTTGACCATCTTTGGCTTTTGTTGTGCGTTTCTCAACAACAATTGGCAGGCGAGCATTGGCTTCTTTATTTAGTATTGCGATCTGATCTTTGTATGTATAACTACGCTGTCCGTCTCCAATACACATACCACGTTCAGCATAAAATTTGCTTGTATTGTGCCATCTTAAAGGAGAACCATAAGACAATCCGCTAAAATTAAATATTCCAACTGAGCCGTTTTCAAATTCTAATATTGCATGCTGCCAATCTTCTCTATTATATGTCCCTCCCCTATACTGATGTTGCTGAACTTCAAAATCTTTGTGTATACCTATAACTCTTGTTATTTTAACATCAAAACCTATATAGCTTCTGATCAAACTTACGCCATGATACCCATGTCCATTGAAATCATTATAAGCAGAAAGAACTTTACCGAATACACCTTCTAATATAAGGGCTCGTTTAATTCTTTCTCCGGGAACGCGATAATAGTTTTCGCATACCTCAAGTTTTGTTTTATTTTCTTTTGCTGCTTCTATCATTTTATCCGCCCAGTAAAGGTCTGTGTCTATTGGAGTTTCAGTGCAATAACTTACTCCCATTTGAGAAAGAGGAATTCCAGCTTCATGATTACGGTTTGGATTTATAACAACTGCTGCGACATCTGGCTTAGTCGACTCAACCATATCCACGACATTGGTAAAATAAGGCACATTATACTTATTAGCTTGCTGTTCTGCTCGTTCTTTGTTTTCATCACAGATTGCTACAAGCTGAACATCGTCATCCATTTTTGCAATAATTGGTAAATATACACCAGAACCCCTATTGCCCGCACCGACAAGAGCTATTTTTAGTTTATCCATGATTTGACCCTCCGGTAAGAGTTTAGCAACTTTCTATTGTTTAATCGGATTTATTATATCAAGAAAAGTAAATTAGACCAAGCATAAACTTTTTATCTGCATATTTTTTAGTGAAAAAACACAGAGACACGGAGGCATGGAGGAAAATTAATCGTAAAGAACAAGAATGAAACAAGGATTGTATAAAGTTTGTAGTAGCCCGATTCATCGGGCGTTATAATTAATAACGCTCAATAAATTGAGCGGATACAAACAAAACCACACCTGCTTTTCGTATAATTCATAATAATAAACACGAATTGGACGAATAAAGTATCACGAAGGACACGAACAGGACGAATTTTTTAACGATTATGCGATATGTAACTTTTTCGTAATGCAACGCAGGTT
>FWPV01011957.1_pt1 | contig 13595 bp, 9 predicted proteins | sample 2228371 | NCBI WGS metagenome assembly FWPV01 (sample SAMEA103939776, study PRJEB20133) | metagenome | reverse complement strand
GCACGGTGCAGGAGCAGATTCGAACGACCGATATCAAGCGGCTCGACCTGGTTCCGGCCGAGGTGGACCTGGCGGGAGCCGAGGTGGATATCGCGCGCATGGCTCATACGACGATCGTAATCGAAGTTCCCGACGCGGGCGATGAGGTGCAGGCGATGAAAGCCGGCATCCTCGAGATCGCCGACCTGCTCGTCGTGAACAAGGCCGATCTGCCCTCCGCGGATCGCGTTGTGGCGATCCTGGAGGCCATGCTTAGCTTGGCCCATGCTACGGACTGGCGTCCTCCCGACCTGCGCAGCATCGCCACGACAGGCCAGGGCGCAACGGAAATAGTTAACGCCATCGAGCAGCATATAGCATATTTGAGGCAGAGCGGCACAAATCAACAGAAAGAACGCACGCGCGTTGAGCACGAGTTACAGAATATCTTGCGCGAGAAGTTGGTCCGGCGAGCGTTTGCCCACGTCGGCCGTGAGTTTTACGAGCAGCTCGTCACGCGCGTTGTGGCAAGGGAGATACCTCCCGATGCGGCGGCGCGCGAAATCATCCGGCTCGTAGGGCTTTAGCGGATACTTTGACCCAAGCGTAGGGTTAGGGTCGTGTTCTGATTTGGATGCCAAGGAGGGAGAGATGGAAGAACGGTGCAAAATCTATGGCGATTTGGCATTGATCGCAGGCAGCGGCAACCCCGAACTTGCCCAAGAGATCAGCGAGGCGCTCGGCATGCCCTTGCACATCCCCGATATCACCGTCTTTGCCAACGAGAATATCTTTATTCAGCTCAAGGAGAGCGTCAGGTCGAAAGACGTCTTTATCATCCAGCCCACCTGCTCGCCCGTCAACTATAACCTCATGGAGCTGCTTATCATGATTGACACGGTGCGGCGCGCATCGGCGGGGCGCATCACCGCGGTCATGCCCTTTTACGCTTATGCTCGCAGTGACAAAAAGGACAAGCCACGCGTGCCCATCACGGCGCGCTTGGTGGCCGATATGATCGCCGTGGCGGGGGCCGATCGTTTCATGACGGTGGATCTGCACGCGGGGCAGATCCAAGGCTTCTTTAGCATGCCGGGCGACGAGCTTTCTGCCTTTCCACTGCTCATACGCTACTTTGCCAGGAAGCAAATCCCCAACCTTGTCGTTGTGGCTGCCGACTTGGGATTCGCCAAAAAGGCGCGCAATTTCGCCGAAGCTTTGAAGGTGCCGGTTGCCTTTATCGAAAAGCGGCGCGAGGGCGGCAAGACGGATAGCCTCACGGTGATCGGCGATGTGCGGGGCAAGAACGCGCTGGTTGTAGATGACGAGGTAGATCAGGGCACGACCATGGCGGGCGCGGCGCACCTGCTGCGCGATCAAGGGGCCAAAGATATTTACAGTTGCTTTGTGCACGCGACCTTCTCGGGCGAAGCGGCCCAATTGATGGCCGAGGCCGGATTCAAGAAGATCGTCTGCACCAACACGGAACGCATTCCGGAAGAGAAAAAGTTGCCCAACATGAAAATCATCCATCTGGGGAAATGGATGGCCAAGGTCATTGATGCCGTCCACCGCGGCGGGTCGGTGGGGCGCACGCTCAGCGAATATGAGCACGAGTTGGAATAGAACGGGGGATAGCGCGTGAAAATCATCAACCTTTTGCAACCGTCAAGGATTGTGTTCGGCAACGGCTGCGCCGGACAATGCGCGAGTGATCTGCTGGCGCGGGGATTGCGGCGCATTTTTGTAATAACGACACCCCCCGTCCTGCCCTCGGCCGAGCCCCTTGTGGCGGCTCTCAAGCAGGGCGGCGCGTCGGTCATGCTCTATTCTGACATCGTTGCTGAACCGACGACCGGCATCTTCGAACGGGTGCGGGCGCTGGCGCGCGATTACGGTCCCGATGCCGTGCTGGGCATCGGCGGTGGCAGCGCCATGGACGTCGCCAAGTTGGTGGCCGCGCTGCATGATAGCCAGCAGGACGTGCGTCAGGTGCTGGGCATTAACTTGGTGGCCTCGCGGCGCACCTATTTGGCCTGCCTACCGACCACGGCCGGCACGGGCAGCGAGGTCTCGCCCAATGCGATCCTGCTGGACGAGGCCGAACATCTGAAAAAGGGCGCCGTCAGCCCTCATCTGGTGCCCGACGCGGCTTATGTGGATCCGCTGCTCACCCTCGACCTACCTCCGGCAATCACGGCGGCCACCGGCCTCGACGCCTTGACGCACTGCATCGAGGAATATGCCAACATCAACGCCCATCCGATCATGGATCTCCTTTCGCTGGAAGGCGTTCGTTTGATCGGTGCGAACCTCTTGCGCGCCGTCGAAAACGGGCATGATGAGCAAGCGAGGGCGCATATGGCCCTGGGGAGCTTGTACGGTGGGTTGGGCCTCGGCACCGTGAATACCGCCGCCGTCCACGCCCTGGCCTATCCGCTGGGCGGCGAGTTTCACGTGCCGCACGGCGTCTCGAACGTCGTGTTGTTGCCGCACGTTTGCGAATTCAACTTGCCCGCCGCGCCCCAACGCTATGCGGACATCGCCCTAGCTTTGGGGGTGGAGCCCAGCGCCACGGTCATCGAAACGGCGCAACGCGGTGTGCAGAGGATACGTGAACTATCCGCACGCTGCGGTATGCCGCGCGGCATGGCGGAGCTGGGCGTGCCGAAAGACGCCATTCCGCGCATGGCGCAGGCCGCTATGACGGTCAAACGCTTGCTCAAGAACAACCTGCGCGAGCTGACCGTTGAAGACGCGGAGGCGATCTATCGGGCAGCGTATTAGCCTGGCCGGGACACCATCAGCGCAAGGGTTATGCGCGGCGCCGCGCAGTCAAGGACAGTACTGATCCTGTGCATCCTGCTAGAGAAATTCACTTTGACTGCGGCTTGAGCTGATCCAGCGGCGGCTTGAGATCGGGCGGCAACGGCGATTTGTAGACCAGCCCCTCCATGCGCTTGCGCCAGTCCTCGCGCACTTTGTCCAATATGTCCGGCTGGGTCAGCAAATCGTTCCGGCCATAACCTTGGCAGCAAAGAGGGTGGATTTGTGCCCCACGCTGGTGCCGCTCATGGCCGCGTGTTGCCAAGAGTGCCCCGGCGCGCCCACCACGAACTGCGTGGTGTTGAACTCGACTGTGGGCGTATTCCAGGAGACATCGGCCACGTCGGTCGAGCCGCCGCCCCCCTTGCGCTCCTCACCATAGGGATCGTAGATGCGCGTGTTGAGGTCCACGTCGAGCAGCTCCATGGCATTGGGCAGTGGGCTGCGCCCCAGTGCGGCGCGCTTTTCTTCACGCGGGACGCTCTTGCCCACCTCACGCGCAAAGGCCAGCTCCTCTTCGGTGTAGGTGGGCGCGCCGATTGCGCGCATGTTGGCCACGACCAGCTCCGCCAAGGGGCGGTTGGGGATCGTGTTGTGCACGCCGGTCAGGAAGCGCACCTTGTGCGTGGTGCCGGCCATCAGGTCGGCGCCATCGGCGATGCGCAGCACACGCTCGTAATAGCGCTCGACCAGCTCGCGCGTGGGGGCGCGCACATAGTACCAACTGCGCGCATAGGCTGGCACAACGTTCGGCTCGTGGCCGCCATCCTCGATCACATAATGCATGCGCGTCTCTTGTACTACGTGTTCGCGCATATAGTTGACGCCGATGTTCATCAGTTCGGCGGCGTCCAGTGCGCTGATGCCCTGTTCGGGCGAGCCGCCCGCATGGCTGGCCTTGCCATAAAACTCGAACTTGACCGAGTTCATGGCGTTGGCGCTGCCCAGCGAGACGCCGTTAGATGCGCCGGGATGGTGCCCCAGGCAGGCGTCCAGCCCGTCAAAGACGCCGTCGCGCACCATGAACACCTTGCCCACCAACGTCTCCTCGGCGGGACAGCCGAAACATTTGATCGTGCCGGGCAGGCCCTGCGCGTCCATAGCCGCTTTGACAGCCAGCGCTGCGCCGACGGCCGTGGTAGCATAGCTACAGTGCCCGCATCCGTGCCCCGCCCCGCCCTCGACCAACGGCTCACGGTAGGGTACGACCTTTTGCGACAGGCCGGGCAAGGCGTCCAGCTCGGCCATCACGCCGATGACCGGCTTGCCGGAGCCATAGGTAGCCACAAAGGCGGAGGGCATCCCGGCTACGCCGCGCTCCACCCGAAAACCCTCCCGCTCCAGAATGTCGGCCAGCAGCTTGCCCGTGCGGTACTCCTGCAGGCCCACCTCGGCCCATTCCCAGATCTGCTGGTGGGTGGCAACGAGTAGCTCGCGGTGAGCGTCCACCCATTCGTTGGCGATGCGTTTTCCTTGTGACATGTCGTGCTCCTTTCGGCAACGTGTTCGCGCGTGTTTGGCGCATTATCGCCTCACCACCGACGCGGGTCAACCTGGAGCATAGCCGTGGCATGGTGTTCCATCCGGCCTCTCGCGCAGGTACTGCCCTTGCGCATGTTGCCTGACCGACTAGAATGGTTCAGATCATACTGATCGAAAAGGGGAAGCAAGATGCATGCATCCATACGAGCCATGAAACGGCCCGGGCCGTTGGTGCCCGATACGCTTTTGGGCCACAACTTGGAGATGGCCGGAGATACCGCCGCGGGCCTGCTGGCGGAGCGAATGGATAACCCGCGCTTTACCGGCCTAGCCGACGCCCAGACGGGCGTGGCCCCCGGCTGGCAACCGGGGCGCAGCCGAAACCTGGGCGGGTTGCGCTTTGAGCTAACGCCGGGGATGGGCCTTGGCGGGAGATCGGCGCAACTGGTGCACAACTACGGTGGTCGCGCGGACGCCGGCTTGGTTCAGACGCGCCGCTGGCTGCGCGCCGGAGAAACGTTGGAGGTGACGCTGTGGGCCAGGGCGCAACATCACCCCGTCACGCTGCGCGTGGGGCTTCGCCCTTTGGCCGCGCGCGCACCCGTCTATTGCGAGGCGCGCATTCCCATCACGCACACATATTGGCATGAGTACCGCGCTACGTTGCGCGTGCCCCGCGATGACATGTCGGCCGTATTCTTCTGTTTTCTGGAAGAGCCCGGGCTGGTGTGGCTAGATCAGATGCACCTATGGCCGGAGGGCGCGGACGTGATGCGCGCCGACGTCCGAGAGGCTTTTCGCAGCTTGAAGATACCGGTGCTGCGCTTTCCGGGCGGGTCGGTCACAGGAGGCTATCACTGGCGTCACGGCACCGGCGCGGCCGAACTGCGGCCTACACTGCCCGATCCGGTGTTCAAGTGGCAAGTGGATTACACCTTTGGCACCGATGAGTACCTGGCATTGTGCGCCGAACAGCACATCCTGCCGCAAATCACCGTTAACATCGGCACCGGCACGCCCATAGAGGCCGAGGAATGGGCCGCTTATGTAGCGAGATGGTTCCGCGAGCACGGCCTGGCCCTCCCGCCGATGTATTGGCAGATCGGCAACGAGCAGTACGGAGCCTGGGAACTGGGTAACATGCCCGGCGAGCTTTATGCCGACCTGCTGCGCGCCTTTGTGCCCGGTGTGCGACGCGCATATCCGAATGCTCGCATCATCGCCTTGGGGCCGGAGATGGGGCAGGGACTCGATGCGCACGTCAGCTTGCCCTGGCGCGCGCCGGTGCTCGAGCGCGCCGGCGACCTGGTGGACGTACTCGCGCTCCAATGGTACGGCGCCGGCTGGAACGACGATCCCGCCCAGGAGCTTTTGCAAGCCCTGCGCGGCGCAAACACTTTGGCTCAGCAGGTGAGTCGCGCGATACGGGATTGCCGAGAGCGCAAGCTGCCGACGCGCTTGGCCGTCACCGAGTGGAACTATTGGCGGCACGCCTCGCATTACGACGATTTGGGATTCCTGGAACCCTACGACGTGCTACATGGACTATTCGCCGCAGCCGTGTTGCACCGTTTCGTGCGTCTGGTACCCGATCTCGAGCTGGCCAACTTTTACCACTTGATTAACCCTATGGGTATATTCATCAGCCGGGGCCCCGATTTGCAAGAGACGCCCCTAGCGGCTTTGTTCCGCCTCTACCGGCCGGCTTTCCCCGGACGGGCGATCCCGTTGGAGATCAGCGCGCCCGATCTTGAGCATGATCTACCCGCGCTCGACGCTATCGCCACAGAGAACGAAGGCGGGCGGTGGCTTTTCTTGGTGAACATACATCCGACGGAATCCATCACCGTGGACTTGGGCCAGGCACCAATCTGCGAACAGGGACAGGCATTGGTCGGCACCGGATTGCGTGCCGGATGGCACACAGAAACAATCAGCCTTGACACGCGCCACATCATCATACCAGCGCAATCAATAGCGCGCCTGCACGGCAAACCCGGCGAGGTGCCCTAAGTTGTCCACTACGTAAAAAGTATCATAATATTGCCTTGACCACATTACATCGCTTGCTAACGGTGGGCGCATCTCTGAAAAGTGCGGCTGGGCCATTGGCACCGCGGATGATCAACCACGGCCTTCGCCTCGTGCCGCGCTTGGAGAGAAAAGCATTTTAAGGTATACTCTATCAACTTAAACAAGAATATCCTTCTCGGAGGAACTGCGGTAGAGCCGATGAACTTGAAGACCTTTGTTAAAATCTCCCGAATCCCGTTTGTAACTGCCGTTGTCCTGCCATCATTGCTGGGGGGTGTTCTTGCGTGGCGTGAGGGCAATTTATATGTGGGCTATCTGCTTTTGACCGTGTTGGGCGCCGTCAGCATCAACCTCGGCCTAAATTTGAGCAACGATTATTTCGACTATCTTTCGGGCACCGACACACCTAACACACAGCCAACGCCCTTTAGCGGCGGTAGCCGCAGCATCCAGGAAGGGCTAATGACCCCCAAACAAGTGCTGGGCTGGTCGCTCTTTTTCTATGCTATCGGCATCGCCATCGGGCTGTATTTTACGGTGACGCGCGGGTGGATTGTGCTGGCGTTGGGCGCGTTGGGCGTCTTCCTGGCCTTTTTCCATAATGCTCCGCCCTTTAAGCTTTACTATCTCGGCGCAGGCGTCGGCGAGTTGGCCGTCGGGATCGGGTGCGGCCCCGTGACGCTGCTAGGCTCCTATTACGTGCAAACGCAAAGGCTAAGCGCGGAGGCGTTGTGGGCCTCCATTCCCCTGGCCCTGCTCATCGCTGCCGTGCTATATGCCAACCAATTTCCCGACTATGAGGCCGACAAGGCCGTCGGCAAAAAAACCACTCCCGTGGTGTTGGGCCGCGAACGCGCCGCGCGGGGCTATCCCGCCCTGATCATAGCAGCCTATCTCGCATTGCTTTTAGGCATTGTATTGCGCGTATTTCCCCTCCCGTTAGCGCTCGCCTTTCTTACGCTGCCCATCGCTTACCAGGGCGTTCGAGGCGTTCTGCACAACCATAGCGACACGCCTAAACTGGTGCCTGCCCTCGCGGCGACGATCCAGCTTCATTTGCTCGTCGGTATTCTGATGTGCGTGGGCTATGTTATCGCCCAAGTCTTGTGACGGGTGACCGAGAAGATATGAGAATTGATCGAGAGCTCGCCCTTGTAGAGGAAACGCTCATCACCGCGCTGCAAAGCGATGTGGGTTTGCTTTCGCGAACCGGCACCCGCATCCTGCGCGCTGGGGGCAAACGGCTGAGACCGAGGGTCGTGCTATACGCCTATGCTGCTGCCGGAGGACAGGAAATGTCAACTGCGGTACCGGTGGCAGCCGCCGTGGAGCTGTTGCACACCGCGTCGCTCGTGCACGACGACATCAACGATCAGAGCGACATGCGGCGCGGGCAGCCCTCGGTGAATGCCGAATTGGGCACCAGCTTGGCGCTCTTGATGGGCGACTATATTTTCGTCAGATTCCTGAACTTGATGGCCGATTTCGATCGTCGCCTGATTCGGATATTGGCGCGTTCCTGCAACGAGATCGTCGAGGGCGAGACGCTCCAGATGCTGCGCCTTGGCGATCTGACGATGGATGAGGAAAGCTACCTGACGATCATCAGGCAAAAGACCGCTTCACTTTTCGCAGCGTGCGCAGAAGTGGGTAGCCTTTTGGCGGGTGCCCCGCAAACTCAGATCGAAGCGCTCAGGAACTATGGCCTCAATCTCGGTATCGCTTTCCAGGTACGCGATGATACGCTCGACTTGATCGGCGATAGCGAAGTTCTGGGCAAACCGGCGGCCAGTGACCTTGCGCAAGGCAAAATGAGCCTGGCCACCATCTACGCGGCTCGTATGTCGGACAAGGCCCGTGCCGCGTTGGCCTCCGCCGACATAAATCGCGCGCGCGATTTGCTACATGAAACGGGCGCGCTCGACTATGCCATGCAAAAGGCCAGAGAATACGCCGAAGAAGCCAAGCGAGCATTGCGGGCGTTGCCCGATTCAGCAGCCAAGCTTTGGCTGGGCGAATTGGCCGATCTAGCGGTCGTCAGACAACATTAAATTCCCATGCGGGACATTCATTTGGGTGAGGTATCGGCACGTTAAGGAGGCGCAAGGCTCAATGGCACATAAGCGGCTCCGAGTGCTAAGGCAAATTTCATGCGCGAAAAATGCTATCGAAACATCTCTCCAAACACGAGGAGACCCAATAGATGGCCGAGGCTGGCTACGGGGCCATCGTATTAACGCTGGCCCTTGCGCTTTACACGCTCTTCGCTGCGTGGCGCTTCCTCCACCGCAATGATGCTGCATCGGAAACGAGCGTGCGCAACGGCGCGCTTTTGGGGGCCGTCGCCTGCACGGTGGCGGTTGCATCGTTGGTCAGCCTGTTACTGATGCACAACTATGGCGTCAAGTACGTGCACGAGCACGTGAATCGCCACCTGCCCCTCGTATATATCGTGTCCGCCTTTTGGGCGGGACAAGAGGGATCGTTGCTCTTGTGGCTGTGGTTCGTGTCACTTTTCTCCCTTTCAGTGGCGATCCAACAGCGCGCTTGGGACCGTCTCAGCGCGTACGTGCAAGGGGTCATGGCCTTAACGCAGGCCTTTCTGGCGTTGGTGCTGCTATTCGCATCCAACCCGTTTGAGAAGTTGCCCTTTGTCGCAGCAGATGGGCAAGGCATCAGCCCGCTCTTGCAGAATTTATGGATGGTGATGCACCCACCGGCGGTGTTCGCGGGCTATGCGGCTTATACGGTACCTTTTGCATTCGCGCTAGGCGGCCTGGCGACCAGACAACTGGATCGCGAATGGCTGCATGCCGTGCGCCGGTGGGCGCTCGTGGCTTGGCTGTTGCTCGGCGCAGGGATCCTCATGGGGGCCTACTGGGCCTATCTGGAGCTGGGTTGGGGCGGCTACTGGAATTGGGATCCGGTGGAAAACGCCTCTTTGATCCCTTGGCTGATGGGTACAGCCCTCTTGCACTCGCTCATAGCGCAGGAGCGCAAAGGCATCTCCAGGATGTGGAGCGTCTGGCTCGCGGCGGCGCCCTTTCTCTTGTGCCATTTCGCGACGTTTGTCACGCGCAGCGGCATTATCCGATCCGTCCATGCGTTTTTGAGATCGTCGCTGGGCTACTATTTTGTCGGATTCATCCTCCTATGCTTGGCCACCCTGGCCATCCTGGCCCTGTCCCGCCGAGAGCTGAGCGATGACAAGAGTCAGATGCCGCTTCTGGGGCGCGAGGCGGCGTTTTTTCTTACCATTCTGCTCTTTGTGGGCGCGGCGGCAGTCTTGCTCGCGGGCATCCTCTTTTCGGCCCTGATCGAGTTTGTATGGGGATGGCAAGGGGCTTTGAGTAGCTCATTCTACAAACGCACGGTGGGGCCGCTGGCGCAGGCCATCGTATTCTTGATCGGCGTCTGCCCGTGGTTGGCCTGGGGGGAGGTTTCGATCGATAGGCTACGCCGCGGCTTGCTGCCCCCTTTGATCATGGGCTTGGCGGCAGTGCTTATCATGTTTACCTTGGGGATTCGGCAGGGGCTGCTCTCTTTCGCTGCCTGCATCTTTGTTACGTGCTCGATCGCGTCCGGTTTTTGGCGAGATGCTCGATCACGCCATTGCAGCACGGGCGAAAGAATGCCTTTGCTGCTCTTGGGTCTCCTGAGAAGCGGCCGTCGGCGATACGGTGGCCAGTTGGCGCATTTGGGCATCGTACTCATCGCCCTGGGAGTTACCGGCTCCTCGCTCTATCAGAACAAAGTCCAGATCAAGCTTTTGCCGGGGGAGAGCGTCACCATCCAGAATTACACCTTCAAATACAACGAGCTGCTCAACGAAAAAGCTCCTTTGAGCGACCGCTTTGTCGCGCGAGTGGAGGCATCGCGTGTGGGGGAAAGGGCCACCATATTGGCTCCCAGTAAAGAGCTTTACCACAGTACACAACAGTGGGTCCACCATGTAGCCATTCGCCCGAGTCTGCGCGAGGACCTATATGTCATCTTGACCGGTCTCGAGCAGGACGGATCTGCCAATTTTAGACTATTGATCAACCCATTGGCAGTCTGGCTGTGGATCGGCGGCATCGTGTTAGTAGGCGGCGGCGCTCTGGCATGGTGGCCTTTGACCCAAAGGATCAAGCAGGAAGGATAAAATCTCGCGAACTTTTACGAATCAGGAGATAAGCAATGTCCGAGTATGTAAGTAAATATCAACAATCTCTACTGGATAAGAATACCTTCAGCATCACCTGGGAGTTGGTGCCCGGGCGCGGGGCACGCGAAAAGGACCAGGAAGCGTTGATCGCCGCGGCAGAAAAGGCCGCCAAAGGCGGCAAGGTACACGCTCTCACGATCACCGATAACCCGGGCGGCAACCCTGCCATCTCCGCCGAGATGCTAGGCGTCGAGGTCAACCGCTTGGGCATCGAGCCATTGGTGCATTTTTCCTGTAAGGACAAGGGCCGCAATCAGCTCGAAGGGCTGCTTTACGGCCTGGAAAGGGCGGGAGTGCGTAACCTGCTCGTCCTCACCGGGGATTACACCTATTCGGGCTACTTGGGGCGCTCCAAGCCGGTTTTTGACCTGGACGCTAGCCAGTTGGTCGGCATGATTACGGCGATGAACAAGGGCTTGGAAGTGCCCACCTTGCGCGGTACGGCCACGCTCAGCCCCACACACTTTTTCGCGGGTGTGGCCGTCAGCCCGTTCAAAGCGCTCGAGGCCGAACAGATGGGGCAGTACTACAAGCTCGAAAAGAAGCTGCGCGCCGGGGCGCAGTTCGTTGTTACTCAACTGGGCTATGACGCGCGCAAGTTCCACGAGGTACTGCTGATCATGAAACAGCTCGGTTTCGGGCACATTCCTGTGGTGGGCAATGTATATGTGCTCCCGCGCGGGCCGGCCGCCACCATGAATCGCAACGGCGTGCCCGGCTGCGTGGTGACGGACGAACTCCTCGCGCTCATCACAGAGGAGGCCAAAGCCAAAGACCGCGGCAAGGCCAAACGTTTGGAGCGCGCTGCCAAGATGTACGCCTTTATGAAGGGCATGGGCTTTGCCGGCGTGCACATCGGCGGGCATGGCTTGGTCTATGAGGACGTAGAGACCATTATCGCCAGGGGCGAGGAGCTCGCGCCCAACTGGCAGGAATATATCCACGAGTTCGACTTCCCCCAGCCAAACGGCTGGTACTATTTCGAGCGCGACCCGCAGACGGGCCTTAACACCGAAACGCCCGCCGATCGCTCCAAGCGGCCTGGTTGGTCTGCCAACTATGCCTTTTTCCGCTTGTTGCACCATTCCATGTTCGACCCTCACGGCTTTCTGCACAAGCCGATGCGCGCCTTCTCCAAGATCATTGATGGCTCCAAGGTGGAGGGGGCCTTTACCCGGTTGGAGCATATTGGCAAAGAGATCACCAACGACTGCATGCACTGCGGCGATTGCGGCCTGCCGGATGTAGCTTATGTCTGCCCGACGAGCCAGTGCCCCAAGGGGCAACGCAACGGCCCATGCGGTGGTAGTTTTGAGGGGTGGTGTGAGGTCTACCCCGGCAAACGGCAGTGTATTTATGTGCGCGCCTACACTCGCCTCAAGCACTATGGCGAGGAGGAGAGCCTGCGCGCCCACCAAGTGCCTCCGGTGAACTATGACCTGTGGCAGACGTCATCCTGGCTCAACTTTTTCATGGGGCGCGACCACACGGCCAAGCGCATGGGCATCGAGCCGCCCGCAAGCAAAGAGATGAAGCCAAAAGAGGTAGATTAGGTCTCGGCAACACAGGGGATGAAGCAGCCTTCCGAGCGGCAAGCGAAATATCGGCATAGTAGATCAAAAAATACAAAAGTGCGAGAGGAAAGATGAAGATCACGGGCGTAAGGACCAAACTGTACGAGATCGAACTGAAGCGGCCGATCGGCGACGCCAACAACCCCTCCGGGCGCAAACGCATGGCGAGCCTGGCGGTGTTCATTGATAGCGACGAGGGGCTCACCGGCGTCTCGCTGGGCTCCTCGGGGGCGCGGGCGCACATCCACGGCATGGTCGAAAACCTGCTGGTGGGGCGCGATCCTCGCGGCGTGCGAGGGCTTTGGAAGCGGATGGTGGATTTTGTCTTCAAAGGTGGCAATCGCGGCATCGCGGGGGACGCGCTTTCGTCCATTGACGTGGCCCTCTGGGACCTGAAGGCCAAGGCCAACGATGAGCCGCTATGGAAGACGCTGGGCGCGTCCACACGCTGCGTCAAAGCCTATGCCAGCGGGCTGGATCTGCCCCTTTCCGACACCGAGTTGCGCGCCTATTACGAAAGCATGGCCAAGTTGGGCATGTCGGCGGGTAAACTCAAGGTGGGGCTGGATCCCGAGCGCGATCTGAAACGCATCGGCATCATGCAAGAAGCTCTGGCCACGTCGGGCAAAAAGCCGGTGCTGCTCATTGACTCGAACGAGTACTGGTCGCCCAAGCAGGCCATCCGCCACATCCGCTTTTTCGAGGAACATTACGACCTCAGCTGGGTGGAAGAGCCGGCGCGGCGCTGGGACTATCGCGGATTGCGCAAGGTCTCACAAAGTGTCAGGGCGGCGGTGGCCACCGGCGAAAACTTGGACGAGATCGGTGACTTTATGCCCCTTATCGCCAACGAGGCGGTGGACATCGTGGAGGTCGGATCGGGAGCCTCGGGGATTACGGGGGCGTTGCAGATCGCCGAGCTGGCCTACGCCTTTGAGTTGCCCGTCTCGGTGATGAACTGCCCGGCCAATTTCATGGCGCACCTGGCAGCGGCGTTGCCTAACCATATTATGATGGAAGTGTTGGGCGCAGGGCGCGACGTGCTGATGCATGTAGATAACCATATTGAGAACGGTTGGATCGTGCTGGGTGACAAGCCCGGCCTGGGCATCGAGTTCGACGAGGAGAAGCTGGCCGCGGCGCTGGTGGATCGCCCCTCGCCCGAGGCGGGCTCCAGTTTGTGGGGACGGCGGCGCGGCGCCGGGCTTTACGAGGTGGCGCCCGGCGAGCCGGAAGAAGTGGGCGAGGAGTAGCGCTTGTGGTGACCGCCGATTGGGCCTTTCTTGTCAGGCCGCTGAAAGCTGATATAATTGCGACGTTGCCTTGGATGAGGCGGGGGCAAGGAGAGCATTGCGCCCGCCAAAGGCAATGATTTGTGGAACTTGATCGCCCTTTGCGGCGTATTATAAATAACGCGCTTTACACGAGGTTGCCCCGCCGTGGATAACTATCTGCGACGTGCCGAGGGATCCCTTCGCATGAATAGCCTTGCC
>FWPV01001424.1_pt1 | contig 13595 bp, 14 predicted proteins | sample 2228371 | NCBI WGS metagenome assembly FWPV01 (sample SAMEA103939776, study PRJEB20133) | metagenome | reverse complement strand
ATTCCACCCAGATCCAGGGCATTGTGAATCTAGTGGCGAGTACGGTGCAGGGTTTGCCGGAAGACAAGGTGACCATTATGACAACGGACGGCCAGGTGCTCTCCAGGAATCAGTCGGACAAGAACCCCTTGCAGCTGACCAATTTGCAGATGCAATACCAGGAGAGTTTGGAAGAGAGCTTGCGTCGCAAGGTTCAATCTCTGTTGGAGGCGGTCGTTGGAGCAGGGCGGGTGATGACTCGTGTTTCCGCCAACCTGGATTTCAGTCAGGTGCAGACCACGGAGGACACCTATGATCCTGACAGTGCCGTCGTCAGGAGTCAACAGCGTAGCGTTGAGAGCTCGCAGGGCGGCGATCTCGGCCCCAAAGGCAATCCCGATATCCCAATCAATGCAGAGAGTCAGTTGATGCAAAACGCCGCATCAGATCAGCAGGGGGAACAGAAAAAGTCCTCCCGGCAGCGTGAGACGGTCAATTACGAAATTAATCATGTGACGCGGCAAATTACCCAATCGTTGGGAACGATCAAAAAGTTGTCCGTTGCTGTGGTCATCGATGGACCGTACGAAACCAAAACAACTGAGGAAGGCAACGTGGAGTCGGTATTTGCCGGCTATCCCGGCGATCAGCTCAAGTCCTTCGAGGAAATCGTCAAGAAAGCGGTCGGGTATGATGAAACGCGGGGCGATCAAGTCAGCATTTCCAATGTCTCTTTTGCCTCGGATTACGCCGGTGGACAGTTCGTTGAAGCGGACAACCGATGGCTGCAGATGTTGAAAGAAAACCACAAGATTATTATCAATTTGCTTCTGGTTCTGCTGGTGTTCTTGTTCGTCGTTAGACCGTTCATGCGTCGCATTCAACAGGTCTCGGCGGATTTGGCCGTGGCCAGCAATGCGCCCGCTGTAGCCCTGCCTGAGGAGACTCCCGCGGAAGATCTGATTACCGGCGGACAGCTTGCCGAAAAGCCCTCCCTCAGAAACCAGGCCGTTGCCCTTGTTCGACACAATCCGGAGCGGGCGGCCGAGATACTACGTTCCCTGTTGAGAGAAGAAAAGTGAGACCATGCCGACCAATCTAAGCGGTCCTCAGATGGCTGCCGTCATTCTCATGACACTCGGGGAAGAGGCCTCTGCCCTTGTGCTGAAAAACCTGAGCGCGGAAGAGATCAAGAAGATCGGGTTTCAGATGTCCAACATCCGCGAGGTGCGCAAGGAATTGAGCGATGAGGTTTTGGAGGAATTTGTCTACAAGCTCCGGGAGGAAGAGAACATCTATGTGACGGGAGATCATTTTTTTCGCAATCTGCTCCCCAACGTCGTTGACGGCAATGCCGCCGATGACCTGCTCACGGCCATAGAGATGGAAAAAGAAAAAGTCCCCTTCAAATATGTACGTGAAATTGATGGAAAGGTTCTGGCAAATTTCATCAAGAACGAGCATCCCCAAACGATCGCCATCATTCTCGTGCATTTGGGGCATGAAAAGGCCGGGGAAGCGCTGGGATTTCTACCCGAACCCATGCAGCTGGAAGTCATCAATCGGATTGCCCAATTGGATACCGTTCCGCCTGATTTGATTCGTGAGGTGGATGAAGTCCTGGAGCGTGAATTGCTCAGCATCGGCAAGGAAAGCCATCAAGTTCTGGGAGGCGTTCAGACCGTAGCGGAAATCCTCAATTACAGCGACCGGCGCACCGGCGAAAACATATTGCAGAGCATGGAAGAGGCGGATGCGGAGCTGGCCGAAAGGGTCAGAAAATTGATGTTCGTTTTTGAAGACCTGGTTGCAGTGAATGATTCGGGCATTCGCGAACTTCTTAAAGAAGTGAGCAATGAGGAGCTGACCTTGGCTCTGAAAACCTCCTCGGAAGAACTGAAAAACAAGATATTCAAGAACCTGTCGCAACGTGCCGCACAGATGCTTGAGGAAGATCTTGGCGTTCTGGGTTTGGTGAGGTTGAGCGAGGTTGAGTCGGCTCAGCAGAATATTTTGAGTGCCGCCAGAAGGCTGGAAAAGGAAGGCAAACTGATCCTTGCAGGCAGAGAAAGCGGAGATACTTTTGTCTAAGATAATCAAAGCCTTTCAGCTGACACCCATCAAATCGTTCGATTTTAGAGAAATTGAACAGGAAGAGGTGACCTATTGCGAGGCTGACGCCCGAGTCTCGGAGACCGATCGGTTGCGAAATGATTACGATTCCTCGGTTGCCGTTGAAAGCGTCATACAGAGGCGCCTGGATGAGGCTGAACGCCAAGCCCGGGAACTCGAAAAACAGGGTTATGAGGAAGGATATGCGCGCGGCTGGAAGGAAGGCAATGAGGCCGGCCGGCAGGCCATGCACGATACCAGGGAGCGATTGGAATCGCTCTTGCGAGAGCTTCAAGAGCTGCCGGCAAAAGTTTTCCAGGATTACAGGGGGTGGTTCATCGATGCGGTTCTCGCGGTGTCTCGGCAAATTGTCGGCGATGAATTGAGTGCCAGGCCCGAGCTGCTGGTGGACTCCATTGAATCGTTGATCATGGAGGCGGAAAAATCAGCGACCCTGACCGTTTATCTAAATCCAAACGACTTGGAGACCCTGGAAAAACATAGTGACCACGTGGCAAGACTCAAGGATCTGGCCGCGCCGCTTCTGCTGAAGCCCGATGCCGCCCTGCTGAAGGGCGGATGCCGTGTGGAAAGCGAAATCCAGCTGCTGGATGCCACCATCGAAACGCAGCTGGAAGGCGTCCGGCGGATACTGACCAACAATGGGGCGGCAACGAAAAATCGAGCGGTTGACGATGTGCCTTCCTGACAACAATTATTTAAAACTGGGAGACGTTGTCAGCGCTTTGGCGCACACGACGTCCCTGCTGCGGATAAATGGCAGAGTAGTGCAGCTGGTGGGCAATTTGATTGAGGTGGAGGGCCTTAAGGCCGGTCTGGGAGATATCTGCAAGATCATTACTCCACCAAGCACTCCCCCCATCTACGCCGAAGTGGTCGGATTCAACCAGAAACGTCTGAAGTTGAGCCCGCTCACTCCCGTTGGCGGAATTCATCCCGGTTGCCTGGTTGAGGCCCCCCGGCAGGCCGATTGTGTGCCGGTCAGCAGCGCCATGTTGGGGCGCGTGCTCGACGGAATGGGGCAGCCCATTGACGATGGAGGGCCCCTGCCTGCGGGAGCACTCTACCCAATCTCGGGAAACGTTGCCAACCCTCTGATTCGGCCGCTCATCAGCGAGCAGCTTGACGTGGGGATACGGTCCATTAACGGCTTGCTTCCCATTGGCAAAGGGCAGAGGATAGGCATATTTGCTGGTTCCGGCGTGGGGAAGAGCACGCTGCTGGGAATGATGGCGCGCTATACCTCTGCCGCGGTCAATGTGATCGCCTTGATCGGGGAAAGGGGCAGAGAGGTCAATGAATTCCTCGAGAACGATCTCGGTGTCGCGGGTTTACGACGCTCAGTGGTCGTTGTGGCAACCTCAGACCAGCCGGCCACCATTCGTCTGCGAGGCGCTTTTCTAGCTTGCGCCATCGCTGAGTATTTCAGAGACCGCGGCCAGGATGTGCTGTTGATGATGGATTCTCTGACCCGCTTTGCCATGGCGGCACGTGAAATCGGTTTGGCGGCCGGTGAACCGCCCACCAGCAAAGGTTACACACCAAGCGTTTTCAGTCACATGCCGCGACTCCTGGAGCGCGCGGGGAACTTTGAAAGCGCTTCCATCACAGGAATCTACACGGTGCTGGTGGAGGGCGACGATATGGAGGAGCCCATAGCCGACAGTTCCCGCTCGATCCTCGATGGACATCTGGTGCTCGATCGCCAACTGGCTCAGAAGCGCCATTTCCCAGCTATCAATGTCCTTAAAAGCGTGAGCCGGCTGACTTCGCGTTTCCACAATAACGAATACGGCGAGCGCGCTGCCAAGTTCATTCAAACGCTGGCTCATTACCATAGCGTGGAAGATATGATACGCATCGGTGCCTATGTCAAGGGAACGCATGATGAAACCGATTATGCCATCGATATGATGGGAAAGTTGAATCAGTACTTGCGCCAGCCAGTAGAAAACGGCTGCACCATAGAGGAAGCCAAGAAAGATTTAACCGACCTCTTTGCTGTCTCCTGAAAGGAGGTGAAATGTTTCAGTTTCGTTTAAGAAGCGTCCAAAATTATCGTCGGCACATTTTCAAGAATGCCCAAGCTCTGCTCGCTGAAGTTCTGCGCGAGTATCAAACACTCAGTCGGCAGCGGGACAAATTAAAGGAAGAACTGGATCACCTCGAAACCGTATGGAATGAAAAGCGAGCTTGCGGGATAAGCTCCCTGGAGCATGGTTACTACAGTGACTGCCTTCAGGCATTGAGAGAAAAATTGCTGGTCTTGGAAGGACAGATCAGTAAGACCGCCAATCAAGTGAATGAAGCAAGAGAAGCTCTGCTAATCAGGAAAAAAGAGGCTCAGGTGCTCGATTCCATGGAGCAGGAGGCCAAACAGGATTATCGTAGCTCCATGTCGAAAAAGGAACAGAAGCTTCTGGACGAACTGATCGTTATTGGCAACTGTCACAGAAACCTGGATAATTGAGCGTGCCCTATGAAAGCCAAGACCCTCGGGAAGTTCATCAAGTGGAGCGTGCCGTTATTGTTGATTGTTCCTCTCGTGTCGTTGAAGCTGGCTCTGTCGGTCGGCCGCGTACTGCAGCAATTCAACGAGATTCCGGAAGCGGCTCTTGTCTCCCAGGTGCATGCCGCAGATCGTGCGGCTCAGCCAAAGCAGCCCCTGTCCCCGGCGCCGTTGGACCCGCCCGGGGAAACCCAACCGGCACCCGCTGCCACGCAGCCTTACACAGCCAGCATACCGGATGTCATGGCCCACATACAGCAGAGAGAGTTGGAGCTCAAGCAGAAAGAGAAGCTCCTGCAGGAGCGGGAGGAATACCTCAAGCGCATGCAGGAGGATGTCGAGCGTCAACTGAAGGAACTGATTGACGTCCAAAAGGAGATCCAGGCGTACCGAACTGAAAAGGAAGAGAATCGCAGTGCCCAAATAAGATCGTTATCCAAAATTTATGGAACCATGAAGCCGAAGGAAGCAGCCAAGCTGCTGGAAAATTTGGAAGATCAACTGGTAGTGAGCATCATCTCCAGCATGAATGCGACTGAAGCGGCCAATATTCTTGCCAACATGGACATCAAGAAAGCTGCGAAGATCTCGCAGAGCCTGTCGCAGAGCCGATGATCACCGGCAGTGAAGTAAGGTGACAGGGCATTAGGCGTTTCCCCGGACACAAGCGGGAGCGCAATTTACCCGCTGGTAGGCAATATTTGCTGGCCATCCAAGAAAAAATTTCCGAATCAAACGCTCTTCCCCTTTCTCTCGATTTCCAAGCATTTCTTTAAGTGGGCGAAGTAATTCATCAAAAAGCATAGTCATGAAGATGGCACCATCGTTGCTCATGATCTTCACCGAGCAGTGTGTCTGATGCCTCGGTGGCGGCCATCCGGAGACCCACTGGCTCCTCTCCCCCGGGGACCTGAAAATATCCCGGTGGAAGCCGCGCAGCCAACCATAGACTGAGGAGCGAGAGTGCAGACAACAAGACTTTTTGTAGCCCAGCTGATGGGGGAATTCCTGGGGGGTCAGAACGCCAGGCTCACTCAGGAACTTACAGCTGCGGAGTTTTCGCAGGAATTGCAGGCGCAGCACTCTAACCATTTCGGCATGGATCCCACCATGCTCTCGATGGGGTCTTCCACGCGGAAAGGGGAGGATGGTCCTGATCAAATCCCGGAGACTCAGAACTTCCTGTTGCCGGCTCTGGCCTGCACCCCAATGACGCAACCGGCAAGACGTGCGCTGCCCGTCAGTGCAGAATCGCGACCTGCTTTGAACCACACACAGGCAGAGGATGCTCTCAGGCCGCTGCAGGTTGGTAGCCGCCAGAAGTTGGCCAAAGCTGGAGAGAGAATCGTATTCACTGATGGGCTGCTGGTTGAAAAGATTGCCACCCAATTGCGGCTTCCCGCCGAGAAAAAAGCCGCGTGTCTGGCGGCGGCAGACAATGCGGGTCGGATTCCGCTGACCTCCCTGCTGGAGATTCTCAATATCCCCGGCAGGGGGCCCGGCAATTTGGTCCATAAACCCGAGGCCGCCGCCGAAGATGTGCGATTGCTGTTCAGATCGGTGGAGCTGACAAAAGCGGGGGTGCTCCCCCAAAAGACTATGGATTTAACCTTGAAAGCAAAAGGTTCGTACGATCTCGATGAGATCAAGAAACTGCTCAGCGACGTTGTTTCGCATGTTGACGAAATGCAAAAGAAGGTCGCTCCAGGGGGAAGTGCCCATCCAACAAGCACACAGGTGAATGAACGCAACTCAGATCTGTTTGGTGCGCCCAAGAATTCCGTGTCGCTGCTGCATCCAACCAAGGAACTGGTCGCGCCTTTCTCCGTTTCTCCGGAGGTCGATACCGGCAATGGCATGGCGGAAACTCTCAGCCGGCCGGATAGCCCGGGCAAGCAGTCAAGCTCAGGGGAAAAGCTGGAAACACGGCCGGCCAAGTTCTTGGGGGATCCGCAGCCCAATCCGGCCAGAGCCGTTGCGGCAAGCTTTCTTGAGATGGACGTGGAAATCGATCAGAGGAGTTTCGGCCCGCCTGCAGACGGACAAGCCGCCAATCTTACCCTTGACGACACCCTGGGGTCACGCTTTGTGGATGCCGAATCGTTGGAGCGGTTTGAGAATATCACCAGGGCAAGGTTGATGGGGGGCGGATTGGCGAAGAATTTTCCAGGTGGCGGACGGCATAATGTAACCAACTTGAGCACTGCCGAAGGCGAGACCGTGCTGGTCGGCAATATGGAGCAGGGTACGATAGCCACAAAACCGGATGCACGGGATGATCGACTCCTGACGGCAAGGGAAAATCGTGCGGAGCCCTTCGGCATGACGCGAGGCGAGATCAAGACCGGACTGGAATCGGGTGGTGAGAAGCATTTCTTCCAAGGACATGGGCAGGAACACAAATCAACTGCCTGGTCCCTTTCCGGCGCCGCTCCGCCAGGCGGAGAAGAAAAGTTTGCCGCCCTATTCCCCAATGATAGCCAAGTGCTCAACCCTGGTCAGGCGGCTTCAGGTGATGAGAAATTGCCGCAGGGCTATGTTTCTTCTACGGAATTCATTTGGGCGGAAAAAATTGCCCAGTATGCTCAGCGTCTCAGGGCCAAGAATCGCAACCAGTTGACTCTGCAACTGCAATCAGGACGTCTGGGAGCCTTGGCGGTTCGCATCGAGACCAGGCGGGACCAGGTTGCGGCTTTCATCGTGGCGCAAAACGAATACGCCAGGAGCTCACTCGTGCAAAATGCTTCGCTGCTGCACGAGAGCCTGCAGCAACAGGGTCTGCATCTGAGTGAAATGGTGGTTGATGTCAGGCAGGAGCCGAGCGAGGGTTTGTTGCAGGGTTCAGCAAAGGAAGCAAGGGCCGCCACTGGAAAGCCGGCCAAGCGTCCCGGGCTCCCAGCCCCAAGTGTATCGGCAAATGACGGCGGGATTTCGGCAATCAACCTTTTTGCCTGATCCCAATAAGAACCTGGATAATAAGGAGCACCCGGATGAGCATCACTTTTTCCGAGGCCATCGGTTCAAACAATGCAGGTCGTGCCGGTTCAGCACCGGCATCGAGAGGCTCAGCGATGGATATGAGCGCTTTCTTGACCCTGTTTACCACGCAACTCAAGTACCAGGATCCCACCAATCCCCTGGAATCTTACGAACTGGCCGCTCAACTGGCTCAGTTCAGCACCGTTGAAAGGCTCACGGAAGCCAACAAAAACTTGGAGGTGATGCGCTCGCACTTATCGTCCATGAACAACTCCCTGATGGTGCAAATGCTCGGCAAACAGATCACCGCACTGGGCAACTCTCTGATAACCACCGACGGGGAGGTCTCTCAGGCCTCTTATGAAATAGATCGGCCCTGCGAGGTCAAGATAGAAATCTATGACGAGAGCGGTCAACTGGTGAGGACTCTGCATGTGGGTGCTCAGGATGCGGGAAGCTATGAGGTTGCCTGGGATGGTTGCGATGATTCGGGAAACAAAGTGGCCGATGGCGCCTATAGCTTTCAAGTTGAGGCCGTCGATCAAGAGGGCAATACTGTCGACGTGCTCACCACAATTTCCGGCGTGTGCAGAGCGGTGCACATGGGGGGTGGCGTCGTCTATTTGACTCTGGGAGGGCCTGATGGGGTTGATGTCACTCCCAGTTCCGTTATTGAAGTCTGTGAAGCCAATGTTGTCTGAACACAGGCCATTTGCCCGTGGGATAAAGACAATAAAAATATGAAAAAAAAACCGACCTGAAAATCCATTTTTCAAAAGGAGGAGACGATGGGAATCAGCAGTTCACTCTACAATGGTTTGACCGGGATGAACTCATACAGTACGGGTATATCTGTGGTCAGTGATAATGTTGCCAATGCCAATACCACCGGATTCAAAGCCAACGACATCCGTTTCGGAGACCTGATCCTGGGCGAGTATTCCTTCGGGACCAATGATAAAGAGAGTGAGGGAGCGGGCAGCTCGGTCCTGGGAATTGTCACTGATTTCAGCCAGGGCACCCTCCTGGATACCTCCAACTGGTCGGATCTCGCCATCAGCGGCAAGGGTTTTTTTATCGTCAATGATGGATCACAAGATTTTTATACGCGTGACGGCACCTTCCACATCGGCATTGAGGGCACGGGCGAGGAGGCGCAATATTTTCTTGTCAACCAGCAGGGATACAAGGTCCAGCGTATCGATGACGATATTGAAATCGCCAATCCCGACACCTATGCCAAATTTTACGTCAATATGAAGGGCGAAATCATTGCCGTCAACGGCGAGGGCGAGGAAGAGACCCTGGGACAAATAAAACTCGCCGGCTTCACCAATGAAAACGGTCTGGTTCGCAACGGCGGCAATCTCTACTCCAAAGGGCCTGAAAGCGGGGAACCCTTTTACAGCGACAACGAAGAAAAGGCGGCCTACTTCGGGAAAATTATCGATAGTTGCGTCGAATCTTCCAACGTCGATTTGGCGGCGGAAATGGTCAACCTCATCGTGTATCAGGCGGGCTATAATGCCAATTCGAAAACCATCACCACGTCCAGTGAATTGATCAATACCAGTATCAACATGATTCGATAAACAATGAGTATTTGTCCAAAACCTCCATGGTTCCCGGCCCAATGGGGTAGAGGTCGATTGACGGGGTGCGATTTCATCATGCCACGGGCCACGCCCGTGGCATGGCCTGTCAGCGCAACCCTCTCCCGCCAGTAAGCGAGCGTTTTGCAGGGCGGTTCTCTTTCCTGCAACCGGCGGCCCTGATGGCGGCTGGGCAGCTCGTATGATTTTGACAGCAGACGTCAAAATGTTGACTTATTGCCATTGCCGGCCCGTCCATCATTCCCCCGCAAGTATTCCAGTCGTAGGAGACCCGCGCAGCCTGTCCGCAAAGGATAGGATCCTCTCCTCCTTGCTGGCACGCTCATTGCTCGTGTGTCCGAGTGCGGTCATGAGGCGTTGTCTCATCCCGGTCGGCCCCTCTAACTCAATAATTGAGGCGAACCAGCAGTCATGGACATTGCAACGTTTGTCGGTATTGTTTCAGCTTTTGCCCTCGTTCTCATCTCGATCATGTTGGGTAGTGGCTTATCCCTTTTTTTTAACGTTCCTTCGATGATGATTGTGCTGGGTGGAACCCTCGGAGCCACGATGATTCACTATCCGCTGAAGGATGTCCTGAGTGTCTTCAGGGTTGTGAGGAATGTATTTTTCACCAAAGTGTGGAGCACCCAGGAGGTGATAGACAAATTCATCGAGTTTTCCAACACCTCGAGAAAAGAGGGGATGCTGGCGCTGGAAGGTGACCTGGTGCAGGTGGATGATCAATTCCTTTCCAAAGGCCTGCAACTTGCCATCGACGGCATGCAACCCGAAGCCATTCGGGAAATTCTTGAAATCGAGATCGACTATCTGCAGGAGCGGCATCGATTTGGAGCAGAAATACTGGACACCATGGCGACCTTTTTCCCCGCCATGGGCATGATCGGAACACTGGTCGGACTGGTGCAGATGCTGCAAACGATGGAAGATCCCAGTACCATTGGACCAGCGATGGCGGTCGCACTGCTGACCACGTTCTATGGAGCCGTAGCCGCCAATCTGGTCTGTTTGCCCATGGCCGGGAAGTTGCGCAAACGCAGCAGGGAAGAATCCCTGATAAAGGAGATGGTGATCAATGGTGTTGTGGCAATCGCCAATGGTGAAAACCCAAGAATCATAGAGCAAAAGCTGCACTCATTTGTTCCTCCACAGGCCAGAGCAAGCCGTTTCAAATGAACCGGCGGATGCGAATGAATGCTCTTTGACACACGGCATAACCCTCAGGCAGAAAGTGTAGACGACACACCATGGTTGACAAGCGCAGACTCGAAGAAAGTGAGACAACGCCGCTGCAGAAGAATTCCAAATGGAAATGGATTGTGCTCGTACTGCTACTCGCAATGGCGGGCAGCGGAGCGTACCTGGGCTGGAGTTATTTTTTCCAGGAATCGGGTGCCGTCGCCGAGGTCAGGCCGGAAGCAAAAGTGGAGCAGGAAATGGACACCTTCCTGGTGAACCTGGCCGATCCCGGTGGGAAACGCTATTTGAAAATCAGCATGAAGCTGGTCCTTAACAATGCCCAGGCGGCAGCCCAATTCAACGCTCGCAGTGCGGAGCTGCGGGATAGCGTCTTGCTGCTTCTTTCCAGCAAGAAATACGACGATATCGCAACATTTGCCGGAAAAATGGCCTTGAAGCAAGAGGCCATCGCTCAACTCAATCAAAAGCTCGGACAAGGCCAGGTGGAAGATATCTATTTCACCGAACTGCTGGTTCAATGAGAAACGTCATGCCGGTCGAGTCGTTTCAACAAATGATGTGATGGGGTGTAACACTCTATGGAAAAGATCCTCTCCCAGGATGAGGTCGATGCCTTGCTCAAAGGCTTGTCCGATGGAGAAATTGAGGGTGACGCCGATGTTGTCGAGGACCAAGGCACCGCCCGTCAGTATGACCTCACCAACCAGGATCGTATCATTCGCGGGCGCATGCCCACTCTGGAAATCATAAACGATCGCTTTGCCCGTCTGCATCGCATAACACTGTCGTCAAACCTGCGCCGGATCATCGATCTGACCACCGCCCAGACGGAGATGATCAAGTTTGGAGAATTCATTCGCACCTTGCCGGTTCCGACCAGTCTGCACGTGCTCAAGATGGAGCCTATGCGCGGGCATACCCTGCTGGTTCTGGAAAGCAAGTTGATCTTCAATCTGTTGGACTGCTTTTTCGGGGGTACCGGCAAGAGCAATTTTAAGATAGAAGGCCGAGACTTCACGTCCATCGAAAATCGTGTCGTGCAAAAACTGGTGAATGCGGCGCTCGATGACTTAAGCCAGGCATGGAAACCGGTGGCTGACATCGATTTTCAATATGTGCGCTCGGAGGTGAACCCACAATTTGCCACCATTGTGCCCCCGTCCGACATCGTCATCACGGTGCGCTTTGAGCTCGAATTGGATCGGATCGTTGGGCGAATGATCCTTTGTTTGCCGTATTCGACCATAGAGCCGATCCGATCTCGGCTGTATGCCAGCTATCAGAGTGATCAGCTGGAAGTTGACGTGCGCTGGGTGGAACGTCTCAAGAAGCGTATTCAGGAGGTAATGGTCGAGCTGACCCTGGAGCTTGGAAAAACCACGATCAAAGGGCGTGATTTGCTGCAGCTCGATGTGGGTGACGTTCTGGTCTTGAACCAGGACATTGAAAAACCCCTGGTGGTTAAAATCGAAAACATACCGAAGCTCAAGGCCTTCGCCGGAACCCACAAGGGCAGCAAAGCCATTCAGGTTCAGGAGGTAATCGCTTCGAGCAACTGCTGAAAATTGCTGGAAAGGGAGTAAGGGAATGAGTCGGGAACAAACGGAGCATCATGACCTGCAGCCGGCATCTCTTGCGGAAAGAGATGCTGCTCAATTTCCTGATCTGCAGCAGGAAACAGCCGCAAAAGGCATCATTCGCGATCTTGATTTTCTGCTGGATATCCCCTTGGAAGTTACCGTGGAGCTCGGGCGTGCAACGATGCTCATCAACGATCTTCTTCAGCTGGGACAGGGTTCGGTTATAGAGCTCAATAAACTTGCCGGGGAACCTCTGGAAATATTGGTCAATCAACGCCTGGTGGCACGTGGGGAGGCCGTGGTGATTAACGAGAAATTTGGGGTGCGCATCACCGACATCATCACTCCTACCGAACGTGTCAAGCAATTAACCTGATATGTCTGCCGGAAAATCGGCAACATTTTGTCATCAGAGCCCCGGTCGCTCACGGGGTGAGAGTTGAAACCGCAACGTGCGAGATCGTTTAGACGATGGGAACAAGCTTAGATATCGGCCTGCAGATCGTCAAAACGGCAGGTAGCCTGGCGCTGATTTTGGGCGTCCTGCTGGTTTGCTTTTACGGCTTCAGGCGAGCCGGGCTGCTGACTCACAGAGCGGCATCGAATGCCTGGATTCAGGTCATTGCGCAGCATCCCCTGGGGATGAAGCACAGTTTGTTGCTGGTGAAAGTGCAGGGACAGACATTCTTCCTGGGGACTTCACCGCAGGGTCTGCACTTCCTGGCGGTTATTGCCGGCGAAGCAGAATCCCCTGCCGCCGATCCCCCATGAAGACGCTTCCCCCTGTTTTTCCCAAAGCCTCCGTCCGCGGGAGTGCCGGGCAAGGACCCTGGCAATATGGTCTGCTGGTGTGTCTGGTTGCCGGCGGCGTGGTCCTGCTGGGCAGCTCTACCGCCTGGCCGCAGGGCATTGATGTGCCGGGAATTCAGTTGGATTTTAGCGGACCGGAAGGGGCCCGGCAGATTTCGAGCACACTGAAGATTGTCTTCATCCTGACCGTCCTGTCCCTGGCTCCTGCGATTCTCATCCTGATGACATCGTTCACCAGGCTGGTGATAGTCTTTTCCTTTCTCCGCCATGCCCTCGGCACCCAGGCCTCTCCCCCCAATCAAGTGATCATCGGTTTGGCGCTTTTCCTCACATTTTTCATCATGCAACCCGTGTGGCAGGAAGTTTACCAAAGCGCGATCGTGCCCTATGAAGACCGTCAAATCTCCGAACAAGAGTTTTTCCAGCGCGCCGCAGGTCCTCTCAAAGAGTTCATGCTCAAGCAAACGCGCAAGAAAGATCTTGCCTTGTTTGTCGAGCTTTCTCACACAGAGAAGCCGCAAAATGCCGACGCCCTGGCAATCACCACCGTGATCCCGGCATTCGTGGTGAGTGAACTGAAGACCGCCTTTCAAATCGGCTTCATGCTCTACCTCCCGTTCTTGATCCTGGACATGGTGGTCTCCAGCATTCTTCTCTCCATGGGCATGATGATGCTTCCACCGGTGATGATTTCCCTGCCTTTCAAGCTGATGCTGTTTGTCCTGGTGGACGGTTGGAACATGTTGATCGGTTCATTGGTCAAGAGCTTCCAGTGAGGAGAAGTGCTGCGTG
>FWPV01011955.1_pt1 | contig 13597 bp, 10 predicted proteins | sample 2228371 | NCBI WGS metagenome assembly FWPV01 (sample SAMEA103939776, study PRJEB20133) | metagenome | reverse complement strand
TTCACCAAGCTGTCGCGCGAGATTCAGGCCGCGGCCCGCGAGGGCGCGGACCCTGCCTACAACTTCAAGCTGCGCCTCGCCATCGACAAAGCCAAAGCCAACTCCATGCCCAAAGAGAACATCGACCGCGCCATCCGCCGCGGGTCGGGCCAGGAGAAAGCGGAAGAGCTGTACGAGATGATGTACGAGGGATATGGCCCTGGCGGCGTGGCGATCCTGGTGGAGGTCGTGACGGACAATCGCAATCGCGCGGTCGCCGATATCCGCCGCGTGTTCAGCCGCGCGGGCGGCAGCCTGGGCGAGTCGGGCAGCGTCGCCTGGCAGTTCGACGTCAAGGGGTATATCACCGTCCCCCTCGAGGGCCAGGATCCGGACGCCCTGTTCGAGGCTGCGCTCAACGCCGGCGCCGAGGATGTGGAGTTCGGAGACGAACTGGCCGAGATCTACACCGACCCGGCCGACTTGCAGGTCGTGCGCGAGGCCTTCAGCCTCCAGGGGATCCCCGTCGAGACGGCGGAGTTGATCCGGAAGCCGAAGAACCTGATCTCCCTGGACTCGAAAGAGGCTCAGCAGGTCATGACCCTCATTGAGACGCTCGAGGACCTGGAGGATGTGTCGCGGGTCTTCTCCAATCTCGACATCTCGGAAGAGGCGATGGCTGAGTTCGTGGCGGCCTAGGGCAGCTCTCGGCAATCTGGCCAGAAGGGCGACGGACCAGCGTGATCGTTTTGGGCATCGATCCAGGCACCGCGACAACCGGATACGGCGTCGTTCAGGGCGACGATCGCGCCTTGCGATTGCTGGCCCACGGCGCGGTGGTGACCTCGCCAGGGCGACCGTTGCCCGAGCGTTTGTTGACCATCCATCAGGAGGTCGCCAGCCTGATCCGCGCCTATGGCCCACAGGCGGTCGCGGTCGAGGAGCTGTTCTTCGGGCGCAACGCGCCGACCGCGCTCGCTGTTGGACACGCCAGAGGGGTGGTCTTGCTCGCCGCGGCGCAGGCCGGGGTCCCCGTGTTCGCCTACCCGCCGGCGACCGTGAAGCAGGCGATGGTCGGCTACGGCGGCGCGGACAAACATCAAATGCAAGAGATGATCCGGTTGCTGTTGGGGTTATCTGCGCCTTTGCGGCCGGACGATGTCGCCGATGCGGTGGCGGTGGCGATCTGTCACATTCACTCGCGTCAGATCGAGGAGCTTCTGGCCAACACAGCCGAACGATAGCGCAGCGATCTTGTCATACGATCATCGACGCGCGGAGCGTCTTCTGAAAAGAGGATCATGCTCCCCCTGCAGACGGTACAGCGCTGAAATGCGGATCATGGAGAGTGTCAATATGGCGAATCCACTCGCTGCCAGCCAGCCCTCGGCCGCCGCGCCTGAGGAGGAAAAGAGGCTCTATCGCGTCCTGTTGGCCGAGGATGAGGCGCCTCTGCGCAACCTGCTCAAACTCTCGCTGGAGAACGCAGGGTACCAGGTGCTCACCGCCGAAGATGGCCAGCAGGCGATCGACGTCTTCGACAACCATCCCGTGGATCTGATCATCCTGGACATCATGATGCCCCGCGTGGATGGATTCGCTGTCTGCCGACATATCCGCAAACGGTCGGATGTGCCGGTGATTATGTTGACCGCCCTGGGCGGCACCGATGACCTGGTGCAGGGGTTCGAGCTTGGCGCCGACGATTACATCACCAAACCGTTCACCTTTCGCGAGGTGGAAGCGCGCATCCAGGCGATCCTGCGCCGCATCGAATGGAGCCAACGCAAGGCTGCGCATCACACGATCGCGATCGGGCGCGTCAAGATCGATCCTGAATCGCACGAGGTGTTCGTCGATGGCGAATCGCGCCACCTGACCCCCATCGAGTTCCAGTTGCTCTATCACCTGATGTCGCATGCGGGCCAGACGATCTCCAAGGCCGCCTTGTTCGAGGAAGTGTGGGGCTACGACTTCGTGGGCGGGACCAACCTGGTCGAGGTCGGCATCCGGCGGCTGCGCGAGAAGATCGAGGAGAACCCATCAGAGCCGACCCACATCCTCACCGTGCGCGGCGTGGGCTATCGTTTCCGCGAGCCATGAGCGCGCAGCTTCCCTGAGCGGATGGGGAGGTCGAGGCGAGCATGATCGCCTGGCTGGAAGGGCAGGTCCTGGCGCGGGGGAAAGATTACTTCGTGATCAGCGCAGGGGGCATTGGGTTCAAGGCGTTCGCGCCGGCCCACCTGCTGGCGCAGGCGCGCGTGGGCGAGGTGATCGGCGTCCACACCCATCTGCATGTGCGCGACGACGAATGGTCTCTATACGCCTTCGCCACCGAGGAGGAGCTGGCGCTGTTCGAGATGTTGCTCGCAGTACCAGGGGTGGGGCACCGCCCTGGCAGCGCTGTCTGGCATGACGGTGGACGCGCTGCGCCTGGCCATCGCGCAGGAGCAGCCCGAGTTGCTGGCGCGCTTGCCTGGCGTCGGCAAACGGACGGCGCAGAAGATCGTGCTCGAGCTGAAGGATCGCATGCCCAGCGTGGAGGCGCCCCCTGGCCTGGCCGCCCTGACCGCCGCCGACGCGCAGGTGATCGATGCGCTGACCACGCTCGGCTATAGCGTGATCGAAGCGCAGCGCGCCGTGCAGGCGCTGCCGCGTGAGGTGACCGACGTCGAAGAACGGCTGCGTCTGGCGCTGGCAAGTTTCGCCGGATAGGGCCGACAGGCGAGGGCCTGCAGACCCGTAAGGGCCGCGGGCCGCAAGGGGAATTGCGCTCACCAGCGAGCGCATTTTTTATGTTTGCGACTGGCGGGAGAGGACAGGTGCGCACGATTTGGTGGGAAGCTGCAACCGGCGCCGTGCAGATGATCGATCAAAGGCAGTTGCCCGACCGCCTGGAGATCGTCAGCTACACCGACTATCACGACGTCGCGCGCGCGATCACGGAGATGGTCATCCGCGGGGCGCCCGCGATCGGCGCGGCGGGCGCCTATGGGATGGCTTTGGCCGCGCGCCAGAGCGCGGCGCATACAAGCGAGGGGCTGCTGCAGGACCTGCGCGCAGCCAAAGCGATCCTCGACCGCGCGCGGCCCACGGCCGTCAACCTGAGCTGGGCCACCAGCCGCCTGCTGGCCGTCGCCGAGCGGATGCGCGAGCGTGCGACGGACGAGCTGCGGGCGGCGCTGCTGGTGGAAGCCGAGCGCGTGGCGGAAGAGGACATCGCCATCAACCGCCGGATGGGCGCGCACGGGGCGACGATCGTCCCCGCCCGCGCGCGCATCCTGCACCATTGCAACACGGGATCGCTGGCCACGGTCGATTATGGGACCGCCCTGGGGGTGGTGCGGGCCGCGCACGCGCAGGGCAAGCAGGTGCACGTCTGGGTGGATGAGACGCGGCCGCGGCTGCAGGGAGCGCGCCTGACCGCCTGGGAGCTGATGCGCGATGGCATCCCGATGACGCTGATCGCTGACAACGCGGCCGGACATCTGATGCGCACCGGCCAGGTCGACCTCGTCCTCTTCGGCGCCGACCGCGTGGCCGCCAACGGCGATGTGGCCAACAAGATCGGCACCTACAAGCTGGCGGTGTGCGCCCAGGCGAACGGCATCCCGTGCTACGCTGTCGCGCCCACCTCGACGATCGACCTGGCGCTGACTCACGGCGATGAGATCCCCATCGAGGAGCGCGCGGCGGAGGAGGTGACGATCATCAACGGCGCGCCGATCGCGCCGGAGGGGGTGGCCGTCTACAACCCGGCCTTCGACGTGACCCCCCACCGTTACCTGACCGGCATCATCACCGAGGAGGGGATCGCCTACCCGCCCTTCCAGGAGAGCCTGCGCCGCCTCAAGCTGGCGGCAGAGGCTACCCTCCACAGCCAGCGCGCGGCAGATTCGACGGGAGGGAAGGCATGACGATCGTTGTCACCGGCTCTGTGGCGTATGATTACATCATGTCGTTCCCAGGGCGCTTCCGCGAGCACATCCTGCCGGACAAGATCGATCGGCTCTCGGTGAGCTTTCTGGTCGACTCGATGCGGCGTCGGCGCGGGGGCTGCGCGCCCAACATCGCCTACTCGCTGCGGCTGCTGGGGCAACGGCCGTGCATTATGGCGACCGTGGGCCAGGATTTCGGCGACTACCGTTGCTGGTTGGAGGAGCGCGGGATCGACGTCTCCGCCATTCGCGTGTACGACGACGACTTCACCGCCTCGTTCTTCGTCAGCACGGACCTGGAAGGCAATCAGATCGCCAGCTTCTACACGGGGGCGATGCGGCGGGCGCGCGAGCTGTCGTTCCACGACCTGCGCGGGCGCGCGATCGAGCTGGCGATCATCTCGCCCAACGATCCCGGGGCGATGGTTCAGTACGCGCGCGAGTGCCAGGAACTGGGCATCCCCTACGTGTACGATCCCAGCCAGCAGATCATCCGCCTGAGCGGGGAGGAGATCATCGCGGGGGCGCGCGGCGCGCGCCTGCTGATCGTCAACGAGTACGAGTTCGAGATGCTCAAGAACAAGACGGGGTTGACGGATGCCGCGCTGCACGAGCTGGCCCAGACGACGATCGTCACCTGCGGCGAACGCGGCTCGCTGATCGTCGACGGCGAGCGCCAGATCGCTGTGCCGGCCGCGGCGCCGCGGCAACGCGGCGAGCCGACCGGCGTGGGAGACGCGTACCGGGCCGGGGTGATGGTGGGGTTGCTGGCAGGATTCCCCTGGGAGGTATGCGGACGCATGGGCAGCCTGGCAGCCACCTACGTGCTCGAACAAGAGGGGCCTCTGAGCCACTACTACACGATCACCGAGTTCGTCGAACGCTACCGCCAGACGTTCGGTCCAGCGCCTGAGCTGGACGCGCTCGTCGGCGATCATGCACGCTAAGGAGTGAGGCAGTGAGCAAAGGCTACGACGTCAAAGACCTATCCCTGGCTGACCAGGGTCGTCTCCATATCGAGTGGGCCGCCCGCGAGATGCCGGTGCTGGCGCAGTTGCGGGAGCGCTTCAGTCGCGAACAGCCGTTGCGCGGCCTGCGCCTGTCGGCGTGTCTGCATATCACCTCGGAAACGGCCAACCTGGCGCACGTGCTGCAGTCGGGAGGGGCCGATCTGGTGCTCTGCGCGTCTAATCCCTTATCCACGCAGGATGACGTCGCGGCGGCGCTGGTGCGCCACTACGAGATCCCGGTCTATGCGATCAAGGGCGAGGACCACCGCACCTACTACGCCCACATTCAGGCGGCGCTCGATCATCGTCCGCATCTGACGATGGATGACGGCGCCGATCTGGTGTCGCAGTTGCACCGCGAGCGCCAGGATCTGCTGGACAACGTCATCGGGGGGACCGAGGAGACGACGACGGGGGTCATCCGCCTGCGCGCGATGGCCCAAGAAGGGGTGCTGCGCTATCCGATCATCGCCGTCAACGACGCCATGACCAAGCATCTGTTCGATAACCGCTACGGCACCGGACAATCGACGATCGATGGGATCCTGCGCGCGACCAACGTGCTCCTGGCGGGCAAGAACCTGGTGGTGGCGGGCTATGGCTGGTGCAGCCGCGGCATCGCCATGCGCGGGCGGGGCATGGGCGCCAACGTGATCGTGACCGAGGTCGATCCGCTGAAGGCGTTGGAGGCGGTGATGGACGGGTTCCGCGTGCTGCCCATGATCGAGGCGGCCGAGATCGGCGACATCTTCATCACGGCGACGGGGGATATCAACGTCATCGACGCGCCGCACTTCGCGCGCATGAAATCGGGCGCGATCATGGCCAACTCCGGCCACTTCAACGTCGAGATCAACCTGCCCGCGCTCGAAGCGATGACCGCCAAGAAGCAACGCGTGCGCGAATCGCTCGACGAATATCAGTTGCACGATGGACGCAGCCTGTACGTGGCCGGCGAGGGACGCCTGGTCAATCTGGCGGCGGCGGAGGGGCATCCCAGCGCGGTCATGGACATGAGCTTCGCCAACCAGGCGTTATGCGCCGAGTACATGGTCCAACACCACGACGAGCTGGAGCGGCGCGTCTACGCGGTGCCGGAGCAGATCGACAAGGCGATCGCGCAGCTCAAACTGCGCGCGATGGGGGTGACGATCGATACGCTCACGCCGGAGCAGGAGAAATACCTGGCCTCGTGGGAGATGGGAACATAGGCGTCGCCGCGAAGGTTCTCCCCCAATCGGCCGAGGCCTTCTCCCCGCGCGGAGGAGGCTGCTGAAAAAGCCCTGGCGCTTCACCGCAGAGGCGCCGAGACCGCAGGGAGCCTGATGGCAATTGCTTGAAAAACTCTGCGCCCCCTGCGGTTGCAACCATGGTTTTTCAGCGCCCCCCGGAGGGCCCTGGCGCTGATGCTACTCAACCTCAGCCTGGGCGAGAGGCTGATCGATCAATGAGACGGAGCAGCCTGGAATGACAACGACCTTCATGAGTTCTCCTAAGCTTTTCTACACTTCGGAGTCGGTGACGGAAGGGCACCCCGACAAGATATGCGATCAGGTGTCGGACGCCGTGCTCGACGCCATCATCGCGGAAGACCCGGACGCGCGCGTGGCGTGCGAGTGCGCGACGACGACGGGGCTGATCGTGGTCATGGGCGAGATCACAACCTCGACCTATGTTGACATCCCGACGATCGCGCGCAACACGATCCGCGACATCGGCTATACGCGAGCCAAATACGGGTTCGACGCTGATACCTGCGGCGTGCTTGTCTCCATCAAGGAGCAATCCGCCGACATCGCGCTGGGGGTGGATCAGGCGCTGGAGGCCAAGATCGGCGAGATGAGCGACTCGGATATCGAGGCGATCGGGGCGGGCGATCAAGGGATGATGATCGGTTTCGCCTGCGATGAGACGCCCGAGTATATGCCGATGTCGATCATGCTGGCGCACAAAGTGTGTCGGCGTCTGGCCGCGGTGCGCAAAGATGGCACGCTGCCCTACCTGCGCCCCGACGGCAAGGCGCAGGTGACCGTCGAGTACCACTATGGGCGGCCGGCGCGCATCGATACGGTCGTCGTCTCGACACAACATTCGCCCGCCGTGGATCAGGCGACCATCCGCCGCGACGTGATCGAGCAGGTGATCGGCTATGTGGCGCCGCCGGGGATGCTCGACGAACGCACGCGCATCTTCGTCAACCCCACGGGGCGCTTCGTGACCGGAGGGCCGCTGGGCGACGCCGGGCTGACCGGGCGCAAGATCATCGTCGATACCTACGGCGGGGTCGCCCGGCACGGCGGCGGCGCCTTCTCGGGCAAGGATCCGACCAAAGTGGACCGCTCGGGGGCGTACATGGCGCGACACATCGCCAAGAACGTGGTCGCGGCCGGGCTGGCCAGCCGGTTCGAGCTACAGATCTCCTATGCGATCGGCGTAGCGCGGCCGGTGTCGGTGGCGGTGGAGACGTTCGGCACGGGGAAGATCGCCGACGAGAAGATCGTCGAGCTGATCAACGCCCACTTCGACCTGCGCCCGGCGGCCATCATCCGCTACCTTGATCTGCGGCGACCGATCTACAAGGCGACGGCCGCCTACGGCCACTTCGGCCGCGACGACATCGACGCGCCGTGGGAGCGCCTCAACATGGCGGAGATCCTGCGCGACGAGGCGGGGCTGGAATAAAGGAAAGTGGTATAATGGCGGTCGCCGTGAGCGGACGGACAGGATAGCCAGGAGACGAGCGTGGCGCGAGCGTTGATCACAGGCATCTCCGGCTTCGTCGGCAGCCATCTGGCCGAGTATCTGCTGCGAGAGACCGATTGGCAGGTGGCGGGGACGGTCTTCGGCGACGACACCAACATCGCCCATTTGCGCGCCGACTTGACGCTGTATCCAGCCGAGCTTTCGGGCCTGGATACGGCGGTGCGCATTTTGGAGCAGGCGCAGCCGGATTACGTCTTCCACCTGGCGGCGCAGCCTCTGACCTCGCTGTCGCGGATCGATCCCTGGGCTACGCTCGAGACCAACATTCGAGTGCAGCTCAATCTCCTGGAGGCGATCGTCCATCTGCGGATCGGCTGTCGTTTCCTGGTGGTCGGGTCGAGCGAAGAGTACGGGCGTGTCCAGCCGGACGAGTTGCCTGTGCGCGAGGAGACGCCATTGCGGCCGCTGAACCCGTACGCTGTGAGCAAAATCGCCCAGGATTTCCTGGGGTTGCAGTACTGGCTGGCTCACAAGGTGCCGGTCGTGCGCGTGCGCTCCTTCAACCATATCGGCCCGCGGCAGCGGCTGGGCTTTGTGGCGCCCGACCTGGCGCGCCAGGTGGCAGAAGCGGAGGCCGGAGTGCGGCCTCCTGTCATCCAGGCGGGCAACCTCGATGCCTGGCGCGATTTCAGCGACGTGCGCGACGTCGTGCGCGCGTACCATCTGATCCTGGTCCACGGCGAGCCGGGGGAAGTCTATAACGTGGGCGCTGGCCAGGCGCACTCGATCCGCGAGATGGTCGAAGGGTTGATCGCCCTCACCGGCAAAGCGATCCGGGTCGAGGTCGATCCGCAACGCGCCCGAGCGGTGGAGACGCCCAAGCTGGTGGCAGATTGTTCACGGCTGCGAGAGCGCACGGGATGGACGCCGCGCATCCCCTTCTCGCAGAGCCTGCGGGACGTGCTAGACGAATGGCGCGCGCGCGTGCGGCGGCCCGCGCGCATGACGGGATGAGCCAATGCCAAAAGCGCTGATCACGGGGATCACGGGCCAGGACGGGTCCTACCTGGCCGAGTTTCTGTTGGACCGAGGGTACGAGGTCGTCGGCATGGTGCGGCGGTCGAGCACGGTGAACTTCGACCGCATTCGGCATTTCCAGGATCGGGTGGCGCTGGTGCAGGGAGACTTGCTCGACCAGATGTCGCTGATCAGCATCCTGCAGCGTGAGCGGCCCCAGGAAGTCTACAATCTGGCGGCGCAATCGTTCGTGCCCACGTCGTTCGAGCAGCCGGTATTGACGGGAGAGTTCACGGCGCTGGGGGTCACGCGCCTGCTAGACGCGATCCGCATCGTAGATCCGAGCATCAAATTTTACCAGGCGAGCAGCGTGGATGGCAATACACCGGTGTTGATTCGCCGAGAGGGAGTCATTGAATTACTGCCTATCGCCAGACTGATCCCGCCAGAATACCAGCAGAAATGGGTAACCCTCCCACTCCAGGGGGTCGAAGTCTTAGCTGTGGATGAAGCGGGTCGCGTCACTTTCGTTCGGGCCAGCCATGTCTCTCGCCACCCTAAAAATCGCCTTTACACCTTGAAATATGAAGGCGGCGGTGAGCTCAAGATCACGGGCGATCATTCGGTGATCGTCTTTAGTGAAAACGGCGAACTGATCCCCAAGCGTGTAGATGAGTTGCGGGTAGGCGACTACCTGATCACCTATCATGCAAGCCAGTTCCAATCCCGACGCAATGGTCACATCCCTATCCAGATCGACGTGCGCCCAGAATATCAACCCCGGGTGCGGGGCTACCAGGAGCAGGTTTCCCTGACCCCGGAGCTAATGAAGTTCTTGGGCTACTATCTGGCAGAAGGGCATTGCGACCTTGATCCACCACGGAAGCTCTACAAAGTAGCCTTGACCTTCCATATCGATCAACAAAGCCAGGTCGATGAAGTCAGGCAAATTATAGGGCGGCACTTCCCTGAACTGACGCTATCGGAGTCTCTCAAGCCTCAAACTAATTCCCGCACACTCTTGATCTCTGGCAAGGTAATTGCCGGTCTCTGCGCTCAATTCGGCAAGACCGCGCACGACAAGCATCTGCCTAATTGGATATGGGATCTGTCGCCTGACTTGATCCGTAACTTCCTGGCCGGATATTTAGGCGACGCCCAGATACGGCCGACGGGGATCGCTTTCACAACGGTCAGCAAACAGCTCGCCCATGAGCTGGTGTATCTGATGCGCAACGCTGGCTTTGGATGCCGATTAGATCGCCGCGTGAACGCCCCTCATCCCAGCCCGACGGGCTTGCTGATCCCCGAATCAACTTGCTATGACATCAAAATCAGCGCGCGCGATGCCCGTTTGCTCACGCAGTCACCTGCGCACCAAAACGGCTGGCAGCAGACTTCGCTGGAATGCCTTCCCTCAGCCATTTTCCAGAGGGATATGGCAGGAAAATGCTATCACCTGATCAAATATAAGCCGCTGGTTTCCAAAGATAAGGTCAAGCGCCTGGTTGAGAAATACCAGCTTACACTCACAAAGCCGGTGAACATGTGGGTGGACTCCTCTCTGGGCATGGCCAGGATTACTGAGATCACCAGCGAGAGCGGAGATTTTGAGGTTTACGATTTGTCAGTTCCAGATGGCCAGCGGTTCTTCGGGGGCAATATCCCTGTCTTGCTTCATAACTCATCAGAAATGTTCGGTAAAGTGCGAGAAGTGCCGCAAAACGAGCATACGCCCTTCTACCCGCGCAGCCCCTATGGCGTGGCCAAGGTGTACGGGCACTGGATCACCGTCAATTACCGCGAGAGTTACGGCCTCTTCGCCTGCTCGGGCATCCTGTTCAACCATGAGTGTGTGACGGCTGAGACGCCTGTCTTCATCCGGCGCGAAGGGTTGATCGATTTACTCCCCATCGAGGACATCGTCCCTCATCAGACCAACCCAGAGAGCGCTCCCTCCTACACAACGGAACTGCGTCCGGAGGACCAGTTTGAGGTATGGGACGCCAATGGCTGGACCGCAGTGACGTGCATGACCGCCACCAGAAATGACTATGAGAAAAAGCCCAACAAGACTGTATACCGTATCGCAGCCCGGGGAGCTTTCTTCCATGTCACCAGCGACCATGTGGTCTTTGCCAGCCAGGATGGGCGCCCCGCTGAAAAGCCAGGTTGCGAGATCCAGCCTGGCGATTCGCTGACTCTGATCCCCTTGCCTGAACCAACCAATCAGATCAGTATGACTGAAGATGAAGCGTGGTTGCTGGGGATATTGGCCGCTGAGGGGTACGTCGGCGACGATGGCAGTGCGCAGGTGACCAATCAGGACTCCGATTTGCTGGACCAGGTCGCCGCTTGCTGGCGCAAGGTGTGTGGAGGTAACACCGCGCGCCATACCACCCTCAGCGGCTTCGAGGGTGGGCGGAAGGTAACGCAGTTGCGGCTGATCGGAGCGCGCGCCTACAGCCGCTACCTGTATGAGTCGTTATACACCCGTACAGGCCACAAACGCGTTCCCAAGCGGATTCTGAACGCGCCCGCAGAAGCGCGGCTGGCATTCTTGCGAGGGTTCAACGCCGGAGATGGGCTGAAAAGCACCCCGTGCCCTTACGAGTTCCGGGGGTTCAAGACAGCCTCTCCAGCGCTGGCCGCCGGCCTCTATTGGCTGGCCCTGACCACATTGAACCAACGGGCGATCCTCTGCGCTGAGGAGCGAGAGGGGCAGGTCTACTACCAGATCGACCTGAACTCGCCGAACACAGCCGGCGGAAAAGGTCAGCACTTGCGCCGACCGCTCGAGGAAGTGGTCAGGGCTGAAGCTATCCAGTACAAGGGGTGGCTTTTTGATCTGGCTACCACCACGGGCACGTTTCATGCAGGTATCGGGCAGGGCTGGATCCACAATTCGCCACGCCGGGGTCTGGAGTTCGTCACCCATAAGATCACGCACGCCGTGGCGCGCATCAAGCTCGGGCTGGCCCATGAACTACGGCTGGGCAACCTGGAGGCCCGGCGCGATTGGGGCTACGCGCCCGACTATGTGCGCGCCATGTGGCTCATGCTCCAACACGATCAGCCCGACGACTACGTGATCGCCACTGGCGAGACGCACTCGGTGCGCGAGCTGTGCGAGGAGGCCTTCGGTTACGTCGGCCTCGACTGGCAGCGCTATGTCGTGGTCGATCCACGCTTCTACCGGCCCGCCGAGGTGGACCTGCTGGTGGGCGACGCCAGCAAGGCCAGGCGCATCCTGGGCTGGCAGCCGACCGTGACCTTCAGGGAGCTTGTGCGCCTGATGGTGGACGCGGACTTGCAGGCGTTAGAACAAGAGCTGAAATGAAGCAGAGAGGGGAGGGCGACGTGGAGACGACAATCCGTTTCGGGACCGACGGGTGGCGCGCGCGGATCGCCGAAGACTACACCTTCACCAACGTGCGCCGCTGCGCGCAGGGGTTCGCCAACTACTTGAAGCGCCATGGCCAGGCGGAAGCAGGGGTCGTGGTAGGCTACGACAAGCGCTTTGCCTCGGAGCACTTCGCGGCCGCCGTGGCAGAGGTGATGGCTGGCAACGGCATTCGCGCCTATCTGACGCAAGGGGCGACGCCGACGCCGGTGATCTCCTACAGCGTCGTGGCGCGCAAGGCGGCGGGCGCCGTCAACATCACAGCCAGCCACAACCCTCCCACCGACAACGGCTTCAAGGTGCGCGGGCCGACGGGAGGCGCCATTGATCCCAACGGGCTGCTCGAGATCGAGGCCGCCATTCCCAGCCCCGGCCGCGTGCAGCGAATGGACCTGGAGGACGCCCTGGCGCGCGGGCTGGTGGAGGTGTTCGATCCGGCGCCAGCCTACATCGAGCAGGTCAAACGCCTGATCGACGTCGAACCGATCCGCCAGGCCGGGTTCACGATCGTCAACGACTCGATGTGGGGCAACGGCGCCGGCTGGTTCGATCGCCTGATCGGCGGCGGGCGCACGCGGCTGATCCCCCTGCACGACCAGCGCAATCCGATCTTCCCGGAGATGAGCCGCCCCGAACCGATCCGACCCAACGTCGATCCCTGCCTGGCCAAAGTGCGCGAGCTGGGCGCCGACATCGGGATCATCACCGACGGCGACGCCGATCGGCTGGGGGTGGTCGACGAACAAGGCAATTTCGTCGACCAGTTGCGCGTCTTCGCGCTGCTGGCGATGTACCTGCTCGAAGTGCGCGGGGAGCGTGGCCCCATCGTGAAGACCCTCTCCACGACCTCAATGCTGGACAAGCTGGGCAAGCTATACGATGTGCCCGTGTACGAGACGGGGGTTGGCTTCAAGTACGTGGCGCCCAAGATGGTCGAAGTCAACGCCCTGATCGGCGGCGAGGAAAGCGGCGGCTACGCCTTTCGCAATCATGTGCCAGAGCGCGATGGCATCGTCGCCGGCCTGTGCATCCTCGACCTGATGGTGCGCACGGGCCAGTCGGTGACGCAGCTCATCGAGCGCCTGTTCAGCCAGGTGGGAGCGCACTACTACGACCGCATCGACGTCGTCTTCCCGGTCAGCGAGCGCGAGGCCGTGCGCGAGCGGGTGACGCGCGCGCAGCCGACGCAGTTGGGCGGGCTGGCGGTCGTCGGCATCGAGACCGCCGACGGTTTCAAGTTTTGCCTGGAGGACGGCGGCTGGCTGTTGATCCGCTTCTCAGGGACGGAGCCGATCATCCGGGTGTACACGGAGACGACGCACGGCGACCGGGTGCAGGCGCTGTTGGAGGATGGGATGCGGCTGGCCGGCCTGAGCCGCGCCGCCTGACAGGCGACGCCAGCGAATCCGGAGGATGAAGGGATTGGCCGAAGGGCGCCTGGTCGATACGCACGCTCGCCTGGATCATCCGCAGTTCGACGCCGATCGCGCGGCGGTGATCGAGCGAGCGCGCGCGGCGGGGGTGATCCGCATCCTCACTGTGGGGAC
>FWPV01011948.1_pt1 | contig 13603 bp, 7 predicted proteins | sample 2228371 | NCBI WGS metagenome assembly FWPV01 (sample SAMEA103939776, study PRJEB20133) | metagenome | reverse complement strand
TATCTGTCTGTATCCATAAAGAACAAGGAGTTTGATGCGGGCACCTACAACTATGTGAAGACACTGTCTGATATTATGGCTGCGGCGCTATAGTGCAGGTCACATGCCTGCACTTTTGTTTTGAAACAATTTGTATATTTTGGTTATGGATTGTATAATTTAATTATATGCAAAACGAATATTGAACGCACTAAGGTGCGAATTCAATAACACTAAGGAAACCGTTTTGCGGAATTTGAATAATTGTAAAGATGTTTTCCGCAAAACGCCTAATTGAACGCACTAAGGTGCGAATTCAATAACAAATAATGTAACGTTAACGCGAATTTGAATTAATAATAAAATTGTTTTTCGCGAAACGTATAGGAGGGGTTATATTGAAAGGGTTCGGCAGTATAAAAACCAAGGGCATTACGATATTGCTTGCAATAGTTGTGCTGGTAATAGCGTTTTTTAGCAATATAGCAGTATATCTGATTGACTATCAATGGTTCTCAGAGCTTGGTTACAAAGAGGTATTCTTTAAAAAGCTTTTTACACAATTGCAGTTTTTTGTTCCATCACTAATAGTACTTTTTGTTTTATTCTATGGGTATCTTAATTCCATAAGTGCTCATTCTATAAAGCACAGCGGGGTCATACTTTCTAATGTTGAAAAAAAGGTGAGGACAAAGGTATTCCTTCTGTCTTCCTTGGTCTTGTCCTTCGTTCTCTCTCTGGTATTCGTACTTGATATATGGTATGATTTCCTGATTTTTATGAACAAAAGTTCTTTTGGAATAGCAGATCCAATATTTGCAAGAGATATCGGGTACTTTATATTTTCACTTCCATTCCTTAATAAACTGTACAATTTCTTGTTGGTGCTTGTATTTGTAGTTGCAGCTTTGACTCTGCTTTTCAACATGTTCAACTTCTTTAATACAAAGGCCACTAATGAGCATTTTGATATAAATGTAAGACCTATTAACAATCCTGCGGATATATATAAGAACATTCTTGGTGCTGCCTCAAAGCAGCTTATGTTTCTAGGAGGATTATTCTTCCTGTTAATGGCTTTTGGTTTCTACCTAAGGACCTTTGACCTGCTTTACTCCCCAAGGGGAGTTGCATATGGTGCCAGTTATGTTGATGTTAACATAGCCCTTCCTTCATACTATATATATATGGGCATCTGTGTATTAACGGCAATGCTTCTAATTTTGTCAAGGAACAAGAGAAACATCAAACGGGCTGTCTTTGGACCACTGCTTCTAATAGTTGCGATGGTTGTTTCAGGAGTCGTTTCAGGAGCTGTCCAGAGTATAATTGTAGCTCCAAACGAGTTATTAAAGGAAGAGAAATACCTGCAGAACAATATTAATTACACTAACTATGCATATAACCTTGACACGGTTCAGGAAAGAGAGTTTCCCGTGGACCAGAATCTTACCAGAGAAGATATCGAAAGAAACAGAGTAACTATAAACAACATACCTATAAATGATTACAGACCGGCAAAAGACATATACAACCAAATACAAGGCTTGAAGAGCTATTATCAGTTTAATGACATGGATATAGACAGATATATGATAAACGGTATATATCGACATGTGTTTGTATCCGCCAGGGAGCTTCAGACTGCAAACATACCAAAGCAGACAGGAGCCCAAGCAGCTTCATGGATAAACAAATACCTCAAATTTACCCATGGATATGGTGTGGCAATGTCACCAGTCAATGAGGTCACTACTTCAGGTCAGCCAAGGCTGTTTATTAAGGATATGCCTATAGTATCAGATATTGATATTAAAGTAGACACTCCGCAGATATATTTTGGAGAGCTTACTAAGGATTTTGTTATAGTTAACACAAGGGAAAAGGAATTTGACTATCCGGCCACTAATGCTAATATCGAGACAGAGTATAATGGAACAGGCGGAATTAAGCTTAACATGCTGAATAGGATGCTTTTTGCAGTAAGAGAGGGAAAGCTTAACTTCGTTTTATCCCAGGATATAAGCTCAAAGAGCAGAATACTGATAAACCGGGAGATAACAAAAAGAGTTAGTAAAATTGCCCCTTTCCTCACTTACGATGATGATCCCTATGTAGTTGTAAGCGATGGAAAGCTGTACTGGATAATAGATGCATATACAACCAGTAGCAGATATCCCTATTCAGAGCCTATCAACAGCCAGACAACAACAAATTATATACGAAACTCCGTTAAAGTGGTAGTAGATGCTTATAATGGAGCTACTGAATTTTATATTTCAGATACAACCGACCCGCTGATACAGACATACTCCAATATATTCACTACGTTGTTCAAGCCAATGACCGAAATGCCTGAAGGCTTAAAGGCTCATGTCAGATATCCCCAGACGCAGTTTGACATACAGGCAGATATATATAAGAAGTATCATATGAAGAGTGCGCGGGAGCTTTATAACAAGAGTGACGTCTGGGATGTATCGACACAAATTTATGGAGCAAGTACTACTCAGGCAAATGCTGAATCAGTAGAGTCTTCATATCTTATAATGAGGCTGCCTGGCAGTGAGAAGGAAGAGTTCCTGCTGATGGTTCCGTATACTCCACAAGGAAAGAACAATATGATAGCCTGGCTGGCGGTAAAGAACGATATTGAAAATTATGGACAGATAGTGCTTTACAACTTTCCATCGGGGAAAATTGTAGAGGGTCCTATGCAGGTAGAAGGAATAGTCAGTCAGGATACAATAATAGGTCCGCAGTTGAATCTGCTTGCAACAGGCGGGAACTCGCAGGTCATACGAGGAAACATGCTTACCATACCTATTGAGGACTCGATACTGTATGTTGAGCCTATATATATAAAGGCATTAAATGCAAATGCGCTTCCAGAGCAAAAGAAGGTAATTGTATATTTCAAAAACAAGGTTGTAATGGAAGATACCTTGGAAAAGGCGCTTGCAAGAATATTCCCAATTGAAGGAAAGGTAGAGGAACAGCCAACTCCAACTCCGGCTCCTACACCGGCTGAAAACCCGGATGCTACTGTAGATGAGCTAATAAGAAGGGCAAATGATATATTTGCTGACGCACAGAATGCACAGAAGGCTGGAAATTGGGCAGAATATGGAGGCAAGCTTGCAGAACTGGAAGACATACTAAGAAGACTGAATTCACTGACCGGTGGAGCCCCAAATCCCGAAGCACCGCCGGCACAGAATAATCAATAGACAAATGAAAATAGCCCCGGGGGGAGGGCTATTTTCATTTAAAGCTTTTTCTTCTACTATTATTATTTCTTCTTTTGAGAAAGTTATTCAGCATTATTTGGTGAGCATAAATTTATTATTTAATTCGTTACTGGTATAATATATATGTAAAATAAGGAAGTTCCCAGATATAAAGCAATAAATGATACAATGGAGTGATATTCTTGTACAAAGCAAAAGACAAATATGACTATTATGAGTACTTGAAGGATGCATTTGGAAAGTACGGGATTGAAGTTAGCCCATACGGTGAAATAAATTATGGGATGCAATTCAATATTGTTATCAATGAAAGAAAGTGCTTGATAAGGATTTACGAAAGTAAAAAAACCGGGGTAAGGTGTGACTTATCACAAGTAAAGGAGGTCGAGAGCCTGAGGCTTATTGAAAGCGTTACTCAAACGGGAAGCTTAAAAGCAGACCATAAGGATATTATGGCAGCCAGTAAGTCTGAAGATCTGGAAATTGAGCTTATAGGCACTGACGAATCAGGTAAGGGAGACTATTTTGGACCTCTTGTAATTGCAGGGGTATATGCAAATGCCGATATGAAGAAAAAGCTGAAGGAAATAGGGGCAGCAGACAGCAAAACTCTTACGGACACGAAGATTCAAAAGCTGGCTGAAGAGATAATCAAGGTCTGCCAGTACGACCTAGTTACTATAGACAATAAAAAATATAATGAAATGTACAGTGAAATCAAGAACTTGAACAAGCTTCTTGCATGGGGCCATGCACGGGTTATTGAGGACCTGTTGGAATTGGTGGATTGCAGCAATGTGCTGTCTGACCAGTTTGGAAACCCTGACCTTATTAAGAACGCATTGATGGAGAAGGGAAGAAGGGTTAACTTGGAGCAAAGGCCAAGAGCGGAAGAAAATGTGGTGGTAGCCGCTGCCAGCATCCTTGCAAGGAATGAGTATGTAAAGGCAATGAATTTACTGTCCGAGGAATATGGCATGGAGCTTCCCAAGGGAGGTTCCTCCATGGTGGTTGAAGCAGCACGGGAATTTGTACTAGCCCATGGGAAGGAAAAGCTGCTGAATGTCGCTAAGCTGCATTTTGTTATAACAGAAAAGATATAATACTGGTGCGGGGTTCGAGGTTCGGGGTACGTGGTGCGGGGTACGTGGTGCGGGGTACGTGGTGCGGGGTACGTGGGTAGGGAACGCATTGCATGCGTTCCGATGTACTAGGGGCGACCAGTGGTCGTCCGCAGTAGGGAACGGTGCCCTCACCGTTCCGATATATTGAAAGGAGAAAAAGTATGAAAAGAGTAAATATTTATCTGGCAGAGGGCTTCGAAGAAATTGAAGCTATTACTGTTGTTGATGTCTTAAGGAGAGCGGATATCGATGCAAGGATGGTGTCCATAACAGGCAAAAGGGATGTAGCTGGGGCTCATAGTATTACAGTAACAGCTGATGAGTTGTTTGAGAATGCAGACAACCTAGGAGCGGATATGCTTGTACTCCCTGGCGGCATGCCCGGGACCAGATATCTTGGAGAACATAAAGGCCTTAAGGAGATTATTCTGAGCTTTGCAGAAGGAAAGAAGCTCATTGCAGCAATTTGTGCAGCTCCAAGCATCCTTGGAAGATTGGGACTTCTTGACAGCAAGAAAGCGGTTTGCTATCCGGGCTTTGAAGAAACTCTCAAGGGAGCGGTAATTGGTGAGGATATTATTTCACAGGAAGGAAATTACATAACTTCAAAAGGCCCCGGAACTGCAATATATTTCGCTTTAAGGCTGGTTGAGCTGCTGATAGATAAGGAAGCGGCAGAGGAACTGCGTGAAGGAATGATTGTACAGGGAGAGTACTAGCTCTCCTTGTACTGCAAAAGATACAAATCGTAGTACATTCCCTTCTTATCCAGTAACTCCTGGTGAGTGCCCATCTCTCTGACTTTCCCTTTGTGGAGCACTATTATATTGTTTGCGTGCTGTATGGTTGACAGCCTGTGGGCTATGACTATAGTAGTCCTATCCTTTATAACCTTTTTTATTGCATCCTGTATGAGTATTTCTGTTTCAGTATCTATATTGGAGGTTGCTTCATCAAGCACCAGTACCGATGGATCAAAGGCCAGGGCCCGTGCAAAGGCTAGAAGCTGTCTCTGCCCTGCAGAAAAGGTCGCCCCCCTTTCCTTAACCTCATCATCGTAGCCCTTGGTTAGCTTTTCTATGAACTTATCTGCATTTACAAAGCTTGAAGCTCGTCTAATAGCCTCAATATCAATGCTATCATCGTTTAGTCTGATGTTGGATTTTATATCCCCGGAGAAGAGAAAGACATCCTGAAGTACTGTTCCAATCTGCGATCTCAATTCATATTTGTCTATCTCCTTAATATTTTTCCCATCTATAAGTATTTCACCTTTTTGTATATCGTAGAGCCTGCTGATCAGGCTTATTATTGAGGTTTTACCGGCTCCCGTGGCTCCTACAAACGCTGCGGTTTCCCCTGAGTTGATTTTAAAACTCACATCCCGCAAGACCCAGTTTTCTCCTTCATAAGCAAACCATACATTCTTAAACTCGATATCACCCTTGCTTCTTCCAAGTGCAGCAGGAACAGCAGAGTTGTTAATTGTCTCCTTTTCGTCAAGCAGAAGAAATATTCTTTCTGAGGAAGCCATAGCTGATTGAAGTATATTGAACTTTTCTGTCAGGTCATTGATTGGCTGGAAAAACTGTTCAATATAGTTTATAAATGCAAACAGTACTCCGAAGGGGAGTGTTCCTGACAGCATTCTGGCACCGCCGTACCAAATCAGCAGGGACAGTGCCAAAGAATATATGAGATCCATGGAAGGTCTGAATACAGCGAATACAAAAAGCTCTCGCAGGCTTGCTCCCCGATACTCCTTGTTGATATCTTCAAACTCTTTATATTTATAGCTCTCTCTGTTGAAAATCTGTATAGTACGCATTCCGGATATATTTTCACTTAATGTGGCATTTATTTTGGCGAGCTTGACCCTGGTCTGCCTATAGGCATTTCTTGCCTTAATCCTGAAAATTGAGGCAGATACTATTATCAAAGGCATTATTATGAAGCTTACAAGCGCCACCTGTGCATTCATCTTAAGCATAATAATAACTATACCGCAAAGCATAAGCACATCCTTGAACAGGTTTACAAGCACAGCGGTATACATCTCATTAAGGTTTTCCATGTCGTTGGTTACTCTGGTTACCAGCCTTCCTACCGGATTCCTGTCAAAGAAGGAGAGAGATAGCTTTTGAAGATGCGCAAAAAGCTCCTGACGCATATTGTAGATTATTTTCTGTCCAGTATAGTTCAAAAGGTAAACCTGTATGTAGTTTAGGAGAAAGCTCCCCAGAATGGTAAGCAAAAATATAATGGAAATCTTCTTTATACCGGCTTTATCCTGTTCCCGGAAGGCTTTGTACTCGTCCCTTGACAAGCGCTCTGCATGTCTTTCCCCTTCCTTTACAGCTGTTAAATCCGACACAGAGGCCTGGTCAAAAGCTCGATTTATAAGGTAATAGTCCTTTCCCACCTTCACTATCTGATACCGGTCTACTGCCTTTTGCTCTTTGACAATCAAGCTTTCCCTTACATAATATTTGTCCTTATATTTAACATTGGGATAGTCGGGCTCTTTGTCAAAGGCAGTCATTGGTGAATCGTAGGCTGAAATATGATCGTCGATTGCCAGTTTTATGAGATAAGGTCTGGCAAGATCAGCCGCAGTAATAAGTGTGAGCAGTAAAATGCAAATAACCAGCAGTCCCAAATAAGGCCTGGTGTATTTGAGCAGCCGTTTCATAAGCTTAAGGTCAAAGGCTTTACCCAGTACTTCTTCTTCCTTGAAATTATTACTCATTTAAACACCTCTTCTATGCTTCCTGCTCGATTTTTTCTTCCAGCAGCTGCTTTTCATATATGCTGTTATAGAGACCCTTCATTCCCACCAGCTCTTCATGGGTTCCTTGCTCAATAATTCGTCCTTCATCAAGGACTATTATTTCGTCGACATCCTTTATTGTTGAAATCCTATGGGCAATGACAATAGCAGTTTTATTCTTCATTACCTGCTTGAGACCTTCAAGTATGAACTCTTCAGTCTTTGTATCCACTGCAGACAAGGAATCATCAAGTATTATGATTTTTGGATCCTTAGCTATAGCTCTTGCTATAGAAACTCTTTGTTTCTGGCCTCCTGACAGGGTCACACCCCTTTCGCCCAATATAGTATCGAACTTTTGGGGAAATTCCATTATGTTCTCATAGACCTGAGCTGTCTTTGCCGCTGCTTCAACTCTTTCCAAATCCATGGAAGTATCGGAAAAAGAAATATTATCTCTTATTGATATGGAGAAAAGGAAATTGTCCTGGGGGACATATCCTATATTTTTGCGCAGCGTCTTAAGCGGTATATCATTTATATCCATTCCGTCTATAAGAAGCTCTCCGGGTTCTGTATTGTAAAGTCTCATGATCAGGTTGACCAGGGTGGTTTTGCCGCTGCCTGTCTTGCCAACTATAGCAAGGGTTCTGCCCTCTTCAATTCTGAGGTTGATTCCTGATAAGGCCGGAGCAGCAGCACCGGGATAGGTGAAGCTCAGGTTATTAAACTGAAGGGAGGGTTTATAATCGCGGATATCCGCGATATTTTCCTCATCGAATATTTCGGGAGCGGTATTGAGTATCTCATTGATTCTCTTCATGGAGGCAGCTCCCCTCTGGAGTATGTTTATAACCCAGCCAAGTGCCATCATAGGCCAGGTCAGAAGTCCAAGGTATGCAACGAAGGATATGAATTGGCCAAGGGACAGCTCATCGTCAATGACCAGCAGGCCTCCGTAATAAAGGGCCATTAGGAAGCTTAGGCCTCCAATGAAAGCTACTGCGGGGAACATAAGACCCCAGACCTTTATAAGCTCCATATTCCTTTTCACGTAATTATCATTGAAGGCAGAGAACTTTTTTATTTCACTGTCTTCCTGTACAAAGGATTTTACAACTCGAATACCGGATATACTCTCCTGTACCCTGTCGGTAAGCTCTGAAAAGGCTTCCTGTACATTTTTAAACCTGCTTTGAACCATTCGTCCAAAAAAAATCATGAGAACTGCTATGATCGGGAGTGGCAGAAGGGCTGCGGTTGTGAGCCGCAGGTCAATGGTTGTGACCATAATGATTACTGTAGCAGATGTAAGAAAAACAGCATCTGTTATCATGACAATTCCATGTCCAAAGGCCATTCTTATTGCGTTTATGTCGTTGGTTGCATGAGCCATCAGATCCCCTGTCTTGCGGTTGTTGAAGAAGTTGGGCGTCATCAGCTCCAAATGTGCGAAAAACTTGTTGCGGAGCCAATACTCCAAGTTCCTTGCAGAGCCCATTACAAGCATTCTCCAAATATATCTGCATACTGCAATAAGCACTGCCAGCGAGATAATAACCCCTATATAGTAATATATATCCCTCATAATAAGGGTGCCATCCCCTAAAGCATCAATAATCCTTCCAAGGATTTTGGGTGTGATAAGCTGAAGGGCATCTACCAATATCAGCACAACAACACCCCAGATGTACCTCCATTTATGCTCAAGAAAGAACTCCTTCAAATAAACAAATGTATGCATATATTCCTCCTATACATATCCAAAAAAAATAAAAATGCCATACATTAAGATTTTATATCTAATATATAAAGTTTACAAGTCTATATATGTTAAAAAATTAACATTACTTAATGATAGGACAAACCTGTGTTATAATAAGTAATAAATAGGAGTTAATGTAATAATGAACATAATATGACATAAATATTTAATAAGGCTATGAGTTATTAAACACCCATTTATAGGGGGTAGGCATGCAATAATACAGAGCATAACATTAAGGAAGCCTTTCATGAAATGCATTTAAGGTCAATTGGAGCATTAAGGAAATCTAAAATTTCCTATGCATTATAAAAAGGGGGTTATCAAATGAACTCATTGACTTTATTACTGTTAGGCATTTTATTGTTCGTGATTGCTTATGTGACCTATGGTGCTTTTTTGGCAAAGCAGTGGGGTATAGACCCCGAGAGGAAGACTCCTGCCCATACTTGCAGGGACGATATTGACTATTGCCCTGCAAATGCCAAAGTACTCTTAGGGCACCACTTCTCATCCATAGCAGGCGCAGGTCCTATTACAGGTCCTATAGCGGCTGCAATATTCGGATGGCTGCCTGTTTACCTGTGGATTGTAGTTGGAAGTATATTTGTAGGAGGTGTCCACGATTGGGGCTCACTCTTCGCATCAATCAGACATGATGGAAAATCCATAGGAGAAGTAATCAGGGTAACCATAGGTGAGAAGGGAAAGAAGCTCTTCAACATCTTTGCATATCTTACATTGATATTGGTCGTTGCAGCATTTACCGATATCTGTGCCAGCACCTTCGCCTTTGACCCGGCAAAACCGGAAGCTTTATCAGGTGCAAGAGCTGGTACTGCATCAGTCCTGTTTATTTTCCTGGCAATGGCTTTCGGCTTCTTTGTTTACAGAAAGGGAGCAAACCTCACCATATCTTCTGTAGTAGGTGTTACACTATTGTTCTTCTGCATATGGATAGGCTACCAGTTCCCGATTCTCAAGCTTTCAAAACTTGTATGGGATATATTACTAATTGTATATATCTTTGCAGCATCCACATTGCCTGTATGGTTCCTGTTACAGCCAAGGGATTATCTGTGCTCCTTCCTGCTATATGCAATGCTTGCAGGGGCAGTAATAGGTGTCATAATTGTAAGACCTGCAATGGCTATACCTGCATCAGTAGGCTTTACAGTTGGCGAAGGTGTCAAAACACAATATCTTTTCCCGATGCTGTTTGTTACAGTAGCTTGCGGAGCAATATCGGGCTTCCACTCATTGGTTGGTTCGGGCACAAGCTCAAAGCAGCTGAACAGTGAAAAGGATACCAAGCTCGTAGGCTATGGCGCAATGCTTATTGAAGGGGTTTTAGCTATTATAGCTCTTATTTCTGTAGGTTATGTAGTAGGGGCAAAGGGTACTCCCGCTCAGATATTCGCAGGCGGTGTTTCCGATTTTATGAGTAATTTTGGGATTTCTGTTCCTGTTGGAACGGTGTTTGTAATACTCGCCTTCTCTGCATTTGCTCTCACAAGCCTTGATACTGCAACAAGGTTGGGTCGCTATATGTTCCAGGAAATGACTACTAAAGCAGATGGAACAAAATCACCTCTGAGTAATATGTATGTAGCAACTGCCATAACTGTAGGTTTATCAGCACTACTGCTGACCTACGGATACCAGAAGATATGGCCGATATTCGGTTCTGCTAACCAACTGCTTGCAGGTCTTTCATTGCTCGCAGTATCAGCATGGCTGGCTAAGTCCGGTAAAAAGAACTTTATGACTGTAATCCCCATGGTATTTATGTTTGCAGTGACACTTACAGCTCTTGTACTAGTGTGCAGAAACAACTTCATAAGCGGGAATATTATCATTGGAGGCTTGGCTGCAATCCTCTTTGTGCTTGCAATAGTACTGATAGTAACAACAATAAACACATTCTTTGGGAAGAAATCAAAGGGTGAAAAAATAAGTGCTTAAATATTGAACTAACATATAAAAAATCTCGGTGGCTGCGTGCCTCCGAGGTTTTTTTGAATACAATATAGTTAATAAATAATGTATAAAAAGAGGTGATATGGTAATTATTGTCGAATAAACCTTTAACATGTCTGTTAAAGGAGGTCAGCGAATGTTCAATCTAAGGCTTAAGAAAAGAATTAAATCAGAATATGAAGAGCATATACAGCTTACTAAAAAGAATAATCTGACTCTGGAGAAAGCAAGTAATGATAAGATAGCCCTATATAAGAATAATCAGAGATGTATCGTAGAAAGGATAGACAATAAAATAGGGGAGGCTGGCCTTGTAGTTGACAGTTTGATAGATGTTACCGGGAATATATCAATGTATGTGGAAGTACAGATGGATTCAGTTCAGAAGGTAGTAGACGAAATCAGCAATTATTCCGCTCTTGCAGAAGAGGTCTTTGCAAATACTGAAAATGCAAAGCAGATATCAGAACAAACAATGAATGTTGCAAAGAAGGGAAGTAGTGCTGTTGATGATTCCATAAAAGCTATGAATGTTATTGAAACATCGGTACTGGAATCAAAAGAAGTTGTTAATGTGTTGAGCAGTAAGGCTGCTCACATTAATGAGATGTTGAATGTGATAAAGGATATCGCAGACAGCACAAATTTGCTTTCACTCAATGCTTCTATTGAAGCTGCAAGAGCAGGTGAAGCCGGCAGAGGATTTGCTGTTGTTGCACAAGAAGTCAAGAAACTGGCACAGAGAAGTGTTGATTCAATAAAGTTTATTAACAACACAATTAATGAAATAAATGAGAGTGTAGTAACAGCCATCAATTCGATGGATAAAACCATCAATAAGGTTAAGGAAGGTACTGATATATCAAAGAATACTATGGAGGTATTCAATACTATTATTAAAGCGGTTGACAACAACAACAGCGTATCTGATGAGATAAACACCGCAGTAACAAAACAGACAGCTAATCTTGAAACTGTGGTTAATTCTACACAAGAAATGAGTCAAACCTTTGAAAAGTTGATCACAACCTTAGAGCAGGCATCATTATATACACAGTTCACAAAGACTTCCCTTGAGTCTCTTCAAAACACCTCATCAGACTTGAAAAGCGCTGCCAATAACTTGATTAATGAGGTCGCCGGTGAGAATAGTTATGATTCGACTGTGACAACTTGTCTTCCAAGCCCTTTGCAGACCTATGATCCGCAGATGTCTTTTGAGTATGTTGGAAGTCATATTATGTCCAATGTCAATAGTGGACTTCTCACTATAAGCTCTTCCGGACAAGTCAGCCCTGGTATCGCAAAGAATTGGTACTTGGAGGAGGATGGCCTGACTTGGGTATTCTTACTTAGAAAAGGAGCTAAATTCCATAATGGCAGGGAAATTACTGCAGAGGATGTCAAGTACTCATTCGAGAGGGTATTGAGTCCGACTCTTAATTCTCCGAACAGCTGGGCCCTTATGTGCGTTGAAGGGGCAGAGGAATATAATCAAGGAAGGGTGAAAGAGGTAAAGGGCATAAAGGTGCTGGACAGATATCGCATATTACTGAAGCTTACTATGGCGTATTCAGGATTCCTTTTGAACTTGGGACAATTCTGTACTGCCATCTTGCCGAAAGAAGAGATTGAAAGCGGCAACATAGTGGGATGCGGCCCTTACAGACTTAAAGAGGTACAAGCCTCTGGGATTACCCTTGAAGCCTTTAGGGATTTTTACAGTGGAGAGCCTTACATCAAGCAAATAATTGTAAAGTTTAATGATATTGATGTAGCAGAAGACCTTATCAGCGGGAAGTATGATTTTATAATTGCTGATAAGAAGAACACCATGAATAAAATAAAGGATGCTGAAGGTATTACGGTAAGAACCAGAAGTATTATTGGTACTTATTACGCAGGCTTTAACCTTTTGTCCGATTCTCGTTATGTTCAGAATACCGAGATAAGAAAAGCACTGAATATTGCAATAGATAAGAAAAGGATAGTAGATGAGCTTTTAGGAGGTTTAGCGATAGAAGCAAAAGGTCCGTTCCCTCCAAGTATGATAGACAATACAAAGGATCCGGGATACGGATACAACCCAAGACTTGCCAAGGAGATATTGCAAAAGAACGGACTGGGCAACGACGGGCAAAAACTGAAGATATTAGCAAGAGAAGAGAATGACACATCAATCTATAATCCTATGACAGAATACATAGTGAATGGTCTGAAGGAAATAGGAATAGAATGTGAGCTTATCAGGGTGACGGCAGCCAAGTATTTGAACCCTGAAAGTATACAGCAGTGCGACATCTATGTAAGCCGTTGGATTGGGGATACGGGAGACCCGGATAATTTCCTGCAGCCGCTCTTTAGCTCTGAGAGCAAGACCAACTTCTCAAACTATAAGAACGATGCAGTTACATTGCAAATGAATAAGGCGAAGGAGATAATCAATCCGCAGAAGAGAACAGAAATGTACAGAAAAATTCAGCAAACCATAGTTGATGATGCACCATGGATTTTCTTATACCATCCTCAAGCAGGCATTGCCTTTAAGAACAATGTTGCAGGTATAAGGCTGAGCCAGCTTGGATTGCTGAAATATGAAGATATAATATTGGAAGATATAAATGAAAATCGGAGGCCATAAGCGAGTCCGTTTCAAGTTTTGTGTAAACGCTAAAAATTGATGTTAAGTTTGATGTTACTTTTAAGGGGTAGATGGGAAAGATAGCCATCTACC
>FWPV01010893.1_pt1 | contig 13603 bp, 10 predicted proteins | sample 2228371 | NCBI WGS metagenome assembly FWPV01 (sample SAMEA103939776, study PRJEB20133) | metagenome | reverse complement strand
TTCCGACCTCGCCGATCCCCTTGGGCCCCGTGCACGGATCGCGGCCTCTCCTCCGGGTATCCGCCGCCTCCGGGGCCATGGATGGATTCGGCCGCCCATCTCCCGGACCACTCCGGAATCTTCCTCCACCGGCGCTCCGCGCCTACGGCATCCGTTTTCGGGATCGAGGTCTCCACGACGGCGTCATGCTTTTCTCAGGCTCGCGAAAACCATGTCCATGGTCTCGCGCAACGCCTCGCGCATGGAGAACTCTTCCTCGTTCTCCAGCCACTCCAGCTCAAGGCCTTCGGCCACCCCCAGGAGGATGAAGGCCATCCGGCCCGGGTCCACCTCCCTGAACTCCCCCTTCTCGATGCCCTCCGCGATGAGGCTCTCCAGGGCCTTGCGCATGCGCAGGTAGTAGCTGGTGACCTTCTCCCGGTATTCCTCGCTGAAGATGTAGCCGCGGTCCACCCTGAACTTCCAGAGAAGGCGCAGGTAGTCCGTCTCGCGGTAATAGAGCTCCGCAACTTTGTCCACCAGGGCAGCGAAGCGCCCGGCCACGGGTCCATGGGAGTCCCTGGCCTCCTCGATGAGGGCGAGGAAGTCTCCCAGCATGTCGGAGACCAGCGAGTAGGCGAGGTCCTCCTTGGACCTCCAGTACCAGTAGATGGTGCCTTTTCCCAGCTCCGCGGCCTCCGCGATCTGGGTGATGGTGGTGTTGTGGAAACCCCGCTCGGAGAAGAGGCGCAGGGCCGCCTCCTTGATCTGTCTCTCCCGCAGCTCCTTGACGGGGTTCTCGCGCCTGGCCACGGCCATGCTCCCCTTCCCCTGGCAATATCGACCGACCATCCGGTCGATATTCTATGCCCGTGGACGCACATTGTCAAGCCATGCGAGAAAGGAGGTCCTCCCGTGATTGAATGCGGGCTCCGCGTGGGGCCGGCCGGCACCGACGCCGGTCCGGCACGAGGCGCACGCCGGCCCGCGAATCGCGGCCTCAACCGGACCCGTATGGGGGAGGGATAGAGCCGTTGCGTGGGCGGCGCATGGACGTAAGTCAGCCCATCATGCCGGAGGTAACCGCACCCGCCGTTGCCCGTTCAGCACTCACGGGACATACCTCTAGCCATGGTCCTTCCACATGGGGACTTTGTCCACGGGGACGCCGACGGATGCGGGCATCACGATAATTCCGCGAGCTGCGTACTTTTCAGGAGCTGCCGCCGTCGATGCCTTCGCCGTAGCGGAAATAGAAGGCGCCCTCCACCACCAGGCGCTCACCGCCGGCGGCGGTGACCTCGGCGCTGATTCCCTCGCCCGCGAGGAGGTCGTTCTCGAGCACGGAGAGGCGGGCGCGGGGCGCCAGGGTATATTCGCGGGCAACCTCCCTCCCGCTCTCCCCCATCAGCACCACGCGCACCACCACGCTCTTATCCTCGAGGTTGGACACCAGGACCCAGCTCTCGAAGCCGGGACCCGTGTATCCCTCCGGAATCAGCCATTGGGAGGAGGACTCCGTGGCCCCCATGGCCGCGTGCCCGCCCCCCGCCGGGCCGAAAGAGCCGCGGTAGGCGAAATACATGGCTCTCTCGGTCACCACACCCGGATAGTCAGCTCGCACCCTCGCGGAGACCTCCGCGTCCCCAAGGCCAGGTATCTCGTCAACGTGGAGGGTGGCGCGGGAGCGCGGCTGCAGGGAGACCTCCCGCTCCAGGATCACCCCGTCACCGCGCTGAAAGGAGGCAATGGCCGTCACGGGCGATGGAGACGGGTTGGCCAGGAGGAGCCAGGTGTCGAAATCTCCTCCCGTGTACCCCTCCGCGAAGTACCATTCCTCCGCGGCAGCGCGCGCTCCCATGGCCGCCGATCCGCCGCTTCTGTCACCCATATCGAAATAGACCGCTCTCTCCGCCACCACGGGGAGATCGCTGGAGATGGCGGTGGCCAGCTCCGCTCCCGGGAGCAGGTCGTTGAGCCTGATGGTGCGGCGGCTCCCGGGAGCTAACTCCACGGCGTAGCGCACGCATTCCCCGGGGGTCATGAGGTCCAGGTCGAGGTGTGCCGTCTCCTTCTGCGGGTTGAGCACCAGGATGTAGGTGTCGAAACCGGGCCCGGTGTAGCCCTCGGCGAAATACCATTCCCTGGAAACCCCCGAGGCACCGGTGGTATGGCCGTCCCTGATGCCGTGGTAGTCGAAATACATGGAGCGCTGCGCGCGCAGCGCGGATCCCTTGTTGGTCACCAGGCGCGCCGAAACGTCACCCGCCGGCGCCATGCGGTTGAGGTGCAGGGTCAGGCGGGAACGCGCCGGCACGCTCACCCGGCTTGAGGATAGCAGCCCCTCGTTCCCGAAGAGCTCCAGGGTGGCTTCCTCGGGCTCGCCGCCCGGGTTCTCGAGCAGGAGATAGGTGTCGAACCCCGGGCCGGTATAGCCCTCGGCGAAATAGAGGCCGCCGTCGGGACCGTCGCTCTGTTTCGGGCTCAGCCCCAGGGCTCCGTCCACCTTCAACATCCCCCAACCGCTGGCGGCGTCCCAACCGCGCTCGCAGAGGTCCCGCGCGCTTCCGGTGAGGCGCGCTTCCGCCTCCCCGATGTCAAGTCCGGGCTCCCGCGAGAGCAGGAGGGCCAGGGCCCCGCTCACCTGGGGCGCGGCCATGGAGGTGCCGCTCAAGGAGGCGTAGCGGCCTCCCGTGTAGGTCGCGTATATGGCCACGCCCGGCGCCACCAGGTCCAGCCCCTCTCCGCGGTTGGAGAAGGAGGCCGGGCGGTCCTCGCTGTCCGTCGCCCCCACGCCGAGCACCCCCTCGCAGGCCGCCGGATAGCTCAGGGAATCCAGACCGCCGTTGCCGGCCGCCGCCACCAGCAGGCAACCCCGCGAGCGCGCGTAGTCCACGGCTTCCTGCAGGGCCCGGGAATCGGCTCCGCCGCCCAGACTGAGGTTGATCACCCGCGCTCCGCGGTCCGCGGCGTAGCGGATCCCGGCCACGATGTCCGAGTAATACCCGTATCCGCTCCCGTCCAGCACCCGCACCGGAAGTATCCTGGCCTTCCAGGCCATACCGGCCACGCCCTCGCCGTTGTCCCCCGCGGCGGCGATGATGCCCGCCACGTGGGTGCCGTGCCCGTAGGGGTCCGCTGCCTCCTCGTCGTCGTCCACGAAATCGAAGCCGCGCTCCACGCGCCCCCGCAGGTCGGGGTGGGCGGCGTCCACGCCGCTGTCCACCACCGCCACCAGCACCCCCTCGCCGTAGCTGCCGGCATCCCAGGAGGCGGGCGCGGCGGTGCGCGCCAGGTACCACTGCCGCTCGTACTGGGGGTCGTCGGGCAGGTATTCCGCCCTCGCCACCGCGTCCTCCTCCACGAAGCGGACGCCCGGCAGGGCGGCCAAGGCTTGCTTCGCTTCCTCGAGAGAGAGGCCTCCCCGCAACGGGACCGACTGCAGGTCTGGGGCGGGCCAGGCGGCGTCCCGCAGGCACTCGTAGAGCCCGGGCGTCTCCTCCAGGGGTTTCGCGGAGCCCTCGGCCCGGCCTGCGGCGGAGAGGAGCCTCTCCGCCCCCGCCTTTCCCTCCTCCCAGGCGACCATGAGGCGTGGCCGCGGCTCCCGTTCCGATGCCGCCGCGGCGTTCACGCCCGTGGGGATGGAGAGCACGGCGCAGACGGCGGCAAAAAAGACAAAGGCCGCCACCATCGCCGGCGCCGCTTTACGCATCCCTTCCGTGACGGCCATGTTATCGCCTCCTCTGCCTCCTCGCTCTGGGGTTCGGAGAGACGCGGAAATCGCATCATCGGGCGCGGGCGTGATTTCGCGGCCACGCCGGGGGGATAGTGGCCCACGGGCCTCGGGGAGAGGAGATCGAGGGCGGCCGGGGGAACGCGGGTCACGAGAAGGCCGCTCTCGTGGGCGACGGGCAAGGGAAACGGAGACCGTCGCAGGCCGCGCGCCTCCATGCGGGCGGGCGCCGGACATGCCCGAGGGAAGGCCTGAAGACATGCCTTTCAGCGGATCGGGAAGATGGGAGCGGCCACGTCCACGCGGGGTAAAAGACGGCATCCGTTGAGGCGAGGCTCGCGCAGGCGGAGCGGCCGCGCCCCCGCGGGGCAAAGGGTCGGGAAGAGGAGGCGATGTCGCCGCCCGCGCACTGCTCTTCGCGAGGTCAGGCGCGACGGGTATGCGCCTGCCGTTCAAGGGGAGAGCCGGGGAGTCGCGGTGGGTCAGCGGTCATGAAGGGGCGGCCTGGACCTCGGAGCCGGTACGGCGGACGGGAAAGGGAGGCGCAGAGCCGGGCTAGGTCGCGGCACTGATCCATCATCCGCCCCTCCATCACGCAGCTCCTGGAAGGGGAAGCGAAAAGCCGGGCCGGGTCGCGGCACGGCTCAAAATCCCCTCGGGAGGATCAGGGGGTTATCGGACCAGGATGACCGGGAACGCGGGGTCAAGGGCCTGACTGGAGAAGGAGGGGCACCGGGCCCCTCCTCCCTACTCGGATCTCCTGCGGCTCCCCGGACGCATCCGCGGCTTCGCCGCGCGGTCCGCCGGGGTCCTCGACCGCCGTCGAGTGAATTCCCTCGGCGGCGGCTCCGTCCTAGCTCAGCAGGTGCCTCGCGATGACCACCCGCTGCACCTGGTTGGTGCCCTCGTAGATCTGGGTGATCTTGGCGTCGCGCATCATGCGCTCCAGGGGGTACTCGATCATGTACCCGTACCCGCCCAGCACCTGCACCGCGTCCACGGTGACCTTCATGGCCACGTCGGAGGCGAAGCATTTGGCCATGGCCGATACCGCCGAGGCCTCGCGCCCCGCCCTCTCCACCAGCGCGGCGGAATAATAGACCAGTTGACGGGCCGCCTCCACCTGCATGGCCATGTCCGCGAGCATGAACTGTATTCCCTGCAGCCTGGCGATGGGCGCCCCGAACTGCACCCTCTCCTTGGCGTAATTCACGGCGTGCTCCAGGGCTCCGGCGGCGATCCCCACCGCCTGGGCGCCGATGGAGGGCCGGGTGCGGTCCAGGGTCATCATGGCGATCTTGAAGCCCTCCCCCTCCTTGCCCAGGAGGTTCTCCGCCGGGACCTCCATGTCCGTGAACACCAGCTCGGTGGTCTGGGAGCCGCGGATGCCCATCTTGTGCTCGATCTTGCCCACCTCGAAGCCGGGGAACTCCTTCTCCACGATGAAGGCGGAGATGCCCTTCACGCCCGCGCTCTCGTCCGTCTTGGCGAAGATGGAATAGGTATCCGCGATGCCCCCGTTGGTGATGAAGCACTTCTGGCCGTTCATCACGTAGACGTCGCCCTTGCGCACCGCGCGCGTGGTCATGGCCGCGGCGTCCGATCCCGCGCCGGGCTCGGTGAGGCCGAAGGCGCACTGCTTCTCGCCCCTGGCCAGGGGCGGGATGTACTTCTTGAGCTGCGCGTCGTTGCCGGCGAGCATTATGGGCTGGGAGCCCAGCTTGCACACCCCGAGGATGAGGCTGGTGTTGGTGCACACCTTGGCCAGCTCCTCGATGGCGATGCATACCGTGAGGAGGTCGGCTCCCGCACCGTCCAGCTCCTCGGGAAAGCACAGGGCCAGCAGGTCGTTGTCGCGCAGGAGCTCGAACATGTCCCAGGGGTATTCCCCGCTGGCGTCTATCTCCGCCGCGCGGGGCTCCACCTTCTCTTTGGCCAGCTGGCGCACCGTCTGCTGGAGCATCTTCTGCTCTTCCGTCAGTTCGTACATGTCACCCTCCTAAGACTCTCGGACTCCTCGACCCCCGTCTCGCATACGGGCCAGGTCCTCAACCCTGGATAATATGGTTTAATTTACCATATTCCTCACGCGAAGGAATGCCTCTCAAGATCCAGGACCCGGCACCTTACCGGTCAACCTACCTTGATGAGCATGCCATCGCCCTGGCCGCCGCCGCCGCAGATGCCGGCGGCCCCGTAGCCGCCACCCCGCCTGCGCAGCTCGTAAGCCAGGGTGGTGACGATGCGGATGCCGCTTACCCCGATGGGGTGGCCGAAGGCGATGGCGCCGCCGTTGACGTTGACGTTCTCCATCTTCTCCGGGTCCAGGCCCAGCATCTGCACCGAGCGCCAGGTCACGCTGGCGAAGGCTTCGTTGATCTCGAAGAGGCTCACGTCCTCCACTTTCAACCCCGCCTTGTCCAGGGCCTTGAGGATGGCGTTGGCGGGATGGGGGTGCAGATCGGCGAACTCCCCCGCGCTGCATCCGTAGGAGACCACCCTGCACAGGGGCTCCAGGCCCAGCTCCCTCGCCTTTTCCGCGCTCATCACCACCGCCGCGCAGGCGCCGTCGTTTATCTGGGAGGCGTTGCCCGCGGTGATGGCCCCCTCCTTGTCGAAGGCGGGCTTGAGCGCAGCCAGCTTCTCCACCGTGGTGTCCGGGCGCACCCCCTCGTCGCGGTCGAAGACCACAGGGTCGCCCTTCTTCTGGGGTATCTCCAACGGCACGATCTCCTCGGCCAGGAGACCTTTCTCCATGGCCGCGGCGGCCCTCTGGTGGCTGCGCGCCCCCACCAGGTCCATCTGCTCGCGGGTGATGCCGTATTTCGCGGCCCAGATGTCCGAGCCCTTGCCCATGTGCACGTTCTCGAAGGCGTCCCATAGGCCGTCGTGGATCATGCCGTCCACCAGGGTGCCGTTTCCCATGCGGTATCCCAGGCGAGCCTTGGGGATGAAATAGGGGGCGTTGGTCATGGACTCCTGTCCGCCCACCACCAGCACCTCGGCCTCCCCCGTCTTGATCATCATGTCCGCCATCTCCAGGGCGGACATGGAGGAGATGCACACCTTGTTGACGTTGATGCACCAGACCTCTCTGGGGATGCCGCCCTTCACCGCCGCCTGTCGCGCGGTGATCTGTCCCTGGCCTCCCGTGAGCACCTGGCCCATGATCACGCAGTCCACCGTGGCGGGATCTATCCCCGCCCTCTTCACCGCCTCGGCGATGGCGATGCCGCCGAGCTCCTGGGCGGTGAAGTCCTTGAGCGCCCCGGCCAGCCGGCCGAAGGCGGTCCTCGCCGAGCTCACGATCACCGTTTCCTTCATCTCTTCCTCCCTCTGTGCTGTCATTTTTTCCGCGGTTGATGATCCTGCCGCCGTTAGACTATCGGCTGTTTGCCTTTTTCTCCATGCGCGGTCCCCCGCGCTGGCCACCGCCTTTCCTTTCCGTCAAGACTTCCCGCGCCCGGAACGCTTCATATGCCTTTCCTTCCACGCGGCGACCCGCCCGGACGATACGCGTCATCTACCTCAAGCCCAGCTCCCTGGCTATCACCATGCGCTGCACCTCCGAGGTCCCCTCCCCGATCTCCAGGATCTTGGCGTCGCGGAAGTAGCGGGAAACCGGGTACTCGTCCATGTAACCGTAGCCGCCGAAGACCTGCACCGCCTGGGTGGTGGCGCGCATGCACATCTCGGAGGCGAAGAGCTTGGCCATGGAGGCCTCCTTGGTGTGGGGCACCCCGGCATCGCGCATGGCCGCCGCCCTGTAAGTCAGGGTGCGTGCCAGCTCGATGTCCGTGGCCATGTCCGCGAGCTTGAACTGGATGGCCTGGAAGGAGGCGATGGGGCGTTTGAACTGCACGCGCTCCTTGGCGTACCTCATGCTCTCCTCGAAGGCCCCCTGGGCCGTCCCCACCGCCAGGGCGGCGATGGCGATGCGCCCCCCGTCCAGGCAGTCGAGGAACTGTTTGAACCCCTCTCCCCGGTTGCCGATGAGGTTGCCCTCCGGGACCCGGCAGTCCACGAAGTTGAGCTCCCGGGTGTCGGAGGCGTGCCACCCCATCTTTTTATACTTGGGGGAGATGTTGTAGCCGGGCGTCCCCTTGGGGATGAAGATGTTGGAGATCTCCTTCTTGCCGCTGGGGCGCACCCCGGTGACGGCGGTGATGGTGACCACCCCGCTCATCTCCGTGCCGGGGTTGGTGATGAAGCATTTGGTGCCGTTGATCACCCACTCCCCGTTCTTGAGCTCCGCGCGTGTCTGGGTGTTCTGGGCGTCGGAGCCCGCCTCCGGCTCGGTGAGGCCGAAGGAGCCCAGGATCTTTCCCTGCGCGAGGGGAACCAGCCACTCCCTCTTCTGCTCCTCGCTGCCGTAGTAATAAAAAGGGCTCGAGCCCAGGGATATGTGGGCTTCCACGGTGATGGCGCAGGAGCCGTCCACGCGGGCCAACTCCTCCACCGCGATGGCGTAAGCCAGGTAGTCCCCTCCCGCTCCGCCGTACTCCTCCGGCCAGGGTATGCCCAGGATCCCGAGCTCGCCCATCTTGCGCACGATGTCGTAGGGGAACTCGCCCGTCTCCCAGAGGTGGTCCACCTGAGGGCGGATCACCTGCTCGGAGAAGTCTCTGACCGTCTTGCGGAACAGTCTCTTTTCCTCGTCCAGCTCGAACAGCAACTCCATCACCTGCCTCGTCTCCAGCTCCCTGCCTTACTGCCTGTCTCACCCCGGGGAAAGACCCCGGCGCCGGACGCTGCATGGTGGCGGCCACCCGGGCCTCGGGAAGAAGCTCCCGGCGCTTCCGATGGGATTATATAGGAAATCACCACCCCGTCCAAACCAAGGTAAGGCCACGTAAACCCTTCTGTGCGCGCGGCGCGTGCAACCGGAAAAACCGGGGGAGGCGTGCCTCCCCCGGCGGCTGAATCCGGTCCTTCCCGCGCTTTCGCTCACAGCGGCTGAAAGCCCAGGATGTCCTCGATGTGTCCCGTGCGGTCCTTCTTGGCCTTGAGGACGGGCTTTACCCTCATCCCCGCCTCGACCTCCTCCGGCTTTACCCCCGTCAGGTAGTGCATGAAACGGCAGTCCGTCCCGTCCATGTCTATGAGCGCCAGGATGGCGGGCTCGTCCTTGGGGGTCTCGTCCATGTTCAGGTGCACCACCGTCCATGCGTACACGCTGCCCGTGCCCGGGACCTCTACGGTATCCTGTATGCCCCCCAGACAGCGCTCACAGAACGAGCGCGCCGGAAGATAGGTGACCCCGCACTCCTCGCAGCGCGAGGCGAGGAACTGGCCCCTGTCCTTTATGGCCCGGAAGAACTTCTCCAGTCCGAGCCCGTAGGTATAGACGTACTCGACGGGGATCTGTCCCTCGAAGTAGGAGAGGTGATCGGTGCGGTTGATCCTTTCCGTGATTCCCATCTTCTCACCCCCTCGCCGGCTTGAAATAGAGGATGTCGGTTATCGATCCCTCGCGCTCCTCGGGCTTCTTCCACACCGCCCGCACCTTCATCCCTATCTTCACCTTATCCGGCTCCACCTCTCCCAGCACGTGCAGTATCCCCATGCCGGGGGAAGCGCCGTCGATCTCTATGACCGCGGGAATGTGGGGCTTCTCTCCTTCCTTGATGCGCGAGGCATCCCAGTTCACGTAGCAGATGGAGAAGGTGTTCACCGTCCCGGTATCCTTGACGTACACCCATTCGTCGGTGGGACGCCAGCACAGCTCGCAGAACATACGCGGGGGGATCATGATGCGACGGCACTTGTTGCACTTCCGTGCGATGATGCGGCCTTCCTTGAGCTCGGCCAGGTAACGGCCGATGGCCACGCCGTTGTCCCAGGCGTACCTGAGGTTGGGCTTCTTGTGCAGGGTCAGGACGGATCCGTCCTTTATCGCCGATTCCTTGAGCGGAGTGGCGCCGAGTTCGAACTTCTCCAGCTCCATTTCACACCCCCTCTATATCCTCATGACCACCACGGTGCCCACCTGCATGAGGTCGCCCCATGCCTGGGCGAGCCCGCACCTCGGGTTCCCCGGGACCTGGCGCTTGCCCGCCTCGCCCCGCAACTGCAGGAAGATCTCGATGATCTTCATGAGGCCGGTGGCGGATATCGGGTTCCCGACCCCCAGGGCTCCTCCCGAGGGGCACATGGGGCGGTCGCCGTCCCTCTGGGTCTTGCCGTCAAGGAGCATCTCCACCGCCTTGCCGCGGTCGGCGAGCAGCAGGCCCTCCATGTGGTGCAGCTCCTTGTAGTCGAAGGGGTCGTAGGGCTCGGCGATCTCTATCTCCCGCTGCGGCTCGGTGATGTCCGCCATCTTGTAAGCCATTCGCGCCGCCTTCTCCACGTAGCGCGGGTAATAGAGGTCCCTGGTCGCCCAGTATGCCGAATCAAGATTCCAGCCCACGCCGTCGATCCACACCGGCTTGTCGGTGATGCGCTTGGCGACGTGCTCCGAAGCCAGCACGATGGCCGCCGCGCCGTCGGAGGCCGGACTGATGTCCAGTCGGTTGACGGGCCAGGCCAGGGTCTCGGAGTTCATGACGTCCTCCACGGTTATCTCCATGGGGAGCTGCGCCGCGGGGTGGTCCATGGCGTTCTTCTTGTTCTTGACCGAGACCAGGGCGATCTCCTCCTTGGTGATGCCGTAGGTGGACATGTAGCGGTTCATCTCCAGGGCGAAGATCCAGATGAGGGTGGGGTTGAGAGGCTGCTCGGTGGTGTGGTCGAAGATGGTCTTGAAGGCCCCCTGGGGATGGGGGTGGCAGGAACTCATCTTCTCAGAACATACCACCAGGCAGGTGTCGAACATGCCCGAGGCCACGTGGTACCAGCCGTGGACGGGGGCGAATACCCCCGTGCCGCCGCCCACGAACTGGCGCATATAGGGCTTCCTCCATCCACCCGAGCCGTCGCTCAGGTACTCGCCCTTCATGTGCACGCCGTCGAAGGCGTCCGGGGCGGTCCCCAGGCTCACGCACTCGATGTCCTTCATGGTCATGCCGCAGGATTCCAGGGCCATCTTGGAGGCCTGGGCTGCGAGCTCCTTGCCGGTCTCCTGGGCGCGGCGCACGAACTTGGTGATCCCGGCGCCCACTATCGCGACTCTCTGGTATGCCATGCCGACTCACCTCCCGCCTCATGCGCTCAGTATCGCCACCGCTGCGGAGGTGGTGGGGATGCCTCTCCATGCCTGGGCGAGGCCGACGCCTGCGCCGGGCACCTGCCTTGAACCCGCCTCCCCCCGCAGCTGCAGCACCAACTCGAGGACCTTCTGCGCCCCCGAACACTCGAAGAGATGCCCCACTCCGAGGCCGCCGCCGGATACGTTGACGGGGAGCGCGCCGCCCAGGGAGGTCTGACCGTCCTCGGTAGCCCTGCCCGCCTGTCCGGGCTCGAAGAGCCTCAGGGCCTCGAGATGCTGCAGTTCCTTGAAGCTGATCTCGTCGTTGACCTCGGCCAGGTCTATCTCTTTTGCCGGGCAGGTGATGCCCGCCATCCTGTAGGCCATGTCCCCCGCCAGACGTACGGCAACCGCTCCGCTCCAGTCCCGGCTCTCGATGGTGGGGCTGTCGGTACACCACCCTATGCCCGTTATCCAGACCGGCTTGTCCGTCAGCGAGGACGCCAGTTTCTCCGAACACAGCACCACCACCACCGCTCCGTCGGCATAGGGCGCGATGTCCAGGAGCCTCACCGGCTCCGCCACCGGCTCGGATTCCAACACGTGTTCGACGGATATGGACGCCCCGTAGCCTGCCAGGGGGTTCTTGAGCGCGTTGGCCTTGTTCTTGACCACCACTGCAGCACACTGTTCCCTGGTCGCCCTGCCGTCGGTCAGGAACCGGTTCATCTCCAGCCCGGCCAGCGCGTATGCCGTGACGTCGAGTGGGCGGTTGAGGACGGGATCGAAGGCGAAGTTCAACAGATCGGGGATGGTCTTCATGTTGCTTGCCTTGCTGAGCGCCTGCACCACCACGATGTCGAACTGCTCCGTGAGGATGTGCATTACGCCCACGGCGAGGGAATGGAGAAAATCTCCAGGTATGGTCTGAGCGGGCTTCAGTACCGCCCCGAGCTGGTCGTTGCAATACTCGTCCGAGATGCTGTAGCCCTCGAGCATATCCTCGGAAGTGCAGACGAAGGAATCCACGTCCTTGGGCTCTATGCCCGCTTCCTCGTAGGCTTTCACCGCCGCTTCGTAGGTCAGCTCACGGTAAGAGCTCCCCGGCGATACCGAGGTGAAGGCGGTGTAGCCCAGGCCGGCGATCGCCACCCTTTCACGCATAAGCAACCTCCTTTGATCGGACCCCTACTGGACGCAAGAGGATGTGTACAGGCCGGATCACCTCCCCGCTTAATGTGTCCGTGCTACGTAACGACTTCAGTATTTCGGCATGTGCGGCCGGGCGAACTCGAAGTAGGCGGTGGCTATCTCCCGCAGCTTCTCCTCGTTCTCCTCCGGGAATTCCTTGGTCACCTTCGCAGGGACGCCCACCACCATGGAGCGCGGGGGGATGTTCATGCCCTGGGGCACCACGGCGCCCGCGGCCACAATGCTCCCGTGTCCCACCACCGCGCCGTCGAGGACCACGGCGTTCATCCCGATGACGCAGTTGTCCTCCACGGTGGCGCCGTGCAGGATGGCTCCGTGGCCGCAGGTGACGTGGTCGCCCACCTTCACCGGGCCGTGGAGCACGCAGCAGTCCTGGATGCTCGAGAACTCGCCCACCTGGATCTCGCCCCGGTCGGCGCGCAGCACGGCGTTGAACCAGATACTGGAGTTGGCGCCCACGTGCACGTCGCCGACGAGCATGGCGCCCTCCGCGACGAAGGCCTCGGGCGACACCCGCGGCACGCGGTCCTGATAAGGGATCAGGGCCAAGCGAATCCCTCCCTCTTGCTCGCCTCGCCATCCCGGGCTCGCCGCTCGGTCCCGGGAGCCCGGGATTATTAAGTAATAAGCAACACTGTGCCGGAAAACGACACCATATTATCATACCGCCGGTAAAGCATCCAAACCGTTTCCGCGGACGGGAGGGAGGCGCGGAAAGCCAGACGGCCCCCGGGGCTGCATCCGCGGCACGAGCTCCCTCCCTTTCTCAAGTGAAGCCGCCGCGGGGACGATAAACTCATCGGATTCCTTGAAGGTCGAGGCGGGACCCGGGCGGTGCTCGGACTTCCCGTTCCGATGCCTGTCGGGCGAGAGGAGGTAAGGTGGCCAAACGGCTCTACTGCCCCCGGTGCCTTACGCACGGGGACCCCCAGGCGGAGTTCTGCACCTCCTGCGGCACCAGGCTCGTTCCTCGCATGCGCGTGGTGATCATGCCCTTCGTGGAGAGCGGGCAGGAGCCGGAGACCCTGGGAGAGCACCGCGCGCTGGTGGAACGCGACGGCGAGCTCCAGCCCTCCCAGGCCATCGGGTGCCAGATGTACATGACCAGCGACCTCGACCGGCCGCGCCTCATCGTCAGCGCCAAGGAATCGTATTTCGCCGCCGCGGAGCGCATGCTCCCCGGGCTGGTCAAGGAACACCTCGACCCCATGGGCTTCTACGACGTCCCCGACCCCGCGGACGTGGACCGGGTGGCGGAGAGTGCCGCCCATATGCCCACCGAGCTCTTCGTGCTCATCCAGAGCGAATACGACCCCGAATACCTCTTCCTCCCGGAGGTGAACTACTTCTTCTTCCGGTATCCGCGCCTCCACGGCACGGGCTCGGGCCCGGACAGCGGCTTCGGCTTCGTGCAGATAAGCGCCTTCCTCCTGGACAACCGCGAGAACCGCATCGTGGGCCGGGGATCCGGGTCGGGCCTCGAGCTCTACCATCCCGGGGACGCGAGCCTGGACGAGAACTTCAGCGTGCCCCCGGAAGTCCAAGCCGAGGTA
>FWPV01011947.1_pt1 | contig 13606 bp, 14 predicted proteins | sample 2228371 | NCBI WGS metagenome assembly FWPV01 (sample SAMEA103939776, study PRJEB20133) | metagenome | reverse complement strand
TAGTGGTGTGGAATGGTTGATTAAACTTCTTCTATTCTACACCATCATGAGAACTTTAGGGAGTTTCGTAATTCAAGGTATCTCAAAATTCCATTCCGACTGCAAATTTTTGGGTAAAGTTCGATTTCTGAACCTAGAGACTGTTGATTATTAGCTTAAACAAAAGATTATTCCGTTCTTTGAAACTCAATTTTCTGTGATTGTATCTCCAGACGTATTCTCCGAGGAAAAGATGCAGTTTTTCTCGCCTGATTCCGCCCTTGGCAGCCAGCTTTCTTTTCAGGTATCCCCAGAAGCCTTCGAGGCCATTGATGTGTCCGCCTCGCTTGTCGGAGTATTCCTGTTTTCCGTGAGCCACCATCCTGTGAACATAACCTTTAGCCGCGATCCCAGTATAGCCTCTCCAGGTGTCCGAGCAAACAGTCGATCCTTTTCTGACTTGCTTTTCGATTCTCGGCTGTAGGTCTTTAGCCTCTACACCGGACACCAGTTCCGCCCAGACTTTCCCGTTTCGACAAATAATTCCAAACGCCGGCTGCTTGGTCGTTCCTCGCCCCTTTTTTGACTTTTTGGCTTGTTTTTTGACTTTTAGAGACTTGTTCTTTCATTGTCCGCCAAGATAGGTTTCGTCAACTTCCACGATTCCCGAGAATGCGTCGGGAATATTCTTAGTCATTGCTATTCTTAACAGCGTCAATGTTTTCAAAAGTTTGTATTTGGAAACATTAACCCTGTTCAGAATGATATTCGTGGAATGTTCCAGTAGGAATTCGGAAATTATTGCTTTCAGAATCTTTGTCGGGATGTTTAGCAGATTATCTCTAGGCGTAAAAATCTTTCTGCAGGTTTTGCATTTTAACCTGTTGTCGGAAAGGTTCCAGAGATTCCGCCCGCGGCATTTTGGACACTTGAACTTCATGAGATAAATTTTATCTCAATTGGTTCATTTTTCAAACTTTACCCTTATTTTTTTCCTTATATAAAAAGACTAAAAATCCATCAACTAGCAATCCTCCGATTCCAATAAGCAGCCGTAAAATTATTCTCCAATCAATCATACCCGTTTTAATATAAAATAACGAATCAATAGTTAAAAATAAAAAGACAACAAGCCCAAAGTAGTCGAAAAACTTGTAGAGATTATTTATTTTCATTGGGACCAGTTGGAATCGAACCAACGACCCTCCGGTTATGAGCCGGGTGCTCTACCGCTGAGCTATGGTCCCGTCGGCACTTCATGCCTCCTTCAAACCCCTCGGTTTGAATACCTGCCTGCCGACAGGCAGGATTCCGCTACGGGAAAACTCCCGTTTTCCCGACCCCTTTCCCGTTTCAAAATAAATTTCTCATATTAAGCGTAATGTAATAATCAGGTTGCGTCAATAATTTAGCTTGATATACTTAAATACCAGATACGAAATACTTGATACAAAATTTTATGCCCGAGGAAAAACCAAAAGAAGAGAAACTCACAAAAAAAGAAGAGGAGGCTCTCCATGTGTTCTTTGTGGATAAAGTCGTGACTCTTATGACCGGCGCAATGGGACTGGTCGCAGCACTCGCTTGGAACGATGCCATTCGAAAACTTTTCGAACGTATTTTCGGCACTCAAGGAAGCGGCGACATCACGGCGATGTTTATCTATGCCGCCGTCGTCACAACAACTGTTGTTGTTGTCACCTACCGCCTCACAAGAATCGTGGAAAGGATGAAGAAAAAAGAAAAGAAATAATTTTACAAAAAATACATTTTCGAGAAAAGTTGTCGGCTATGTCCATATGGACAAAGTTGACAACTCTTTATTTTGCCCCGCCTTATGAAAAATGATTGTGATCACTTCCTCCTCCTCCCATGAAAGGCTTTGTGGACTTCTTTTAATTGTTTATTTGTGACGTGAGTATAAATTTGCGTTGTCGTCACCGAGGAGTGTCCAAGCATTTCCTGCACCGAGCGGATGTCGGCGCCGTTCGCAATGAGATCGGTCGCGAAGCTGTGGCGCAAAGTATGCGGGTGAACGTCTTTCACGATCCCGGCTTTCACCGCATAAAATTTCACAAGGCGCTGAACGGTGCGAGGAGTGATGCGCAGATTATCAGGCTTTTTACTCTTCTCCAGGCGCTTAATCCCTACTCTGACAAATAGCGCCGGGTCAATATCGCTTCTTTTTTCTAAATATCTCTCCAGCGCCGCTTTAGCCCGGTCAGAAACAAAAACTACCCGCACCTTCCCACCTTTTCCCCGCACACTAAATTCACCCGTTTTGAGATTCACCTGATCTCTTTTGAGGTCCACTAATTCCGAAACGCGCAGTCCTGAACTGAACAGCAGTTCTAGTATAGCTCGATCGCGCAGAGATTTCAGATCCGCGCCGGACGCCGCTTCAAGCACCCTTTCCACTTCCTCGATTTCCAAAAAATCAATTTGGCGTTGGCTGGTTTTTCCCAACTCCACTTTTTCCGCCGCCAAAGTTTTCACGTTGCGTTTTGCCAAATACTTCAAAAAATTGCGAAGGGCAATCACGTGATAATTCTGCGTGATTTTTTTCAAAGGACGCCCTTTTTCGTCACTCAAGCGGTTAAGCTGCAATCGATATCGCCTCACCAGCTCATCGGTAATCTCGCTGGAAGATTTAATTTTCGCCCATTTCAAAAACCGCTCAAGATAGTGGTTGTAATTCTCAATCGTTTTTTGCGAACGGTCTTTTTCAATCTCGAGATATTCAAGATATTCTCTTTTCAACCTACCAAGATTCATAATATTCTTCTATTTAAATTGCCTTTTTTGATTAATCGTAATAATAGTCATCAGTCACAATGGTCATTGGCAGCCTGCCTGCAAGCAGGCAAGCGAGATAGGTCATTGGTCGTGGGTCATGAACAAATGAATGTCCAAAGACCTATAACCCACAGCCAGACTCACTGCTCACAGCTTCGTTTCCCATGACTAAATATTAGATAACATCCCCATTATATCAAAATATCAAAGTTGCCTGCAAAAAAACTTATTCAGGAAATAAAGGCTTATATAAGCCAAAATATCAGTTTACTTCAGACTTTTGTGATTTTTCCCGTCTTGACATAAAATTTCTTTGTGATAACCTATTCTCCGTCATAAAAATTAGGGATTGAGCGAAAACCGCGGAAGGAAAACTGGAGTTTGAGAAGAAAATCCCGGATCCTCAATCCAAGAGAAAGGCAAAACCGATTAGCAACTTTTTCAAAAATTTCTTCCGGACAAACTGGAAGAGATTGCAAATGATGCTAACAAGGAAAAATTCCTCTTCGGATACGCTCGCGTCTCACGGCGCGAATCGCGTGCTTCGTGATGAAATTGATTGCTCCCTCCAATTTAGACTTGTATCCTTTTTGAAAAGAAGGTTTGCTGCCCGCAAGCTTCTTTCTTTTTTCAGAGAATATTCTGCCACCATCATCGTTGCCATTTGCGTTCTTGCCGTTGCGTTTCTCAATCTTTCCTCTTCAAAAGGCGCTTCCGGATCCCTTTTTGACACTCTCGGAATCAACTCAAAAGAAAAAAACAATTTCAAGCAAAGAATAGCGCTTCAAAATGAAAACAAAAATAATCTTGCCACCGCGCCGCTGATTGATGCGGTTTATTTTGTCTCGGAAGAAATTCCGGAAGAAAACTTTTATGAGGATGCGGCTTCTTTCTATCGCTCTCCAACGATTCAAAATCAGATGATTCTGGCCTCTTACAATCCAACTGTCACTGGCGGAAACGGAAGAGAAACAAAAACTTATATTGTGAAAGAAGGCGACACGGCCGGGTCAATCGCCGCCAGACACGGCATCTCCGTGAATACGGTTCTCTGGGCTAACAATCTTTCTGAAACTTCTCTTCTAAAGCCGGGAGACAAATTGTCAATTCTTCCTGTCACAGGAATCAAATATAAAGTTCAGCAAAGTGACACACTTGAAGCCATCGTAAAAAAATTCAACTCCGACAAGCAAAAGGTTTTGGCTTACAACGAGCTTCCGGCTGATGAAAAATTGACTGCCGGCCAGGAAATTATTCTTCCCGACGGTTACATTTCCGTTCCCGCTACCGCTCCCACTCCAACCTACCGAACCGGAGCTTATGGCGCGCAATACGCGACAGCTGCCGCCGGCAGTGCCTATCGAATGGATCCCCGCGCTGGAACCGGCCATCGTTTCCCGTATGGTTATTGCACTTGGTATGTGGCTCAAAGAAAATATGTTCCTTGGGGCGGAAACGCCGGAGCTTGGCTTTCAAACGCCCGGGCCAGCGGGAGAGCCACGGGGCGCATCCCAAAAGCAGGGGCAATCATTGTGACAGGCGAATCACGCTGGGGACATGTCGGGATCGTTGAAAAGGTGAATGGAAATTTCGTCACCATCTCCGAAATGAATTACGCGGGCTTTGGAAAAAAATCCACTCGAACTATCAATGCCAACAGCCGAACAGTGAAAGGGTTTATATATTAGGCGTAATACTAATCTGCAAATCAACGCTAATCAACGAATATGCGAATATTATTCGTCAATTCGTGATTTGTAAATTGGCATTATACTTACACCTTCTTCAGTTCCGCAAATTCAATTGAGATTTTCTTCACTCCCGCTTTCATGAAGGCAACGGTGACAATGTCGCCTTCGGTGGAAATCACCACCCCCTCGCCAAAAATATTGTGACGGACACGTTGGCCATCCTTGAAGATTCTTTTTTCTCTTTTCTTGCCTTTACGAGGTTCGATCTTTTCCTTCCCCGACGTCACGTCGGGGGATTCCTCAAGGCCGAACCTTGACAAATCGCTTTTGAGCTCTGCTGGGATATCGCCCAAAAAACGCGAAGCTACGTTCACCCTTGTTGAGCCAAAAATATTCCGGACTGCCGCCCAGAGAAGATAAATTCTTTTTTTTGCCCGCGTGATGCCGACATAGCACAGCCTTCTTTCCTCCTCAAGCTCCGCTTCGTCAAGCATCGCCCGCGAATGAGGGAAAAGGCCTTCTTCCATGCCGGCAATGAAAACTGTGTCGAACTCCAAACCTTTGGCGCTGTGAAGCGTCATCAAATGAACCAAACCGGATTCGGAATCAATGTTGTCCGTTGAAGCCATAAGTGCCACTTCTTCCAAAAACATATTCAGTCCATCCAGGCCTTTCTCCTTCCTATGTTTTTCCGCCACCGTGAAAAGCTCGCGGACGTTTTCGAAGCGAATTTGTCCCACTTCGCCCTCGGAAAGAAGAAATTTTTGATATCCTGTTTCAGAAAAAACAGAATCCATGAGATCCGTGAGGAAAACTCTTCCGGCTTTTCCGCGGAGCCTTTCTATCAGCTCGCCAAATTTCGAGACAACTCCTCTTTTTGCTACGTTTATATTTTCCGCCTCAGACAATTTCTTCATACCCGAAATCAAATCCAGTTTATTTTCTCTGGCAAAGAGGACAATCTTTTCGAAAGTTGCTTTCCCGATGCCGCGAGGCGGGATATTCACAATGCGCGCCAGGCTGATTTCGTCATTGGGATTGGCAATCAAGCGAAGATAGGCCAAAAAATCTTTGATTTCCCGTCTTTCATAAAAACGCACGCCGCCAACCACTCGATAGGGAATAGCTGCTCCCAAAAAAGCTTCTTCAATCGCCCTAGACTGCGCGTTTGTGCGATAAAGAACGACAAATTCATTGAAATTCAATTCATTTTCTTTCGCAATTCTTTGTATTTCGCGAACTATGAATTCTGATTCGTCCTGCTCGTCTGCAGCCTTATAAACAACCACATTGTGACCGCCGGCGCTGTCCGTCCACAATTTTTTGTCCTTGCGACGCAAGTTTTTTGAAATCACCCCGTGAGCCGCATCGAGAATTTTTTGAGTCGAGCGATAATTTTGTTCGAGCTTTATCACTTTCGCTTCCGGATAATCCCGTTCGAAATCCAAAATATTGCGAACATCCGCCCCCCGAAAAGCATAGATTGACTGCCAGTCGTCTCCCACAACACAAAGATTGCGATGAAGCCTGGCTAGAAGATTCACCAAAACATATTGAGCCCTGTTGGTGTCTTGATATTCGTCAATCAAGATATAGCGAAAAATATTTTGGTATTTCTCAAGGATTTTCGGAAATTTCTGAAAAAGTTCGACCGTTTTTTGCAGGATATCATCAAAATCAAGGGCATTGTTTTCGTGAAGATTTTTTTGATAAGCCTCAAAGACTCTAGCCACAACTCTTTCAAAATAGCTATCTCCGGAAATATAGCTCTCGACTCCCTGGAGTTCTCCTTTGGCTTTTGAAATGACAGCCAACATAGCCCGAGGATTGAACTGCTCAACGCTAATTTCTTTTTCTTTCATAATCTTCTTTATAAGAGCAAGCTGATCGGAATCATCATAGATCACAAAGCTTTTCTTATAGCCAAGCTTGTCTATTTCTACCCTCAAAATCCGCACACAAACATGGTGAAAGGTTCCCATAAAGGGGAGAAGATGGGAAAATCCGCCCAACAATTTTTTGACTCGCTCCTTCATTTCTTCAGCCGCCTTGTTGGTGAAAGTGATAGCCAAAATATTTTTCGGGTTGACTTTTTTTTCTTTGATAAGATAGGCGATTCGGTGCGTGAGAAGCCTTGTTTTCCCCGAGCCAGCCCCCGCGATTACCAAAACCGGCCCCTCTGTTGAGAAAACAGCTTCTTGCTGTTGTTTGTTCAAGCTCTTTACAATTTCCATACCCGGTAGTACAATAATAAACTGGTAATATTGAGTATACCCGGCAATATTATCATTGTACTACCGGGATACAAAGTGTATAATAGAACATTGGTGCGAAATTGGAAACCACCGGCTTAGAATTGAGAATTGTGGATTTAGAATGGGTATAATACTGAATATTAGGATAATAATAACCCTTCATTTTCTCAATTCACAATTCTAAATTCAAAATTCTTCGCATATTCCACATTTCACATTTTTATGTTATTATAAAGCAAGCCAAAATAACCAATTAAACATAAGAATCATGGCCCTAACAAAGCAGAAAAAGACAAAAGTCATTGCCGCCTCAAAAATTCACGACACGGACACCGGCTCACCGGAGGTTCAGATTGCCCTCTTCACCGAGAAAATCAAGAATCTCACCTCGCATCTCAAGAGAAACAAGAAAGACAATCATTCCCGAAGAGGGTTGCTGAAAATGGTCTCGAAGCGCAAGAAGCTTTTGAACTATTTGAAGGTAAAAAATCCGAAAAGTTTCAAAAAACTGGTGGCAAATTTGGGCTTAAAAGAATAGTTTCGTTTTGTTCGTGTTCTTATTCATTGTATTCGTGTTTTTATGAAACACGAATCTAACAAATATCTACACAAATACAACGAATTTTAAAAATAACATGACAAATGCGACGGGAAAATTTCCCGAACAACGTGTAGGAGTTTTGGTGGACATCCAGAATATGTATTATTCGGCCAAAGTTCTTTATAAGAAAAAGGTCAATTTCAAGGAAGTTTTGAAAGCGGCCGTCGCAGGACGAAAACTCATTCGAGCTATTGCCTACGGAATCCGGACTCTCGAAGGACTTGAGAAAAATTTTTTTGACGCTCTCCAAAAATCAGGATATGAAGTTCACACCAAAGATCTGCAAATATTTCCCGGCGGCGCCAAAAAAGGAGATTGGGACGTGGGAATCACTGTGGACGCCATCAAACTTGCCAGCCACCTGGATGTCGTGGTCTTGGTTACTGGGGATGGAGACTATGTCCCTCTTGTCCAATATCTTCAAAATACCAAAGGCTGCCGGGTGGAAGTGATTGCTTTTCAAGAATCCGCTTCGGGAAAACTCACCGAAGCGGCAGATGATTTCACAAATTTGAGTGAGAACAAGAGGAAGTTTTTAATTTAAGAATTTTGAATTGTGAATTGAGAATTTTGAATTGTGAATATTGAATTCTGAATTCTATATTCTTGATTCCTATTCTCAATTCCAAATTCTAAATTCACAACTCTAATATATTCCCGCAGTTTCGATAACTAATCGCACACAACTGAAACCAAATTATATTCGTGTCAGCTGTGTGTCATTCGTGTATCGACACTGCTCGGGGAAATCTTCAAATGGAAAAAGTGAAAAAATTCGAGACGGAAATTGCCGGACGCAAGCTTGTTGTTGAAACCGGCTTTTTGGCTTCCCAAGCCAATGCGTCTGTCACTGCCCGCTACGGCGACACAATGGTGCTTGCCACTGCCGTGATGAGTCCGAACGCGCGGGAAGGAATGAATTACTTTCCGCTTATGGTTGACTACGAAGAAAAATTTTATGCTTCGGGAAAAATCAAAGGCAGCCGTTTCATAAAAAGAGAGGGAAGACCGACTGACGAAGCGGTGCTGAACAGCCGGCTTATTGACCGGACACTTCGGCCGCTTTTCAATCAGCAAATGCGAAATGAGGTCCAAGTGATTGTCACTGTTCTTTCCATTGATCAGGAAAATGATCCGGCGCTTGTCGGAGTCATTGCCGCTTCAGCGGCTCTTTCCATTTCTGACATTCCTTGGAGCGGACCAGTTGGCGCTGTGCGCGTTGGGGAAAAAAACGGAAAAATTATCATTAATCCCGTAAACGGAGATCTCCAAAACAGCTCTTTTAATATTCTGGCTTGCGGAATCGAAGGAAAAATAAATATGATTGAAACTGACGCAAAAGAAGTTCCGGAAGCCAAAATTTTTGAAGCTTTGGTTGAAAGCCAGAAAACAATTGACCAAATCGCCACTTTCATCAAAAACATTCAGAAAGAGATTGGAAAGAAAAAATCCGAGCCTGCTTTGTTTTTGCCAGAAGAAAATTTTGCCAAAGAAATCATTGAAAAATTCTCCGAAAAAATCAGACCGGCCCTTTTTCAAAAAGATCACGCGGAACTAACAAGACTCCAGAACGACCTTTTTGCCAAAGTTGAAGAATACGTGAAAGAAAAATATCCCGAGGAAGCAGACCAAAAAAAAGAATTGGCTCTTACGGCTGTTGATCAGGAAATGCAGCGTCTCTTTGACGAGGCGATTCTTGCCCGCGACGAACGCCCGGATGGAAGAAAACTTGATGAAGTGCGCCCCATTTCCTGCCAGGTGGGAATTCTGCCTCGCACTCACGGCAGCGCCCTTTTCACCCGAGGGGAAACGCAAGCTCTCTCAGTTGTCACTCTCGGTGCGCCAGGCATGGAGCAGGTGCTTGACACAATGGAGCTTGATGAAAAAAAACGTTTTATGCATCATTACAACTTTCCTCCTTTCTCTGTCGGCGAAGTCCGCCCGATGCGCGGTCCGGGAAGAAGAGAAATTGGTCACGGAGCTCTGGCTGAAAAAGCGCTCGCACCGGTTATCCCCGACAAGGAATTTTTTCCTTATACTATTCGCGTCGTAAGCGAAATTCTTTCTTCAAATGGTTCTTCTTCGATGGCCTCAACCTGCGGATCGAATCTGGCGCTTCTTGACGCCGGCGTTCCGATAGCTTCTGTCATTGGCGGAGTCTCGGTGGGAATTGTTATTGGCCCGGACGGAAAATACAAACTTCTTTCCGACATTCAGGGACCCGAAGATCACTTTGGCGGAATGGATTTCAAGATAGCGGGATCGCTCAAAGGAATCACTGCCATTCAACTTGATGTGAAAACTGACGGTCTAACTTCCGAAATGATCGAAAAAGCACTTGAACAATCCCGCAAAAATCGAGTTGATATTATCAGCATAATGAACAAAACTATCAGCACGCCGCGGGCTGATTTGTCTCCTTATGCTCCGAGAATAATTACCTTGAAAATAAACCCGGAGAAAATTCGCGACGTTATTGGGCCGGGCGGAAAAGTTATCAATCAGATTATTGATGAAACCGGAGTGGAAATTGATATTGAGGATAACGGCTTGGTTTTTATCACCGCCGCGAATCCCGAAGCGGGTCAAAAGGCCCTTCAATGGGTGAAAAATCTTACCCACGAGGTTGTTCCCGGAGAAATTTTTGAAGGACGCATTACTCGCATTATGAATTTTGGTGCCTTTACTGAAATTCTTCCCGGGCAGGAAGGATTGATTCATATATCAGAAATATCGGAAAAAAGAATCAACCGTATAGACGACGTCTTGAAAGTCGGACAGATTGTAAAAGTAAAAGTAAAAGAAATTGACAACCTTGGAAGAATCAACCTCACTATGCGCGGTTTGAAAAATAGTGTAAAATAGGAAACAGAGAAAAACCTCCTTTGAAATAAAAATAAATATAATATACTGCGAACAACGTAGTCTTTACGAATTACGAATCTATACGAATGTACGAATATTGAAATTCGTAATTCGTATATTCGTAGAGCGTAGCGAATTTGTAGTTCGTAGAGAATCCCATGTTTTCTCTCAAACGTTCTTCAACTGAACCGAATCCAACCAATTTTGACTACAACACAGCTCTTCCCAACAACTATGGCCATGTCAGAACTCTCAAAGACGACCTGGCCAAATTCAAGTCTGGAAAGAAAGAAGGGGAGGAGGTCCTCGAACCAGTTTCCCCATCATCACTGGCGCGGCCCGCTGAAAAGGAGCCGCCTAATACATCCAGAGTTCCTGTCCCGCCGCCGGCTTCGGAACAAAAAGGGGCTCTTTTTGGTTCTAGCTCCGTCAAGTTGACGCAAAAAGAGCAACCAGTGGCGCCAGAGAATAACCCCCAAAATGATATTCCCAGCTCTTTCGGATCGGAAACATTCTTTCAAACCCAATCTCCCTTCGACGAAAAAAAAGGGATTGCCCAAAAAGAAACACCTAGGACGTCGAAAAAATCTTCCGGAAAACTGATTGTTATTCTTTCTTCTCTGCTTATTTTTCTTGCTTTAGGCGGAGGTTTTTACTACTGGTGGTTTTTTCTGGAATCTCCCCTGAAAAAAACTGCCCCAAAGGAAACTTCAACGAGCACACAAACAAAAACACCTGCAAATTCAGACGTGGAGCAATGGATTATCGATCCCAAAACCGATAAAATCGCCAACAAGCTAGCTATCGAAAGATACGTGAAAAACATTCCTCCGACAGCCGCCCGGGAAAAGGCTTTGGAAATAAAGTTGGTTTCAAAGGACAATCAGCCAATTCCTGCGGAAGCTTTCTCCCAGCTTTTTGATTTTGTCCTCCCAGCGAGCATTTCTGAAAAATTGACCAGTGATTATAGCTTGTTCGTTTTTTATGAAAATGAGGAGCCCCGCTTGGGCGCCGCCTTTAGGCTCACACCATCAGATAATCTGGCTAGCTCTCTGAAAAGCGAAGAGGCTGACCTCTTTTCAAATTTGAAATCATTTTATCTTGACAAACTTCCGTCTGATACTCAAATATCTTTTAACTCCGGAAAATACAAGAATGCCGATATCCGATATTTTAATTTCGCAAGTCCCGCCAACACTTCCTTGGATTACACTGTTCTTTCCGGCAAAGGAAATAGTTATTTCATCTTTTCCACCTCCAAGAACTCCATTCGGGCAATTTTGGACTATATGTCGGAGAAATAACTGAAATACAAATACACGAATGAATGCGATTCTACGAATATGCAAATAGGGAAAATAAATTCGCGTATTTGTTGATTTGTATGGATTCGCATCATTTGCATTTTTTTTATTTGACCTTTTCCGAAAAATCTGCTATACTATATATATGTAGCTTGAAAACTTGCATAAAGGGCCAATGAGTTCCAATCGCAATTTCCCCCTATTTGCGATTGGAACTCATTGGCTTCCCCGTTTTTCTTCCCAACGCGGAAGATAAAAACAAAAATAAAATTTTTGAAAAATACCCCTGCGCCATTTTCTCGTCACGCAACAATCAAGCGAATGTGATGATAAGCTGGCGCGGGGGAACAAACAAAAATAAATAAAAGGTTCCTTTACACCGCGGGGCAGTCTATGAATATGAAACAGATGGCATGCAGTCAAACTATATGCCACGGAATGCTATCATGATGCCTTTCACCCGGGCTAGTGATGCTCCAAGCATATTGTTGTATGCCAAACAGTGGCGGGCGCCGCCTTGAAATAATTTTTTTGCGGGCGCTTGCGCCCGCCACTTCCAGATAGTTTTGAAACAGCCACCAAGGGCGGTTTTTTTGTTTCTCGGAAAAATTATTGACGCGGTGTTTTGTATTTATATAATAACTATATGGAGGATGTTTCAGAAAAATAAATAGCTGTTGATAATACTCTCACTACAACTAGTTGTAGTGAATTATATACACAAAAATGGCTTCAATTTCTGAAGTCGGGAAAACTGGCGAGGCGATCGCCGCCAATTATCTCGTGAAGAGCGGCTATGAAATTTTGGACATGAATTTTTCCAACGAGCTTGGATACCGCCGAGGAGAAATTGACATTGTCGCCAAAGATTCGAAAAATGATGAGCTGGTTTTTGTAGAGGTGAAGACCAGAAGGCAAGGTTTGCATTCGGCTAACCCGGAACTTGCCATCACAAAGCCGAAATACCGAAAACTTTTAAAAGTCATTTCCGGTTATATCAACAAAAACAATTTGCATGACCGAAATTGGCGACTGGATGCCATCGCCATTGAAATGGATTTGTATTCCAAAAAGGCAAAACTCAAGCATATCAAATATATCTATTACTAGACACCGACCTCTTTTATGATATAATTCGTATATTCACAAAAGATTCGTAATTCGTAAAGAAATCACATGCTCGATAAAAACATTCAGGAAGAACTAAAGAAAAAGCTACTCGAAGAAAAAAAGAGGATTGAAGAAAATTTAGCAAAATCAGAAATCGGAAAGAAAAATGTTGATCGTGAATATGAGACCAAGTTTGAAGAAATTGACCGCGATCAGGAGGAAAATGCCGACGAGATGGAAATGTATGAAAGCAATTTGGCGGTTGATGAAACAATGAAGGCAGAGCTTGAAAAAATTGACGCGGCTCTCGAGCGCTTGGAAAACGGAACGTATGGAATTTGCTCAAATTGCCAAAAAGAAATTCCCCTGGAACGCCTCCGGATTTATCCTCAAGCCCAAAGATGCCTTGACTGTAAAAAGGACAGCCAATGAAAAAAAGTTTTCGGTATTTGATTCTGCTTTTTTTTCTTGTGACAGCCGATCAGTTTTTGAAGTATATTTTTCTTGAAAAATCAACCTGCAACAAAAATATCGCCTGGGGCATTCCCATTGCTTCGGGCGTTTTTTATTTTGTTTGGACGGTGATAATGGCCGCTTTGGTTTTTGTCTTTCTGAAAAACAATTTCTCTCATCGGCGGTTTGCTCTTGTTTTAATTTTCTCCGGCGCTATCTCAAATATTTTCGATCGCGCAATTCATGGCTGTGTTGTGGATTTTATTGATCTCAAATTCTGGCCGGTGTTCAATTTGGCAGATGTTTATATTACAATAGGAACAATAGCGCTGATTGCAAATGCAACCAGAAATTCCAAATCACAAACATCAAATAATAAATAATAACTACCAGTCAAATTTAAATGTCCAAAATTTCGGCAATTGAAAATTGGGACTTGGAATCTATTCGCTATTTGAAATTTGATAATTACCTTGAATTACGAAACTCCCTAAAGTTCTCATGATGGTGTAGAATAGAAGAAGTTTAATCAACCATTCCACACCACTATGA
>FWPV01011946.1_pt1 | contig 13607 bp, 10 predicted proteins | sample 2228371 | NCBI WGS metagenome assembly FWPV01 (sample SAMEA103939776, study PRJEB20133) | metagenome | reverse complement strand
CCAGAAGATCAACTGCAAAAGCAACGGCACATTACGCACAATTTCAACATATACCAACGCCACATTTCGCAACAGCCAGTTATCTGACAACCGGGCAATACCGAGCACAAGGCCTAGCAGCGTTGCCAGCATAATCCCGATCAGGGCAACGCGCACCGTATTGAGAATGCCAACCACGAATGCGCGGCCATACGTCATCGATGGATCATACGGGATTACGCTCTCGGCAATGGGAAAACCCGCCGGCGCCGACAGAAACGCAAATGTCGGCAGAAGATTGGCCCGCGCCAGCCCACTCATCATATTTGAATAGAGATACCAGAGCAGGGCGACCACAACGATCGCGAAGACAACCTGAACAATGATGGCGATTACTCTGGTATCCCGATAGAAGGGGATAGACACCTTTCCCGACGGGACTGGCGGAGAACCTGCTGTCATACCTTACTCCTCATACATACCGCAGTTTTGATGTGGATGATAGAGTAGAGCAGGCGGAGGAACCATGTCCTCCGCCTGCCGGTAGGGTCTAGCGGAACGGCGGCGAGTAGAGCAGGCCGCCATCAGTATAGAGCGCATTCAGGCCGCGCGGCAGATTGAATGGGGTGTCAGGGCCAAGGTTGCGATTGTAGATCTCGGCATAGTTGCCCACGTGGCGAATGATGCGCGCAGCGAAGTCATTGGTGAGACCAATGCCGCCGGCCAAATCGCCTTCAAGACCGAGGAAGCGGCGAATTTCCGGCACATCGCTGTTGAGGAACTCGTTCAGATTCTGCGAGGTGATGCCATACTCTTCAGCCTGGAAGGTGGCGAAGACGATCCAGCGCACCGCGTCGAACCACTGCGCTTCACCCTGCACCACTGCCGGACCAAGCGGTTCCTTCGACATGGTGACTTCGAGAATCTTGTGATCCGCCGGGTTGCTGAGCAGGGTCAGGCTCGAAATCAGCCCCGACTTGTCGGTCGTGAAGCCGTCGCACTGACCGGCATCGTAGGCCGCGCGGGTCGAGTCGCCATCGGGGAAGACCACCGGCGTGAAGGTCAGACCGCGGGCGCGGAACTGATCGGCCAGGTTCAGCTCAGTTGTCGTTCCGGTCTGCACACAGATGGTCGCGCCGTCCATGTCCTCAAGCGTTTCGATGCCGCTATCCTTGCGCACCATCATGCCCTGACCGTCGTAGAAGGTGGTCGGCGCCCAGTCGAGACCGAGGTTGCCATCGCGGCCAAGCGTCCAGGTGCTGTTGCGGATGAGCACGTCGATCTCACCGGTCTGCAATGCGGTGAAGCGCTCCTGGGCGCTCAGCGGACGGAAATCAACCTTGTTCGGGTCGTCGAAGAGGGCAGCGGCGACAGCGCGGCAGAAATCGATGTCAAATCCGCGGTAGACGCCTGCGGCATCGACCGTGGCGAAACCGGGCAGCGGGTTGTTGTTGACGCCACAGATCAGGGTGCCGCGGCTGAGGATCGTCTGAATCCGACCACCTTGAGCGGGCTGGGCAGGAGTGCCGCCTGCTTGACCTGTCGGCGCGGCAGTCGCTGCCGGCGCAGCAGTTGGCGCCGGCGCAGCCGTGGGCTGTTCGGGGGCGGTGGTTGCCGGCTGGGCCGGCGCGGTGGTGGGCGCTTGCTGAGCCTGCCCGCCGCATGCGGCAAGCGCCAGGCTGAGCAAGCCAGTAAGCATGAGGATGACTGTTTTGCGCATACTCTCTCCTGTGCAATCTGATACGGTTTCGCGGCTATGCCGGACCTTCCGGGGCTGCGAACCGCGCGGTCCCTCCGGTGATGAGGCATAGTGGCCTCGTGCAGCATCATTGCGCGACATTGACTTCGTGTCACTCGGATTGTTGAGAATGATACCATGACTTACCCAAATCCGCAAACAGGTGCGGAAGGCGGGTGATGGCATATCCCTTCCACCAGAATCAGAGATCGCACCTTTTCGCGCCCGTGGCGCCTGCGCAGGCAACGGTTCACAATCGGTGTGCGGGTGAAGCTGCCTGCGCCAGTGGGAGGGAACGCGCAAACTTCATAAGAGCCGTCCCGCCGACGCGCCAGCCTCATGGGTATGCTCGTCTCTTCGATGAGAACGCTCGTTGTCGCGCTACTCCAGCGTGATCGCCTGCAAATCCATTCCTACCTCAGCCTGGCCGGCAAAACCGCCGGCGGCGACTTCGGCCAGGGCCTGGTCAACCGGCATTGTCCAGCGCGGGCTGAAGTGGACGAGCACAAGTCGCTCGACACCGGCAGCGGCAGCGATAGCGCCAGCCTGACGCGGCGTCGTATGACCAGGGAAGGGGTCGGCAGTAGTGGCCTCGTGGATCAGGATGCGCGCGCCTGTCGCCAGTTCCGTCACTGCTGGACAGGGTTCGGTGTCCGCTGAGTAGCAGACCGGCGATGTCTGCGGCGTCTCAAACCGGGTGGCAAGACAGGGCCGACTGTGCGCAGTGAGCGCCGTCGCTACCGTTAAACCATCGCTCAGGCGCAGACTGTCACCAGCGTTCAGCGGACGCCATTCAACCGGAGTGGCCCACTCTTCCAACCCTGCCGCGGCGAGATAGCCAGCAGCCAGATCGAGGGTTGGGGCAAGGCCGAAGATCGGTAATGGATCGGTGCGCCCGGCCAGCCGCAAACTGAAGAGCAGCGCGGGCAGGCCGTTGATGTGATCGCAGTGGCTGTGGGTCAGGATGATGCCGGTGAGCTGCTGCGGATCGATCCCCACTGCAAGCAGGCGGCGATATGTCTCGCCGCCTACGTCGATTAACAGCGGCCCGCCCGGCCCATCCCAAACCAGATGGGTGTAGGCGCGATCGGGATCAGGCAGGCCGGTGCCGACGCCGAGTAAGATGACACGTCTGCTCATTGCTCATCATCCATGGGAACAAGGCGCTTGCGCAGCGCATAGATAGCTACCTGGGTGCGGTCGGCCAGATGCAGCTTCGAGAGAATATTGCTGATATGGGTCTTCACCGTCTTTTCAGAGACGATCAGCGTGTCGGCGATCTCGCGGTTCGACATACCCTTCGCCACCAGCCGCAACACATCCATCTCGCGTGGGGTGAGCTGCTCAACCGGCGCTTCGTTCGGACGCGGGGTATTGAATTCCTGCATCAGTTTGGCTGCCACATCGGGATGGAGCACAGCTTCGCCGCGGCGGGCAGCACGAATCGCATGGGCCAGCTCTTCGGGTGAAATGTCTTTGAGCAGGTAGGAGATGGCGCCGGCTTTGATGGCAGGAAAGACCTTGTCGTCATCGGCGAAACTGGTCAGCACGATCACCTGTGATGAGGGGCTGACCGCCTTCAAACGACGGGTAGTCTCTACCCCGTCAATCCCCGGCATGACCAGATCCATCAAAACGACATCGGGCAACAGCTCACGAGCCAGCGCAATGCCCTCTTCGCCGCTGGCAGCTTCGCCAACGATTTCAATATCGGGTTGAAGCTCGAGGAAATCGCGCAATCCCTGACGCACCACCCGATGATCGTCAATCAGCAGCACTGTAATCTGTTCCACCTGTTCCCCCTTTCACCTACTCCCCGCCATTCCCGCGCCCGCGTAACGGCACGATCACCTCGATCTGGACGCCCGTGCCTGGCTGGGATCGCACGCTGAACGAGCCGCCTAACTCGGCTGCACGCTCGCGCATACTGAGCAACCCCAAATGCCGCCCCTCTCCGGAGGGTGGAGCTGTCGGATCGAACCCTTTGCCGTCATCGGTCACACTAATGCGCACTCGATCGGCGGCGAATTCGAGCGCGATCTGGACATTGCGCGCCGCAGCGTGCTTCACGACATTATTGAGCGCCTCTTGCACGATGCGAAAGAGCGGTTGTTCGATGCCGCGGGCATGGCGCTCATCGCCGGTAACATTCAGCTCAATCCGCAACCCTTCACGATGGGCAAGATGCTGAGCATGCTGCTGGAGCGCGGCGATCAATCCCTGATCGCGGAGAGCTGGCGGGCGCAACTGGAAGATCAGGGCGCGCATTTCAGCCAGCGCAGCGGTTGCTGTCTCTTGCAAGCGATCGAGCAAGGCCGGCAGTCGGGACGGATTGCGCTCTAACTGGGCGCGCGCGGCCTGCGCAGTGAGCGTGATGCTGAAGAGTTGCTGACTGACGCTATCGTGCAATTCGCGCGCCAGCCGGTTACGTTCCTCGAAAACGGCTGCCGCCTGCGCTCGCTGGTAAAGCCGCCCATTCTCGACGGCGCCGGCCAGCATATCGGCCACCGTTTCCAGCACTGCCGCATCTTCTTCGGTGAGACCAGCGGGCAACGGCGACTCGATGTTGAGCACGCCCAGTGTGCGACCATTGGCGATCAACGGCACGCACAACTCTGAGCGAATCTCGACTCGCTCGCTCAGACCGAGATAATCGACTTCGGCGGCCACATCGGCAGCGCGGACAATACGCCCACTGCGCGCTGCGCGTCCGACCAGGCCCAGATTGATGTGCTGGCGATAGCCAACCCGCGCCGGCGCATATTGACCGGCGGAGGCGACCAGCACCAGCTCGTTGGCGTCATCTTCAAACAGAAAGAGATCAACCTGCGGGTAGGCAAAACCGCGCTGGATCTGCGCCGTCGCTTGCGGCAGCGACTCGCGCAGATCGAGGGTGGCGGTGACGATGCGCGCAATCGAGTTGAGCACCGCCAGTTGATCGGCGCGGCGCTGCACCTGCGCCGCCAGACGCTGCGATTCGGCATAGAGCTGAGCGCTGACGATCGGGCCGCTGACCTGCGCCGCGATCGCTTCGAGCAGATCGACATCTTCGTCGCTGAAGGCATGGACACGCTCACTGACAACGCTGATCACGCCGATCACGCGACCGCCGCTGCGCAAAGGGGCGCTCATGCACGAACCGATCGGCGCGCCGAAGACCGCTGTGGCGGCTGGATCGGATTGACAGTCGTCGATCACAAACGGCTTGCCGTGCTGCACCACCCAGCTCAACGCGCTGTGCGTCAGCGACAGCGGCTGACCGGCGCGGGCAATCGTGGCTGGTTGAGCTGCTGCCACCACCAGCTCTCCAGCCTCGTTGAGCAGCGCCACGATACCACTGCCAAACGCTGCCGCCAGTCGATCAAGCGTCTGGCTGACAATCGCGTTCAGATCGAGGGTTGCGCCCACCGCTCGCCCTAGCTCGGCCAGCAACTGCTCTTTTGCGAGCAGGCGAGCGCTGCGTTCGGCGAGACGAACATTCTCAACTGCTAACGCGGCCTGACGAGCAATTGCTTCCACCATGCGCACCATCGTCAGATCAGGTTGCGCCGACCAGGCAATCACGATCACCCCGATCAGGCGGTCACCGCGTCCGCGCAAAGGAATGAGCAACGCCGAGGCAGGAGCAATAACAGCAGTATCAGGCAGATCGGGAGGCAACGCAGCAGCGGGAATGAGGTACGAATCGCTCAACCGGTATTCGGCGCGCAGCAGCGGTTGATAGATGGCAGGGCCGATCGGCGTGGCGCGCACCTGTTCACACAACGTCGGTTCGACGCCGGCAAAGGCAACGGCGCGCAAGACGCCATCACCATTCGCGTGCAAGCGCGCGTACCCACACGAACTGCCGGCAATGCGGCGGATGGTTTCCACCACCTCGCTCAACAGACTCTCCGGCGTATCACCGCTGCGCAGCGCATCACCAAACGACAGCAAATCGCTTAAGGGAAGAGACTGGTTTGCGTTACCCATCGTCATCCAACCAGACACCTGCAATGCAGAGATTGATACCGACTCCATTGTCGCACAGACCAGCGTCGTTCACAACTCCCGCTCGTCAGCGTCGCTGGTCTCAACCGGCGCAACACCGCGACCGATGGCAATCGGCCCAAATAACACGGTCTGTTCAACCACAATCGCGCGTCGCTTGAGCAGTTCAAGTATCGCCCAAAAGGAAACAATCACCTCTTCCGCAGTCGGCTGCGCCGAAAGCAGATCACTGAAATCGAACCAGGCCGCGCGCTCAAGCCGCTCACGAATACGACTGGCAACCTCTGCAACGGTTAGACGGGGAGCAAGCACGAGACGTTCGGGCTGATCGAGCGGCAACCGCAACTGAATTCGCCGCGTCAGCGCCTGCGCCAGCTCGGAGACATGGCACCTGACCAGCGGCGCAGCAGCGATAACGGGCGGCGGGGCGATGCGGACAAAGGTGCAGTAATCGCGTTCATAACGCGCGCGCAGCACCTCGGCAGCCTGCTTGAAACGACGATAGAGGGCAAGCTGAGCCACTAACTGCTCGGCATCTTCATCAACCGGTTCGGCAGCCGCCACGGGTGAACGAGGCAACAACGCGCGCGATTTGATCAGTACCAGTCGGGCAGCGAGACTGACAAACTCGGCCAGTTCGCGCGGTTCGACTGTGGCCAGCGCGCGGACATGAGCCAGATATTGGTCAGCAACGCTGGCCAGCGCGATGGTTGTAATATCGAGTTCGGCGCGCTCGATCAGGCGGAGCAGCAGATCGAGCGGGCCGGTAAATTCGGGCAGGGTTACTTCGTAGGGCATAGGTCGCTGTGGGCAACAACTAGTTCGGGCCTCAGTGCTGATTATCGGCCCACTGTAAGCGCGCTGCGCGCCCGGTCGGCTGCGGATCGTGATAATGGCGGAGCGTCTCAACGATTTCAGGCGGACAACCGATGGCAGCAGCCATCCGCGCGCCGCGCGCCGCATGTTCGGCATAGATGGCAATGGCCGGGATCAGGCGCGCGGCGATCAAATAGATTGCCGGCCAGCGTTTGAGGATCGTCGCCAGCACATACCAGCCTAAAGCCATCGGACGGCCAGCATCATCAACTTTACCGCAATCGTGGTAGAGCGCTGCGCGCAACAGCAACGGATCACGCTCGCCCGCCGCCACCAATGTCTGGTAGACATCGAGACAGTGGCGCTGATCGTACAGCGGCATCTGCCAAAACAACTGCTGTTCGGCTGGCGTCAAAATCTGGGCCACCAGGTCATATTCGGCGGGCGAAACTTCTGCGCGCAGCGCATTGCGAAACTGACGAATGCGGTATGATACAGACATGACACTCTATACATTGGCGGTGATCGGTACCGATCTGCCATTATACGCGAGACAGATCCTGCCGACGCCGTTGATAACACTCGTGATAGAATATTGCTATGAGACACGCAACACTCTTGCTCAGCCTGTTTCTCCTTATCCTGACGGCCTGCGCCAGCGCGCCAGCCACGAGCCAGGCGCTGATTGTGGGCGAGACGCCGATCGCGCCGGAGAGCCGATTGATCGATGTCAGGCCGGAATGGGCCGCCATTCCCGGCGAAAGAGCGCCCGATTTCAGCTACACCCTCCCCGATGGCGTCTACAAACTAAGCGACCTGCGCGGCAAGCCGGTTGTGGTCAACTTCTGGGCAACCTGGTGCCTGCCCTGCGTCGAAGAGATGCCGACACTCGATGCTGCCCGACGCGCCAACCCTGATCTCGTGATTCTGGCGGTTAACCGCAACGAGTCAACCGATGCGATTGCCGCCTTTGCGCCAAAGGTCGGCGTTGGCTTTCCGCTGATTACCGACCGCGACGGCGCCATTGGCGAACGGTACGGGGTGATCAATCTACCGACAACCTTTTTTATTAATCGTGACGGCACGATTGCAGCGCGACACGTGGGCGCGCTAAACGCCGCGCGACTCGATGAACGACTGGCGGAGATCCGATGAGTAACTATACCCCTGAAGAGATCGTGCAGATGGCGCAAGCGCGAGTTGCGGCGCGCAAACAGACGGAGCGGCGACCGCTGCCGTGGGGGCCGATCTTTCTGGGCAGTTTCAGCGCCCTGATCCTGGCCTTGCTCTTTAGCCCCGGCATGCCGCTGGAATGGAAGATGTACGCGGTCGTCCATGGCATCTGCGCGCAACAGCACAACATCTTCGTCGGCGGGCTGCAATTCCCGCTCTGCGCGCGCAATAGCGGCATCTACCTGAGTTTCATGCTCACATTTCTCTACCTCTATGCGATCGGACGAGGACGCGCCGGCAAGATTCCACCGTGGCATATCTCGCTCACCCTGCTGGCCTTCGTTGGGATCATGGCGGTCGATGGCTTTAATTCGCTCTTCGTCGATCTGGGTCTACCCAACTGGTACCCGCCCGACAACTTTCTGCGCACAATTACCGGCATGGGCATGGGCATCACGGTCGCTACCCTGCTGCACATCGTGCTCAACAACACCCTGCGCCAAAACGTCGAGTCGCACCAACCCGTCTTCGCCAGTTGGTGGGAACTGTTCGGCATTATCGTGATCGACCTGCTGGCGCTGGCCGCCATCTACGGCAACCTCGGCATCACCTTCTGGCCGCTGGCTTTCATGGCCTTCTTCGGCATTCTCGGCGTCCTCTACCTGGTCTGCCTGCTGCTGACCAGCCTGGTGATGGGGTACGAGGGGAAAGTCACCAGTGTGCGTCAGCTCGCAGCTCCGGCAACGATTGCTCTGCTGCCGACTCTGCTCATTGCCGGCGCGATGTCGTGGCTGCGCTTCTGGATGGAGAGCATGGGGCTGGTGTTGTGAGGCGGCTCAAATATAGTACATCATGGCATCGTTACGGCTCCGCTTGCGCTGACACAAATCGTCAAGCGTGATCGTCGCCAGCCGTCGCTCGATGGTCGCGCGCAGCTCCTGCCAAACCTCATCGATCAGTTCGCGATCGGCCAGATCGGACGGTTGGAGATCGTCACGCCCGCTCTCGGCAGGCAGAATCGGACCTTCAAGCACCGTCAGCGCCTCAAGCAAGGTGATCGTCTCCGGCGAACGGGCCAGCAGATGACCGCCCTGCGGCCCGCGCAGACTCTCGACCAGTCCGGCTCGACGCAGCGTAATCAGGAGTTGGTTGAGGTAGTTGACGGGAATCCCCTGGCGGTTGGCAATTGCCTCGCTCTGCACCGGCCCTTCGCCGTAGCGCTGCGCCAGATCGAAGAGTGCGCGCAAGCCGTAATCGCCCTTACTTGAGATACGCATCGTTGCCTCCCCATAGTCAAGTAGATCACTTAACATTGTAGCACATTACCGGAGGTTGCGGGTGAAGAGTTCAAGGTGCAGACAAAACACACCACGAACACCCTGATCTGGATGTCGGCAGAATGCCCGCGCCAAATATCCTGGTCATCAGCAACCAAGATATCTCATGCCACGAAGGCGCGAATCCACAAAGGCCGCGCTGATGGATCACAGAGCGCCTGAGCTGGAGAAGACCGCGCCACCGCGATCCCGGTCAGCGCGCGGATGCAGGATCGCCCGCAGCAATCCCCTGCGAATGCGGCAGGAATGCCTCACCGTCCCCTGTCTTCTCGCGAGGTGGGAATTGCGCCGCGCCCCATAGGGCGAAGCGCCAATAACCAGAGCAGCGCAGGGAAGATTCTTCCGCATGCTTGTTGATATCCTGACTATCCGGGTTAGTCACCGGTAGAAAGCTGTTCATCGGCAACTACGGCGCATGGCGGAAGGATACCACGGAAAGGAATACGAAAGGGGCATCCGTTATGGATGCCCCTTTCGCCTTACCCGCTCTGATTATTACGCTTACCGGTTGCCGCCGCCGAAATCGTCGAAGGTCGCGTTGCTGGCCTGGTGGAAGAAGACGCCGATGCGACCGCCGCGATTGACGTATAGATTGCCGACAACCGTCGTCGTATCTGCCACGCCGATCAGTTCACAGTTGACATAGACCCGCACCGAGCCGTCAGCCAGCGCGCGCGCGCCGAGCACGTCGCCAGCGTTGAGGGTAATGTTCGGGAAGATGCGCACAGTGCGCCATCCCTGCCCCGGCTGGAGCGCTTCGACGACGATCTGGCTGTTCACTGCGTCGTAGGAAACCAGAATAGCGCCCTGGGTCGCGTTCGCGCCCCGCCCTTTCAGCAGCAGTGTGTGATGCGGACTATTCGGGTCGATGCTGCTCAGGGTCATGAACGCTTCCTGATCATTGCCGAACTGAGTTCGCCACAATACCACCCCGCCCTTTTCGACATCAACCTGATTGCCGCTGATGCGGTACTGATCGAGTTGGGTCGCCCCTGTCCAGTTGCGTCCCAGCCGTCCATTGGCGCGGTTGAAGGTGTCGAGGATGGCGGTCGCCGGGAAGGTGGTGACCTTCACCGTGATCGATTTCACATCTTCGACCGCGCCCCATTCGTCGGTTGAGAAGAACTCGACGAGATTGGCCCCCTCAGTCGTGACAGCAAATGGCGCAGCGTAGGTCTGCCACGGTCCGCCATTGATACGATACTGGGTTGTGGCTGGCTCGTCGGTGGTGAGGGTGACGGTTGCGCTGCCGAAGAAGCAGTCTGCCGGGCAGAGCGGCGTGGTTGGCCCGCTCACGCTGGCAGTGGTCACCGGCGGAATGGCGATGCCGCTGAGCAGGATGCGCCCGCTCGTTTCTGTCTGACCGTCAGTTGCAGTAACGTTGATGGTGACCGGTCCGGCGTAGTTCGGCGCCGGCGTGAATACCAGATTGGTCAGCACAGTGTTCACGGCGGCAGGCGTGCCGCTAGCGCTTGTAGTAGTGAGCATCCCCGCGGTTGCCGGTGACACCGCAAGCGTGACCTGCACCGCTGTCGAGTCGGGATCGATCACGATGGGATCGTAGAGCGCCAGCGGTGTCTCTTCAGTGTAGACTTGAGTGAAGAGCACGTCGCCCAGCGGAACGCGCGCAACGGTCAGGGTGTTGCTGACTTCGTTAGCGGCCAGCGCGTACAACGCGCCATCACGCTCGAACAGCTTCACCCCTTCGGGAGCAGCGCCGGCAGGGATGATCTGGAAGACGTTCGGCGCTGCCGGATTGGTGATGTCAACCAGCGCGATGGCATTGGCGCGCTCCAGACCAACGGCGACGATTGCGCGTCCGCCGAAGATCTTCGCGTCCAGCACCTCTGGTTCCGAGCCGCCACGGTCACTGCGGTTATCGGGATAGATGCCGTAGCGCGCTGCCATTTCATCGATCTGGTTGCCGGTGTCGCCGACCAGCGCGCCGGTGCTGGCATCGAAGACGCTGACTGTGCGTCCGCCGCGCACGCGACCGCTGATCGCGCCAGAGGGAATATCATCACGGGTGTCACCCTCATCAGCGGTGACGAAGTAGCGGTTGCCGCCAATGTCGATGACAGCGATGCCGTCCGGCTCGCGGAAGAGACTCAGCAACCGGGTCGGATTGAAGCCGTCGCCGTTGACCGTATCGAAGACGTGGGTGGTTTTACCCAACCCGAAGAACGTCAGACTGTTGTCGGCCAGGTTGAGCCGCGCGACGCCATTGTTTTCCTGCAAGGTGATGAAGGCAAACTGGCTGTCGGCAGAGAAGGCTACCGACTCTGGCTCCAGTGTGCCGGGTTCGTTATCGATCGGCAGCCGGGCGACATCATCGGTGCGGTTGACCGTGAAGCCGGCTGCGCTCGCCAGTGACGGCAATGCGATCTGCGTCACGTTCAGGCTGGTTGAGGTGGCGGGGTTGAAACCGCTGAGGTCAACCACGGTCAGTGAACCGGGGCCGCCATTGTCGCCCACCGCGAACCCTTCGGCCTCGTTGGCAATGACCGCGTATTGCCCATTCGGCGCGATCGCGATCGAGTCGGGCTGGATGCCGACGCTCGCGCTCGCGATCAGGGTTCCATCGAGGCGATAGGCATAGACCGTACCGTTCACCGGCGCAGCCGCCGGCGTTGCCGAGCCGGCAACCGCCAGGAAGTAGTCCTCGGTCGGGTGAATGGCGACTGAGTTCAGGCCGGTCAGACCGGTGACCGTTGTCAGCACCTGAATGTCGAACAGATCGGTCGTGTCGAGCACGTAAACCGTGCCGGCGTCAGCGTTGGTCAGCACGGCGCGGTCGCCGCGAATGTCGATGATCTCGGCGCCGGTAATGCCGCGGTCGGCGCCAAAGGTTGCGACTGCTGACAGCGCCGCCGGATCGTTCAGACTCAGCCCAACCAGGATGGGATCGTGGTCCGAGGTGCGATACTGATCTGGCGCGAACAGGCTCGTCACCTGCCCCGGACTCTTAAAGTTCGTGTTGTAGTCGAGCACGTTCGGCTCGTCAGCGTTGATGTGGTATTCCGTCACCCCGCTAACCTTCGCCAGGGCTGATGGCGACGCCAGCGCGTAGTCGAGATAGCCCCACTGGCCGTTGAAGACATACGAGTAGGCATCAGGTCCGATCAGCGTCTCCGCCAGATCGACATACCCGGCGGCGCGCAGCACTGCAATCGGGTCTTCCTGCGCGTAGGCGTTCAGGTCACCCATAATCAGCACGTCGGTGTCGCCCGTGCCGGTTGGATCACTCGCCAGCCATGCGCGGCGTTTCGACGCACCAGATTGCAGTTTCCTGCGCCATCGCCGGCATCCGGCGCGTCGCACGGACTGCCCTTCGACTTGAGGTGATTGACAACGACGGTCACCGTTTCACCGGTCGCGCGGTGGCGGAAGGTCTGCGCCAGCGCCGGACGATTGCGCGGCGCGCTGTCGCCGCCGTTCACGAAGGCCACCGTATTGAGCACAGCAGTCTGGCCTACTGGCTCGACCACTGCCGGTTTGTAGATAATCGCCACCTTGATCGCGTCTGTGCCCAGCGCGTTGATCTGCCCGGTTGCGGCATCAACATTGATGAACGCATACGTCCCCGGCGCAGTCGCCGCGTTCAGACGGCTGACCAGTTCGGCCAGCGCGCTTGTCGGCCCATACCCGTCATTCTCGACCTCGATCAGTCCAAGCACATCGGCGTCGAGACGCTGCAATGCAGCGAGGAGTTTGGCATTCTGACGCTCGAACTCGGTGGCATTCTCGGCGCCGCGACAATCGGCTGGCCCACCGCCAACACCGAACGTGCAACCGCTGAAGGTGTTGAAGTAGTTGAGGACGTTGAACGCCGCCACACGCAGGTCGCCGCCGACGTTGACCGGCAAATTCGGGCGCGGGTTAGCGGCCACAAAGTTGGGCACGCCGCCGCCGAGCGCATTGACCGGACGCAGGCGGTAAGCATTGCCGCTGGCGGCATTGCCGGCCCAGGTGTAGGTCAGCACGCCAACGACGCCGGTCACGGTATCGCCGCCGCGCAGCGTATTGCCGGCGCTGAGCGGATTGCCGCCGCGTCCGAAGCGGATTGGATCAGGGTTCTGATTGTTCAGCTCATCGTCGAGAATGATCCGGTTGCGATCGTTGGCTGCCTGCAACGCCAGCGCCGCCGGTCCAGGCGCGACGAGCGAGGTAGGCTGGCGCAGCCGGGCGCCGGAACTGAGCACCACCTGCCCGAAGCGGCCAAGCTGGAAATGCTCGGTGACGTACAGAGTCTGCGGGAAGCGTACAAGCATTCCTTCGTAACGTTCGAGATAATCGGGACTGGGGAAGGGCATCAAGACATCAACCGGATCGACGGATGCCATCATCCCGCAGAACTCAATCGCCGTTACATTGCCGATCTGGGTCTGATCCTGGAACTCGGTTGCGGTGCCGGTGACCTGCACCACCTGTCCAAGGCTGACCGAGTTATTATTGCTGTTGAAGACGAAGATGCCTTCAGAGGTGAGCGGATCGGCATCGACCTGGGCAATCTCCTGGAGGTAGAAACCGCGCAGGTTGGGAGCAGGCCCCTCATAATCGCCCACGACGACCCC
>FWPV01000403.1_pt1 | contig 13607 bp, 13 predicted proteins | sample 2228371 | NCBI WGS metagenome assembly FWPV01 (sample SAMEA103939776, study PRJEB20133) | metagenome | reverse complement strand
CAGTGGGTGGCCCCCGCCGTCCTGGAGTGCGCCCAGAACAGCCTGGCCGCGAAGCCTAGAGCTAGCCGCTCTATCATAGGCTGTAGGCGTATGCTTACAGCCTATGATATTTGGGCCGGTGGGTCAGCTTGGCTGACCCGATCCTGCGATGAAAACAGACCTCTGCTCTTGCCAGATTCGGTTAGTTCGTCGCCGAAGGGCGTCTCCACCTCGCCCAGGCCGCGCCCTGGTGTGGCGCAGGGGCGACCGACTGTTATCCCTTTATGGGAGGGCGATACCGCCCCTTGAATATGAGAAGCTTTATTCTTGAATCCGGTTTTGCGCACGGCTCAACAGAAAGTGCTTTTTTATGAGGGCTAGACTATTTCTCACTTTTCAGCAAGTTGGGGTCGATTTGTTTAATGCAGGGCTGGCCTCGGCAACCTCAGGTAACTTCTCGGTGCGTGAGCGGGAGGGGCTCTGGATTACCCGCTCCGGAGTTCAGAAGGCCCACCTGACCCCCGATGACGTGCTGCTGCTACCGCTCGAGCCCAACCCCCAGCGCGACCACGGAGCCTCGGTCGAGCGCATTATTCACCGGGCCATCTACCGGCAGACCAACGCAACGGCAGTAGTACATGCCCATCCACGCCATGCAATTGCACTTTCCTTTCACCTCGATTCTATTGTGCCCATAGACCTGGAAGGGCTCTACTACTTCGGCCAAATACCCGTGGTGGCTCCCAGGACGGCCTCGGGAACCGAGGAGGCTGCTGAGGCCGTGGCTGAAGCCTTGCAGGGGCATCGGGCGTGTGTGGTGCGAGGTCATGGGGCTTTTGTTAAGGGTACTGAGGAAGTTCCGGAAAAGTCGCTATTGCAGGCCTACTCGCTGATGACCAGCCTCGAGGAAGCCTGTGAAGTGCTTTTTCTAGAGCGAATGTGGCGGGGCGGCTCGCGATGAGCTTCCTCGAAGTGGGCGTCTCGAGGAAGCCTGTGTAGCAAGCCCTCATGCATCTTTGCGAGGAGGCCGCAGGCCGACGTGGCAAACAAGGCGGGCCAGTGGCATACTCTGGATGGCTTCACACCTCTCAGGTGCTCTTACAGACGCCCTGGGTTATGGTCTCTCTATTTTCTGGAACCAGAAGATTGTGTACGGAGGAGCCGATGAGAGTACTTTTTGTTGAGGGCAAAGATGGCGACGCGCTCAGGGCGCTGGCTCGTAAACTTCCCCACCCATACCGGCTCCTGTACCGCCAGGAGCAGGAGCTTTATTTGCTGGAGGTATGGGCCTGCCCACCGGAAGTAGAAGCCGAGGTTGCCCACTTACCGGATGTTCGGGCATGGTCATTTGAACTGATGGAAGAAGGCCAGGGTCAGAGGAGTTAGCGAAGAGTATTTTCACGAAATGTTATAGTGAAAATATACACAAATCACGAGTTACTTCTTACTAGACTGAATGGCAGGCGCAAACATGCGAGAAGAGATCGATTTGATTGCCGTTGCAGATGGGGTAGAGGTCTACCTCGAGGACACCGGCCCCAAGGACGCCCCGGCCATTGTGGTACTCCACGGGGGGCCTGGAGGAAGTTGCTATACACTTCGAGAAGGCCTTGGGGAGTATCTGGATGACTTCCGGGTACTCTACCTTGACCAGCGGGGTGGGGGCCGCAGCCCAGAGCTACCGGAAGAGCCGGGCCTTTTCACCGTAGATGCTCTGGTAGATGACCTCCATCATCTGCGGGATCATCTGGGCCTGGATACCTGGACCCTGCTGGGTCACGGTTTTGGGGCACTGCTGGCCCTGGACTACGCGCGGCGCTCCCCGGAAACCACCGAGCGACTGGTGCTGATTAACCCCTGGACTAACTTCCCCTGGCTCGCCAGCCAGCTTTACCGGGCCTCACTTGGGTTGCGGGGCATTGCAGAGAACGATGTGGAGATCGAGCTGCCAGAGGACGGTACACGCCTCCTCGAGGAAGCCTTTGCCCAGGTGGAGCCAAAAGCGGCCTTCGACAAGCTGATGTTCCCCAGTCAGCATAGCCGCATGGAGTACGAGTGGGTTGCCGAGGGCTCGACTGTGATAGGGGCCGATACGCCGGGGCGAATGTTTGTACTAAACGGGCTCTGGCGGCTGGACTACACCCCTTTTTTGCTGGAGGTGCACACCCCTCTGACGGTTCTGGTCGGTAGCCTGGACGCTACTAGCTACCCCGAAGCCCAAACCATTGCCGACCTGGTCGGGGGTCATCTGGAAGTCATTGAAGGGGCGGGCCACTACCCCTGGATAGACCAGCCTTATGCCTTTGCCGATGCACTACAAAATGCACTCGAGGGTTTAGGGTAAAGCACTCGCTGTAGTTTTTCACGATGCCTGGTCTTTCTTCGCAGACCCTAGGGATACGCTTTCCGCTGGCTCAACTACGAGCCAGGCTTTCAAGCGGGACTGAAGGGTGTTCTGGGCTTCAGAAAAGCCCTCAATCTTAGTCCTGTGCACACCCGCAGAGTCCGATAGGGCGCACTCTAGGGGTGTGATAGACCTCCGGGGCTTCAGAGGCTGGGCTGTACTGACCCATCAGCCTTTCCTTCGCATGTTGCGCCGGGGTGAGGTTTCCAATGGTGCCTTCAAGTGCTGGCTGGCGCAGGAGCAATACCTGTACGAAGCCCTGCTGGGGTTGCAAACCTCGCTGCTGCGACAGGCTCCGCAACCCCACCGCCTGATTAAGGTCAATGCCCTGCTGGTGACTGTAGAAGAGCTGGATTGGCTTTGCAACCTCGAGCTACCCGCGGTGCCTGTCCACCCGCTCAGGCAAAGCTACCTGGATTTTGTACGGGGGCTCGAGCAGGCTTCCTACGCGATTGGGGCGGTGGCCCACTGGGCCAGACACAGGGCCTGTTTCGACGCATGGAGTTCTCTTATCGCGCAGCAGGAGTCAGACTTGAATACTCTGGCCGATGAAATGGCCCAGCACTGGACGGCTCCCGAAGCCCAGGCCCTCGTTCACGACCTGGGCAGCCTGGCCCTCGAGGTCGCCGAACAACTTTCTGCTGCGGAGGTCGATCAGGTGGTGGGTCAGGTTTTGCGACACGAGCAATTGGCCTGGGAAATGGCCCTGGAGTTTGCCCTGAACGACATGTCGGGCGATGAGAGAAGGCGGTAGCTAGGCTGCACCCAGGGTCTTGAAAACCAGATCGCAATAGTGACGCGACAATAGCTCGAGGGTCAGTTTGCCACCGGGCCGGTACCAGTGGTAAGTCCAGTTCAGAGCAGACAGCACAAAGATGGTTGCCAGCCGGGCATCCTCTACCTCAAACTCCCCCTTGCGGACGCCCTCTTCGATGATCTTGCGGAAGTGGGATTCGTAAGCATCCCTGCGGGCGGTGATTTTGCGCTGCAGATCCGGGTTGAGGAACTTCCACTCGTGGAAAAAGACCGTGGCATTGTCCAGTTCGCGCACAATCACTTCCAGGTGCCCCCGTATAAGCTGCTCGAGACGTTCTTTTGGCGAGAGGTGGGCCGGTATCATCTCCGCATTGCTCAAAAACTCGTCTGCTGCCCGGTTCACCAGCTCGAAAAGCACCTCTTCCTTCGACTGGATATGAGCGTACAGGCTACCCCCTTGCAGGTTGACAGCTCGAGCCAAGTCCCGCATCGAGGTTGCGTGAAAACCACGCCGGCTGAAAAGCTGTCCCGCCGCGCCCAAAATTTCATCTCGGCGGTTCGCTTTTTCCAACTTACCCCCTTCGAACAAACGGTTGTTTGACACCCTGGCGCAGAGTATAGAATGATATGCAAACAGCGTCAACGCCACAGACTCAAATTTCAACTGGATTTGACCCCCGGTCAGTCAGAAAATCACCAAGCCAGTCTTGACGCTCTGGAATGCGGAGCCTACAATACCTCTTGCTGTCGCGGTGCGGTGAGCGTAGCTCAGCCGGTTAGAGCACCGGTCTGTGGAACCGGGGGTCGTGGGTTCAAGTCCCATCGCTCACCCCAAAATAAGGAAAAGGGATCAGGGGTCGGGGTGCAAAAAATCCAAGCCCAACCCCTCATCCCTGCTCCTTACACTTTGCGCGGATGGTGGAATTGGTAGACACGCAAGACTTAGGATCTTGTGCCGCAAGGTGTGGGGGTTCAAGTCCCCCTCCGCGCACCAGATAACCCCGGAAGAGTCCGGGGTTTTGTATGAGCATTCATACCAGATTCGGTTAATTCGTCACCCAATGGTGGCGAACTAACCTGACCGAAGTTATCCGCGTAGCGGAGGGCGATACCGCCCCCTTGGAAGGGTGTGCTCTAGGATCCAAGTTGCGCCGCGCGCGGCGTAACCAAGCCTCTGGATTTTTTGGTTTGAATGAATATCTTTTTGAATCCGGTATCATAGCCCCCCTCGGCTTTTGGGCTCGAGGGGGGACGGCAGTGCTAATTACGGTAAGAATGACCATCCGTTGCGGTACTTGAGCAGCAACATTTTTTCAACCAGCACCTTATTGAAGTCGCCTAGCACGTTGGGCAGCATGATCTGGAACTGGCGTGGGGGGTAAAGGTGATTGCCCAGAATGATAACCTCTTTGTTGCCTGCATCCATGACGCATACAGCTGGCATACTGCCGAACGATTTGCAGTGGAGGTTGTTCACATTACCGTGGAGGATTTCGCGGATGTTGTGGGCTGCAGTCTTGGCCATCTCGTCGGTGGGGAAACCGGTTTTGGGCACCCCAAAGGCCACATCGCCCTTGAAGGGGTTGGGAACTTTGGCGGCCAACCCGACCGCAAAAACGTTGGGATAGCGCGTGCTCTGGTAGCCATCGGAGACTTCCACGAAGCCCTTGGCATCGACCAGTTCTGGGGTTTTTTTCAGTACTTCTACCCCTTCGAAGGGAGGAACCAGCATGGTAAAGCTCGAGGGCAGCACTTCTCCGGTTGAAAGCACCACACCGTCGGGGCGAACTTCTGTAATGGCTGCATTGGCACGGTAGTCTATACCCTGCATTTTCAGGAACATCTTCAGCATGGCTTCGCCGCCGGTCATGCCGCCAATGCCAAAGTGGCCCAACTTGGGTTCAGGGGTTACCCAGGTAATGCTGACCTGGTTACGCTTGCCCGCTTTGCGCACCTGATGATCAAAGTTGAACAGATATTCGTAACCTGCACCCATGCAGCTGGCCCCAGGAACGGCGCCAATCACCACCGGGCCAGGATTCTCCAGGAACTTCTTGTAGGCCTCGTAGGTCTTCTCGGCATCGGGAGGGGTGAAAATGGAGTGCGAATAGCCCTTGGGCCCCAGCCCTGGTACGGCTTCCCAGGCCAGCCTGGCACCGGTGGCGATGACCAGGAAGTCGTAATCAAGGACAGTTCCGTCGGCCAGCGCCACTTTGTTTTCCGCTGGCTTGATTTCGGTGGCTTCGCCGAAGATAAACTCAATGCCCCCGCGCCGGAAGGTGCTCTCCGCGTCGAAGGTAATGTCCGATACCTTGCGACGTCCAAAGGGAACCCAGATCAGGGAAGGGATATAAACAAACTCCTTTTGCCTCGAGACGACTACAATTCTGGCTTCCTTGCCGAGCTTGCGCTTTAGTTCGAAAGCGCTGGTCATTCCCCCGAAGTTTCCACCGATGACTAGGATGGTTTTCATAGTTTCTCCTTGATTCACAAGTTACTTTATACCTATAGGGGGTATGTAGGGTCACTTGTCCCGCTGTGCAGATAAAGGGGGTAGCACGTAATAAGGTTTACCTGGACGTTGTTATGGTCATACTTTGTGCTCAACCTCTGGCCCTCGTCATTGATAGGGTGGACATGTACCTAAAACCTGACTCAAGGTTGTAAACTAGGCACTTGGCGACCCTTGGGTCCTTTTTGAGGTGTCTTGTGGCAGAAATTCTGGAACGCGAAGGTTACAAGGTGAAAGTCAGAGTTGAGGTTCCGGCCAGCCAGGTCGAGCAAACCTATCAATCGGTGTTGAGCGCGTATGCCGAGCGGGTCAGGTTGCCAGGTTTTCGTCCTGGTAAGGCGCCAGCCAAGGTCATTGAAGCGAAAATCGGCAGGGAATCGTTGCTCGATGAAGTTAAGGAGGCTCTGCGGGACGAGACCTTCCCCCAGGCTGCCAGGGAACTGTCGTTACTGCCGGTGGAGGCCAGGGTACTGGATGAAAACCTGACTTTTGGTCAGCCTTACGTTTACACCGTCGAAATTGAGAACTACCCTGAGGTCAAGCTACCTGACTGGAGTGGTTTCAAACTCGAGGTCGAAACGCCCGAAGTAACCGATGAGGTGGTCGGTCGTGCCCTCGACGACCTGCGCCAGCGCTATGGCGAGATGGTGGCTGTGGATAGGGAAACTCAGGAAAAAGACAACGTCTTTATCGAAACCGACGATGGAGGACGTTTTCCGGTGGTAATGGAGAACGCCCAGCCCCACGTGCGGGAGGCCCTGCTGGGCAAGAAAGCCGGCGACGAGGTTCTGGTGCCCGTCAAAGACGGCGAAACCGTTATACGTGAGGTCAGGACCAGGATTCTGGAAGTCAAGGCCCTGCAACTCCCTGAGCTCGACGACGAGTTTGCCAAAACGGCGGGCGAAGACAGTTTGGAAGCCCTGACCACAAAAGTGCGGGAGAGCCTGAAGACACAATTTGAACGTGAGGCTCGAGGTGCCAAGGCCAACCTGCTGCTCGATAAGCTCAGTGAGGCCATCGAGGCCGAGATTCCGCCCAGCATGCAAACGCGCGAGGAGCAAAGCTTGCTGCAAAGCTTAGCCGATGACCTGAAGCAGCAGGATCTGGAGCTAAAAGACTATATTACCCAGCTCGAGAAAGACGGCAAGCTCGAAGAGTTCAAAAAAAACCTCAGCGAGAGTGCCACCAAGCGCCTTCGCCGCTCGCTGGCCGTTGAAGCCCTGGCCGAGGAGCTCAAAACCGAACTCAGCCAGGAGGAGTTCAACGAATTCCTGAGCGAGGTGGCCCGCTCCTACCGCACGACGCCCGCACGCCTGCAGAATGAGCTGGGCCGGGATGCCATCGCCCGCTTGCGAATCCAGCGCTTGCACGACAAAGCGCTGTTCGAGGCAGTAACCCGCATCGAAAACAAGTAGACCGCACTGGCTTCAGGTTCCCATAAGCAACAGGTGTAGGTTGTCTCGGCAACCCAGCCTGGTTTCTTCGTCGCCTATCGTGCGCCCGTCTCGACAGCCAGAAAAAATCCGGTATTACGTGGCAAGCAAACTAATACCGGATTCGGTTAGTTCGGCACCGAATGGTGGCGAACTAACCCGACCGAAGGGAGACGTTTGTTTCGCCGACCGGAGGGTGGGGTGTGCTCTAGGATTCAAGTGGCGCCGCGCGCGGCGCAACCAAGCCTCTGGATTTTTTGTTTTGAATGACTATCTTTTTGAATCCGATATAACTGGCCAAAAAGCGCTCTATGTGCGCCAACCCCCTCTTGTCCCGGCATTCGGGCATAGAATAAAGCAGATATGGTAGTTCCTTACGTCATCGAACAGACTGCCCGTGGTGAGCGCGTTTATGACATCTATAGCCGCCTGCTCAAAGATCGCATTATTTTTCTGGGTACACCCATCGACGCCCAGGTCGCCAATACCATAGTGGCGCAAATTCTTTTCCTGGCTGCCCAAAACCCCAGCCAGGAAATCCGCATGTACATCAACTCTCCCGGTGGCGATGTGGATGCCGGGCTGGCGATTTACGACACCATGCAGTTTGTCTCGGCTCCGGTCTCGACCATATGCGTGGGCCTGGCGGCTTCCATGGGAGCGGTTTTGCTTGCAGCGGGTGCCGCTGGCAAGCGCTATGCACTACCGCACTCCAAGGTTATGATTCACCAGCCCTGGGCCAGGGGCCTGGGTGGACAAGCCACCGACATTGCCATTCAGGCTGAGCAAATCCTCAAGACCCGCAAGGTGCTCAACGGCATCATTGCTCGCCACACCAATCAGCTACTGGAAAAGGTCGAACGCGATACCGAGCGCGACTACTACCTTACTGCCGAAGAAGCCGCCAGCTATGGGCTTGTAGATCAGGTGGTCAGCCGTGAGACGCAGTAAGCCTTCCTGTAGCTTTTGTGGGCGCAAACACCCGGAAGTGGCCCACCTGATCGAGTCGCCCCTGGGCGAAGTTTTTATCTGCAACGAGTGTGTGGAGCGGGCCAGCGACCTGCTCGAGGGAGAACCCAAGCAAAGCTTTGCTGGCCCCAGCCATCTGCCCAAACCTGCCGAAATCAAGGCATTCCTGGACCAGTACGTTATTGGGCAAGAATTGCCTAAGAAAACGCTTTCGGTAGCGGTCTACAACCACTACAAGCGTTTGATGCACCCCGAGGCCGAGGTGCAGAAGTCCAACGTACTCCTCATCGGCCCTACCGGAACCGGCAAAACCCTGCTAGCCGAGACCCTGGCCCGGCTGCTGGATGTGCCCTTTGCCATTGCCGATGCCACTACCCTGACCGAGGCCGGTTATGTTGGCGAAGATGTAGAAAACGTGCTGCTGCGCCTTTTGCAGGCTGCCGATTTTGACGTGCAGGCTGCCGAGAAGGGTATCATCTATATTGACGAAATCGACAAGATTGCCCGCAAGTCGGAGAACCCCAGCCTGACCCGCGATGTCTCTGGCGAGGGAGTACAGCAGGCGCTCTTGAAGATTGTGGAGGGCACCCTCTCCAACGTGCCTCCCCAGGGTGGGCGCAAGCACCCCCATCAGGAGTTCATCACCCTCAACACCAAGAACATCCTCTTCATTCTGGGTGGCGCCTTCGATGGCCTCGAGCGCATTGTGCTCTCGAGGGTAGACCAGAACCCCATCGGCTTTACCCGCCCCAAGAAAACCGAGGAAAAACCCGAGCCTACCCCCGAGGATCTGGTGCGCTTTGGCATGATTCCCGAGTTTGTGGGCCGTATGCCGGTCATGGTACAGCTCGAGGCCCTGGACGAAGAAGCCCTGGTACGTATTCTGACCGAGCCGAAAAATGCCCTCATACGTCAGTATCAGGAACTTCTCCGCATGGAGGGGATCGAACTTCGCTTCACGCCAGGGGCGCTGCGTGAGATTGCCCGGCGGGCCCTCAAGCGCGGCACCGGAGCACGGGGTCTGCGGGCCGTGATCGAAAAAGCTATGGTCGAACTGATGTACGAGCTGCCCGGATCGGGGGTTACAGAAGTGCTCTTCGACCTGCCCCACCTCGACAAGCCGCTAAAAGCCCTCGAGGAGGCCCGGCTGCGCCAGGCGTCGTAGCCTGGGAAGCCTGACCATTCCCAAAGACACCCGGCTGTAAAGCTCTGGTTTTGCAACCAAAAAAGGAGCATGGATCCTCGCAGGGGCCCATGCTGCCGTGTGGTCGTGTCTGTGAAGACTAGGGTTTGGCGGGGGTATTGGCACCGCCCTCGTCGCTTTTGGCTACTCCAGCCAGGGCTTTGTCCAGGATTTCACGCCAGCTGTCGTAAGAGCGCTGGCCGGTGTACTTTTCACCGTTCACGAAAAAGCTCGGGGTGCCGGTCAGCCCCAGGTCGCCAGCCAGCTTCTGGTCGGCCAGCACGCCGGCCCGCTTGCTGCCCGACTTCAGGCACTGCGAGAAGGTAGCAGGGGCCATGCCAACCTGACCCGCCAGGTCGGCGAAGTAGTTGTCGAGCGCCTGCCCACTCAGGCCTGCCCACTGTAGCTGGGCCCGGAGAAGGGCCTCGTGGTATTGCAAGTACAGATTGTTGTCGGCAGCGCAGGCCGCGGCCTCACCGGCCCGAATCACGTTTTCCTGACCTCCAAAGGGAAAATCGCGGAAGATGTAGCGCACTTTGCCGGTGTCTATGTAGTCGCGCTTAATCAGCGGCAGTACGTCGTTGGAGTGGTCGCGACAGTGGCCACAAAGGTAGTTGGAGAAGTCCACGACTGTTACCCTGGCGTCGGGATTTCCGATGACAAACCGGGCCCCCGCAGCGGCATCGGCAGCCTCTGCAGAGGGTTGGGGCCGGAACACCAGGAACAGTACTGCGGCAATAACGATGGCCAAAACTGCGACTGTGACGAAAAGGGTTCTTTGCATGCTGTAGATTCTATTGCTTTGTGATGAAAAAATGCAGAAGGCCATTTTGACGAGCGGTCTCCTGCGCGTAATCCACCACATCGAGGGCTACCGGCCCTCCGGGTTCTCAAGAGGCTAAACAGAGGGTCGCCAACAGCGCTCAGAAACCCATAAAGCGAGTTGCCGCCTCCTGTCCGGCGGCTTCCTGGGATGAGCCGGTCGGGGCTCCAAAACCACTCGGGCTAATCAGGGCCAGGGTCTTGATGCCGGATTCAAAAGGGTTGCCTAACAGTCCAAAACGTTCCAGAGTCCCGGTGGCGCCACACGTGGCGCATCGTGAATCTTATGGAACATCCCACCCCACCCTACGGTCGGCGATAGAGGAGTCTCGTTACATTCGGCGAAGAAAGCGCATCCTTTCCAAGGGGCGGTATCGCCCTCCGCAACGCGGATAACTTCGGTCGGGTTGATTGGCGGAAGAATGCGGGGCGCGAAAGCTGATATCAGGCCCTGGTCTGCATGGCTATGCCCTCCTCGGAGAGCCAGAAGGGCTTGGCATCGCGAGAGACCATTTTTTCGGCGGCAATGGCCTCTTTGAGGTCTTTTGGGAGCACGAACATGGCCTCTATGAAAGGGGCGTCGAGGTGTTTGAGTGCAAGGCGACGCTCGACGATGCGGGCCTCGAGGGTGCCCTCGCTGAGGCCGGTGATGTCGACCGCATCTGAGGCCACGATGAAGCCAAAATTGAGCATGAAGCCGGGAATGTAGTTGCGGTAGCTGCGGGTATGCTTGAAAACCTGGCCGACGGTGTGATTGACCACCGGGTGCATTTTATGGTGGGTGAGCAGAATCATACCGGCCTGCATGGCCATCAGCCCGCCGGGGTTGAGGCGGCGCTTTAGCAGCTGGTAGAACTCCACGGTAAAGAGCATACGAGCGGGGTTGTCCTCGCCTACGGGGTCGTTCAGGTCGACGATGACCACGTCGTAGGTATCAGGGTGGTTCTCGAGCCAGCCCCGGGCGTCCTCGGTGATGATCTGGGCCCTGGGGTCGTCGAAGGCCCCCTGGTGCCACTCCGGCAGCAAGGCTCGAGCCATTTCGACCAGTTCGTCGTCAATATCGCACATCACCGCTTTTTCGACGGTAGGGTGCCGCAAAACTTCGCGCAGGGTAGCGCCCTCGCCACCTCCTACAATGAAGACCGAGCGCGGGTTGGGGTGGGCCAGCATGGCCGGATGCACCAGGGTTTCGTGGTAGATGTACTCGTCTCGTTCGGTAGACTGTACGTCTTTGTCCAGCACCAGCACCTTGCCAAAAGCACCGGTCTGGAAGATGAAGTAATCCTGGAACCGGGTTCGCCCTGCTGCCAGTACTTTGTCCATGCGGCGGTAGATGGCCTCGTAGGGTGTGACTTGCTCGAGGTAGTACATTCCGTATTCCATGGTTCCTCCAGGGGGATGGGTTGATAAAAGCCGGGGTCAAACCACAAACAGCCGGCAGCCCATCCTGTTAGCTTTTGGGTCTGTCGGAGCCGGACTGGCCTCTGCGCTTGATTTCGTGCTCACCGCCCCGCCAGAAGCGAAAGGCCGACTCTTCGCGTGCGCCAAAGGCCCGAGCCAGCCCGCGCAGCACCGACTCGGGGTCTGCGTCGGGTTTGTAGAAGTACAGATCGAGTGCAGCCGAAGCGTCGTCTTCGGGCCATGTGTGCATCATCACCGCTGCTACCGGCGAGAGAACCGCCGCCGAGAGACCCTGGGGATAGAACTTGTAGACTGTAGCCTGGATACTGGCAGAGGGTGCGCCTAGCTTGATGACGGCATCCTTCAGAGCCAGCTCAATCAGTTTGGGGTTCTCAAGCACTTCCAGGTTGCACCCATAAACCTCGGCAACCCAGCGGCCTCCGGTAACTGCTGTCACGAGTGTTTATGGTAACACACTGTGCAAGCTCCTAAGAAAATCAAATCGAAGGGGCCCCTTCACAAGCAAACGCCCACTTTGTCCGAAAGCCAACCTAAAAGACCGACCCTAGCGAACTCTGGATTCCTGAGCCTGCGCCGTAGCGGCGCTCTGGGGGGCTTCTTCCGACTGCCCCAGCCAGCGCAGGTTTATCAAAACCTGCACAGCCAGCACCAGCAAAACCAGTACCCCGATGGTATCGGTTGGTTCAGGGCCACTCATTAGCCAGCCGATGGGGCTGGGGGCCGGCAGGCCCAGCGTATGAGTCAGAATGTAGATAAGGGCAGTAAGACTGGCTATCCCCAGCCCTGCTAGCATAAACGGCTGGGCCTGCGATTTTGGCACCGTGCCGTTGTGCATGAACCCCAGCATCAGGATAAAAAACCCGGTGGCCATCAGAAGAGAAATACCCCAGAGCATAATCTGGGCATAAAAGAATGCCTGGGGCTGCTCGAGCATCAGCCTGTCTACGCCAATCGCCCCGCACGGCCCCCCACCCAACGGCGTACCTGCCCATCCCAGCAGTTGCAGGGCAAAGGGTACGAACATCAGGCCCACCAGCACCCCCAACTGCCGGTCACGAATACCGAACATGTGCCAATGGTGGCACTGACGCTGGAATATATGTAGGTATGAATATCCCGATTGTCTGGGATAGGCAGCTAATGCCGGATTCAAAAAGATAATCACTCATACCGAAAAACTTCGGAGGCTTGGTTGCGCCGCGCGCGGCGCCACTTGAATCCTGGAGCACACCCTACCTCACCCCACCCCTCGCTACGCACCCCACCCGTCGCTACGCACCCCACCCCTCCTTTCAGTCGGCGAAACAAGCGTCTCCCTACGGTCGGCGAAACAAGCATCTCCGCGAAGAAAGCGTATCCCTTCGGTTGGCGAAAAAGGCATCTCGGCGAAACAAGCATCTCCCTCCGGTCGGCGAAGAAAGCGTATCCCTTCCAAGGGGCGGTATCGCCCTCCGCTACGCGGATAACTTCCAAGGGGCGGTATCGCCCTCCGCTACGCGGATAACTTCGGTCGGTTGCCCCTGCGCCACGCCATGGCGCGGCGAGGGCGAGGCTGAGCCGCCATTCGGTGACGAACTAACCGAATCTGGTTTTAGCCGTACTGATTATGGGCCAGCACAAAATCAATCGCTTCGGCAAAGCCATTACTGCGCACGTGGCCGGTAATGTGGTCGGCTACCGCGATAATTTCTTCCACTGCATTGCCCATAGCAATTCCCAGACCTGCCCCGCGGATGGCCTCGAGGTCGTTGTAGCTGTCGCCAATCATGGCCACCTCGGCCAGCGAAACCCCGTAGTGGGCCGCCAGCCACTCCAGCCCCGATAGCTTGGACACGCCTTTTTTAATGATGCCGGTTATCACCTCGCGGGGGCTCAGGTACTCGGCGAGGTCAATCTCGGGCAGGGCTTCCAGTTCGGGCCTGACCGTTTCCCACAAGCCCAGGTCGGGCACCACGAACCACAGCCGTACCAGCGGCTCGACAATTTCCTCAAACCGCGCCGAGCGGGCCACCACCCCGGTCATCTCGATGTGGGTCAGCAGTTCGGGGGGCATCAGTTCGGTTTCGTAGTAGCGCCCGTTGTTGGCGCCCATCAGGTCGAAGGGCAGGCCATATTTTCGGGCGATGG
>FWPV01008444.1_pt1 | contig 13610 bp, 11 predicted proteins | sample 2228371 | NCBI WGS metagenome assembly FWPV01 (sample SAMEA103939776, study PRJEB20133) | metagenome | reverse complement strand
TGCAGGGCAGGCACCAGCGTGTCGCGGCAGGTTTTGAGGTGGGCCACCAGGGCGGGCGTCACCTCGTCCGCCCGCGCCAGAGCCTGCAAGGCGGCACGCTGCACAAACACGGGCGCACACGAGGTGTTGAACTCGATCAGCTTGCCCATCGCGTCCGTCAGGTCCGGCGGCATCACCAGCCAGCCCAGGCGCCAGCCGGTCATGAGGAAACTCTTGGAGAAGCTGTGGGTGACGATGAGGCGGTCATGGGCCTGCGCAGCCGTTGGCGGTGGGCGCGAAATACAGCCGCTCGTACACCTCGTCGGCGAGGATCCAGGTGCCGGTCTGGCGGCAATGGGCCAGGATGGCGCGCTGCTCGTCGGCGCTCAGCGTCCAGCCGCTGGGGTTGTTGGGTGCGTTGACCACCAGCAGGCGTGTGCGGGGCGTGATGGCGGCCAGCAGCTCGGCCAGGTCCAGCCCCCAGGCACCGTCCGCCCCAGGGCGCAGCGGCACGCGGCGCACCTGCGCGCCCATGATGAGCGGTTGCGCCACCAGGTTGGGCCACACCGGCGTGACGGCCACCACCTCGTCGCCCGCATCCAGCACGGCCTGGCAGGCCAGCATGAGGCCGTTGACGCCGCCGGAAGTAACGGCCAACCGGTCCGGGAGCCCCTGCCCCGCCTGCGTTGGGTGCAGTCGCGCGGTGTAGGTCGCAAGAGCGGCGCGCAACTCGGGCAAACCAAGGTTGTGCGCGTAAAAGGTTTCGCCCTCGTGGAGCGAGGCGATCGCGGCCTCGCGGATGAAGGCCGGCGTGACCTCGTCGCTCTCACCAAACCAGAACTTGAGCACGCCTTCGCGGCCCAGGCCCTCGTTGGCGACTTCACGGATGCGGGAGCCCTCCAGGGCGCTGACGGCGTTTCTCATGCCGCCGATTCTCCCTCAGCGTGGGCGTTGCATCTGGCAGCTGTGCGGCATTTCGGCCTGCTCGGGGCTGATCTGGCGCACGGGGCGGAAACCAAAGCCCGAGCCTTCCACATCGAACTTCACGCCGGGCGCACCCTGCTTGTCCATCACCGCCACCACCAGCGGCTGCTGCAGCTGGTGGTCGGCCGCCCGCATGCGCGCGCTCTGGCCGGCAAAACTCACCTGCACCGTTTCCAGGGCAGCGGCAATGGCTTTGGCATCGGTGCTGCCGGCGCGTTCGATGGACTGGGCCAGCGACTCGATCAGCAGTTGCATGCGCATGTGCACGTAATCGTCTTCCGGCTTGGGAAAACGCTGGCGGAACGACTGGTAGAAGGCCTCGGACTCGCGCGTGGCCACATTGGGGAACCAGTCGGCCACGGCAATCACCTTGCCGATACCGGCCTCGCCGATGGCCGCAGGCGCGCCCAGCGCGTTGCCGTAAAAGGTGTAGAAGCTGCCCTCAAACCCCACCTCGCGTGCCGCCTTGACAAGCAGGGTCAGGTCGTTGCCCCAGTTCCCGGTCAGCACCGCCTGAGCGCCGCTGGCCTTGATCTTGGTGGCGTAGGGCAAGAAGTCCTTCACCCGGGCCATGGGGTGCAGCTCATCGCCCACGATCTTCACGTCGGGGCGTTTGTCGGCCAGCTGGCGCTTGGCCTCTTTCAGCACCGCCTGGCCAAAGCTGTAGTCCTGGCCGATCAGGTAGATGCTCTTGAGCGCCTTATCGTCCTTGAGCACGCTCATCAGCGCGTTCATGCGCATGTCCGCGTGGGCATCAAAACGGAAGTGCCAGTAGCTGCACTTCTCGTTGGTCAACACCGGGTCCACCGCCGAATAGTTGAGAAACACCACCTGGCGCTGTGGCTCGCGCTCGTTGTGTTTGCCAATGGCATTGATCAGCGCCGCCGCCGTGGCCGAGGAATTGCCCTGCACCACCACGCTGATGCCGCCGTCCACCGCCGCACGCAGCGACGACAGCGCCTCGTCGTTCTGGCCCTTGCTGTCGTAACGCACCAGCGCCAGCGGGCGGGCGCCGCCGGGCAGCTTCACACCACCCCGGGCATTGACGCGCTCCACCGCCCACAGCAGGTTGCGGAACACCGACTCGCCGGTGTTGGCCAACGGGCCGGAGAACACCTCGATCATGCCGATGCGCACCGGCGCCGCCGTGGGCGCGGCCGCGTTTTGCGCCAGCGCGACACCGCCACCCACCGCCCAACCCAGGCCTGCGATCAGACCGGCCAGCAACTGGCGGCGAAGTTGTCTCATGTGCTTCATGTTCAGGAATACCTTGCGCCAACCGCACGGAGGGGCACGATTGCCACCTGTCGCCAATGCGACAATTTTCCGCCGATCAAGGTCGCGGAGTGTAATTCATAATTACAAAACCAATTCCACCAAGCCCGTCAGCTTGGCAGGGTTTCTGCCCTCGCTGTCCGATCCGGTGCCAGCTCCGACAACGGCCAGCGCGGCCGCACATCAAAACGGTAGCTGCTGGTTTCGCTGCTCTCCGGCAGCAAGCCCGCCTGCACCCGCATGCCGGCGGCCAGGGCGATCATGGCGCCGTTGTCGGTGCACAAGTCCAGCTCGGGGTAGTGCACCCGCACGCCGCGCGCTGCGCACCCGGCGTTGAGCTGCTGGCGCAGCAGGCTGTTGGCCCCCACCCCGCCCGCCACCACGAGGCGCTTCAGGCCCGACTGCGCCACCGCCGCCAGCGACTTTTTGACAAGCACCTCGACGATGGCGGCCTGGGTGGACGCGGCCACGTCGGCCACCACCTGGGGCGGCAGTTGCGCGACCGTGCCCACATCGTGCTGCGCCAGTTGTTTCTTCACGGTGGTCAGCACCGCCGTCTTCAGGCCAGCAAACGAAAAATCCAGATCGCCACTGTGCAGCAACGGACGCGGCAACTTGTGCGCCGTCGCGTCGCCCTGCCCGGCCAGGCGCGACAGCGCCGGCCCGCCGGGATAACCCAGCCCGAGCAGCTTGGCCGATTTGTCGAAAGCCTCACCGGCCGCGTCGTCGATGGTCTCACCCAGCAGTTCGTAGCGCCCCACGCCATCCACCCGCATGAGCTGCGTGTGACCGCCTGAGACCAGCAAGGCCACAAACGGAAACTCGGGCGGATCGGCGCTCAAAAAAGGCGAGAGCAAATGCCCTTCCAGGTGGTGAATGCCCAGCACCGGCTTGCCCAGCGCGGCCCCCATGGCCACCGCCACACCCGCGCCCACCAACAAGGCGCCCGCCAAGCCAGGGCCTCGGGTGAAGGCCACCAGGTCCACCTCAGCCAGCGTGCGCCCAGCGCGGTTCAACACCTCGGTGCTCAACGGCAGCACACGGCGGATGTGGTCGCGGCTGGCCAGCTCGGGCACCACGCCACCATAGGCCTGGTGCATGGCGATCTGGCTGTGCAAGGCGTGCGCCAGCAGGCGCGGCACGCCAGCCTGCGTGGCGGCAGCGGACGCGTCCACCAGCGCCACACCGGTTTCGTCGCAAGAAGATTCGATTCCGAGGATCAGCATGGGGCAAGTGTAAAAGCCAGGGGGCATGGATATTGCTGAAGCCGCCATGACCATGAAATCCGGCCTCCATTTCCTGCTCGCCGCCAAATGCTGCGAAATCGCCGAGCTTCGGCAGCTCACGCTCACCGCCGAACTGGTGGACGCCAGCGCACAGCTGATCCACGCACTGCAACGCGAACGGGGCCTCAGCAACCTCTACCTGGGCTCGGCAGGCCAGCGTTTTGGCACAGAGCGGCTGGCGCAGGTGGCTCAGACCGGCATCGCAGAAGCCGCCCTGCGTCAACACTTTGACCAGCTCGACACACAGGGCGCGCAATTGCGCCAGGGCGCGCGTCTGTTCGCACGCATTGCCTACGTGCTGCATGGCCTGGGGGCACTGCCGGCCCTGCGCCACCAGGTTGAGCGCGGCGCCTGGCCGCCCGCGCAGGCCACGGCGGCGTACACACGGCTGATCGGTGGCCTGTTGGCGGTGATTTTTGAGGCCGCCGACACGGCCTGCGACCCCGCCATCTCGCGGCTGCTGGTGGGCTGGTTCAATTTCATGCAAAGCAAGGAGTTCGCAGGCCAGGAGCGCGCCACGGGCGGCGCACTGTTTGCCAGCGGTCAGGTGGACGAGGCTGGCCAACAACGGCTGCTGTACCTGATCGAGTCGCAGGAACGCTCGCTGGAGGTGTTTGCCCAATTCGCACCCCCCTCCGCTGTGGCCCTCTGGCACGGCGTCAACGACGCCAGCACCCAGAGTGCACTGGAACGCATGCGCCGCATGTTGTGTACCGCTGGTGCCAGCGGTGCGCTCAACCCGGACATGAGCCAGCGCTGGTTTGACACCTGCACCAGCCGCATGGAAGCCATGAAGGGGGTGGAAGAACACCTCAGCCAGGCCTTGCGCGACGTGTGCCAGGAACGCCGCGCCCACCTAGAGCAGGAATTGCAAACCCTGGACCATGTGCAAGGCAGCATGCAGCCGGGCGCCAGGGACGGACTGGACTTCTTTGACACCACCACCGACGGCCTGCCCGCCCCCGCCCTGCCCCTAGGCGCCCAGCTGCAGCACTCGGTGCTGGAGTTGGTGCAGGCCCAGGCTCAGCGGCTACAGGCCATGTCGGCCGAGCTGGACACCACCCGCGCCAGCCTGAACGAACGCAAGCTGGTGGAACGCGCCAAGGGCCTGCTGATGGCACAGCGCCAGTTGAGCGAGGCCCAGGCGCACAAGACCCTGCGCCAGCTCGCGATGAACCAGAACCGGCGCTTGGTGGACGTGGCCGAAGCGGTGCTGGCGCTGGCGGACCTGACCAGCGGCACCGTGCAGTCCCACACGGATGCTGCAACGCACAAATGATGTGCCCGCGCCCCGTGCCGGTGCACAAACAGCCTCAACGGCCCGTACGCCAGGGGCAAAAACACCTGGCACACAAACTGCTTAACCCTTGACGAGGCACCCGCCAAGGGCGGTGGGCGCCAACCGTCAGCCAGACACAGGACAACGGCGTCCGTTTTCGCAGCGCAACCCGCGCTCCGAGACGGACGCCGTTGTGCTTTCCAGAACCGCTTTCTTTTGCCTACAGGAGTTGACCATGGACACACCCGCCAAGCCAGCCACCACCGCCAACAGCTCGCGCCGCGACTTCATCAAGACCGCCGCCGCCGGCACGGCATTGTTCAGCACCCTGGGCCACCACGGTGCCTGGGCCGCCGGCTCGGACGCGCCTGAGAAGAAAGAGGTCAAGATCGGCTTCATCCCGCTGACCGACTGCGCCAGCGTGGTCATGGCCTCGGTGCTGGGCATCGACCAAAAGTACGGCGTCAAGATCATCCCCACCAAAGAGGCGAGCTGGCCCGGCGTGCGCGACAAGCTGGTCAACGGCGAACTGGACCTGGCCCACGTGCTGTACGGCCTGGTGTACGGCGTGCACCTGGGCACGGCCGGCCCCAAGAAAGACATGGCTGTGCTGATGAACTTGAACCAGAACGGCCAGGCCATCACGCTGAGCAAGAAGCTGGCGGACAAAGGTGCGGTGGACGGCACCTCGCTGGCCAAGCTGATGGCCACCGACAAGCGCGAATACACCTTCGCGCAGACCTTCCCCACCGGAACCCACGCCATGTGGCTGTACTACTGGCTGGCCGCGCATGGCATCAACCCGATGAAGGACGCCAAGGTCATCACCGTGCCGCCGCCGCAGATGGTGGCCAACATGCGGGTGGGCAACATGGACGGCTTCTGCGTGGGCGAGCCCTGGAACCACCGCGCCATCATGGACGGCATCGGCATCACGGGCACCACCACGCAGGACATCTGGCCCGAACACCCGGAAAAGGTGCTGGGCACCACCTCGGAATGGGTGCAGAAACACCCCAACACCGCACGCGCCGTGACCGCCGCCATCCTGGAGGCGGGCAAGTGGATCGACGCCGGCCTGCAGAACAAGCTCAAGATGGCCGAGACCATCGCCGACCGAGCCTATGTGAACACCAGCGTGGACGCCATCAACCAGCGCATCCTGGGCCGCTACCAGAATGGCCTGGGCAAAACCTGGGACGACCCGCTGCACATGAAGTTTTTCAACGACGGCGCGGCCAACTTCCCCTACCTGAGCGACGGCATGTGGTTCCTCACCCAGCACAAGCGCTGGGGCCTGATGAAGGACCACCCCGACTACCTGGGCACGGCCAAGGCCATCAACCGCATCGACATCTACAAGCAGGCCGCCAGCGCCGCCAAGGTCAGCCTGCCCAAGAGCGAGATGCGCTCGCACAAGCTCGTTGACGGTGTGGTGTGGGACGGCAAGGACCCGGCCAAGTACGCCGACAGCTTCAAAGTCAAAGTCTGAGGAGCCCACCATGGTCAGCGCCGTATTTCACTCACCCCTGGATGCCAGTTCAATGAAGCCCAGCACCGCCCCATCCACCCCCGAGCGACCCGCCGCCAAGGTGGCCCCCTCGGTGGCTACGGTGGCAGCACCCAGCCGCCCGGCCTTTGACTGGCGTGGCCTGTGGCTGCGCGTGTTGCCACCCGTTTTTGGCCTGGGCCTGCTGGTGGGCATCTGGGCGCTGGTGTCGGTGTCCACCGGCAGCAGCATCCCCTCGCCGGCCGTCACCTGGGAGGCCGCCCTCAAGCTGTTCAGCGACCCGTTCTACCGCAACGGCCCCAACGACCAGGGGATAGGCTGGAACGTGCTCTCGTCGCTGCAGCGCGTGGCCGTGGGCTTCGGCCTGGCCGCACTGGTGGGCATCCCCGTGGGTTTCATGATCGGCCGCTTCACCTTCCTCTCGCGCATGTTCAACCCGCTGATCAGCCTGCTGCGCCCGGTGTCGCCACTGGCCTGGCTGCCCATCGGTCTGCTGGTGTTCAAGGGCGCCAACCCAGCGGCCATCTGGACCATCTTCATCTGCTCCATCTGGCCCATGGTCATCAACACCGCCGTAGGCGTGCAGCGTGTGCCCCAGGACTACATGAACGTGGCCCGCGTGCTCAACCTCAGCGAATGGAAGATCCTCACCAAGATTCTTTTCCCCGCCGTGTTGCCCTACATGCTGACCGGTGTGCGCCTGGCCGTGGGCACGGCGTGGCTGGTGATCGTGGCCGCCGAGATGCTGACCGGCGGCGTGGGCATCGGCTTCTGGGTCTGGGACGAGTGGAACAACCTCAACGTCCAGCACATCATCATCGCCATCTTCGTCATCGGCGCCGTCGGCCTGGTGCTGGAGTTCGCGCTCATCAAGCTCGCTTCCCTGTTTACCTTTGAAGAGGTGAAGGCATGAACACCAAGTACATCGAAATCCAGAATGTCGAGCAGACCTTCAAGACCAAGAAGGGCCTGTTCCCCGCGCTGCGCGACATCCACCTCACCGTGGCCAAGGGCGAGTTTGTGGCCCTCATCGGCCACTCGGGCTGCGGCAAATCCACCCTGCTCAACCTCATTGCCGGGCTGACCGAGCCCACCCAAGGTGTGCTGCTCTGCGCCAACAAGGAAATCGCCGGTCCCGGCCCCGAGCGCGCGGTCGTGTTCCAGAACCACTCGCTGCTGCCCTGGTTGACCTGCTTCGAGAACATCCACCTGGCGGTGGAGCGCGTGTTCGGCGCCACCGAGAACAAGGCCCAGCTCAAGGCCCGCACCGACGCGGCGCTGGCCCTGGTGGGCCTGACGGCGGCGGCGCAGAAGCGCCCCGGCGAAATCAGCGGCGGCATGAAGCAGCGCGTGGGCATTGCGCGGGCGCTGTCGATGGAGCCCAAGGTGCTGCTGATGGACGAGCCCTTTGGCGCACTCGATGCGCTGACCCGCGCCAAGCTGCAGGACGAGCTGCTCGACATCGTGGCCAAGACGCAGGCCACCGTGGTGATGGTGACCCACGACGTGGACGAGGCGGTGTTGCTCTCCGACAAGATCGTGATGATGACCAACGGCCCGGCGGCCACCATCGGCGAGGTGCTCAGCGTGCAGCTGCCCCGCCCGCGCAACCGCGTGGCCCTGGCCGACGATGCGCAGTACCAGCACTACCGCAAGGCCGTGATCGACTTCCTCTACACCCGCCAGGGGCACGTGGAAAAAGTGGCGTAAACGCTCGGCAGGTGCCAACACACGCTGCTTTCGAATCGGTGACGACCTGGACATGCAGCCGTTCGCGCAGCGCTTGAGGAGGTTTTTGAGCCATAAAGATCCAGATTGGACGAACCAATAATCCAATTTGGACGCCACTTTAATCCATAATGGACGACATCAAAATCCGCCCTGGACGGCCCATGTCGTACCCACCCGAAACGCCTGTAACGTCTGCGCCTGGCCTGATTGCCCGCCACTTGGCGCCGGTATTGAACGACGCCTTGCAAGACACCCCGGCCGTATTGATCAACGGCCCGCGCCAATGTGGCAAAACCACGCTGGCGCAGCAATTGGCCAGCGAGCGGGGCGACATGGCCTACCTCACCCTGGACGACCCGAACCTCCTGGCAGCCGCTCAACAAGACCCGCTGGGTTTTGCTCGCCAACTCGACCGCGCCGTGATCGACGAGGTGCAGCGCGCACCCCAGTTGCTGCTGGCCCTCAAACTGGTGATCGATCAGGACCGCCGCCCGGGCCGCTTCTTGCTCACCGGCTCGGCCAACCTCATGGCCTTGCCCCAGATTGCCGACAGCCTGGCAGGCCGCCTGGCGCTGCACACCTTGCTGCCCTTGTCGCAGGCCGAAATACAAGGCCGCCCGAACGATTTTCTGCAGCGCGCGCAGACACACAATTGGCCACTCAGCCACCCCACCTGGACCACACCACAGCGCGACACCGTGGGCCAGGTGTTGGCCGGCGGCTACCCGGAAATGCGCCAACGCCCCACCGCTGCCCGACGCCAGGCCTGGGCCAAGGCCTATATCCAGACCCTGGTCGAACGTGACGTGCGCGACGTCGCACAGATCGATCAGCTCCACCAATTGCCCGACATGCTGGCGGTGGCCGCGGCACAGTGTGGACAACTGTTCAACGCCACACAAACCGGTGCCCAACTCGGTCTGAATGGCAAGACCGCGGACAAATATCTGGGCATTCTGGAAAAACTTTTTCTGGTGCAACGCCTGCCCGCGTGGAGCCACAACGAACTCAGCCGCCTCATCAAAACGCCCAAGCTGCATTTTCTGGACGCGGGCCTGCAAGCCACCCTGAGCCGCCTGAGCAGCGATCTCGTGTTCACCCAGCGCGCCCGCTGGGGCGCCACGCTTGAAACCTGGGTGCATGCCGAACTGCGCAAAGCGCTGAGCCTCAGCGCGGACGCGTGGTTCCTGTCACATTACCGCGACAAAGACCAGGTGGAGGTGGATTTTGTGCTCGAATCGCCGCTGCGCCAGATCATCGGCATCGAGGTCAAGGCCGCCGCCACCGTGCAGACGAGCGACTTCAAAGGCTTGAAAAAACTCCAATCACTGACGGGTGACGCGTTCACCACAGGCATCGTGCTGTACGACGGCACCCAGGCCTTGTCGTTTGGGTCCGGTCTGTGGGCCGTGCCACTCTCAGCCCTCTGAGTTCATCGCCAGCACCCGCGTGGCCACCAAATCCAGGCTGGGCCGGGCAATGCCCTGTTTGTCGGTCCACACCTTGGGCGTGAGCGCGCCGGCCAGGCTCAGCGCGTCGCCGTCGGCCAGCGCCAGCAGCGCGGCACACGGCGCTTCGTCAAAAGCGATCACATTGACGATGAACTCTTCGTCGGCGCGGTTGCGCGCCAGCACACGGGCCACCACAAACTCGCGGCCTGTCTTGTCGATGCGCCGCGAGGCATCGCCCATGAGATAGCCGGCAATGAGTGCTTCGATCATCCGCGTGGCCGCTCATAACCGGCGAGCACCCAGGCTTGCGCGGTATCCACGTTCAGCTTGAACGTGGGTGCCACCGGCACACAAGCCAGCTCCTCGTCCAGCGCATCCACCGCCCGCAGCGTCGCGGTGGCACCCTCCTCGTCGGGCACGATGCACAGCTCGACCCGAACGCGACGGCCATCGACATCCACAGTGACGTTTTTGTTCAGCGCCGCATGGCGCTGCTGCTCAGAGCGGCGGATGAACTCCTTGGCCGTCTTCACCAGCGTGTTGAACGCAGCGGTGTCCAGCGGCTTGGGGTTCTTCTTGTCGCGTCCCATGGTCCATGGCCCCACCAGGGCCGGCTCGGCTTCACCGTCCAGGTACATGGCCACCGCCCAGCCATCATCGTCTTCGTTCTTGATGACACGGGCGGTCCATTGTTCATCGCTCCACACGCGGTCTTCGCGGGTGGGGGTTGAGGTCTCTTGAGTCATGTTGCGATGGTAATCGCACGGTTTGGAGGGTCGCTCGATCGAGGTGCACCAGGAAGGGACAAACACCTCGGCTCCTGAAATCGGCCATTTGCACCACTGGTCTGGGACTTCTTTGACAGTTCAAATGTACCCGTCCAAGTAGACTCGTCTGCAAACACAACTAGCGCGACGATTCACACCAACGGATCACCAATGAAGTTGATCTGCACCTTCCACACCAACGAAGCTGCGCATGAAATGCACAAGCGGCTAGAAACAGCCGGCATTGCGGTGATCTCGCACACACCGCCCCGCATCAGACCTGACTCGTCACCCGAATACCTGCTGTACGCAGCCATAGACGAACAGCACAACGATGCGCTGCAACTGCTCCGAGATCCAACACACAACGTTCGATATCGTGTGGATCTGAAAGAATTTTCAGAACACATGGGCGACCCGGCCAATCGGCTGGAAGCCAATCAAACCATCACCCACGGTCTGCTGTGGATCTTGTTTGTGTTGATGTTGGGTGTGATCGTGATTGGGGTTTTGACGGTGCATTGAAAGTCACCATGGCCGCAGGTTTGCGCTTGTCCCGCCCCTGGTCGCCGCCAGGTAGCACCATAGATAGATTTGTGCAGGCGTTGAACAACCGCGGCAAGCTGGGATCAATTTGGTGACCTTGGTCGGGCCGCAGCAATGCGTGCCAAGAAACAACAATCCAGGCAAGTCGCTTCACAGCTGTCCAATTTGGTGCGCACCGCACAACTCTTGGCACCTTTTTGCACACATGTCATCGCGCATCTGCGGAAACGTTGGCGGGACGCTCGTCAGCTTACGTCGTCACTGCTCAGGCGCAACAAGGCAAGAGCCACCACCTGCGAACTGGCACACCTCTTGCATTTAACGCATCAGACGTGACGACGCGTCGCGCCCCGACCGCAACAGCGGGGCATGTGTGCACAACGCCGTGCATGCGATGGTGAACGTGGCCCGCCCGCAGCGGGTCTTGGGAGGCCTTTGGGCCGAACTGTTGCACCCCCTATTTTTTGACCGCCAGGTGAACAGCCCGCGCCAGCGCGTGTGCCATCCCACCTGTGCGCCACAACGTCGTTCGTTTTCAGGCGAAACACACAGGAGCAGCCGCGATGAAAAAATCCAAACTGGTGATGGTGGGCAACGGCATGGCCGGTGTGCGCACGCTGGAGGAGCTGATCAAAATAGCGCCCGAGCTTTACGACATCACGGTCTTCGGCGCCGAGCCCCACCCCAACTACAACCGCATCCTGCTGTCGCCGGTGCTGGCCGGCGAGCAGACGCTGGAGGAGATCGTCCTCAACGACTGGTCCTGGTACAGCGACAACGGCGTCACCCTGCACGCCGGCTTCAAGGTGACGGAGGTGGACCGCATCAAGCGCGTGGTGCATTCGGTGGGCCCGAATGGCGAAACGGTCTCGGCCGAATACGACCGCTTGATCATGGCCACCGGCTCCAACCCGTTCATCCTGCCCATTCCGGGCAAAGACCTGAAGGGCGTGCTGGCCTACCGCGACATCGCCGACACCCAGGCCATGATAGCCGCGGCCGCCACCTACAAACACGCGGTGGTCATCGGCGGCGGCCTGCTGGGCCTGGAGGCGGCCAACGGCCTGATGAAACGCGGCATGAGCGTGAGCGTGGTGCACGTCTCGCCCTGGCTGATGGAGCGCCAGCTCGACGATGTGGCGGGCAAGCTGCTGCAGAAGTCGCTGGAAGAGCGCGGCATGAAGTTCCTGATCGGCGCCAACACCCAGGAGCTGGTGGGCGACCAGAATGAGGGCAAAGGTGGCCGCGTCAAATCGGTGAAATTCAAGGACGGCAGCGAGGTGCCGGCCGACCTGGTGGTGATGGCCGTGGGCATACGCCCCAACACCGGGCTGGCAGAGGCGATGCGACTGCACGTGAACCGGGGCATCGTGGTCAGCGACACGATGCAGACCGTGACCGACCCGCGCATCTACGCCGTGGGCGAGTGCGCGGCCCACCGGGGCATTGCCTACGGCCTGGTGGCGCCGCTGTTCGAGCAGGGCAAGGTGCTGGCCACGCACCTGGCCGAGTTTGGCATCGGCCGCTACACCGGCTCGCTCACATCGACCAAACTCAAGGTGACCGGCATCGACCTGTTCTCGGCCGGCAACTTCATGGGCGGCGAAGGCGCAGAAGAGATCGTGATGAGCGACCCCTTCGGCGGCGTCTACAAAAAGCTGGTGATCCAGGGCGACAAGCTGGTGGGAGCCTGCCTCTATGGCGACACGGTGGACGGCTCCTGGTACTTCAAGCTGCTGCGCGAAGGCCGCAGCGTGGCCGACATCCGCGACAAGCTGATGTTCGGCGAATCCAACATCGGCGATGTGGGCCACGAAGGCCACAACAAAGCCGCCAGCATGCCCGACGAGGCCGAGGTCTGCGGTTGCAACGGCGTCAAGAAGGGCGCCATCTGCAAGGCCATCAAGGACAAGGGCCTGTTCACGCTGGAAGAGGTGCGCAAGCACACCAAGGCCAGCGCCTCGTGTGGCTCCTGCACCGGCCTGGTCGAGCAGATCCTGATGTTCACCGCCGGCGGCGACTACTCGGCGAGCCCGAAGCTCAAGGCCATGTGCGGCTGCACCGACCACGGCCACGCCGCCGTGCTCCGATCTATTGCCAAGCCCCTGCCCAACGGAGAAAAGCTGCTGACCTCCGCCCAGGTGTTTGCCCACATGGGCTGGAAGACGCCCAACGGCTGCGCCAGCTGCCGCCCGGCCGTCAACTACTACCTCATCAGCACCTGGCCCAAAGACGCCAAGGACGATCCGCAGAGCCGCTTCATCAACGAGCGCTCGCACGCCAACATCCAGAAGGACGGCACCTACTCGGTCATCCCGCGCATGTGGGGCGGCGAGACCACGGCCGACGAACTGCGCCGCATTGCCGACGCGGTGGACAAGTACCAGATCCCCACCGTCAAGGTCACCGGCGGCCAGCGCATCGACCTGCTGGGCGTGAAGAAGGAAGACCTGGTCAACGTCTGGAAGGACATCGGCATGCCCAGCGGCCACGCCTACGCCAAGGCGCTGCGCACGGTGAAAACCTGCGTGGGCTCCGAGTGGTGCCGCATGGGCACACAAGACAGCACGCAGATGGGCAAGGACCTGGAGAAGGCCATGTGGCGCATGTACGCGCCACACAAGGTGAAGTTCGCCGTCAGCGGTTGCCCGCGCAACTGCGCCGAGGCCGGCATCAAGGACGTGGGCATCATCGGCGTGGACTCCGGCTGGGAAATGTACGTGGGCGGCAACGGCGGCATCAAGACCGAGGTGGCGCACTTTTTCACCAAGCTCAAAACCGCCGAAGAGGTGATGGAGTACA
>FWPV01011944.1_pt1 | contig 13611 bp, 12 predicted proteins | sample 2228371 | NCBI WGS metagenome assembly FWPV01 (sample SAMEA103939776, study PRJEB20133) | metagenome | reverse complement strand
AAGGGTCAGGCGCGGCAGCGCAGCGGCCTGCGGTGCACGATCTCCGCGAAGCACCTGTTGCAGGAGGTGCAGGAGGAGGCGTCGGCGGAGCCCTCCCTGAACTTCCTCACCAGTGACGGCTCCCTCACCAGGGGCCGACTGAGGGCCACGAAGTCCGCCCCGCCGCTCTCCACCACCTCTTCCATGTGCGCCAGGCGACGCAGCCCGCCCACCAGTATGAAGGGGACGTCGCCGATGGCCGCCCTGATCACCTCCGCGTCCCGCAGGTTGTAGCCCTCCTCGAAATCGAACTTGCCGACCATGCGCCGGAAGGCCACCCAGGCGGCGGGTTTCTGCCAGGCGGGCAGGTCGCGCACCAGTTCCCTCACCGGCACCCCCCCGCGCCAGATATGCCAACCCGAATAGGTGGTGCAGCCCGAGGCTATCTCCAGCGCGTCGATCCCCAGCTCCGCCATCCAGGCGGCGTACCTGGCCGCCAGGGGAGCGGTCATCCCCCCGCCAGGAGTGTAGTCGTTGGCGGTGAGCTTGACGGTCATGGCCATCCCCGGCGCGAGGTTCTTCCTCACCTCCAGGAGCACCTCACGCACGAGCCGGAAGCGCTTTTCGTCCGTGCCTCCCCACTCGTCCCGGCGGCGGTTGAAGAAAGGGGAGAGGAACTCGTTGAGCAGGTACCCCCCGGAGGCGGCGACGTGCACGCCGTCCGCCCCGGCCTCCGAAGCCCGACGCGCCGCGGCGCCGAAAGCCCTGATCGCCTCCCCTATCTCGTCCTCGCTCATGGCCCTGGCGCGGTTGAGGTACATGGGGTTGATGCCGGTGCGCGACGGGGCCAGGGGAGGGCGCCCGATGGTCTGGCGGTTGGTCTGAGCGCCCGCGTGCAGGAGCTGGAAGAAGATCTTCGCTCCCCCGTCATGGACCGCGTCGACCAGCTTTTTCAGACCGGGCACCATGCCGTCGTCGTGGATGCCGATGGCGCGACCCGGCACGTTGCCCAGGGGATGCACGATCATGATACCGGGGATGATCAGCCCCAGCTCCTCGCGGGCCAGGCGCGCGTAGCGGCGCAGCAGCATGTCGGACACCCTGCCGTCCTCCTCCGCCATGCTCTCGTAGGTGGCGGCGTGCACGAAGCGGTTCCTGATCTCCACCTCGCCTATCCTGCCGGGGGTAAAGAGCACCGACATATCACACCTCCTTGTGCGGTCGCCGTGGGCGGCGGGCGCGGGGCGAAGGCCCGCGCAATTCCATGCATACCGGCTCCGGCGCGAGGCAAGAGGTGCCGCGATCCCCGTAGGCCGTTGCCGTCGATCCGTCCGACGCCAGGGCCGGCATCCCGTCCGCTGTCCCGCCGCGGAGGGGCCGCTTTTCCTCGCCCGCGCCGCGGAGGGCGGGGGCGGCGTCCGGGCGACCTGAACCCCAGTTCCTCATCACCTCACCTCCCTCACCGCGGTCGCGGCAGCTCCACCCTGAGGTCGCCGCCGATCTCGATATCGTGATAGGTGAGCCGGTTCAACTGGTTGGTGCCCTCGTAGATCTGGGTCACCTTGGCGTCGCGGTAGCACTTCTCCACCCAGCGCCTCTCCTCGCTCCCGTCCGCCCCCATGAGCTCCAGGGCCCGCGAGGCCACCGCCACCGCGTTGTCGGTGCAGGCGAACTTCGCCAGCGAGGCCAGGGCGAGGAGCCTGGTCATCTCGTCCTCGCTCACCAGAATGCGCAGCAGGCGCGCGGCCGTGGCCTTGCCGTGGCGGGAATGGAGGAAGGTCTGGTAAGGTCTGGAAAGCCGCACCTCCCTGGGGAGCGTGAAGATGGCCTTCATCAGCGGGTTGACCAGGAGCCTGCCGAAGACGGCGTCTCCGGTCAGGCTGTGGTTTAGCACCAGCCCCCGGGATTCCTGGACCGCCGCCACCATGTCGGCCGCGGCCATGCGGATGTGCTGGTCGTCCAGGGGCCTGGACCCGTTCCTCCGCTCCCTGGCCCAGGCGAGGAAGTGCCGGCAGACGCCGCGCGCTATGCCCGTCCCCACCGCGCCCACCGGTCCGCGGGAGGCGGCCATGATGGTGAGGATGCCGGTGGACATGCCGTCGCCCTCGTAACCCATGACGTGGGTGTCCGGGACGAAGACGTCCTCGAAGAGTATCTCCGCGGCGTGACAGGCGCGCTGCCCCATCTTGCGCTCCACCCTGGGCACCGAGAAACCCTCCATGTCACGGTGAACCAGGAAGACAGTCCAGGTCTCGAGAGGCCGCTCGCGGTCCGTGGCCGCGCACACGGTGAGGTATTTCGCCTCCTTCCCCCGGAGATGAAGCACTTGCGGCCGTTGAGCAGGTAGCCGCCCCGGACCTTCCTCGCCTCCATGCCGATCCTCGCCCGGGCGAGAAAACGCGGCTCCTCAACGTCGGTCCCGGCGGAGGGCTCGGTAATGGCATAGGCCATGAGCACGGGCTCGCCCCTCTTTTCCCCTTCCAGCATCTCGTGCAGCACCGTGTCCCAGTGGGGCATGCCGCCGGGGGTGAGCATGGGGGAGGCGCCCAGGCTGGAGGCGGCGATCATGTTCCCGATCCCGGCGCAGGTCGAGCACAGCTCCTCGAAGGCCAGGGAGCCCGCGGTGAGCATGTATCTTCCAGCCAGGCCTCCCAGCACCGTGGGGATGACCAGGCTGAAGAGACGGTACCGGCATGCGGCGCGGGCCAGGTCCCGGTCGAAGTATTCGGGGTCTCTTTCCATACGGGAGTCGAGCTCCAGCGCCACGGGCTCCGCGTGCAGGCGGTTGAACTCCGCGCAGCTCTCCACGATACGCAGGATCTCGTCCACCCCTCGGGGATCGTGCCTGCGCAGGCTTTCCAGGACCGGGACCTCGCGCAGCAGCCTGCTGCCCGTCTCGCTCAGGCGTTCATCGCTCATCTTCACTCCCCCCTGTCGTGGCGGGATGGTCCCCGCCCGCTAACCCATCCGGCCCGGGTGCCGTGTGACACCGGGCTATCGGAGAGGAGGGGAGAACGGCACGTCTCGGTGACTCTACCGTACGCCCCACCTCGCGCCGGGCCTTCCCTTTCGGCAGTAGGCATCTCCCCGCAGCGCGCCGTGCCATGGCAGGAAGAGGAAGATGGACGAAGCCGCAGCGTTCTTGGCCTGTTTTCCGGGGACGCCATCGGATGCCTCGCCCTCCCTGCCAAACCCCTCCTGGGAGCTATTCTACCACAAGGGAACGGCCGGCCGGGCGCCCCCGCCGCGCCGGCGTCACGGCGCGCTCAGGCGGAGGAAGGCGTTGGCTGTTCCCCCGCGGAGCCAGGCGCGGGTCCGGGTGCCGCTGAAGGACGGCCTCGTCCTTACCGAGAATAAGAATATGGGAGTGGCGAGGATGTCGAGGCCTGCCTTCCGACCGGGATGGAGAGGCGACCGGAGGAGGGATGGCGCATGATCGAGACCTGTGCCGAATGCGGGGTTCCCCTCATGGTGAGCAGGGAACTCAACTGGGAGAACAACGGCGTGATCTCCCTCACCGCTTCTCCCCGCAACCGCATGGTCTTTTTCGAGTCCGAGACCATCGACCGCGTCATCAGGGGCATCGAGGAGCTCATCGGCGTGCCCGTCGAGCGCTTGATCATAGAGAGCAGGAGCCGCGAGACCCGGCGCTACGTCGAGAGGGCCTTTCCCCCGGAGGTGCGCGGGAACATCGACGGATCGGATTCGGGCCCGGAGGAGCGCTTGGCGCGCATGACCCCCGAGGAGCGGGAGACCCTCCTGGCCACATCGAGGGTCATCACCCGGAACGTCATGGACATCGCGAAGATCTACGGTTACGGCGAGCTGATGATGAGCGAGCTCTGGGAGGAGGGGGCGGATTTCCCCTGGCGGGTGCAGAAGGTGCGGAACCCCTACTCCATCCTCTTCCTCGCCGCGGATAACCTGGGATCGGTGGAGGCCTTCGAGGGCATCGAGATGCAGGTGAGGTACGAGAAGACGGGCGAGGACACCTACCGCACGGAGGTCTTTCCGGGAGAACACGCTCTGGAGCTGAGGGAACGCCTTAAGCGCAGGCGCTATGACTTCAAGCCTGGCGACGTGGACTATCAGCGCTGCCCGCAGTGCGGAATCCCCCTGGCGGTGGCCAGGCGGAGGTGGGACGTCGAGGCCGGCACCATCACCGACCCCGAAACGGGGAGGAGGATGGCCATCTTCGGCCCCTTTTCCGCCGACGCGGTTTTCGACGACCTGGAGTACGAGCTGGGGGAGGCCATACCCGAGACGGTGATCGAGGCCACGCGGCGCTATATCCGTTCCGCCTGGAACACGGAGAACTGGAACCGCGACGGCCTCACCTTCCAGCAGATGATCGCCGTGCGCGGCCTGGGGTACCTCGCGCGCTTCGAGGGAGACCGGCACGGCCTGGAGATGCTGGTCCAGAACGCCTGCCTGCACCTCCCCATGGTGGGGACGGTGCAGGCCTTGGTGGAGATGGCCTACCGCGTGGAGAGCTCCACCTGCGAGTGGGAGCTCGCGGACGACGGCGACCTCTACATCGCGGTGCGGATAGCGCGGGCTTAGGAGCGGAGGACCTTCCGCGCTGCCTGTGGCGCAGGTCGAAAGCAGCGCCCACGGAAACCCTCTCCCCGGGCCCGGAAGAGCGCTTCCCCCTCCCCCCGCGGCGGCGGGCGACGCCGGCGAGCGCGCGCCCCAGGCCTGAGGCCCGACCCCTCCCTCTTCCCGCCGCGCGGCGGAAGCCGGTCCGCCCCGGTGACCGCAGACCACCGTCTCACCGGGGAGACCTCGCCGCGCGGAGATCCTGGATATCGCGCCATATCTCTCCAACCCCATCTTCCGGGACCGCGTACCCGCGCTTTCCGCGGCGCTCATCTCGGGGTCACGCCGGCACGGGGCGGGACAGGGGACCAGGGGCCCGACCTTTGCCCGCGCTCAAGTCCGACGCGCCGCAGGGCGAAAATATCAATTGCAGGGACCGCGATCGATGGAGGTGGTCATGGCGGACGTTGAGCTGTGTGCGCGTTGCGGGGTGCCCCTTATGATCTCCCGGGAGCTGGAATGGGGGAACAACGGGGTCATCACCCTCAAGAGGTCTCCCGCCAACCGCATGATCCTGTACGAGTCGCGGGTCATAGACAACCTCTTCCGCGGCATCGAGGAGCTCATCGGGCTGCCCATCGAGCACATCGTCATCGAGAGCCGCAGGCGCGAGGTGAAGAAGTACATCCAGCGCTCCCTGCCCCCGGAGGTGAGGGAGATGATCGCGCGCGCCCGGGACGCCTACAGGGAGGGGATAACCGGAAGCGACCCCGCCGGCGAGAGGATCCTGCGCGAGATCACCATGACGATCACCCGGGAGATAATGGAGATCGGAAGGATATACGGCTACGGGGACTCCCAGCCCGGAGACACCTGGGAAAAAGGTGATCCCTTCCCCTGGCGGTCGAACGTGGTGCGCAACCCCTATTCCGTACCCTTCTGGGCCGCGGACGCCCTGGGGTCCAACGAGGCCGTCGAGGAGATCGACCAGTGGGTGCGCTACGAGCGGCTCGACGAAGACACCTATCTCTTCGTGACCTATCCCGCCGAGCATCCCCTGGAGCTGAAGGAGAGGTTGAAGCGAAGGCGCTATGACTTCAAGCCGGGGGACATCGTCTTTGAGCGCTGCGAGGGCTGCGGCCTGCCGGCCGAGCTGGCGCGCTACGAGTGGAAGCCCGAGCAGGGCATCATCAACGACCCCGATTACGGGTGGAGGATGGCCATCTACGGGCCTTCGGCCCTGGAGGTGGTGTTGGAAGACCTGCAGGCCGAGCTGGGGGAGGAGGTCCCCGCCGCGGTGATCGAGGCGGAGAGGAGGTTCGTGAAGGAAAGGGCGCGCCGGCGCGACTGGAGGAGAGGCAGGACCACCTTCAACCGCCTCTCGGCGCTCCGGGGCATGGGAAACGTCACCCGCTTCGAGGCGGACGAAAAACACCTCTCCCTCACCATCGAGAACGCCTGCCTGCCGTTGCTCATGGTGGGCATGGCGCAGGCCATCTACGAGCTGGCCCTCAGCAGGGAGAGCTCGAGGTATGAATACCATTACGCCGACGACGGCGACCTCTCCATCGAGGTGAGGGTGGATTGATGCCGCCGGCCCTCATCCCCCGGGCTCCGCGGGCCGGGGCACCACGAGGGGCGGTTGAGGAAAGGGACGGGTAGAAGAGCGTGGAGGATATCGAGCTATGTGAGGGGTGCGGGGTGCCCGCGCTGATCGGACGCGAGCTGCGCTGGGGAGACAACGGCGTGATCACCCTCGCGGACTCCCCACGCAACCGCATGGTCTTCTTCGAATCCAACGTCATCGACAACATCTTCGCGGGCATGCGGGAGATGCTCGGGAGGCCCGTGGAGCCCATGGTCATCGAGAGCCGCAGGAGGGAGACCAGGCGCTTCATCGAGAGGAGCTTCCCCTTCGAGGTGAGGAACACCCTCCTCATAGGCGACGCCGCCCCCCTTCAGGGCGGTTCGCCGTTCACGAAGGTGATGGCGGGAGCCCTGCACAGGCTGCGCAGGGAGCTCAGCCAGAGGGTGGTCAACGTGGGAAAGGTCTTCGGTTACGGAGACATCGCCCTCGGCGAGGGCTGGGAGAGGGGTTACGAATACCCCTGGCGCAGCTTCGTGGTGCGCCACCCCTATTCGCTCCCCCTGTGGATGGCCGACGTACTGGGCACGGTGGAGGCCTTCGAGGGCATGGACATGCGCGTGGAGTGCAGGGAGACGGGCGAGGACGAATACCTGGTGGAGGTACGGCCCGGAGCCCACGAGCTCGAGCTGAGCGGCAGGCTGCGGCGCAGGAGGTTTGACTTCAAGCCCGGCGACCTCGCCTACGAGCGCTGTCCGGAATGCGGGGTGCCCGAGGAGGTGGCGCGCTATCGCTGGGACCTCCGGGAGGGGACGATCACCGCCGCCGATACCTCGCGCCGGGTGGCCGTCCTGGGCTCGCAGGCCATCGACGCCGTTTTCGGGGACCTGGAGGAGGAGTTCGGGCCGCGGGTCTTCGAGACGGCCATCGAGGCCCAGCGGCGCTACGTGAAGTCCCGGGTGGACAGAGAGGCGGTGTCGCGCCTCGCGCCCTCCCTTCCCGCCCTCACCGCCCTGCGCGGCCTGGGTTACGTGGCGCGCGTGGAGGGTGGCGGGGGAAAGCTGGAGCTCTCCATCCGCAACGCGTGCATGCCCTACATGCTGGTGGGCATGGCCAAGGGCCTTTACGAGCTGTTCATGGGGCTCGAGTCATCCCGGCACCGGTGGGAGGCGCTCCCGGACGGTGACCTGAACCTGGCCATCTATGCCTGAGGACCCTCGGGCGCGGGGCCGTCCCCGGACCAGGCGCGGTGCATGACCAGTGCGCCGGCGGCGATGATCAGCACGCCTCCCGCCAGGTCCTGCCACCCAGGCCGTTCACCCAGGAAAGCGAGCCCGAAGAGCACCGCGCTCAGGGGCTCGAGATAGGCGATGATCCCCACGTGCTGTGCCTTCACCCTCTTGACCGCGTGCACGTAGACCAGCCCGGCGAACGCCGTGTGCACCGTCCCCAGCACCAGGAGAGAGACCCAGCCCCCCGCGGAGACCCGGAAATCCCGGAAGGCGCAGAAGGGCAGGAGGAGCAGGGCGTTCACCCCCGTCTGGTAGAAGGTGATGGTGAGGGAGGGGGTGTCCCGGCGCAGCTTCTTCAGGATGATGAGGAGGAAGGCGTAGCTCGCCGCCGCGGTCAGGGCGTAGGCGATGCCGGAACCGTTGAGGGCGGCGCCTTCCTCCTGGCCCGTGAGGGCGACGAGGAACATCCCCGCCACGGCGAGGGCCAGGGCCAGCACGGTGGCGGCCTCCAGCCTTTCCCTCAAAAGCAGGGGAGCCAGGATGGCCACGAACACGGGGGCCAGGTAGGTGATGAACTCCGCGTCTCCGATGGACAGGTTGTTCAGCGCCTTCAGGAAGATCACCCAGTGGAAGGTGAGGAGGGCGCCGCTGGCGAGGAGGAGGAGGGGATGCCTGCCGGGATGGAGCTGCTCCCGCTTCCCGCTCGCCAGGATCACCGCGGTGAGGAAGCAGAGGCTGATGACGGAGCGTATGAAGACCACGAAATATTCCCTGCCCGGAAGATCCACCCAGCGCAGGAACACCCCCACCGATCCCCACAGTACCGCCGCGCCCGCGATAAGCAGGTAATCTGCCCTTCCGCTGGAATCCACCTGGCTCGCTCCTTTCCCCGCGCGGACTCCCGCCCGGTCAGGAGTCAAGGCTATATCAAGCGGGGAATGGGAGGCAACATCAGAACATGTCCTGTTCCACCCAGCGGGTGTGGTACCTGCCGGCGATGAAATCGGGGTTCGCCAGCAGGCGCAGGTGGAAGGGGATGAGGGTGGATACGCCCTCGACCTCGAACTCGCGCAGGGCCTGCTCCATGAGGCGCAGGGCCTCGGCGCGGTCGCGCCCGTGCACGATGAGCTTGGCGAGGAGGGAATCGTAGTTTGGGGAAACGTGGTAGCCCTGGTAGCAGTGGGTATCCACGCGCACGTGGGGTCCCCCGGGGACCGTCCACCTCTCGATGTGGCCGGGAGTGGGCAGGAAGTCGCGGTGGTGGTCCTCGGCGTTGATGCGGCACTCGATGGCGTGGCCGCGCAGCTCCACATCCTCCTGGCGCAGGGACATGGGCTCGCCCATGGCGTTCCTTATCTGCTCCACCACGATGTCGATACCGGTGACCATCTCCGTCACGGGGTGCTCCACCTGCACGCGGGCGTTGAACTCCATGAAATAGAAGTTGCCCTCCTCGTCCAGGAGCATCTCGAAGGTGCCGGCGGAGTTGTATCCGATGGCGGCCGAGCCCCGCACCGCCGCCTCCCCCATCCTGGCGCGCAGCTCGGGCGACACCGCGGGGGAGGGCGCCTCCTCCAGCAGCTTCTGGTTGCGCCTCTGGATGGAACACTCCCTCTCGCCCAGGTGGATGACGTTGCCGTGCTCGTCCCCCAGCACCTGTATCTCCACGTGCCGCGCCCTGCGCAGGAACTTCTCCAGGTAGATCTCCTCGGAGCCGAAGGCGTGCCGGGCCTCGGCCTTGACCAGGGGGAGGGCGCGGACCAGCTCCTGGCGGTCGTGGACGACGCGCATGCCCTTGCCCCCGCCTCCCAGGGAGGCCTTGATGAGCACGGGGAACCCGAGCTCATCCGCCACCTTGAGGGCCGCGGACTCGTCGAGGTCGGAGGAGGACACCCCGGGCAGCACCGGGACCCCCGCCTTCTGCATGGCCTCTCGCGCGCGCGCCTTGTTCCCCATGAGGGACATGGCCTCGGGGTCGGGCCCGATGAGCTTGATGTCGTTTTCCTCGCAGGCGCGGGCGAACTCCTCGTTCTCCGCCAGGAATCCGTAGCCAGGATGCACGGCGTCCGCTCCGCTGATCTCCGCGGCCCCGATGATGTTCCTGATGTTGAGGTAGGATTCCCCGCTGGCGGCAGGACCCACGCATACCTTCTGGTCCACGTAGCGAAGGTGCAGGGCATCCGCGTCCGCCTTGGAATATATTCCCACGGTCTCCAGTCCCAGCAGGCGGCAGGCCCGCAGCACGCGCAGGGCGATCTCGCCCCGGTTCGCGATGAGTACCCGCTTGAACAAGGCCTATCCTCCCAGGGGTTCGATCTCCATGATCACCTGGTCGTATTCCACCCCCGCGCCGTGCTCGGCCAGGATGCGCTTCACCCGTCCCGCGACGGGAGAGGGGATCTCGTTGAAGAGCTTCATCACCTCTATGAGGCAGAGGGTCTGTCCCTCCTCCACCTCGTCGCCCTCCCTGACGTAGGGGTCGGCGCCCGGCGAGGGGGTGGAGTAGAAGGTGCCCACCATGGGGGAGCGCACCATCACCAGGCCCAGCTCCTCGCGCTCCACGGCGGTGGCCGCGCGGCGGGCGGCGGGGGCGGCCGCGCCGGCCGTCTCCGCGTGCACGGGGCTCCCTCCCAGGCTGACGGTCACGGAGAGGTTCTGCAGCGCCTGGCTCACCCCCTCGCTCACCACCGCCGCCAGGCGGTCGGCGAGGTCCTCCAGGGAGGTGCCGTCCAGGAACATGCGCTCGCGCCGCTCCATGGCCTTCTGTGGCGCCTCCTCCTCGATCACCGGGTTCTTCCTCCACTGGAAGAACTTCAGGGCCACGTCCGGGAAGATGGCGTAGGAGATGTAATCCTCCTCTTTTTCCACCAGCTCCGGGTCCAGCTCCCGCTTGGCCTTGGGGAGCTCCGGCTCCAGGAGGTCGGCGGGTCGGCAGGTGATGGGCTCCTCGCCCTTGAGGGCCTTGCGCTTGAGCTCCTCGCCGATGGGCCCGGCGGGGCGGCCGTAATAACCCTTGACGTAGTTCTCGATCTCGCGCGGGATGATCTTGTAGCGTTCGCCCAGCAGCACGTTGAAGACCGCCTGGGTGCCAACCAGCTGGCTGGTGGGGGTGACCAGGGGGGGATAGCCCATGTCCTTCCTCACCACGGGGATCTCCTCCAGCACCTCCTCCATGCGGTCGAGGGCGTTCTGCTGCTCGAGCTGGGCGATGAGGTTGGTGGCCATGCCCCCGGGGATCTGGTGGGAGATGACGGTGACGTCGATGAGCGGCTGCTCCACTCCCATGAGTTTGCGGTTCTTGGATACCACCTCGAAGTACTCCGAGACGTCGCGGATGGCCTCGAAGTCCAGGTCCGGCTCGTAGGGAGTGCCCTTCAACGAGGCTATCATCGACTCCACCGCCGGCTGGCTGGTGTAGAGGGAGAGGGGAGCGGCGGCGCAGTCCACCACGTCCGCCCCCGCCTCGATGGCCTTGATGTAGGAGAGCGAGGCCATGCCCGTGGAGGCATGGGAGTGGAGCTGGATGGGGACCTCCACCGCTTCCTTGAGCCTGCTCACCAGCTCGTAGGCCACGTAGGGAGCGAGGATCCCCGACATGTCCTTGATGCAGATGGAGTCCGAGCCCATCTCCACCAGTTCTTTGGCCGTCTGCACGAAGTGCTCGATGTCGTGCACGGGGCTCACGGTGTAACAGATGGTCCCCTGGGCGTGGGCTCCTTCGCGCTTGGTGAACTCGATGGCCTTCTGCATGTTGCGGGTGTCGTTGAGGGCGTCGAAGATGCGGATGATGTCCATCCCCCCCGCCACCGTGTGCTTGATGAACTCCTCCAGCACGTCGTCGGCGAAGTTGCGGTAGGCCACGATGTTCTGTCCGCGCAGGAGCATCTGTATCTTGGTGCGCTTGAACTTCTCCCGGATGCGGTAGAGGCGGTCCCAGGGGTCCTCGTTGAGGTAGCGCATGCACACGTCGAAGGTGGCCCCTCCCCACACCTCCACGGAATGGTACCCCACCTCGTCGATGCGCTCGGCGATGGGGAGGATATCGGTGAGGCGCATGCGCGTGGCCCACAGGGACTGGTGCGCGTCCCTCAAGGTGGTGTCGGTGATCCCGACCCGGTGCTTTCTCTCTTCCATCTTCACCCCTTTGTCCCTGCCTGCGGGGTCTCTTGAGCCCGATGCCTCATGTGGCCTTGGTTCCGGCAATGATCGAGTGGGCGGTGCGCGCTTTCGGTTATTCCAGGCCGAACCAGCGGCGCGGAAAGGTCCACGCCAGGGCGGCCGCCGTCACCGCTTTCATTATATCGACGAGAATGAACGGCCTGACCCCCAGGCGGTAGGCAAGAAGAGGGCTTTTGCCGCTCGCTCCCAGCCACGCCCCCAGCCAGGAGGCTCCCGCGAGGTAGACGGCCGCGATCCCGGCGGCGCAGGCGAGGGCGAGGAGAAGAGCGCGCCGCGCGCCCCGCCCGTCCGCCTGACCATCCCGGCCGGCTATCCATCCCGCAGCCGCCGAGGCGAGGAGGAAGCCCCACAGGTATCCTCCGGTGGGCCCGAAGAGGACCGCCGGCCCGGCGTGCGGGGGAGCGGCGAAGAAGGGAGCGCCGCAGGCCCCCATGGTCAGGTACATGGCCTGGGAGACCGGTCCCCATACCGGTCCCAGGACGAGGCCGGAGAGGAGCACGAAAAGTACCTGCATGGTCACCGGCACGGGGGAAAGAGGGATCCTGATGATGGCTCCGATTCCCGTGAGGGCCGCGAAGAGCAGCGCGGCCACCGCCATGGCCCCCGTTTCCGGGATGGCTTTTCCCGCTATGCGTATACTCATCCTTGTTGACATCGACCTTTCCCCCTACTGGAGTTTGCTATATTTGTAATGGAAAAGAGCCCCGGTGTCAAGGCGGAAATGACGATAAAACTTTAGTAAGAGTGAACAATTATGCGGGGGCGCCGCGGAGGCGGCGGGGTCGAGGGAAGAGCGGTCCGGAGCGGGAAGAGGGAGTCGGCGCCGCGGTTCTGGAACGCGTGCGGCTTTCGAGTAACGTTAGCTGACGGCGGAAGAGGTGATGCCTTGAGTTCGGGCGTCGGTGAGCGGGGGAGAGAGCTGCCCCCATGGGAGATAAGGGAATACGATACCCTGGACTCCACCAATCTGGAGGCCAGGAGGTTGCTGGAGGGGGGTGCCCCCGAGGGGCTGGTGGTGATCGCGCGTCACCAGACGGGGGGACGGGGAAGGATGGGTCGCCAGTGGTTCGACCTCCCCGGCAAGAGCCTCATGTTCAGCGTGGCCATGAGGGAGTCGAGCGGCTTCCGCGCCGCCGTCAGGGTCGCCCTCGCCGCGCGTGCCGCCGTGGTGGAGCTCGGGGGGAGAGGGCCCGACCTCAAGTGGCCCAACGACCTCGTCTACGGCGAGAGGAAGGTGGGAGGCGTGCTCTCGGAATCCTTCGCCCGGGAGACGGGGGACCTGGTCATCGTGGGCCTGGGCCTGAACGTGGGCTATCTCCCCGGCGAACTGGACATCGACGCCCGCTTGGCACCCACCTCCCTGCTCATCGAGGAGGGTAGGACCTGGGACCGCGTGGAGCTGCTGCGCGCCGCGCTGCGCGGCCTGCGGGAGCGGTGGGGCGCGGCATGGGAAGTCTGTATGGAGGAATCCCGCGCGCACCTGGCTTTCCTGGGGAGCGCGGTGACGGTGAACCCGCCCTATGCCCTGGCGGGGAGCCCGGGGAGGAGGGAGGAGGCTATACGCGGCCTCCTGCGCGGGGTGGACGAGGAGGGCAACCTCCTGCTGGAGGTCGGAGGCGAGCTGCTGCGCGTGGCTTCCGGAGACGTGGCCGGAGGTTGAGGGACACCCTCGGCCATGCCGCCTTCAGGTGGACGACGCGGCCCTCTCCAGGCGGTTGACCTCGCGCTTCTTCTCGCGCACGTAATCGTTGATGGCGTCGAGGTTGAGGCACTGGTTGAGGAAGGAGAGGTCCTTCAGGAGCTCCCGCGCCTGCGCCGTGTCCCCGCACTGTATCGCCGCCTCTATCCTGCGCGAGATGTCGCGCGCCGCGTTCTCCACCTCCTCGCGCATCTCCTGGCGGTCGCAGATGACGGGGTTGCCGCAGCCGGGGCACTCGCGGAAGATGAGGGGGCCGCAGCACATCACGTTCCCGATGAGGCGGAACTCCTCGCCCTCGCCCTCGTAGCCACAGCGGTCGCACACGATCACCATCCACACCACCTCCGTTTGCGTTTGGGGTCAGCCCCGGACATGGGACAGAACAGCTCGCCTCTCAC
>FWPV01011943.1_pt1 | contig 13611 bp, 9 predicted proteins | sample 2228371 | NCBI WGS metagenome assembly FWPV01 (sample SAMEA103939776, study PRJEB20133) | metagenome | reverse complement strand
CGGTCTTTTGGCCAACGAGACCAAAGAGGCCTTGGAGCAGGCATTTGCGGCACACGCCGAAAAGTTGCGACAAGCGGCGCTGGCCGAGGGCTTGGCCCGCGAGGCGTTGGATGTGCGCTTGCCAGGCCGCCCGCAGACCTTGGGCTACCTGCACATCAGCACACAGACGCTGCGCGAAATCTATGCCATCTTTGCCCAAATGGGCTTCGAGGTATTTCATTCGCCCGAAGTGGAAGATGACATGACCAACTTCCAATTGCTGAACATCCCGCCGGATCATCCTGCGCGCGATATGTGGAGCACGTTCTACGTGAACCGGCCCGGCGTGCTGTTGCGCACGCATACCTCGCCGGGCCAAATCCACGCCATGCGCAAATATTGTCCGGAGCCGTTTCGCGTGATCCTGCCCGGCAAGTGTTATCGCTATGAGCAGGTGACCACGCGCAGCGAGTTCATGTTCCATCAGGTTGAAGGGCTCGCCGTGGGGCGGCGCATTACGATGGGCGATCTCAAGGGCGTGCTGACCGAATTCGCGCGCCGCATGTTCGGCCCGGATCGGCGCTTGCGCTTTCGGCCGAGCTACTTCCCCTTCACGGAGCCGAGCGCCGAGGTGGATATCAACTGCATCCTCTGCAACGGCAAAGGGTGCCAACTGTGCAAATACTCGGGCTGGCTGGAAATTCTCGGATCGGGCATGGTCCATCCGGTCGTGCTACAAAACGGCGGCTATGACCCCGACGAGTTCAGCGGCTTTGCATTCGGCATGGGGCCCGAGCGCATGTGCATGCAAAAGTACGGCATTTCAGACATCCGTTTGTTCTTTAGCAATGACCTGCGCTTCTTGCACCAGTTCGCATGAGCAGGGCACGATCTTTGCATACGAGCCTTGAGGGCGCCGATCTCTATATGGAGGTAACGGGAGATGCGAATTCCCCTGAGTTGGCTAAGAGAATATATCAAGCTTGACGTTCCCCTCGACGAGCTGACCCGACGGCTGACCATGGCCGGCCTGGAGGTCGAGGCGGTGGAACATATCGGCAAGGACTGGGACCCTGACAAGATCGTGGTCGGCCAGGTGGTCTCAGTGCGCCAGCATCCGAACGCCGACCGGTTGGTGCTCGTGACCGTAGATTACGGCAAGGGCAAGCCGATGGAAGTCGTCACCGGCGCGCCCAACCTGCGCGTTGGAGACACGGGGCAAAAAGTGGTGTTTGCGACCGTGGGCGCACGGCTGATTGACCCGTATGCCGACACGCTCAAATATCAGATCCTCAAGCCCAGCAAAATTCGCGGGGTGAGTTCGGAGGGGATGGTCTGTTCCGAAAAGGAGCTGGGCATCTCGGACGAACACACCGGCATCATCATCCTGCCGGATGATGCGCCGGTGGGCATGCCGCTCGCCGAATATTGGGGGGATACGGTGCTAGATTTGGATTTGACGCCCAACCTGGCGCGCTGCCTTTCCGTTGTGGGCGCGGCGCGCGAGATAGCGGCCATATTCGATATCCCATTCGATGCGCCGGCGCCCACCGTGCACGCCGAGGGCGACTCCATCGAGGGACAGATCGACATCGAGATTCTCGACCCGGATTTGTGCCCGCGCTATAGTGCGGCGTTGATCAAGGGCGTAAAGATCGGGCCTTCGCCGCAATGGATGCAGCGGAGATTGACGCTGGCCGGCATGAGGCCGATCAACAACATCGTGGATATCACCAACTATGTCATGCTCGAATGGGGGCAACCCCTGCATGCCTTTGACTATCACCGCGTGCGGCCGCGCACGCCGGGGGGCACGCCCACCATCATCGTGCGCCGGGCGCGCGAGGGGGAGAAGATGACCACCCTCGATGGCAACGAGCGCGTCTTCACGGGCGATATGTTGCTGATCACCGATGGCGGCGGCCCCGTGGCCGTGGGCGGGGTCATGGGAGGATTGGAATCCGAGGTCACCGAGGCCACGGCGGACATCCTGCTCGAGGCGGCCAGCTTCAACAACATCAGCATCCGCCGCACATCGGGCGCGCTCAAGATCCCCAGCGAGGCCGCCTACCGGTTTGGCCGAGGGGTTGATCCGGAGACCACGCTCATCGCACTGCGACGCGCTGCCGAATTGATGCGTGAGCTGGCGGGCGGCACGGTGGCCAAGGGCTTGGCCGACGTGTACCCCGTGAAGGCTCAGCGCAAGACGATTGATCTGAAAGTAACCGAGGTCAAGCGCCTCCTGGGCATAGAGCTTGCCCCCGAGCGGGTGGCGCGCATGCTTACCTTGCTGGGATTCGCCTGCCAGGTCATCGAGGGAGACGTGCCCATCGTCCGAACGAGGGTGCCTAGCTTCCGCCTGGATGTATCCATTCCCGCCGACTTGGTCGAGGACATCGCGCGCTTGTACGGCTATGACAACTTGCCCACAACGCTCATCGAGGATCAAATGCCCGTCCAGCAGCGCAACGTGGGCCTCGAGCTGGAGGAAAAGGCGCGCGACATCCTTGTCGGATGTGGTTTGACGGAGACGATCTCTTATTCCCTGACCAACCTGGAAAGCGTGGCCAAGTTGTCCCCCAGCAAGGAGAGGCCCGACCCCGAAGCATATCTAAAAGTGACCAACCCCCTCAGCCGGGAACACGAGTATCTGCGTCGCACGCTGTTGAACACGACCCTGGAGACGGTGGCCAGCAACTTGCGTTTTGTGGAGCGGGTGGCGATTTTCGAGATCGCCTGCGTTTACTTGGCTCGTCAAGGGCAAGCGCTTCCCGAGGAACCCCGCCGTTTGAGCATCGCGCTCACGGGGCCACGCGAAAGCCGCTCCTGGCTGACCAAAGGCGGCATGATGGACTTTTACGATCTCAAAGGGGTGGTCGAGACGCTCTGCAAGCATCTAGGGATCGCCGAAGCGAGCTACGTTCCCACGCAGCATGTGAGTTTCCACCCGGGGCGTGTGGCCAGCCTGCGAGTGGGTGAAAAGGAGATCGGCGTGCTCGGAGAGGTGCATCCGCAGGTGCGCGCTAACTTTGACCTGCCCGAACAATGCGTCTGCCTGGCCGAGCTCGACCTGGATGCGCTATTGGCAGCGGCCAATCCCGTCCAGCAGTTCAAACCCATCTCTCGCATGCCCGCGCTCAAGGAAGATCTGGCGGTGGTGGTGGACGAGGACGTCGCCCCTGATATGTTGGAGAAGGCGATCCGCCAAGCCGGCGGTTTTCTCTTGGCAGACGTCGTCCTGTTCGACGTGTACCGTGGGGAGCAGATCGGGGCCAACAAGAAAAGCTTGGCCTACAGCTTGACTTTCCAAGCGCCCGATAAGACGCTCACCAGCGAGATCGTCGCCAAGCAACGCGCTCGCATCATCAAGAGCCTGGCGGAGCAATTCAACGCCCAAATCCGCGGTTGAGTGCGCACCACAAAAGACGGCCGGCACCTTCGATAGGCGCCGGCCGTCCGCTCTACCGACGATTACGGCATGGGATCAACCAGCACGCGAATGGCCGCTTCTCCCTTTACAGGACATTTGCTCTCGCAGAGACCGCACCCGATGCAACGATCATGCAAGACGACCGGAGCCTGGGCGGTGCGCTTTTCGCCACGCGCACTGCGAAGGGGGCGCTCCTCGAGCACAATCGCTTTTTCGGGCACGGGACACATCTCCTCGCAGACGATGCACTCGCCGCGCCCCGACCAGGGAATGCAGAGGTTGGGATTGACGTAAGCTTTGCCGATGGGGGTCTTGCGCTTCTCATCCAACGGCAATTGGGGGATCGCACCCGTCGGGCAAAGGTCGCCACAGGCCGTACAACTAAAATCGCAAGGCCCCAAACGCGGCACGAGGATAGGCGTCCATAGCCCTTCCAAGCCGGACTGTGTGAGGCTCGGCTGGAGGCCCTGCGTGGGGCAAACGCGAATGCATTTCCCACAACGAATGCAGGAGGAGAGCAGCGTCGCCTCTTGAGCGCCGGGCGGCCGCAAGCGATACGGGTTGGGATGATGGCTGTGAGGCCCGATCTTTAGCAGAGCCAGCCCGCCCACGCTGATTCCTAACGCTCCCAAAACCCGCCGCCGCGATGGGTCGTATTCCCAGCCCGTGTCCAGGCGCCAGTCCTTGCCGAAAGAGATGGCCGCTTTGGGGCACTTGACAGCACAATCTAAACACAAGGTGCACTCGCCGCTGTCGCTGGCGTATCCTTTCTGGGCATCTATGGTGCCCATCGGGCATTCGCGCGCGCAGATGTTGCAGCTCACGCACGCCGCCGATACCTTACGTTTGAGCCACGAGAGCTTGGAGAGCAAGCCCAACAATCCTCCCAACGGACAAAAGAAGCGGCACCAAGCGCGCTTGGCCAGCAGGTTCAGCGCCAGCACGCCCCCCACAAAAGCGGCCAGCAGCAAGATGCCGCCATAGTAAGCCTGTTTGTAGCTCAATAACGTGCCCCGAAACACCTTGTCAATTACGTCCACCGACCATTGCATAAAGCTCACGCGGTAAAGGATGATCTGAGCTCGGTCCACCAGCCAGGCCAGGCCCGGAAAGACCAGGGTGCCCAAACTGCGCACAAAAATGGTCAGCGGGTCCAGGATCATCAGCGTGAGGTTTCCCCACAAGGCGGCAAAGAGGATCACGAAGAGCAAGCTATACTTGACGCCCTGCCAGCGGGGCGAAGCTTGGTCCTTCCCGCGCACATGGCGGGAAGGAATCCAATCGAGCAGCGTGCCCAGCGGACACAGCCAACCGCACCAGAAGCGTCCGAAAACCAACGTGGCCACAACCACGATCAGGGCCGGAATAAAGCGCGCCAGCCAACGCCGCTCCGAAATCATCGCGGCGAGCGCGGCCAGGGGATCGAGGCGCAAAAGCGTATCGGGCGGCAGCAGGGGCCGCACATCGCGCAGCGTGTACAATGCGAGCAGAGTGAAAAGCACAAAGGCAAGCGCCTGTACGGCCTGCCGCGCCCGACGCCAATGAGCGATCTTCACCACATCCCCCCAGATTAGATGTTGAGTTCCTCGACCTTGACGCTCTTGAGATCCATCGTGCCGAGGTTGCGTTTGGCCGAGGCCACGATATATGAGATGTCCTCCGGTTTGCGATCAAAAAGGCGCGTCACATAGGCGTCCGCGGCCACGACATCGTGGCTGGCGATGACCGTATTGGTCTGTTTGACATCGTTTAGATTGCCACCCGTCGGACCGTTGGCCATCAGGATACGCACCGCATCAATGACGGTCAACTGAGGCTTGAACAAAGACAATAGATCGGCGATGCGCTCGCCCATATTTTGGTGAATGCCCCCGCGATTCTCGATCATTCCCAACAAGTTTTTGCCGCCCAACGTCAGACGCGCAAGACCATGATGCTTGGCGATGGGCACGTTAATCACCAAATCGGCTTCTAGGATGGGCTTGTACGCGGGCCAAGATTTAATATCCACGCCCTCTGGGATTTTGGTATCGGCATATTTGGCCGGGGACATGATCTCCATCTCGCCTCCGGCCGCTTTGACCGCAGCCTCGATCCCCGATCGCGCATAGGCGGCCTGTGCACTGCCGGAGAAGGGATAATCCATCACGCGCACGCGCTTGGCCCCTGCCCCTAAACACATCTTGACCAACGCGGCGACGACCTCGGGATTGGTCGTCGAGGCATATTCGGGGCCGTGGTTGGCGTTGCAGATATTCGGCTTGATGATGACATCGTAACCCCGCTTGACAAAACGCTCGATGCCGCCGATGGCCGCGACAGCGCGCTGGGTGATCGCTTCAGGGCTGCTACCGCGCGCTACGGCCACATAAGCCGCCTGGGAGGGCACGGCCGTCGCGGCCCGAACCTGGGCGGGCGCGGCCGTTGGCGGCTGTTGGGTGGGAGCAGCGGTCGGTAATGGGGTATTTGTCGCCGGAATCGGCGTCGGCGCCTTGATAGGCGGCTCGGCCGTGGGTATCGTCTGCGCAACAGAGGCCGGCTCTTTGGCAGCGGCCGTCGGCACCGCCGCTTGAGGCTTGCTTGTCGGCGTTACCTTGGATTGAGGTGAACATGCTGCCAGGAGCGCGCCGAGCCCTAACGCGCTTGCGCTGTATAGAAAATGACGGCGTGTAAACACTCGCATGATCATGATCCTTTCTTCAAACTATAACAGGACTTTCATAATCTTCATTCTACTCTATAGATGACCGTTGTCAAACGGCGCATGCCCACGTGCATCTTTGCCCGTGGGGCAGGCGGGGATAAGCCCGTTTACCAGGCCACGCGGTTTGCAGGATTTATTGCAATTTTTCATGCATGAAACATTTGTTCTATGCCGCACTTAAAAGGCGCTCTCGTCATAACGCAATCAATACTACTCATTATACTATGACCTACTAGGGGTAGTGGTCAGCAAAGTGTCAGTAAAATCGGCGCAAAAACTCTTGCCAAAAAACGAGTTTTGCGCTATAATATTTATAGCGTTGGCTGCGGTTATTTACCTCAGAGGCACATGGGCGCACGAAAGACGTCTTCCCCAACATGATCGGGCGCCTAACCAATCGGATGTCGTAGGAAAGTTCGATGTCGGCACAGACGCTGCTCGGATTGTAAACCTCGCCCGGCACGAGGTTTTCTTGGTCGTCTCAACAAGCCTTTGATTGAAAACAACGGAGGTGTAAGCGTCATGGAATGTAAGATCAAGCTGATTCGCAAGCGCGATGGCCGCCTGGTCCCCTTTGACCAGGAAAAGATCACGAACGCGATTTTCAAGGCCGCCCAGGCGGTGGGCGGCGAGGACCGCGAGCGCGCCGTGTTTATCTCCAACCAGGTCGTCAAGATGCTCGAGGAGCGATACGGCGAAGGAAGCATCCCCGGCGTCGAGGAGATCCAAGATTTGGTAGAGCGCGCTCTGATCAAGAACGGCCATGCCAAAACGGCCAAGGCTTACATCCTCTATCGCGACTTGCATAACAAGCTGCGCGACATCCGCGCCCTGGTGGACGCGAACGAACTGGTAGAGGGATACCTGGGGCATCTTGACTGGCGCGTCAATGAGAACAGCAACATGTCTTTCTCATTGCAAGGCCTTAACAACCATATTTTCTCGGCGGTCAACAGCGCTTACTGGCTCAACCGCCTCTATCCCAAAGAGGTGCGCGAAGCGCATCTCAACGGAGACTTGCACATTCACGACTTGTACATCCTAGCCGTGTACTGCTGCGGCTGGGATCTGCGCGATCTGCTGCTGCGCGGGTTCGGGGGCGTGCCGGGCAAAGTCGCGTGTAAACCCCCAAAGCATTTCCGTTCCGCCCTGGGCCAGGTCGTGAATTTCTTTTACACGATTCAGGGAGAATCTGCGGGTGCGGTCGCCTTTTCCAGTTTCGATACTTACCTAGCCCCCTTTATTCGCTACGATGGGCTAAGCCCGAAAGAGGTGCGCCAAGCGCTTCAGGAATTTATCTTTAACATGAACGTCCCCACGCGCGTTGGCTTTCAGACCCCATTCACGAACCTAACCTTGGATCTGACGGTGCCCCACACTCTGGCCGACGAACACGTCATCATCGGCGGCGAGCCGCGCAACGAGACGTATGCCGAATTCCAGCCCGAGATGGACCTACTCAACCGCACATTCGCCGAGCTGATGCTCGAGGGCGACGCGCATGGCCGGGTGTTCACTTTTCCCATCCCAACGTACAACATCACCGCCGATTTCGATTGGAACAACCCGACCCTGGATCCCATTTGGCAAATGACCGCCAAGTACGGCGTGCCCTATTTCGCCAATTTCGTGAATTCGGATCTCGATCCGGAGGACGTGCGTTCTATGTGTTGCCGCCTGCGCCTTTCGAACAAGGAATTGCGCAGTCGAGGCGGCGGCCTTTTCGGGGCCAATCCCCTAACCGGCAGCATCGGCGTCGTGACGCTGAACCTCGCGCGCGTCGGCTATTTAGCCAAAAGCGAAGAAGACTTTTTGCAGCGCGTGGGCCAGCTCATGGACATCGCACGGGAGGGACTGCGCATCAAGCGGCGCGTGATCGAGCATTTTACCGATGCCGGGCTTTATCCCTATTCCCGTTACTACTTGGACGACATCAAAGCGCGCACGGGGAGCTATTGGACCAATCACTTTAACACGATCGGCCTTAACGGCATGAACGAGGCGTTGCTCAACTTCATGGGCGTTGACCTGACCGATGAGCATGGACGGGCTTTCGCGGCTCGCACGCTCGAATTCATGCGCCAGCGCTTGATACAATACCAGGAGGAAACGGGAGAGCTTTTTAACTTGGAAGCCACGCCGGCGGAGGGCACCAGCTATCGGTTTGCGCTGCTCGACAAATCGCGTTTTCCCGACATTATCACGGCGACCAGCAAAACGAACGGCGCCGAGCCTTACTATACCAATTCGACGCAACTGCCCGTGGATGCCACCGACGACTTGTTCCAGGCGCTGGATTGGCAGGACGAGCTGCAGACCAAGTACACGGGCGGCACGGTGATGCACATTTTCCTGGGCGAGAAGCTGCCTTCCATCCAGGCGACTAAAGAGCTGGTGCGCCGCATAGCCACGCACTATCGCCTGCCTTACTTTACGCTTACGCCGACTTTTAGCGTCTGTCCCTCGCATGGCTATCTTGCGGGCGAGCATTTTACCTGTCCGAAATGTGGCGAAGAGCAACCTTGCGAGGTGTATTCGCGCGTGGTGGGCTATTTGCGTCCCGTGCAGCAATGGAACAAGGGCAAGAAAGCCGAATACGCCCAGCGCAGGACGTTTAAGGTCGAAGAGCAAGTCGCCGAGATGGCCGCGTCATGAAGATTGCAGGGCTGCAAAAGCTCAGCCTGATTGATTATCCCGACAAGGTTGCAGCCACGCTTTTCTTGGCGGGCTGCAATCTCAATTGCGGTTACTGTTACAACCGCTGGATGATCAACGCGGCGCACGTGGAGGAGGCCCTCACCAAAGAGGCATTGCTGGATTGGCTGCGCAAACGGCGAACGATGATTGACGGCGTCTGTGTGAGCGGCGGCGAACCCACCTTGCAGCCCGACTTGGCCCCGTTGCTGCGATCCATCAAGGCGCTGGGGTTAGCCATCAAGCTGGACACGAACGGTACCCAACCGGCCCGTGTGGCCGAACTACTGGATGAGGGCCTACTCGATTATGTCGCGCTGGACTTGAAAGCTCCCTTCGATGAGCGCTATACGCGCGTGGCGGGCTGTGCGGTAGACCTGGATGCCATCCGCCAAAGCCTGCAGCTCCTGCGGGCGCGTAACGTGGCCTACGAGCTGCGCACCACGGCGGGGCCACTCTTAGACGAGCAGGCGCTCTTCGGCCTGTCTCACGAGATCCGGGAGGCCGAAACCTGGTTCATCCAGCCGTTTGTCCGCGCAAAAGGGATTGACCCCTCCCTGGTTCATGCTCAAGCCCTGAGCGCAGAGGCTTTGCGCTCGATCGTCACGCGGCTGTCGGAGCGCCTTCCGCACGTGCGCCTGCGAGGAGAAGGGTGATTCCGACAAATGGGCCGGGCGGTAAAGTTGACAATCCCGTCCGGCCCGATGATCCTGTGTTCCTTTAACGCGAGATAAGCTCCACTTTGCCCACCACGCAATGGTCATTGCCCGCCTCCGGCCCATCAACGATCGTGAGGCGCTCGCCCGTCTCGACGCAATACAGGCCTACCGTCACTCTGTATCGGCCGGGCGGCACGTCCCTCCCCAAAACGACGGCATGGCAATCCAACACCACCTGGCCCGGCACAAAAGTCGTAAAGGGGCGCATCGAGTTCACCGGCTGCCCGTCATGTTGCCCTCGGATTTTGCCCAAGCCATCGTCACCCACGTGCACGAACACGCTGTAGGGCCTGGAAACCGGAGCGTTCACTTGCCAATACAAGGCGACCACGATCGGCTGCCCCGCACTTGTGCACTCGACGAAAGGCATATAGGCCAGCTCGATCCCCTCTTCAAAACGCACCCGCCTGCTCGGCGTCGTCGCCTCCGGATAAGGCTGATACAAAACGACCCTGCCTTTGCCGCTTTCCGTGACCAGCACCCGCACGGCATTTTGTTCTAGCCAATAGCCCGACGGGTTGGCTACTTGGTGCTGCAGAGGGGCGCCATAAGTCACCAACCACAGGCGCGGATGGGCGGCGAACAGGTCACGCATCTGCGCCTCGACCGTCTCGGGGCTATACCAACCCAATTCATAGCGGCCGGAAAAGTTGGGGGCGTACATGCGCAGGATACCCTCTTGCCAGATATAGCCCACTACGACGACGTCCGAAGGCTCGCTTTGCTCGCGCAACGTCTGCGCCAGGGGACGCATATCCTCTTCCGGACCCTGAAAAGGGACATATGCCGAAGGCAAAATGGACGCCCAGGCCAGAAGTAACACACCCCCTAGGAGCGCGCCTACTTTGCCCAGACGGACTAACCCCAGCACGGAGAGCAAGTAAAAGAGCGGAGAGACATACAATAAAAATCGCGCATAGAAAAAGGGCAAGCGACTCTGGGCGAAAAAGGCAAGCGAGATGGGCAGCCACGTGCAAATGACCAATAACCAGGTCATGCGCGCGCGCACGCCAAAGGCTATTCCCAGAAGTGCGCTCACCCCCAATATCGCCAATGCCAACAACGCGCGCCAATTATGCGCGATCGGCCCGGCCGCGAAACTCAGAAGCGTCTCCAGAAGGTATTCCAACCGAGGCATGGCCTCGTAATCAGATGGGACGACATGCTTGGCGCCCTTTAGCGCCGTGGGAAGGGTGGCCAACACCCAGGGCAGCAGAAAGATCGCTACAACCGCCTGAGCAAGAAGCCATTGTCCGGCACGACGAAGGGCCACGCCTCGCGCCGCGCCGCCGGTTAGCACAGAGATCACCACCCATACCCCTTGGGCGATCACCAGGAAAATGGCATAGTAGTGCGCGCCAAGCGCCAACGTCTCGGCCAGAACATAAACCACCCATAGGACGGGATGAGAGGGCTTGTCAGTTTGTAGACGACTCGCCCAGAGATAAAGGGCCAACAGGCCGAAGAACGTGACAAAGGGATAGCCTTTGGCCTCGCGGCTATAGTAAATCATCATGGGTGAGAGGGCCGTCAGAAGCGCCGCGCCCAGCCCTACAAGAGTTCCGCCCAGCTCGCGTCCCCACACAAAGAGCAGCGCCACCGTGGCAAGCCCTAGCACCACCGACAGCAGCCGCAGGTTGAAGGCGCTATCTCCCAACAAGCGCAACCATACGGCCAAGGCCAAACGGTGTGCCGGGGGATTGGTGTCATGCGTTAGACGGCTCATCTCGAGCAGCCGGGCCGGGCTTTGATGGGCGAAATAGGCATTATTGCCCTCATCCCACCAAAGCGCATGCCGGTCCAAACCCCATAGGCGCAACACGGCGGCGACCGCCACGATCGCCGCCACCACGATGATCGTACGATACCGTTCGTTCACAGAGACGACGTTATACCCCTCCCCAACTCTTTGCGATAGATTCCAAGCTCTCGTGCTATCGGATGACCGACACGTATTTGCGCAATACTATATCATCAACGTACACGCCCTCTGGGAAATTCGTATCCGAATCCGATTCGAACTCAAAAGCAATCCAAACCTGTGGCCGGCCCAAGACATCGCCGAGACCAGGCAGATCTCTCAGGCTGAACACCCTCTCGACCCAGCCTCCCGTGTTCCCGGTATCGCCTCCAAAATCATGGAAGTTCTGACCATCGAACGATAACAAGTACCACAACGCATCGGGTTGATACTCAGTGTTCAGCCAGACATAGAATCTCAACTCGCCATCTGTGGCATCCTCTAGGTTGAAGGGACCGAAAGCCATGCGGCTTATTCTGCCATCAGGATAGTTGCTGCCACAGGCCAGCAGGCTGCCATTGGCGCCTCCGCCCACAGCCCAGCCACTATAAGACCCCGTATGCGGCCTACAATCCCGTTTGCCCCAGAAATACTCGGCTGCGCCGGTGCCCTCATCCACCAAAGTCCAGGTGGTTCCGGGGAAAACGCCCTCGAAGGTTTCTTCCAAGATGGTGAACCACCCGACAAGCGGCGGCGTTGACGTGGCCGTAGGTTCAGTCGTCGGTGTGAGAGATGCCGTAGGGGTCGGCGTCCACGGCATCGTCTGGGTTGCGGTAGGAGAAGGCGTTTGTGTCGGCGTCGCAGTGGGGCCCTGCCCCGTCCAAGAGCTCAGCATCACCGGCAAATACACCTTTTTATCCTGCAACAACGCGACCGGCACGGGCGATTCTGAGAGCGTTATAGCCTGCGCGAAAAACAACGCCAGCGCGCCCAAGACGAGCATGGCCACAAAGGCGCAGGCCAAGCGTGAAAGAGGGCCTTTTTTCCTTGAATTCAGATGCATATCGTTATGTCTCCTTTCAGGTATTGGGCAGTTCGGGCGGTTTTTCGCCCTCGCCCTGAATCTGAGGGATCATCTTGTCGAGCAGACGCTGAGCCTCTTCGCGCTGCAAAAAGGCCGAGAGCAAGGCTTGCTTGTAACGCACGGCGCGCGCGTTTTCGCGGGCTTGCTCCTCGATGCGCGCCATCAGTTTGTTCATCATATCCGACATGAGGTCGCGCAGCTCTTCTTGTTTGGCAGCCAGGATCTCGTGAAGCTGCTCATTTTCCAGTAGCAACGCCCCGATGACTTCGCGCTGCTTGCCCCCGAACAAGCCCAGCAGCCCCGTCGAGCTGAGACGCTCGCGCAGACGGCTCACCTCCTGCTCCAGTGTAGCAATACGCGCGTCGCGTTCGCGCAAACGCGCCTCGTATTCGGCAATGAGGTTATCTTTATCTTGGGCCACCGAATCGAGCACGCGCGCGATAGTCGCTTCCTGCTGGCGACGTTGCTCTTCGAGATCCGCATCGCGTCGCCGGCGCTGCCACATATTAAAGAGCCAGATCACCACTCCCGCCAATACGGCACAAACGATAAAAGTCAACAGCACCGGCGGCGATAACAAGATAGAAACTAGGTTTTGGCCTTCATTCATCATGGCGCCCCCTTGATCTCACTCATCCCTGGCGTCCGTCTGCGCGGTCAAACGGCGTCGCGCCAGCTCCTCGCGCACTTCGCGATGTTCCGCCCTGCTGATGGGAAAGAGAACGGCGAAGGCTATGCCTCCGCAGAGCAACAATGCGGGCACGATTCCGGTCATACCGCGAATAGCCATCAGCGCACTTGGCACCTGAACGTCGGCGTTTGGCACATAACCCGCCCAGTCCAACGCAACGCCAATGAACAACAGCGCCAAGCCGGAAGCTGCTTTTTGAGCCAGCATGACGAGGCTATAAAACATGCCTTCGTGGCGCCGGCCCGTTTGAAGCTCATCCCATTCCACCGTATCGGGGATGATAGACCATGGCAAAACGTGAGCCGCGGCGACGCCCACACCCGCCAGGGCACAAAGCCCTAGCACAACCCCAATGGGAACTCCGGGCCGGATAAGGATCAGCACGATCTGCACGACAGCCCAAAAGGCAACCCCACCGGCATAGGCCAAGCGTTTGCTTGTGCGGCGCGAAGCCCATTCCCAGAACGGCAGCATGACCAGCGCGGTCACAAAGATTACGGCAAAGATCGTATCACTGTGGCTTTCCATGCGTAGCCAGTAGCGGATAAAGTACAACAATACGGCCTGTA
>FWPV01010351.1_pt1 | contig 13611 bp, 10 predicted proteins | sample 2228371 | NCBI WGS metagenome assembly FWPV01 (sample SAMEA103939776, study PRJEB20133) | metagenome | reverse complement strand
AAGGATTGACCAGGCATGGAATTATTTTAGTGATAGTGCGAAACAATTGGCATACTGGTTAAATCCTTCAGATAATCAGATTATTGCATGTAATAATCATATTCCTTCAGATCCGTTTCTGGAGCATTCTGAACAATTATCAAATGTTTCAATATATGATTCATTAATGATAAAACAAATTGAAGGTGGTTGGGGATATGTTACCGGTATTAATTCTTATGGTACCACTGAGTATGCCGAACATTTTTACTGCAATGGATCGAAATATGTCTATGCCTTATTGATTGGAGTTGCCAAATCATATACAAAGTCTAATAAATCAAGAATCCTTCTCAAAATATGGAGTGGTAATAAAATTCCAAATAATTTAGTCTGGTCACAGAATATCTTGCTTTTTGAATTAGATGAAGGGAAAACAAACTTTATACGTCTTGATACCTTACAATATGTCAACAATGACTTTTTCGTCGGATATGAAATTATCAGTGATTCTCCGTCAGATACTTTTGCAGTATATTTTTCAAACCCTGTTTACCGGAAATCTATTAACTCATCTTTTGTAAAAAACAATGGCACATGGGAACCTCTGAATGATGGAACAGGCAATATATCAACATCAATGGCAATTTTCCCAATGGTCTTCAACTATTATATTGATTATAAAAATAACACACCGGATGCTCTCCCTTCCGGATTTATTACTTTATATCCAAATCCGGCTAAAGATCATATACAGTTATTTTTCAAATATAAACCGTCATATGATATTTCGGTAAGAATATTTGATTTATCCGGAAGAAAAGTAATGGAATACAAATACTCAGGACAAGAGTCAAATTTCTCAATCGATATTCAAAGTCTTCATCAAGGTATTTATATTGCATATATTTATCATTTATATGGAACTACTCCGATAAAATTTGTCAAGATTGATTGAATATTACTTTTACCTTATAAATTGCATCTAAAGATAATTAACGAGACTAAAACAATGCTGGCAGAAATTATTACAATAGGCGAGGAATTACTGATAGGACAGATTATTAATTCAAATGCTTCATTTATTGCTGGTGAGTTGAATAAAATAGGCATCAGAGTTGTGCAAATAACCGCGGTAGGGGATAATCATAACCAAATTATTTGTTCTTTGAATGAAGCATCGCAAAGAGCTGATATTATTATTATGACAGGAGGTCTGGGGCCAACGAGCGATGATATTACCAAATACGCATTGGCCGGATATTTCAATTCTAAGCTTGTACTGAATGAACCTGTCCTTAACCATATTAAATCGCTACTAATGAAGCGCAATATTGAAATTAATGAAAAAAATATTAGTCAGGCTATGTTGCCCGACAATTGCAATATTATTAAAAATGAATTAGGGACAGCAGCTGGTATGTGGTTTGAAAAAAATAATGTCAACTATATTTCGCTTCCTGGTGTGCCTTATGAAATGAAACACATTATGTTGACTCAGATAATTCCGGAAATAAAAAAAAGATTTAATCTTCCGGTAATTCGGCATCTGACGGTATTGACTCACGGATTGCCCGAATCGATCATGGCAATAAAAATCAAAACATGGGAACAAGAATTGCCTTCTTCAATTAAGTTAGCATACCTTCCTTCACCTGGTGTATTAAAACTAAGATTGAGTGCCTATGGTAATTTTTCAGAAGATACAGATGATGTTTTGGAACGTGAACGGGTCAGATTGGAAAAGTTGATTAAAGAATATATTTTTGGATACAATAATGATACGCTCGAACATAATATTGGTATTCTTTTAAAACAAAACAAACTGACGCTGGCTGTTGCAGAGAGTTGTACTGGAGGCAGAATAGCTGAATTAATTACTTCTGTTCCCGGATCTTCTGACTATTTTCTTGGATCTGTAACTGCATATTCAAATCAAAGTAAATGCAATATTTTAGGTGTAAATGCTGAATTAATTAATGAGCATGGAGCCGTAAGCCGTGAGGTTGCTCAAGAAATGGCAACAGGAGTACGCAGGCTTTTTAAGGCTGATGTGTCAATCGCTACTACCGGAATTGCAGGACCAACCGGGGGTACATCAGATAAACCAGTTGGTACGACATGGATTAGTGTTCATACTCCGGAAAAGAAGCTGACAAAAAAATTTAGTTTCGGAGAACACAGGGAATCAAATATTCAGAAGGCTTCCGCCGCAGCACTTTTTATACTTCAAAAAATGATACTGTCTTGATAAAAATCTTAATAATTTTTTTGAAATTTTAAATAAAATTACCGTACTTTGCGAACTGTTTTTTAGAAAGGTAACTAATTAAAGAAAAAATGGCACGTATTTGTCAGATTACAGGAAAAACGGCTATGGTAGGAAATAATGTTTCTCACTCCAAACGGCATACAAAAAGGCGTTTTGAAGTGAATTTGTTTGATAAGAAGTATTTCCTGCCTGAAGAAAACCGCTGGATTAAATTAAGAGTATCAGCAGCCGGGATAAGAATTATTAACAAAAAAGGCTTGAAAGCTGCTTTAATGGATGCTCAGCGTAAAGGATTTATTTCTACTTATTAATTAATCAGAGGATATATTTATGGCAAAAAAGGGAAACAGAGTTCAGGTGATTCTTGAATGTACCGAGCATAAGAATAGCGGCTTGCCCGGCACATCAAGATATATTACGACAAAAAACAGAAAAAACACACCCGACAGGCTTGAATTAAAGAAATATAATCCAATCCTGAAGAAAGTAACCTTACATCGTGAAATAAAATAAAACACTATGGCGAAGAAAGTAATTGCTACATTAAAAACAGGTGCCGGCGCAACTTTCACCCGGTGCATTAAAATGGTAAAGTCACCTAAAACAGGGGCTTATATTACTAAAGAAGAAATAGTGCATAACGATCATATCAAAGATTTTTTTAGTGCAAAATAGATAATTAGTACGTTTCACCAAAAAAGCTTTCTTTACTAAAGAAAGCTTTTTTTATATTAATTTAATAAGGGCAACCTGATATATGTTGAAATTTGGCCTTTTTAGTGGCAAAGATAAAGACGACCTTAACAGAAGCCTTGAGAAAACAAAAGAAAGTTTTTTTAAAAAACTTTCAAGAACCGTTGTGGGCAAATCAAAAGTTGACGATGAAGTACTTGATAATCTTGAAGAAGTGCTCATTTCTTCTGATGTTGGCGTTTCAACTACCTTAAGAATAATTGAAAGAATTGAAAAAAGGGTTGCACGCGATAAATATTTAAACACTGAAGAGCTAAACAAAATACTTAAAGAAGAAATAGGTTCGCTATTAAAAGAAAATACTGCAAATATAAATACTGATTTTAATACTCCTTTTCCGCACAAGCCCTATGTAATTATGGTTGTAGGTGTAAATGGGGTAGGAAAAACGACAACAATCGGCAAAATCGCTTACCATTATAAAAAGTCCGGAAAAAAAGTCCTTCTGGGTGCAGCCGATACATTCAGAGCTGCAGCCATTGACCAACTGAAAATATGGGCTGACAGGGTAGATGTTCCTATTGTGAGGCAAAAAATGGGTTCAGACCCTTCAAGCGTTGCTTTTGATACACTTAATTCAGCTGTTGCAAATAATGTCGATCTTGTAATTATTGATACTGCGGGCCGCTTGCACAACAAATCCAATCTGATGAACGAGCTTTCAAAGATTAAAAGAGTTATGGAAAAGGTTGTTCCAGGTGCACCGCATGAAGTATTACTTATTTTAGACGGTTCAACCGGCCAAAATGCTTTTGAACAAGCAAAGCAATTTATTGCAGCAACTCAGGTAACTGCACTGGCCATAACAAAGCTTGACGGCACTGCAAAAGGAGGAGTCGTTATTGGCATTTCCGATCAGTTTAAAATACCTGTTAAATATATCGGAATTGGAGAAAAAATGGAAGATCTAAAGTTGTTTAATAGTGAAACGTTTGTTGAATCACTTTTTTCTGATTAATCAAATATTAAATTGTCTGAATATATCGAAAAATACGGTTACCTGCTAACAATCCTTCTTTTTATTGCCGAATTTTTTACAATAGCTTATGCTATATGGAGAACACAGGGTGCAGAACGTACCTTGGCATGGATATTCGCAATAATTGCATTTCCTGGCATAGGAATGTTACTTTACTACCTGTTAACTTACAGGCCGGTTAAGAAACTTAAGAAAAAGAAACGAAAAACAGGTCTTATAATCCGTAATCTGACAAAAGAAAGTGAAACTGCAAAATACACTGACAAAGACGATCCTGTACTGCTTTTTCTTTCTAATATCACTGGCCTGCAGCCCAGTTATGGCAATAAAGTAATTGTCCTAAACGAGAGTGAAGAAGCGTTTAATAAGATTGAATCAGAAATAGAAAACGCCAAAGATAGCATCTGGGCAGAGTATTATATTATACGAAGAGATGAAACCGGACACCGTTTTCTTAATCTTCTGCTTGAAATGGCAAGAAAAGGACTTGAAATTAAGCTGATAATCGATGCAGTGGGATCCTATAGTGTCGATTTCCGGTTAATCAATGCAATTAAAAACGCAGGAGGCTCGGTAGTTTCATTTAATCCGCTCAGATTATTCCCAAATAAATGGTCTTTTCATCTGCGAAACCACAGAAAGCTGATTATTATCGACAAAAAATCAGGATTTACGGGTGGTATGAATGTTGGAGACGAATACTCAGGACGCGCAATGAGAAAGGGTAAACAGTTTTATAAAGATACTCATTTGTATATTAAAGGCCCCGCCATTAAAGAGCTTTCAATGGTTTTTGCCGAAGATTGGGCTTATGCTTCAGGCCATTATATTACTCTGCATAATATTAAAAATGAGATAGAAGGAAATTCAATCGTATCAATTCTCCCAAGCGGGCCCGATCAAATTCATAATGTAAGTGCACTGAGTTATTTCGGATTAATTTCTCATGCCAAAGAAAAAGTTTTTCTTACAAGCCCATACTTTATACCTGATGAACCTACGCTTAGAGCACTTGAAGCTGCTTCCCTTAAAGGAGTTGACGTACGTATTTTAGTCCCTGCTAAAAGTGATATTCTTCTTGCTGGTATGGCAGCACGTTCTTATTATGCACCTTTACTGCAATCAGGCGTTAAAATATACGAATATTTGCCAAGTATGCTTCATGCAAAAACTATGGTAGTTGATTCAAAATGGTCAATTGTCGGATCAGCTAATATTGATATCAGAAGTTTTCGTCTGAATTTTGAACTAAACACACTTATCAGTGATAATGCTATTGCTGATGAAATAGAAAAAAGATTCTTAAGTGATCTTGCTTACAGCAGAAAAATAAATGAAATTACTTTCTCTAAAAGGCCTAAAAAGGTTCAACTTGCCGAAAAAACCGCCAGGTTACTTTCACCATTGTTGTAGTTTTATTATTTGTTCCGGTACCATTATTAAATCATTATGAAATCAAAATCTAAGTATCAAAATATCAATGTAATAACCTTAGGATGCTCCAAGAATCTTGTTGATTCTGAAAAATTGATGGCACAATTGAACGCCAACGATTTCAGAGTCACACACAATGCTGATAAAATTGAAGGAGGAACTGTTATTATTAATACTTGCGGTTTTATTAATGATGCAAAACAGGAATCTGTTGATACAATTCTGCAATTTGTGCAAGCAAAAAAAGAAGGATTAATAGACAGAATATTTGTTATAGGATGCCTCGCTCAACGTTATTTAAAACAACTTGTTAAAGAGATACCTGAGGTTGATGCTGTATTTGGAACAAATTGCGCAGAAGAATTGATAGAAAGACTCAATGGAAAATATAAAAAGAACCTGATTGGTGAACGTATTATTACAACCCCGCCACATTATGCTTATCTGAAAATTTCGGAAGGATGTGACCGAACCTGTTCTTTTTGCGCAATTCCATTAATCAGAGGAAAATATGTCTCTCGTCCGGTTGATGAAATCATCGCAGAAGCTGAATGGCTTGCCGAAAGCGGAGTGAAAGAATTAATATTGATAGCACAGGATTTAACATATTATGGAATCGATTTGTATAAAAAACAAATATTGCCTATATTACTTGAAAAGCTTGCCGATATTGAAAAACTACAATGGATACGTTTACACTACGCCTATCCTGCATCATTTCCTGAGAAAATACTGAAAATAATAAATGAACGTGATAATATATGCAAATACCTTGATATTCCTTTCCAGCATATAAGCGATAGAATATTGCGCAATATGAAAAGAGGAATCAATAGCAAAACAACCTATCAATTAATTAGTCAGATTAGAAGCGATATTCCCAGAATAACATTGCGCACAACATTGATGGTAGGTTATCCGGGAGAAACTGAAAATGATTTTCAGGAATTGACTGATTTTATTCAAACAGTTAAGTTTGATAGGCTCGGAGCATTTGCCTATTCAGAAGAAGAAGGAACCTATGCGGCTTTAAATCATAAAAATAACATCACGGCTCAAACTAAAACCAGACGATTGTCAACATTAATGGAAATTCAGGAAAAGATTTCCTTTAAACTAAATACTGATAAAATCGGGAAGTCTTATAAAACAATCATCGACAGAAAAGAAGGTGAATATTATATCGGACGCACTGAAGCTGATTCTCCCGAAATAGATAATGAAGTTATGATACAATCGGTGGTTCCCTTAAATCAGGGAGAATTTTATGAGGTGAAAATAATTGATGCTGAAGCGTTCGATTTATACGCCGTTGTTAAATAACAGAGTGCGTTGTATCTACTTGTTTTTCTTTTTTTCTGCATCATCACCACCGGCAAGTTCTTCTTTTGTTTTATGGGCAATATTAATTATAATCTCATCTTTTTCTTTATCCAAATCAACCTCAATAATATCATCAGGCTGAATATCTGATTTAATAATTACCTCAGCCATCGGATCTTCAAGGTATTTCTGGATTGCCCTTTTCAGAGGCCTTGCGCCAAACTGGATATCAAACCCTCGTTCGGCAATAAAATCCTTAGCCTCATCGCTCATATGTATTTTATAACCCATGCTGCTGATGCGATCGTATAAGCCTTTAAGTTCAATGTCAATGATTTTATGTATGTCATCCCGGGTAAGGGTATTAAATATAACAACATCATCAATCCTGTTAAGAAATTCAGGAGAAAAAGTCTTTTTCAGCGCATTTTGAATTACACTTTTAGCATATTCATTGGCTGATGCCTGTTTTGCACTTGTAGTAAAACCGATACCCTGCCCAAAGTCCTTTAGCTGCCTTGTACCAATATTTGATGTCATAATAACAATTGTATTACGGAAATCAACCCTTCGTCCAAGACTATCCGTAAGTTGACCTTCATCAAGTACCTGAAGCAGGATATTATATACATCGGGATGAGCTTTTTCAATTTCGTCAAGCAGTACAACAGAATATGGCCTTCTGCGAACTTTTTCCGTAAGCTGTCCGCCTTCTTCATATCCAACATAGCCCGGAGGAGCACCAACAAGCCTTGATACCGAAAATTTTTCCATGTATTCGCTCATGTCAATGCGAATAAGGTTATTCGGAGAGTCAAAAAGATATTGGGCAAGCACTTTGGCTAATTGCGTCTTACCAACACCCGTAGGCCCTAGAAATATGAAAGTACCAATAGGTTTGTTCGGATCCTTAAGTCCCGCTCTGTTTCTCTGAATTGATTTTACAACTTTTTCAATGGCTTCATCTTGGCCGATAACACTACCTTTCAGTTCATCAGCCATGTGTAACAAACGCTGACCCTCTTCAAGTGCTATCCGCTGAACAGGCACGCCAGTCATCATTGCTACAACCTCTGCAACCTTATCTGCATCAACAACCTGCCTGTTTCTAGCCAGCTCTTTTTCCCAACGTATTTTTTCCTCTTCAAGCTGCTCAATGAGCTCCTTCTCCTTATCACGATAACTGGCAGCTTTCTCAAAATTCTGGTTTTTAACTGATTTTATTTTTTCTTTTTTAGTTTCTTCAATTTTTTTCTCAAGTTCAAGAATTTTTTCCGGAACTACAATATTGGAGATATGTACACGTGAACCGGCTTCATCCAATGCATCAATAGCTTTGTCGGGCAAATGACGGTCTGAAATATACCTGTTGGTAAGTTTCACACAGGCACTAATGGCTTCAGGTGTATAAATTACATTATGATGGTCTTCATAACGTTCTTTAATATTGTTAAGTATTTCAAGCGTTTCTTCAGGTGAGGTCGGCTCTACCATCACTTTCTGAAACCTTCTCTCCAAAGCACCATCTTTTTCAATATGCTGCCTGTATTCATCAAGAGTTGTTGCCCCAATACACTGAATTTCACCTCTCGCCAAAGCCGGTTTCAGCATATTGGCAGCATCAAGCGAACCGGTAGCACCTCCTGCACCAACAATAGTATGTATCTCATCGATAAATAAAATAATATTCGTTGTTTTTGAAAGCTCATTAAGAATTGCTTTCATTCTTTCTTCAAATTGCCCTCTGTACTTGGTACCTGCAACTATTGCCGCCAGATCCAGAGTTACTACCCTTTTGCCAAATAATACCCGCGATACCTTCTTTTTAATAATACGTAAGGCAAGGCCTTCAACAATAGCCGACTTGCCAACTCCCGGATCTCCAATAAGAATAGGATTGTTTTTCTTTCTGCGGCTTAATATTTGAGCCAGACGCTCAATTTCTTTTTCCCGTCCAATAATAGGATCAAGACGGTCCTCTTCTGCAGCCTTGGTTAAATCGATACCAAAATTGTCCAGAACAGGTGTGTCTGAATTCGATTTTGCTCCCGATTCAGGTGAACTGCCTTTCCCCGAACCAAATGCACCCATGGGTTCATCATCTTCATGCGGAAATTCATTCTTCGGTTCGTCTTCTTCAGTTTCTCCCATATGTTCACTGACCAATTCCCGCTTTACTTTATTATAATCAATGTTATGTTCATCAAGAATTTTAGCAAGCGCCGAATTCTCATCTTTTATCATGGCTAACAACAGATGACCCGTGTCAATGGTTGTCTTCTTGAGTGATTTTGCTTCTAAATAAACAAGTTTTAAAATCCTTTCAGATGACTTAAGTAACGGTATATTGTCTGTATCAGTAATTTTTATTGGCCCGGCCGATGAAAGCAATGACTCAATATCTTTGCGCAGCTGGAACAAATTTACGCCCAGAGAAACAAGAACATCTATTGCCACTCCTTCGCCTTCACGCAAAATACCTAATAATAAATGCTCCGGAGCAATTTCAGTATTTCCAAGCCTTATTGCTTCTTCTTTGCTATATGATAATACATCCTTTATCCTTTGTGAAAATTTTGCATCCATAAAAAAAGTATCAAATCATTCTAAATCCACTCATGTGCAATTAAATATTTCTTTTACAAATATACTAATAAATTAACAACGTTTTTTTAACACAAATGTTAAAAAGTAGCGCGTAAAAAATTCTTTCAGGAAATAATAAAAACCTACATTTGCAAACTGTAAAAAGGGATTTATCACATATATTTAAAATTCTTGTTTGTGTTAAATCTTCATCCAGCATGACCCTTTTATAAATTATACTTTAATAATACAAACTTGGTTACATAAATGTAAACGATTTTTTTCCGTTTTCTGATGGATGTTTTCTTAAAATATTAATTTAATGCTTTTCTTTGTAAAATAAAAATGTTAAAACAAAATGGCTGAAGGTGAAAGAATTATAAAGATCAACATTGAGGAAGAGATGAAATCGGCTTATATCGATTATTCAATGTCAGTAATCGTTTCACGCGCTCTTCCCGATGTAAGGGATGGACTTAAGCCAGTTCACCGTCGTGTACTCTTTGGAATGCAGGAATTAGGAGTTTTATCAAACCGGCCCTATAAAAAATCAGCAAGAATAGTCGGAGAAGTTTTGGGTAAATATCATCCCCATGGCGATACTTCAGTATATGATGCTATGGTGCGTATGGCTCAAGACTGGTCATTGCGTTATCCGTTAGTGGAAGGGCAGGGTAATTTCGGCTCAATGGACGGAGATAATCCTGCTGCTATGAGGTACACCGAGGCACGCCTGCATAAAATTGCCGAGGAAATGCTCACCGATATTGAAAAAAATACTGTTGATTTTCAGCTTAATTTTGACGATTCGCTCCAGGAACCGGTAGTATTGCCATCACGTATCCCTCAATTACTTGTTAATGGCGCATCAGGAATTGCCGTCGGTATGGCAACCAATATGCCTCCGCATAATCTTACTGAAGTATGCAGGGCCGTTATAGCGTATATTGATAACAAAGAAATAACTACAGATGAACTGATGCAGTACATTAAAGCACCCGATTTTCCGACAGGAGGAGTTATTTACGGATATAAAGGTGTTAAAGAAGCTTATGAAACTGGTCGTGGAAGAATAATTCTTAGAGCAAAAACAGAAATTGAAGTTACTCCCAGCGGACGTGAAGTTATTGTTGTTAAAGAAGTACCCTATCAGACAAATAAAGCTGAACTTATTAAAAAAATTGCCGAGCTTATTAATGATAAGAAAATTGAAGGCATTTCCTATATAAATGACGAATCAGATCGCTCAGGCTTACGTATTGTCATTATTCTTAAAAAAGAAGCCCAGTCAGGCGTTGTCCTGAACAATCTGTTCCGTCTTACTCAGCTTCAAACCTCTTTCAACGTAAACAATATTGCTCTGGTTAATGGCCGGCCAAGAATCCTTTCACTCAAAAACGCCATCCGTTATTTTGTTGAACATCGGCATGACGTTGTTGTCAGAAGAACACGATTTGACTTGGATGAATCAGAAAAGAAAGCCCATATCCTTGAAGGCCTTCTCATCGCCCTCGACCACCTTGACGAAGTAATTAGTCTGATACGCGCATCAAAAACACCTGATGACGCAAAGAATGAATTAATGAACAGGTTTAACCTCACCGATATACAGGCTAAAGCCATACTCGATATGAGGCTGCAGCGTCTTACAGGCCTCGAAAGAGAAAAAATCAAACTTGATTATGAAGAACTTCAGAAATTAATTGCTTATTTAAAAGAAGTACTCGAAAATGAAAGTCTGAGGATGAAAATCATCAAGGATGAAATGCAGGAATTAATTGATAAATACGGAGATGAACGCCGTACAGTTATAGTCCCCGATGCGGAAGATTTTGATCCCGAAGACTTTTATGCCGATGATGATATGATTATCACTATATCACGCCTCGGATATATTAAAAGAACACCATTAACCGAATTCAGGATACAACAAAGGGGTGGAGTAGGCTCAAAAGGTAGTGAAACACGTGATGAAGATTTCCTTGAACACTTGTTCCATGCAACCATGCACAATACCTTGCTATTCTTTACAGAAAAAGGAAAATGTTTCTGGTTGAAAGTATACGAAATACCTGAAGGAACAAGGGCATCAAAAGGCAGAGCAATTCAAAACCTCATCAATATTGAGCAGGGAGATACCATTAAGGCATATATTAAATTAAAAACATTGATTGACCAGTCATATATTACAAATAACTACATAGTCCTCTGCACACAGAAGGGAATTATCAAAAAGACTTCCCTTGAAGCATATTCCAGACCAAGGCAGGCAGGAATTAATGCTATTAATATAAGGGAAGGGGATAAGCTTATTGAAGCCAAAAGAACCGATGGAAATAATGAAATAATTCTTGCTGTTAAATCGGGCAAAGCAATACGATTCCACGAATCAAAAGTAAGACCTATGGGCAGGAACGCAGCAGGTGTACGAGGTATTAAAATTGATGAAAAAAGCAGGGATGAAGTCATTGGAATGGTCTGCATCAGAGATCCAAAAATGTCAGTCCTTGTTGTTTCTGAAAACGGATATGGCAAACGCACTCAGCTGGATGATTATAGAATTACCAACAGGGGAGGAAAAGGTGTTAAAACAATCAATATTACCAAAAAAACCGGACAACTGATTGCAATAAGAGCCGTTACAGATGAAGACCACCTTATGATACTGACCAAATTGGGACTGGCCATACGTTTGCCGGTATCATCACTCCGCCAGATGGGCAGAGCCACTCAGGGCGTAAAATTAATACAATTGAGGCAAGGTGACGCAATTGCTGATGTGGCTAAAGTAGTTCACCCTTCAGAACACACAACAGAAAAATTATCACCGGATAATGGCGAACTTAAAGTAGATGACGACATTTCATGAATTATTGTTTGCTTTTTTTGGACTTTTTTTATTTTGAATTTATATTTGGCAAAATTTTTGAAAAATAAATAAATAAAAAGTAATTAAATCATTTGACAATGAAAAAAATTATCGTAGCCATTATGGCTTTAATATTTATACAAAGTCTTGGTATAGCTCAGACTGAGACTGCGTCTGAACCGGTTAACCTGTTTAATTATACTTCGCTCGAAGGCAAACTTAAAAGAAGCAATAGTGATATTCAGGATCCTAAGAAGAACATTAAAGCAAAAACATGGATTAACAGAGCCGCTTTGATGCTGGATATTTATAATACCCATATTCAGTATCTGCAAAGGGGTATGAACCCTAATAATATAAAAATATTTTTCAGAGAGCCAAAAGAGGTAAAAACCTATCAGGAACAGGGTATTCCTGTTGAAGAACATATCTATGAAAGAATAACCCTGATATATAGAAACGGAGTACTTGATAACTGGGTAGAAACCAATAAAATATACGAACAACCAATTGAAGAAGCCAAAAAGTCATTAGAAGAAGCTATTAAGCTTGATGTTGAGAAAAAAGAAACTAAGGACATCAAAGTGCAGGTGAATAAATTAAAACTTGCATTTGAAACTGAGGCAGTTCTTAAATATAATTCTAAAGACTACCAGCAGGCATTTAATTATTTTTCACAAATTCTTGAGGTGAACAAATGGCCTGTCATGGAAAATATAGTGGATACAATAATTATTTACAATACAGGTAGGGCAGCATTGGAAATGAAAAATTACAATGAGGCATTGCAATTGTTTAACGAAAGCAAAAAATTAGGATTTTACGACTATAGTCTGCCTGTTTTTATAAAAAATTGCTATTTCGGAACGGGCGATACATTAAAGGGTGTGGAAACGCTGAAAGAAGATTTTAATAAACATCCGGAAAATCAATTAGTTATTATCGAACTCATTAATTATTATCTATTAACACAAAATGCTAAAGAGGCTCTTGAAATGTTAACAGTAGCCAAAAAAAGTGATCCTTCAAATGTATCGTTCATTTTTGCCGAAGGAACGTTGCATGACAGGCTTGGTGATTTTGAAAAAGCAAAAGCAACTTATTTGCAATGCCTTGAAATAGATCCGGAATATTATGACGCAATTTATAACCTGGGTGTAATACATTATAATAAAGCAGTAAAAATGTATGAAGAAATGATTAATATTAATGATAACGCCGAATATGAAAAAGCAAAGGCTGCTGCTGATGATATGTTTCGGGCTGCTATTCCTTATATGGAAAGGGCACATGAAATTAAACCAACAGAAAGATCGCCGCTTGAAACACTTAAAACATTATACTACTGACTACAAATGAATGATAAATATGAAGAAGTGACAAATAAACTTAAATTTATGTGATTAAACATAAGAG
>FWPV01007173.1_pt1 | contig 13612 bp, 11 predicted proteins | sample 2228371 | NCBI WGS metagenome assembly FWPV01 (sample SAMEA103939776, study PRJEB20133) | metagenome | reverse complement strand
TCTTTGGTCTTTTTCCAGAAACCGTAAGCTAACCGAATTGGATAGCAAAGCGAATCAATTTCCCACTTGCGTTCATGCAGTTCAGGCTTCATATCAGTTATATCATTTTTCCACTGGCTTTCGGCCGGTCCATCATTAAAAGCATTTGCATAAGGATCGATAAGAATACATTTTGTCTGGCGATTTATTACACCGGCGATAAGATCTTTAAGTTTTCTATCATCATTAACAAACTCAAGATAATGCCAAACCTGTGCAGAAGAATCACGCAGCCACATTGCATTAATATCACCGGTAATTACAAATGTATCCGGTTTTCCATCTATCATTCTATGGGTTACGGTTGTATCAAGTGTGTTGGGAAAGCAATTCTCAAAAAGCCTGGCAAGTTCTTCATCCTTAATTATTTTTTTCATTTCGATAATCTTCGCCTCAATAGCTTCACTTACAAATTTCCTTTCAGAAAGCGGTGGTCTGTTAGTTACGAATATTGATGGGATAAAAGATTTTGAAAATGAAAGATTTGAAAAAGATAATCCGGCGATTGCAAGTCCGCTGGTTTTGATGAAGTTTCTTCTGCTGGTCATAAAGTGATTTTATTTTGTTAGTTAAAATTACTCAGAAAAAATGTTTTGAGTTAGGAAGATTTAAAAATATTATTGCAATATTAAATCCTTCTCTGCTCTTAAAACAAGGTTGAAACGTACACAGTTGTGATTCAAACTACTTTACAAATTTATAGCCAACTTTGTGCGCTGTAAGTAAGTGCTTTGGGTTCGATGGGTCATCTTCAATTTTTTTCCTGAGAGATAAAATATAATTATCTACAGTTCTGGTTGTTGGATAAGAATCATAACCCCAGACTTCATCAAGAAATTTATCGCGGGATATCACTTCTCCTTCGTGAGCTAAGAAGTAATGCAGAATTCTGTATTCGGTAGCAGAAAGCTTAACCGGATTTGCACCTTTGAACATTTCTTGTTTTTTAAAATTAATCTTTAAATCTGCAAAAGCTACTTCTTCAATTTCCCCGGGCTCATAGGTGCTTCTTCTGATCAATGCTTTAACTCTTGCTAACAACTCGCGGATACTGAACGGTTTTGTTACGTAATCATCTGCGCCAATTTCAAGTCCGAGTATTTTATCAATTTCTTCTTTGCGGCTTGTTACCATAATTATTGGGGTTTTAACACCTTCACTTCTTAAATCTTTACAGATTTCAATGCCATCTTTGATCGGCAGGATAAGATCAAGTATAATCAAATCAAAATTACCCGATAGAGCTAAATTAAATCCTTTATCACCGGAATCTGATTCCGCAACAGAGTATCCTTCGCGTGTAAAAGTATCAATCAGACCAAGCCGGATTGCGGGATCATCCTCAATAATTAAAATTTTGTTCATCTTTATCACCTTTAATTAATTTTGGAATACATAGTGTAAATGTACTCCCTTCATTTAATTTACTTTCAACAGATATTTTTCCTTTATGTGCATCAACAATATGCTTTACAATCGGCAGCCCTAATCCTGTACCATCAATATTTTTGGCTATTGCGCTTTGGGAGCGGTAGAATTGATTAAAAATGGAGTTTAATTCTTCCTGTCCGATTCCAATTCCATAATCTTTAATGCTTACACAATAAAATTCATTTTGTTCAAAAGTTTTTATGATAATTTCTTTTCTGTCCTTAGAAAATCTTATGGAATTAGATATCAGATTTTCTATAGCTTCAGTTAAAGCATCCTCATCTCCGCAAATCAGAAACTTGTTTTCATTAATTTCTGATTGAAGTTTAAACCCTGCAATTGTTATTTGGTACTTGATCAACTCAATGGTGTTTTTAACAATCTTATTAAGCTCTGTTTGTCTGAATGAATACTCTTTTACACCTCTTTCTATCTTGGAAAAATCCAGCACATTATTTATCAGGCGGGTAAGTCTGCCCGTTTCACCTTCGATTATATCCAGATAGTTTTTTGTTTTTTCACTGATTGAGGGTTCAGATTCTTTAATAAATTCAGTGAATATTCCAATTGAAGTTAATGGAGTTTTCAGTTCGTGTGATACAATCGAAACAAACATTGATTTTTGCTTATTCAGTTCCTCGAGTCTTTCTGTTTCCAGTTTTTCACGAATCACCTGTTCCTGAAGCCTGATTCTCTCAATTGTGGTTCCTGTATTAATGCCAATTGATTTAAGAAGATCAATATCTTCTATCGAATATTTTGAAGATGATTTTTTATTTCCTAAAAGCAAAAAACCATAAAGCTCATCATCTGCAGATTTAATCGGTATCACAACATTAATTTTCCATCTGAGCAAAGTATTTTGATAAAGGGAAGATATCTCAACCTCATTTTCAACTTTATTTTTTATTGCTGCAACTGCAAATCTTCTTTTTTCTAAAGTAGCTGGATTTAAGTTAAGAGTTTTGTCTGCAATCAGATCAAAATTTTTATGATGTTTAATGATCAGTTTATTCTGCTGATGATCAAATTCACAATAAGCAATTTTATCAACAGGAATAATCTTATCTATCTCATTAATTAAAAAACTACTGAGAGATTCCGTATCATTAAAATTATGTATTGCAGAGTTAAACTTGTTCAGCTCATTTTTAAGATCATAACGTACTCTGAAAAATTTTCTATCTACAAATTTCTGAACTTTGCTTTTTACAGGTTGAAAGATTAAAACCAAAATTATTGCTGCAATTGCAGATACGGTTGATTGATCCGCAATCTTGAATGAGGTTATTGAAATCCAAATTATGAAAGCATAGAAAGACAAAAAAAGCGCAACTACTATTGAGTAAACTATTCCTCTGTTTATGATTTCATCAATATCCAGTAAATGATACTTAATTATTGCAATCGAAAAAGTGATCGGTACAGTACAAATAAGGAACATTACAATTTCTTCCGGAATTAATGCTCTGCCAGAAAAAATTATTGGAATAACCCATAAAAGAACAAAGCTAAATGGACCAACTACAAAACCAAACAGAAGCCATTTAAGCTGCTTCCTTTGAATAACTTCTTTTTCATTATAAATGGCAATGCTGAAAATTGTTATTGAAATTACTACTGCTGCAATTAAGTAAATTCTGATTATGTTAAATGTTCTAAGATAATTTTCAATTGATAAATCTGAAGGTGATAGTATTGCATTTATATAATAATAAATTCCTGCAACAGCTAGTAATGATGCTATAATGTAGTTTAATCTGATCGGGTTTTTAAATCTACCGGAAACATCTCTTGGAAAGGCTAATGTGAAATGTATAAAAAGTGCAGGTGCTGAAACATAAGCTATATGCAAAATAATTCTTGAAATATATTGTGAAACAAAATAGAATGTATTAAGGTTAGACCACGTTAAACAAAGCATTGCAGAGATGGAAATACTTGCCCAGTGAAATATCAGAGCAGCTTTAAGCTCAATCTTTTTTAGTAAAACGAATAAACCAATTATAAAAAAGAAAAATGCGACAATAGTTGTAGCTATTATATAAAAATCAGAATAGAAGTAAGTTAGTTTTACGTTAACATTTTTAAGTCCGGTTTTCCCGGAAAGTGTAATCTGAATTTCATCACCTACATTAAGCTGATCGGTGATAAACTCTATCTTTTCTAAAGAAGAGGCATAAACTCCGTTAACAGAAATTAATTGATCGCCCGGAAAGATATTGTTAACGGTGCCATCCGTTTTGGATATTATTAAATAAGAATCATTGGTTAAAACAGTGAAGGGGACATCAGCTTTTTTTTCTATGCTAATCAAGCCGGTAATACACAGCAGAAAAATAAGAGCGTCTGTTACAAGAATTATTTTTAAGTATTTACTTGCTGTAAACATTAAACCCTCTTAAAAACAAGGTTAATTGCAAGCTGAAATTTTAACTCTCTTAAAACTAATCCTTTTTTTGCTATAAATAAACGAAGTGCTAAAAATAAGTAATATAAAAAGAGGCTTTTTTAAGCCTCTTGATAAAATACTAGTTTGTTCTACTGTGACTTACAAACTTATTATACAGCAATAATCCAATAATCGTAACAACACCAATCATACTAAAGATTATCCACAATGTTGCAGGTTGATTTAAATTATCAACAAAATGAACATAAAGATTTGCACCAAGTATTCCGCCAATAAAACTTCCCAAAACTCCGTAAAGGAATGAGTAACCAAGATACAAAGCTTTTTTATCTTCCGGCGCAATTAAACCAACATAACTTATAAACTTTGGATGTGCTGTCATTTCCCCGATTGAAAAGATTGTTATGCCCAGCATAAACACCCATATGTTTGTATTAATTGCTAGAATCGCCATTCCAATGGTTCCCATTGCAATTCCTGCGATCATAGTTGGTAAAGCTTTTGTGTGCTTAACTATATTTGAAACGATTATCTGGAGGAGAATAATTGTCCCTGCATTAATTACAGTAACATGCTCAACATCAAACTTCCAATCTATGTTGATTCCCAACCCACCAAGAAATCCATTTACAAAATTATTAAGTGAAGTTGCATCAACATATTTTTGAACGTACCACAAAACCGAATCAAACATCTGAAAGTATAAAATCCAAAAACCGGAATAAATGACAATAAGTCCGATAAATCTAAAATCGGTTAGAACCATTACAGCACCTTTTAAAACTTCTGCCAGTGTTTTGGTGCTTTCTGGTTTTTTAGGTTCTTTATAAATAAGAAAAGTAGGAATTAACATTGCAGTAGTGGCAATTGCAGAAGCCAGCATTACATACTGCCAGCCAAAAGTATTTTTAATGTACGGTACCAGTATTAAGGGAAATAAAAATGCTCCAAGATTTATCGACCAGTAAAAAATTCCAAAACCAAGTGTGCTGTTGCTTTCATTGGTTTCGCGGGCAATTGTTCCTGAGATCATCGGTTTGAAAGCACCGGCACCGATGCCCATAATTACAAGGCTTGCAAATACCATTGCATATTCGGTAGATTGACTTGTTAGGAAGTAACCAAGACCTAAAAAGATAAATGCAAAAGTGAGTGTTTTTTTATAACCAAATCTATCACCAATTGCACCGGAAAGTATTGGCAAAATATAAAGAAGCGGCTGGATTACACTTTTAATTACACCAACACTCTCTTTAGTATAATTAAGTTGATCGGTCATATAAACAGAAAGGATGCTCATCATTCCATAATACGATCCCCGTTCAAAAAACTCCATCATTATTACAATCCAGTAATTCAGAGAGAAGGATTTGAAACCGGATTTTACTGATTGTTTATCGCTCATTTTTACCTTCTGATTTTAGTTGTTGAATGCAAAACTAAATAAAAACAAGGTTAAGATATAGTGCAGAAGTAAGATTTATTCTCACGATAACTAAGTGGGTGCAGGCTTTGATTAAACGCGCTATAAATATTAGAATAGACTGAGAGAATTTAATCTGAAGTAATTAATAATGTGTTACTTTCTTAATCAATTGACTTAACTCTTTATCTATTTCTTCACCACGGTTTTTTGCATACCATAAGTGTAATTGTTTATTAATTTCTGATTTATCGACCCCTTCATTTTTTAACCTCATTACAAGATTTTTTGCACTTTCAGGTCTGGGTCCCCATTGGAATAGCTCATCTCCATATTCATCAAACACAACAAGCTTTGGAATGCTTCTGCTTCCATTTGTAAGATAACAATCCATTATATCTAAATTCTCATCACGAAAAACAATTCTTAGACTTAATCTATCATTTAAATCAGAGATTTTTGCAATGATTGGAAGCGAATGTGCAGAATCACCACACCAGGTTTCTGTAATTACCATCCAGGTTTGAGGTTTTGTAATTGATTTTGCTGCATCAACTAATTCTATAGATGGAGTAAAAGTTTTAGCCCATTTCTGAGTTCTAAACAAATTCAGTTTTCTTTTGTCGTAATGTTTTTGTTCATCCGGATTATTAAGATCAGGATTATCAACCTGATGGATGAATATTTTCATAAAAGAACTGTAGTCAGTCCCGATAGAATTTATATCTATTTGATCTAAGAATTTCAACATTAAAAGTCCTTAAGAATTTTACAGGTTAGATTTACGTTAGTAAAACAAGATTCAAATTAAATTAGTTTATTTTTTTTAACACCAATTGGAACTTTATTTAATTAATTTTAATTGTATTTTTACGCAACCGTAATCAGGATTTTTTATGACAACCGAAACGAAATATTTTACACCCGCCGAAGCAAGAAAGACATTGCCACTGGTAAGAAACATAGTGCGCGATATTTTGCAAACCACGCGCGAGATGCGTCTGATTGCTGATGAGATTGGCGGAATTGTTGAAGATGATGAAAGAATTAAAAAACTTGCTGCTGATGTTACAGGCTTTTTAGAAGAGCTTGAAGAGATCGGTTGTTATTATAAGGATACTAATTTTCAAATTGGGTTAGTTGACTTTCCTGCAATGATAAATGGTGAAGAGGTTTTTCTTTGCTGGCGAAGTGACGAAAGTGACATCCTTTATTATCATGAAATCAATGCCGGATATGCTGGCAGAAAACTGATTCCACCGCAATATTTTGAAGATAGCCTATTCTAGGTTATCTGCTTAATTCAAACTTTATTTCTTTGGATGCACGACTATCGGAATTATTATCCTGTACTGTAAAAATTAAAGTATAATTTCCATCCGTGTAACTGGAGTCCAGTTCAAATTGCGCTTCAAGCGGCAAATCCATTATCACTTCATTTTTGGTTTCAGATTTTTCATCTTCAAAAATATCTGTCACTTTTTCACCATCTGGTTTTATCAAATCAACTGTGAACTTAATGGAAGCGGAATAAATTCCGTTTTTTTCCAGCTGCGTAAAACCTTTTATCCTAACCTGTGAGTTGACTTCCCAGCTGCTGCCAAGATCATAAGCAAAAGCTTCCTCACTAAAAATTTCAAAGGGGGCTTCTTTTTTAGTGCAAGCAAATATTATAACTAAACCGGTAAATAATAAAAGTATTTTTTTCATTTGTCTCCTGCATTTAATCTTAGTGCAACTTTGTATTCTTGGTGCCTTAGTGGTGAAAAAGATCTTTTACCACTAAGACACTTAGAACACTTAGAAACAGCTAACTATTTCGTTTTTGAAACTCCTTCATAAAGCCCACGAGATCTTCTACGCCTTTTAACGGAAACGCGTTGTAAATTGATGCGCGTAATCCACCTACAGAACGATGTCCTTTCAATCCGCTGAAACCGGCTTTAGTTGCTTCATCAATTAATTTTTTCTCAAGTTCTTCTGTAGCAAGATTGAATGTAACATTCATCAATGAACGGCTGTCTTTTTCAGCATGACCCTTATAGAAACCACCGCTGTTATCAATTGCATCATAAAGCAGCTGCGCTTTTTTCTTATTGATCTCATACATTTTTTCGAGTCCGCCATTAGCGAGCAAATGTTTTGTTACAAGTTTGATTATATAAATACCAAACGTGTTTGGGGTATTATACAAAGAATCATTCTCTGCCTGGATTTTATAATTAAGCATTGTGTGTAAAGAATCCTGACTTCTCTCCAGCATATCGTTTCTGATTATCACCAACACAACACCGGAAGGACCAATATTTTTTTGTGCTCCTGCATAAATAAGCGCGTACTTACTAACATCAATCGGCTTGTGAAGAATATCTGAAGAAGCATCACAAACCAAAGGAACATTCCCAACTTCCGGTTCGGTTTGCCACTGAGTTCCGTATATAGTGTTGTTTGATGTGAAATGAACATAAGCTGCATCAGGATCAAGTTTCAATTCGCTTTGTCTGGGAATTCTCTTAAAATATTTTTGATCGCCTTCCCCCTCTTCAGTAGTTGCTGCAATATTAACAGTACCAACGCGCTTTGCTTCTTTAATTGCTTTCTTTGACCAGCTGCCAGTTGAGATATAATCTGCTTTGTTTTTAGGAGGCATTAAGTTTAATGGCACCATTGAAAATTGAAGACTTGCGCCTCCTTGTAAAAACAGTATTGAATAATTATCAGGCACATTAAGTAATTTTTTTATTCCTGCTTTGGCTTCAGCATGTATTGCATCAAATGTTTTGGAGCGGTGAGAAATTTCAAGTATTGACATTCCCACTCCCGGTAATGCGAACAATTCCTTTTGAGCTTCCAATAGAACTTCTTCCGGTAAAACAGCCGGACCGGCACTGAAGTTATAAATTCTGTTTTCCATAATTTTATTTCCTTTTTGTTTATTTACTTAGTGAATCTTTGTGCTCTAAGTGTCTTAGTGGTGAAAGTAGTTTTACCACTTAGACACTAAGTCCACTTAGCCGCACTTAGATTAAGTGTGTTAATAATCCATCTCTTAATTTTGGTTCAAACCAGGTTGATTTAGGCGGCATTACTTCTCCTGCATCCGAAATATTCATCAGGTCATCAAGTGTTACAGGATAAAGTGAAAATGCAACTGCTGCCTTACCTAAATCAACAAGCTTTTCCAGTTCTTTTGTGCCACGAATTCCACCAATAAAATCAATTCTGTTATTTGTCCGTGGATCATCAATTCCCAAAACAGGATTCAGCAGAAAGTTCTGAAGAATACTTACATCAAGTTTCTCTCCGACGGATTTCTCAAGAGACAAGCTGGCAAAAACAGAATCTCTTGGTTTTAGTTCAAACCATTCTTTATCCAAGTACATACAAAAAGTGTTTTTTGATTTTGGTTCTTTACTGTCTGTTTTTGTAATAGTAAACTTCTGCGCGACAGAATCCATAAAATCTGCTTTACTCATACCATTCAAATCAAACACAACACGATTATATGGAAGGATTTTTAATTGATCATCCGGGAAAATTACAGCAATGAAATAGTTATACTCTTCATCTCCTTTGTGACTCGGATTTGATTTCATTTTTTCTTCTCTTGCCCTGCTTGCACTCTTAGCACGATGATGTCCATCTGCAATATACAGTTTATTAATCTTCTGAAATTCAGAAATAATCAAGTCATTATACTCATCAGGCAAAACCCAGACCGTATGCTGAATTCCATCCGGTGCAGTAAAATCATACTCTGGTTTAACATCACTTATTGTTTTATTAACAAGGTTGTTTACCGACTTAACGCTACGATAAGTTAAAAATACAACTCCGGTTTGCGCTTCGGTTGTTATGATATGATTTGTTCTGTCATCTTCTTTTACTTTTCGTGTTTTTTCGTGTTTAAGAATCACATCATTATCATAATCATCAACAGAAAAAGTTGCACAAATTCCGGTTTGTGCTCTGCCATCCATTATTAATCTGTAAAGATAGAAGTGAGGATTCTCATCAACTTTTAAAGGGGCTTTTTCAATTATCTGTTTTAAATTTTCCTTTGCCTTCAGATAAACTTCTTTTGAGTAAACATCTTTAACATCGGGCAAATCAATTTCTGATCTCGTGATGTGTAAATAACTTAATGGATTTCCTTCTGCGTGTTGAGCTGCTTCTTCACGATTAACAACATCATAGGGAACGCTTGCAACAAGATGAGCCTTTTCTTTTGTTGGTCTAAGTGCATTGAAAGGTCTGATTACCGCCATAAAATCAATCTCCGTTTTTAGAAAAGAGTATAAAATTTAAGTAATCAAAAATCCATAAAATAAACGGAATAATCCACCTAATTCGTCACATGATCAGTAAATATTTATTCTGCAGAGCAAATATTTTTTTATCTTTACAGCCGTTTAATAAAATTTTTGAAAATGAGCGAAACGACAAAAAAACAAAGGAAAAAACCTAATCAGGAAATTGAAGAAATTGTTGGTAAAGTTGTTTATCACAAAGAATTTTCTTCAACATTACTCAATAATAAACGGGATATAATAGTTTGGCTTCCGCAAGGATATGACTCAGCTAAGAAGAAAGATAAAAGTTATCCGGTTCTTTACATGCACGATGGGCAGAATATTATGGATCCCAAAACTGCTTATGTTGGCAAAGACTGGCGTGTTGATGAAACAATATCAAGATTGATCAGACAGAAGAAGATTAAAGAATTAATAGTTGTTGGAATTTACAACACACCCGATCGTTTGGATGAATACAGCTGGTCAGAAAAAGGTCAGAATTATCTTAAGTTTTTAGTTGAAGAACTTAGACCGTTTATTGATCAGAATTACAGAACACTTAAAGATTCTAACAATACCGCCATAATTGGTTCTTCTATGGGTGGATTAATTTCTTTCTATGCTGCCTGGCATTATCCCGAAGTTTTTGGAATGGCAGGTTGTATGTCTAGTTCTTTCTATTATAATGATGACCGCAGCATAAAGCAGGTTATTGATTACACTGGGCATAAAAAACCTGTAAAGTTTTATATTGATCACGGAGAAGACGGAGCGATACGCGGACAAAAAATGTTTGTTGAGCTATCCAAAAAAGGTTATGTAATCGGGCAGGATATTGATTACTATTATGCTCCCGGTGCCGAACACAATGAAAAGGAGTGGGCAGCGAGATTGGAAAGACCGTTATTATTTTTCTTTAAGAATGGAAGATGACTTCTTAATTGATTTTCAATATCTGTAAGATAGAAATTGCTGAATTGATTAACTGTTAAATTGCTCTTTTAAATGTTAAATTATTCCAGAATAATTATTTAATTACTTCATCAAGGATAATAATATGCGTTGGCAGGGAAGAAGACAAAGCTCTAATGTCGAAGACAGACGAGGACTTTCTCCACGCGGAATGGTTGGCGGAGGAATTGGAACAATCGTAATAATTCTGGTTGTGCTTTTGCTCGGCGGCGATCCAACTTCTTTAATTCAGAACATTCAGACTACTAACCAAACAACCACTTCTAATTACACAGAAACCGCAGAAGAAAAGGAATTAGCTCAGTTTGTTTCTGTAGTGTTAGCTGAAACCGAAGATGTTTGGCATAACGTTTTTGCTGAGATTGGAAGGCAATATAGAGAACCCAAATTAGTTTTATATACAGGAAGCGTTCAATCTGCCTGTGGCGTTGCAGGTGCTTCGGTGGGACCTTTTTACTGCCCCGGCGATGAAAAACTTTATATTGATTTAAGTTTTTATAAAGAACTTCAGTCAAAGTTCAAAGCTCCGGGTGATTTTGCGATGGCTTATGTTGTTGCACACGAAGTAGGTCATCATATTCAAAATCTTCTTGGTACGATGGAAAAAGTACAGAGTCTTCGTTCACGATTGAGCCAGGAAGAGTATAATCAGTACTCTGTAAGATTAGAACTGCAGGCAGATTTCTATGCCGGAGTCTGGGCTCATTACACAGATAAAATACAGGGAATTCTTGAAGAAGGTGATCTTGAAGAAGCACTTAATGCTGCAAGCGCAGTGGGTGATGATAATATTCAGAAGAAGATGCAGGGATATGTTGTTCCGGAATCATTCACTCACGGAACTTCCGAGCAAAGAAAACGATGGTTTTACAAAGGCTACAAAACCGGAGATATAAGGCAGGGCGATACTTTTAACACAAACACTTTATAAAATTATTGTTGGATTATGAAACGCTTCCTAAGTCTTGTTCTATTTCTTGCTCTTAATCTTCTTCTCTCTTCCTGCTGTAGTGAAGAGTTGCTAAATCTTACTGTTGCTAAAGAACGCGTTCAAAAGTATTATGAAGGTGGACAGTTTGATAAAGAGTTGGATGAAATTGTAGCCGATGCAATGAAGAAGTTTGGCAAAGTTGAAGTAAAACCAAACTCTGCAGTAATATTTGATGTTGATGATACAGCTTTACTTAATTACGAGGCAAGCAAAAAAATGGGATTCGGTTACGTTAAAAGTATGATTGATGAATGGGTTTCAAGTGCTGAGGTTCCTGCAATTCCCCAGGTAAAAGATTTGTATGATTATCTGATGGATAGAAATATAAAAATAATTTTTCTTACGGGAAGATTTCACGATGAATATGATTACACTTTTCAGAATCTTGTTAATAAAGGTTTTACTACTTTCGATACTCTGATTGTAAGACGACCTGAAGAACAAAAACTTCCTGCCGTTGAATTCAAATCGAATGTAAGGACGGCACTTACGCAACAAGGTTATGAAATTATCGGGAATGTTGGCGATCAGTGGACAGACCTGGATGGACCGTACAGCGGAATCAAAGTGAAAATTCCGAATTATCTTTACAAGACTAAGTAGATAATAGCACGCTGATGACGCTGATGAAACAGATTTTCACTGATTAAAACCCGCGATTATCTGCTACATCTGTGTCATCTGTGTGCCATTGTTATTCTCCTTCACTCTTCAATTTTCCTTATATTTGCACTCAAATTTTTATTATTCGCAGAATGACTTCGTCAAAAACAATTTTATTTCAGAGGTTTTGTTTTAATGTCAGAAACTAATTTTTCTCAGGTACCTAAAGCTTATAATCCCGCTGATGTTGAGGATAAATGGTACAAGTACTGGTACGATTATGAACTTTATCATTCAGAAATAGATCATAACAAAAAACCGTATGTGATTCCCATTCCACCGCCTAATATTACCGGAATGCTTACAATGGGTCACATTCTGAATAACACGCTTCAGGATATTTTTATACGATTGAAGAGAATGCAGGGCTACAATGCCTGCTGGGTTCCGGGAACTGATCACGCTTCGATTGCTACCGAAACTAAAGTAACAAAATTTCTGGAAGAGCAGGGAATTAAGAAAAAAGAAATCGGTCGCGAAGAATTTCTCAAGCACTGCTGGCAGTGGAAAGAACAATACGGCGGAATAATTATTCAGCAGCTCAAAAAACTTGGCGTAAGCTGCGATTGGCGTCGTGAACGCTTTACAATGGATGATGATTATTATCGTGAAGTGATCAAAGCATTTGTTGATTTATACAGAGAAGGAAAAATTTATCGCGGCTACAGAATGGTAAATTGGGATCCCGCAAACAAATCTGCAATTTCAGATGAAGAGGTTATCTACAAAACCGTAAACGGAAAGCTGTGGTATTTCAAATATCCTGTAATTAATTCTGAAGAATTTGTAATTGTTGCTACAACTCGTCCTGAAACAATGCTTGGTGATACTGCAGTTGCAGTCAATCCTGATGATGAAAGATATAAACATTTGATTGGTAAAAAAGTTAAACTGCCCATTGTTGAAAGAGAAATTCCGATTATTGCCGATGAGTATGTTGATAAAGAATTCGGTACGGGAGCAGTTAAAGTAACTCCCGCTCACGATGTGAACGATTATGAAATGGGAATGCGACACAAACTTCAGTTCATAAATATCTTTAATGATGATGCAACTACAAATGAAAATGTTCCCAAGTGGCTGCAGCATCAGGATAGATATGAAGTGCGAAAAAAAGTTGTTGCAAAACTTGAAGAGATTGGACTACTTCACAAGATAGAAGATTATCAGACAAAAATTGGTTACTCAGAAAGAGGTAATGTTCCCATTGAGCCGTATCTGAGCGAGCAATGGTTTATGAAAATGGATGAACTGGCAAAACCCGCTATTGATGTTGTAAAGGAAGGCAGAATAAAATTCTATCCAAAGCATTGGGAGAAAACCTACTTCCACTGGATGGAAAATATTAAAGACTGGTGTATATCAAGGCAACTATGGTGGGGACA
>FWPV01011938.1_pt1 | contig 13615 bp, 15 predicted proteins | sample 2228371 | NCBI WGS metagenome assembly FWPV01 (sample SAMEA103939776, study PRJEB20133) | metagenome | reverse complement strand
GACGCTCTTCGCCGCCGGGTCTTCCCGGAAAATCGTCTCGATCTGTTCCCGGATGGTCGCAAACATATCGCCTTATATTATGACGCGAACAGCCCTCCGCATCTCTCTACCGGAGAACCCGGATGCGGTGATTCTCGCTGTCGGCGACGAATAGCCGCCGTTTTGCGTCCACGCACACGCCGTGCGGACGGTTCAGCCGGCAGCCGCGCGGGTCCCCGTCCGGTCCGTCGCCCCGCTCGCCCGCGCCCAACACCGTGGCGATCCGTCCTGTCTTGAAGTCGACGTGCCGGATGACATGATTCTCCGTGTCAGCCACGAACAGCCCCCCGGCCGGATCCCGCGCCAACCCCTTCGGTCCGTCAAAACGCGCCGTCTTCGCCGGTCCTCCATCACCCGAATAGCCGCGTTCCCCCGATCCCGCCACGTGCACGAACCGCTGCGCTTTCTCGTCGATGCGGAAAATGGCGTTGCCCTCGCGCAGCAGCAGATACAGCGACCGGTCCGCTCCCATCTCGATTGCCCGCGGGCCAAACACCGGCGTTTGGCTGAGCGGCGCTCCGTCCGCCATGAGCTTGCGCTCGCCCGTGCCGAGCCAGGTTTCGATGATCCCCGTTTTCAAATCCACTCGCCGCACCCGGTGGTTGCCGATGTCGCAAATCAGCAGCCGCCCTTGCGCGTCGAACTCAATGCTGTGAGGGCGATCGAGCAACGCCCGCCGCGCCGGTCCGCCGTCGCCGCCAAAGCCGCGCTCGCCCGTTCCCGCCACCGTCGTGATGATGCCCGTCTTGGCGTCCACGCGCCGCACGACGTGATTCTGCATCTCCACGACGTACATGTTCCCGGCGCCGTCGAACCGCACTTCGTACGGCTGGTTCATCGTCGCCTCTATGGCTTGTCCCCCATCGCCGCTATAGCCGCGGCGCAGGTTGCCCGCCACCGTAGACAAAGTGCGCGTGCGCAAATCCAGCCGCCTGACGCAGTGGTTGCCGACCTCGCAAAAATACAGGGCTCCATCCGGGCCGATGGTCAAGCCGTAGGGGTTGTTGATGTGCCCTTGATCCCCCGGGCCATCGTCGCCAGAGTAGCCGGCTACGCCGGCTCCGGCGATCGTGCGGACCCCTTTGGCCTGAGCTGCGTTCCCCGTTAACCATCCGCCGGCGAAACCCAGGAATTGGCGCCGCAGCATGAGCTTGATGCTAAAGCACAGATTCTACCGCTTCGAGCACCGTTTGAAAAGACATATTTTCGATGGCCCCGCCGGGCGCCCGGATCACCAGAGTCCTGAGTCCCCTCGGTCCCCACACCTTGGGGTCCGTCGGACCAAAGATAGCCACCGTGGGAACGCCTACCGCCGCCGCCAGGTGCGTTACGCCGGAGTCATTGCCCACGTATGCCCGCGCCGCCTTCAGCCACAGCGCCAAATCGAGAAGGTTATCCATGCGCGTCGCGCCGTCCAAGGCTTCCTCCGGACCCGCGCACCATTTGACCGGCATGCGGGAGGAGAGGAAGTCCGCAAGTGCGCGGAACCGCTCGAGCGGCCAGTTTTTTTTCGGGCTGCCGGAAAAAGGAAGGATGGCAATGTAGCCGCCCGGTTCCACGAGCGGGCAGTCAATCCTTGGGACAGGCTCCACCTCTCTTCCGCCCGCCTCCCGCGCATGGCTCAAAAAGAAATCCACCGCGTGCTCGCGGCCTTCCGCGGGCGGCAGGGCGGGGAAGAAGCGGACGTTGAAATCCTGCACAGCGAAGCGGAATTCCGGACGCCGGTAACCGTACCAGGAAATGATCGAATCGAAACCGCTCAGCAGCTCCAGCGCACGCGCCGGCGGCGCCACGCCGTCCAGTCCGACAAGATCAATCCCCGTCGAGCCGATGGAGCGGACGCGATCGGCGAAGCGTATCAGCGGGACGTTCTGCTCCGCCACCCACACCTCGGTGTAATCCGCCCGGAGCGATTCTATGGCCGGCAGGCACAGAATGCAATCGCCGATCGCGCCCGGTCGAATCAGCAGCCGCCGCACGAATTCCGTCTAAGGCACAATTTCGACCGGCGCCTTCACGTCGATCGTTTTCGGCGGAAGGCACATCCGGTCCGTGCACGCCTGATAACGCAGCTTTCCCGATAGCGCCGTGATTCCCGCCGGGGCGTTCGCCGCCACCCGGAACCGCGCCGTCACTTCGAACGCTCCGGAGAACACCGACACCGGCTTTGTCGAAAACGGATAGTTCTCCAACCGCGGCGCCGGGAATACGGTCTCGACCGGTTCGAACGGACCCTTATCCCAACTCAGGCGCAACGGGATCAAGTACTCGTCATTGGGTTTGTGGCTGTTTACGTGGTATCCGTCCTTGAGCTTCAGCGTCAGCTTCAGCTTCGCTTCCCCCCCGCGCTTAGCCGCTGTGCGCACCGGGACGCTAACCGAAAGCACGTGCGAAGGTTGTGCGGACGCCACAAGCGCCGCTGCGAGGAACGGCGCCGCGAGCTTAATGCGCATCGAGCAGCTCCTGAATCTCCCGCTCATACTCCTTACGGCTGACCAAGCCGACGTGCACTGAAGCGATTCGCCCCTCCCGGTCAATCATCAGCGTGGTGGGCAGCGACTCCACGCCTCCGTAAGCCTGCGACACTTCTTCCGTGCCGATCACCACCCGGTAGTTGACCTTCAGCCGCTCCAGGAACGGCTTCACCACCTCCCAGCCTTCATCGTCCATCGACACTCCCACCACGGCGAAGCCCCGGTCCTTGTACCGCTGTTCAAAGTCCATGAACCACGGAATCTCAATCTTGCACGGTCCGCACCAAGTGGCCCAGAAATTCAGCAGCACGACCTTCCCTTTGAAGTCGCTCAGCCGGACGTTCTGTCCGTTGACGTCCTTCAGGGTGAAATCCGGTGCGGACCGGCGCTTTCCGGGGGCTTTCAGACCGGATCCTTCCTGAGTCCGCGAGGCGGGCGAACTGCAAGCGGCGCCCACCATTGCCAGGCACAAAACCGCCGCGGGGAGTGTACGGGAACGCATGAGGGTTAGGGGATCTCCTCTTTCAATTATATCGGCTTGCCCCCTAAACCTTCAGTGGGCGGCCGGCGAGCTGCAAAAACCAACTCCGGCGGCGATCGCGCCAGCGCCGGGCCAGCGTGTGCTCGGGATGCTGTTTCGGCGGCGCGTAGACCCAGGCGGCGGTGTCGCAAAAACTCTCGCAGACGTAGTCCCGCCAGCGGCGGCTCCGCGACGCGGCGTCACGCTCGTTTAACGCCGCCTTCCGAAGTTCTGCGGACCAGCCTAGCTCGCCACGCGCGCCCCGCTTCAGCTCCCCGGCAAGCAAAGCCTCAAAGGACCGCCTCACCGGATTGCCCAAGCGCAGCCAGACGAAATGAAAGAGCTCATGCGCCAGGATCCGCTCGAACTCCGGCGGGCTTTTGAGCAATGCCTCCTCCATCGCTATCTCGCGCTTGCGCAAGTGAGAGCCAGCATGTACCGGAACCCCGAAGTGACTGTTTTCGAGCAAGCGCCCCCGGCTCGCCGTCAAAGATCCCTTCAGCCGCAGCACAACCGGGTCTCCGCTCATCGAGGGCAGCCGGCGGATCACCCGCGCGACAGCCCGCCGCGCCCTATCGCCCCCCGATGCTACGCGTATTTGCAAAGCTCGTCAGGGCTTCGGCGGCGCGGGCTGCGCCGGTTTGGGCGTGAAATAGGCCTCGTTTTCGATCTTGACCTGCACCGCGGCGCGCGTGGCGTCCAGCCATTTCTGGAAAAGCTGGGTTTGCAGCGTCTTGTGGATCTCGTCCTGCACCTTCTCGAAGGGTTCGACACCGATTTCTTCCGCCCGGAAAATGTAGAAACCGTTCGGCTGCTTCACCGGGTCGCTGACTTCGCCCGGCTTGAGAGCGAATATCGCTTTCTTGATATGGTCCGGGATGTTGTCGCTCTTCTTGACCGAGCCGTACTCGCCGCCCTTCTCCGCCGACGAAGCATCGTCGGAATGCTGCTGCGCCAGTTCTGCGAAGTCCGCGCCCGCCCGCAGCTTCTTCACCAAATCTTCGGCTTTTTTCCGGGCTTCTTCCTCGCTCAACGGCTTTTTGGGACCCCCGGAAGCCTGCGGGTTCGAAACAAACGATATGTAGATCACCCGGATGCGCGCTTGCGTGTACCGGTCGAGATTCGCCTCGTAATACTTCTTTTGATCCTCTCCGGTGATGTCGATCTCCGAGGAAGCCTTGTCGACCTGCGCCTGCATCAGGATCTGCATGCGCGAGAACTCAAGGCGCTCCCGGTAGGGGCTCTCTTTGTCCAGTTTGCTCTGTTCAGCCAGGTTGCTGAGCTTCATGAGCAGGGCGAACTGCTCAATAAACGTCTTGGGGTTGGCGTCGAAATTCTTCTGCGCTTGCGGTCCCATGGCGGCGATCATGCGCTTCATTTCGTCAGCCGTGAACTTCCTTCCCTCGATGGTCGCCACCACCGTATTTGCCGGAATCTCCTCCGCCGCCTGCGCCCAGAAGCAGACGGCGGCCGCCGGCAACAATAAGATCTGTAATGCTTTCATAAGGATGGGAACCTTTCAGTTTAGCACGCAGGCTCAGGAGATCAGTTTCTTCCGCACGGCGTACAAAACCAGTTCCGCGGTATTGTGCAAGTTCAGTTTCTGCATGATGCGGTTGCGGTGGGTTTCCACCGTGTAGGGGCTCAAATCGAGAATCGCCGCCACGTCTTTGTTCGATTTGCCCTGAGCCAGCAGTTGCAGGACCTCTTTTTCCCGGTCCGTCAGCAAGTCATAAGAGTCCTGGACGCCGCGCATCTGCATTTGCCGCAGGTAATCTTCCAGGATCGCCTGCGCGATCACCGGGCTGAAAAACGGGCGCCCATCGGCCACGGTTTCCACGGCGCGCAACAAGTCCTCCTCGGCGGAATCCTTGAGCAAGTACCCTTTCGCTCCGGCGGTGAGCGCGCGAAGGATATAAGTCTCGTCCGAATACATGCTCAAAATGACGACTGCCACCGAGGGATTGGCTTTCACGATTTGCGCCGTGGCGTCAATGCCGTTCAGCCCGGGCATGGCCACGTCCACGACCGCCACATCGGGCTTCAGTTCGGCGCACAGCCGGACCGCCTCCCGCCCGTCGCCCGCTTCGCCTACCACGGTGTGGTTCGCCTGCCCTTCCAGCAGGTAACGCAGTCCCTTGCGAACCACGGCGTGGTCGTCCGCCAGCAGGATTCGGAGAGGTCTCACGAAACCACCTCGGCCGTCACCGGCAGCCACAGCCGCACCTGAGTGCCCTTGCCGGGCTTGCTGATCCACTCGATGTCTCCTCCCAGTTCGGCGGCTCGTTCCTTCATTCCGAGGATGCCCAGCCCGGTGGTCTCAAGCGCGCCGGGATCAAAGCCTACGCCGTCATCCTGCACCAGCAGAGTGAACCCCTCTTTGGAGCCGTGCAGCACGATGCGGATGTTTGACGCCGCAGCGTGCCGCACGCAATTCGTCAGCGCCTCCTGCGCGATCCGGAAGACCGCCGTACGGTGCCCGTCCGACAGGTAATCGAGAGTGCCGTCAATTTCCACCCGGACCGGAATGCCCGCGCGCCGGGAGACCTCCCGCGCCAGCCACTCCACCGCCGCGCCAAGCCCGAGGTCGTCGAGCATTGAGGGGCGCAGCCGCATGGCGATCTCCCGGACCGTCTTGAGGCTCTGTTCGGTAAGGTGACGGGCTTCCTCCACCTGTTCCGGCGTGGCGTCGCGGTTAAGCGATAAACGCAAAGCGGTAAGCATCTGCCCCACTTCGTCGTGCAGCTCCCGCGAGATGCGCTTGCGTTCTTCCTCTTGCACCCGGACCAGTTGGTGCGAGAGATTCCGCAGTTCCCGCTCGCCCCGCTCGATCTTGGCCAAGTGCAGCGCAGCTTGTTTTTCGAGATGCGAAATCCGCCATACGCTGAGCCCGGCGACCACCACCCCCAGGGCCAGACCCAGCCCGGTGAGGCGCGCCAGAAGCCAGCGCAACTGCCGGTGGCTCTCCCGCACCCGCGCCTCATCGATGCGCAGCGACTCCTCACTTGCCTGACGGATTTGTTCGGTCAGCTCCGCCACCGCGCGGCGCCGCGGCAGCACTTCGGCGCGGAGAAACACGGAACTCATCGCCAGCTTCTGTTTGGGCGTCCACTCAAAGACGGGATCGAACACGTCCATATACTCCCTGACGGCGCTGCTCAGGTCCTTCAGCCGCCCGTTGCCCGTGGGGTGCGGGCTCTTGGCCAGCTCCTCGATGATGCGTTCGGTCGAATCGCGCAGCTCGCGCAGTTGCTCCCGGTACGAGGGCGCGGCTATAAGCGATATGTCGAGCAGATAGTCCCGCATCACAACGCCGGAGCGCAGGATGTCGGCTCGCAAGTCGGCGAGCAGTTGGGCTTCGCGATTGCGCGCGGCGTGCAAAGCTTCCGAATCAGCGTAGATGCGCCGCGCTTCGCGCAATGCCCCAACCCCCAACAAAGCGATGATGGCCAGAAGGCCCCCAAAGCCGGTCAATAGAATCAATTGGATGCGTCGATGCATGGCGGAAGCGCGCTCCACAGCCATTTTGGCGCGAAAATCAGTAGTGTGGATATCGTTTTCACCGACTTGGACGGCACGCTGCTCGATCATGACACATACTCCTGGGCCGCGGCGGCATCTTCTCTCGACCGGCTAAGGGCGCTCGGCGTCCCGGTCGTCTTCGTCTCCAGCAAGACGCGGGCGGAGATCGAACAGTTGCGCCGCGAGATAGGCCACCGTGACCCGTTCATCGTCGAAAATGGCGGCGCCGCGTACTTGCCGCTTCTTCCGGGCGGATATCAACGGCTGGAGTTTGGGACGCCCTATCCGGTCTTGGTGGAAGGTCTCCGCGAGGCCGCCCGGGGAACCGCAGTCCGCGTCCGCGGGTTTTCAGACATGAGCTTGGAGGAGATTGCTGCTTCCACGGGGCTGCCGCCGGAAAAGGCTTCGCTAGCCGCCCAGCGCGAGTATGACGAGCCATTCCTAATCCTCGATGAAGAACGCGCCGGCGATCTGCTCTCCGCGCTCGAACGCCTCGGCTTTCAATGGACTCGCGGCGGCCGCTTTTTCCACGTCTGCGGCAAGAACGATAAGGCTCGCGCCGTCCGGGCCGTGGCCGACCAGTACCGGAGCTCCCGGGCCGAGGTCCGCCTCATCGGCCTCGGCGACAGCTTCAACGACCTGAGTTTCCTTGCGGACATGGACGTCGCCGGCATTGTGAACTCTGCCCACGCCGCCCGCCTCAAAGAGTCGCTTCCAGCGGCCATTCTCTCCCGCGCCCGGGGTCCTGAAGGTTGGGCCGAGATCATCTCACAAGTGATTCCATAACGACCACTCGCGGTCCGTCTCCTCCGGGCGGCTCTCCCGGCGGGAAAGCCAGTTCAGCATGTCGCGGCGCCCCAACGCCGCCGAGAGGCTCAGGGCGAGCACGATGCCCGCCAGGCAAATCACAAAAGCCGACAGAAAAACGCCCCGCGCGAAGTCCAGGTGGTCCGCCGCCACCACCACCGACAAGAACACAACCGCGATTCGGACCAGACCCGCCAGGTTGTGGGCCGACGGTATCCGCTGGTTGCACGCCCAAATCAGCGCGCTGCGCGACAGATACTGCCCCAGCCACAAACCGCCGAGCACGATGATGCCGGCAGTCACTAGCTTTGGCAGCAGCATGACCGCCTGCTCGGTGAGCCGCGTGATGATGGTGCTGTTGAGCGTCGCGAGCGCTGTCATCACGCCCGCCAGCAGCACGCCCCAATAACACGCCGCCGCCACGAGCCGTGTCGCCCCGAGGGAAAACACCCCTCCGGTGACGGAATTCAGGCCACTGGTCTTCAAGAAGCGGTCGAGGGCCGCCCCGCGGAACAGCCGCAGCACCAGAAATCGCAAGAATGCCGCGACTACCCACGCCACGGCCAAGATGATCACGCTGGCCAGGATCGAAGGCAGGTATTGGACTGCCTGTTCCCACAAACGGTCCAGCGTTGTGCGGAGTATGACACGCAAAGCTTCAATCATGGGTCTTCACCTCCAGCTTGCTCGCCTGCGGAGAATTCGCCGCTTGCGCCGGAGCGGCGCCCTTCCCGGTCCACAGTTGGATCAGGTACGGCTTCAAATCCTCGAAGGTCCGGCAGAGGCTCTCAATCTTTTCCTCGACATCGGCGGAATTCACCGATTCCGTTTCCAACACGAACGACGCCACGCGCGCCATATACAGCGGCGTCAGCGAACGCAGCAATTGTCCCCTTTCGACGCCACGCTCCCGCGAGGCGTGGGCGAATTCATAGATGGTCTTGGCCCACAGCTCATCCGGCAAATGGAACTGAGCCGACCCCGCCTCCGCGGGCGCGCGCAGTTTCAGAATCTCGGCCAAAGTCTCGCGCCGCAGCGCCAGCGCCCAAACGTCTTTCAAGTCCGCGCACGCCTGATGGAAGTGGTCCAGCATGCGGCGCACGTTAACCGGCACCGGCTCCAGCCCTACCTCGAATCGGAAGCCGAACATCTCCACGTCTTCGCTGCCTTGCACCCGCTGCCAGACGCCGCTATATTCCCGCATGAGCGTGAATACGCTCCCCACCACCTGTTGCAGCATGGCGCTCAAATCCGCCCCGGGGTCTTTAGCGTCATGGATCTTGGCGCCGAGGAAGCTCTGGCAAACGTGATACCCTTCGGCGAGCGCGATGGTGGTCATCCATATGTCGATGCCGTAGCGCGCGACGTCGGTTTCCCAGTCGTCGCGCTTCAGGTAACGCTCGATCAGCCGTATCGAAACGCCAAAGTCCCCGCCGATGGGCTGCCGCACCCGCTTGCCGTAAAGCGCCCGCGTGAGCGGGTAGACAATGCTGTTGGTTATTGTGCCGTCGTACTTGTGGCGGCGGTAGTACGGCGCCACGAAGTCGTAGCGGCCGAACAGCACCGGGCGCAGCAGCATGTCGATCCACTCCGGCGTCACCGAACGCAGGTCGGCGTCGAGCAGGACGCAGGCGCGCGCCCGCATGTCCCGGGCCATGCCGAAGATCATGCGGAACGCGCTGCCTTTCCCCGGTATGCCGTGATAGGGCATCGAGAGCCGGTGCAGGGGAAACATGGGCGTCGGCAGGAATAAAATGCCGGCGTCCTCGGCCGGAGTGTTCAGCACGGTTTCACGCGTCGCGTCCGTCGAGCCTCCGTCCGAGTTGATAATCACTGCGCGGAACTGCGGAAAATACTTCTGTAAGCCGGCCACCGCCGCCCGCACGACGTGGCCAATCGTGCGGGCGTTGTTGAAGCTCGGGATGCCTACGACGATGTCGGTCTCATGAGGTATCGTGTCGAGCATGGGAAGGGATGCTCATGCAGCCGCTCTTGTGGCGCATTCGAGCTCGTGCGCGGCGGCCAGCAGCTCGCCGGGAAACTCCGGCAAGGCCGCTACCACGCGGTTCCAATTAGGGATCAGCGGCAGGCCGAGTGGGTCGTTGAGGAAGTCGATGGCGGCCTGCCGCAGACCCCGCGCAAACGTCGCCACAGCCAGTTCTTCCGCGTGCCGGTCGAATTCGAGACCATTGATCACAGCGTCCGCGTAATACCGGGAAACGGTATCCTCGGCCATCCGGATGTACCGGACTTCGAGCGTGCGGAAGTGATCCTGAGAGAAGGTCACGCCTTCGGCTGCCATGGTGCGGAACAACGACTTGGCGATGTCGCACGTCATGCGCCGCAATCCGCGGTTGGGATCGTCCTCGGAAAGCGGCTGATGTTTGTGTTCGTAAGTATCGGCGATGTCAACCTGACACACCCGGGAGGGCGTGGTATTGCGGTGCACTTCGGCCAGCACGCCCACCTCCAGACCCCAGTCCCCCGGGATCCGGTTGACGCGCGCCAAGTTGGTCCGCATAGCGAACTCGCCCGCCAGCGGATACCGGAAACTGTCCAGGAACCGCAGGAAAGGCGCTTCGGACGCCATTTCCCGCATGGCTCGGATCAGCGGCGTCATGAACAAGCGGCTCACGCGCCCGTACATGCGGCCCGCGTACCGCGCGTAATACGCCTTGCAAAATTCAAATCCCAGGTTCGGATGCGCCAGCGGATAAACCAGCCGCGCCAGCATCTCCCGGCTGTAGTTAATAATGTCGCAGTCGTGCAAGGCGATGATGTCGCAGTCCCGCGCTGCCAGCAGGTAGCCAAATGAAAGCCAGCACGAACGCCCCTTGCCGTCGACGCCCGCCGAAAGACCGTAGTCGTCCAGCTTCTTCAGCAGCCGCTGCATTGGCTCGCTGTCAATCCACAAAAAGGTCACCGGCGTGTGGAAGTCGTGGAAGAAACTGCGCGCCGTGCGGTATTGATCCCGGTCCGCTTTACCCAAAGCCACCACAATCCGCCGCAAATAGCGCACCTGCCGGAGTTCCTTCACGATGCGCTGCATCGCCGGCTTCTCGAATTCCGTGTAGAGGGCCGGCAGGACCAGCCCGATTGGCGCGTGCTCGGAGAACCGCGTCAGGTCCGCTTCGAGGCGCTCGTGGCCATTCGGTTTCAGGCGGTGAAGAGTTGTGATTACGCCTGTTTGGTAGAAATCCGCCATGTCTGCCTCCTCCTTGAAACACCAGGATACCGGCCGGGGGCGAATTCCAAAATCCCGGAAAGGCAGTACCGTAGTACCTAAATCCCGGTACTAGCGCTTGGCGCGATCTTCGCTTCTTGTTCGCTGCTCGCGTCGCCGCCCCTGCGCCAGATTTTCCGCAGACTTAGCCCGCGCGGCGTCGCTCACCCGGATGCGGTTCACTACCGCCCGCGCCCCAGCCGCTTTCGCCATCCGCGTCACTGCGCCTTTATGCTGCACGACATCGGTAGAACCATCCAAAGTCGCCACTCCCCCCTGCACCCGTATGGTGAACCCGCTCGATGCCATCTTGGAACGCTTAAGCCGCTCCCGGAAATCGCGTTCGATTTCCGCGTCAGGCTTGGTCTGTACCACCGGCTTGGAGGCTTGCGGCGCGGATTTCGGCGCTCGCGTGTGCGAGGGTGGGGGCGGCGGCGCCTTCGGCGCCGGACGCACCTGTCCAAGACACGCCATCCCGGCGATCAGGGCGAATGTAAAGCGAAACATGGCCTGAGTGACCTCGTCATAATTAGTGCGCTCCGGAGATATAATTCGCTTATGTCCTCCTATCTCGATATCCGGCGGCGGACGTTTCTGGCGAGTATGACCGCCGCATCCTACTCCCGTATCCTCGGCGCCAACGACCGCCTCGGTTTGGGACTGATCGGCTCGGGCGAGCGCGGGCGCCATGACATGGGTCTCTTTCAGAGCGCCGGCGGCGTCGAAGTGCGAGCCGTTTGCGATGTTTATGCCGAAATGATCGACCGGGCAAAGCAAAAGGCGCCACAAGCCAGGGCGTACAGCGATCACCGCAAGCTGCTCGAGTCGAAGGATATCGACGTTGTGCTGATCGCCACCCCCGATCACTGGCACGCCGATAACACCATCGACGCGCTCAACGCCGGCAAGGACGTGTACGTCGAAAAGCCGCTGACGCTCACCATCGAGGAGGGGCCGCGCATCGTCAAAGCCGCGCGCGTCAACAACCGCATTTGCCAGGTGGGCATGCAGCAGCGCTCGGGTCCGCATTACATCGAAGCCAAGCAGAAATACATGGACACCGGCGCGCTCGGCAAGGTGACTCTCTGCCGCACGTGGTGGCACGGCAATACATATCACCTGCGGCGCGCTCCCGCGTCGCTTCAGAAAAAGCCCTCCAACCTCGACTGGGCGCGCTTCCTTGGACCCGTCAAGTGGCGCGAATGGGATCCCCAGCAGTTCTGGAACTGGCGTGCCTACTTAGACTTTGGCGGCGGGCAGGTGACCGACCTGTTCACCCACTGGATCGACGTCGTCCATATGTTCATGGGCAAGGACGATCCCGTCTCGGCGGTCGCTTCCGGCGGGGTTTACGCTTACAAAGACGGGCGCACCGCGCCGGACACCATCAACGTGCTGCTCGAGTACCCCGCGGGCTTCACCGCCACCTTCGAAGCCACCTTGGTCCCCGGCATCACCGGCGCAGCCGTCGAGTTCTGCGGGACCGAAGGCAAGCTGTGGATCGACCGTTCGCGCTATGAGTTCAAACCCAAAGGGCGGGACTCTCAGCCGGTGGTGGTGAAAGCGGGCGGCTACGATTTCACCCTCGACCACATCAAGAACTTCCTCGAATGCGTGCGCTCCCGCAAGCTGCCCAACGGCGATGTCTACATCGGGCACCGCTCGGCGCAGGCTTCGCATTTGGGCAACATCGCGTACCTGCAAAAGCGGCGCATCAACTTCGACCCGCAGCGCGAGGAGATCCTCCCGCTATAAGATGGCCATCCCGCCGTATTTTTTGCGGCGGCGTTTGGATTTCAAGTACCGGTTGACGTGCCCGAGCGAAGCGAAGAAGCCGGCGAACTCCGGGCTGCGCCGGTGCGGGCTCTTCAAGCCGGGATGAAAATCGCGCGGCGAAAAGACGCCATTGCGCGCAATCACCGCGGCGCCCATCGGGCGGTATTCATGAGTGCCTTCCGCCCACGCCACTTCGCCCGTAATCCACAAAGCAAAGCCCATCAATTGTTAGTATAGTGGCATGACTCGCAGAGACCTCTTCTCCACCGTTGCCGCTGCCGGCGTGGCGGCGGCTTCGCCGGCTGCCGCGCAGAAGGTGCAGCGTAAGGGACGCCTCAAGCAGGGCGTGTGCCGCGGAGTGTTCGGGCGCGGCGCCGACCTTGAAACCATGTGCCGTGAAGCCGCCCGCTTAGGCGCGCTGGGAATCGATCTGGTCGGGCAGGACGCTTTCCCAACGTTGAAGAAATACGGGCTCATTCCGACCATGCTCCCCAGCGGCAGCAGCATCCGCGACGGGATCAACCGCAAAGAGTTTCACGATAAGATCGAAGCCCGCGTCCATCAGGATATCGATCTCGCCGCGAGCGTGGGCGCGCCCAATATCATCATTCTGTCCGGCGAGCGCCGCGGCATGAGCGACGCCGAAGGCGCCGACAACTGCGTCGCCTTCTTCAACAAGGTGAAAAAACACGCCGAGGACAAGGGCGTCACGCTTTGCATGGAACTGCTTAACAGCAAGGTCAACCACCCGGACTACATGTGCGACCACACCAAGTGGGGCGTCGAAGTCTGCAAGCGCGTCAATTCACCCCGCGTCAAACTGCTCTACGACATCTATCACATGCAGATCATGGAAGGCGACATCATCCGCACCATCCGCGAGAACATCCAGTGGATCGGTCACTTCCACACCGCCGGCAACCCGGGGCGCAATCAGTTCGACGACACGCAGGAGCTGAACTACAAGGGGATCTGCAAAGCCATCGTCGACCTCGGCTTTCAGGGCTATCTCAGCCACGAATACTCGCCCACCAAAGGCGCCGACCCCATCAAGACGCTCGACGAAATGATGACCATCTGCGACGTCTGACGCGCCCTCATGAGTGGGGGCGCTGCAAGCACGAGTGCATGCGCCACGGAATGCTGGCGGTTGTGGCGCGAGCTTTAGCTTGCGGCGTTCCCACTCCTGGGGACGCGCTCCAGGCGCCTCCATGAGTGGAGGCGCTGCAAGCAAGAGTGCTTGCGCCACAGGGT
>FWPV01011937.1_pt1 | contig 13617 bp, 9 predicted proteins | sample 2228371 | NCBI WGS metagenome assembly FWPV01 (sample SAMEA103939776, study PRJEB20133) | metagenome | reverse complement strand
CACTCCAGTCTGATTGCTTTAGGCATTCTGCGGCCCAGCGTATCCTCGTCCTGGGGATTGAAACGGGATCAACGTGACCGTCCCCAAAATGCATGCGCCGATGGCTGCGGCCCAGCGTATCCTCGTCCTGGGGATTGAAACAAGGAAACGAACGGTTGCACCTTCGACCTGTCGGACCTCTGCGGCCCAGCGTATCCTCGTCCTGGGGATTGAAACGAATGGTTTCGATCTGTGTCCTGCAGTCCGTCCCCACTGCGGCCCAGCGTATCCTCGTCCTGGGGATTGAAACCGTATCGCGAACCGTCGGGTCGGTAAGGGGTCCACCGACTGCGGCCCAGCGTATCCTCGTCCTGGGGATTGAAACCGTATCGCGAACCGTCGGGTCGGTAAGGGGTCCACCGACTGCGGCCCAGCGTATCCTCGTCCTGGGGATTGAAACATGGTCAATCGTCGCATCGCGACTCATGTGGGTCTCACCTGCGGCCCAGCGTATCCTCGTCCTGGGGATTGAAACTTAGCATTGGTGCCAACCTGTTCCTTACTCATCTACTCTGCGGCCCAGCGTATCCTCGTCCTGGGGATTGAAACTCTCGGGTGAGCGCGATCCCTTGACGGATTTCTCCGCTGCGGCCCAGCGTATCCTCGTCCTGGGGATTGAAACTCGGCGTGCCTTGCATGCCTGCGGCCTGAGCTTCGGCTTCTGCGGCCCAGCGTATCCTCGTCCTGGGGATTGAAACGAGGGCGACCCAAACCCACGGGGCGATGGAGACCCGTCTGCGGCCCAGCGTATCCTCGTCCTGGGGATTGGACGCAGGCCGCGCCTCTTGCCGGGGTGCGGCTTTGCTTTATACTGGTGGCATGGAACAAGCTCACACGTTCGGCCAGATGCTGCGCGCCGCTCGCAGGCAGGCCGGGCTTTCTACCCTGCGCGCCTTCGCCGACCTGCTCAGCGAGCACGGGCTGGTGTATTCGGATGAGGCCATTGGCCACTGGGAAAACGACCGGCGGCGGCCCGACCGCGCCACCCTGCTGGTGGCCGCCGGGGTGCTGGCGGCCCGCGGCGGCTGGGAGTCGTTCGTCGGGGTGCAGGCCCTGTTTGAATCCCTTGACTACCGTGCACCTGACGGGCAGGAGTGCGCGGCCTACTTCCCGGCGTTTTCATCCCCGGCCTACCACCCGGCCCTCCCCCCGCGCCCCTACGACCGCCTGATCGGGCGCGACGACCTGCTGACCGACCTGTCCCGGCGCCTCAGCGATCCCGACTCCAAACCTGTGATGGTGCTCTCCGGACTGGGCGGCATCGGCAAAACGGCGCTGGCCTACGAGCTGGTGCAGCGCGTGCTGGGCGCGGGCCGCTTTGATCGGCTGGCCTGGCAGGGGGCGCGCTCAGAGGAGTTTGTGGGCACCTCGGTGCGCCGGCGAGTTCATCAGCCCCTCGACTGGCCTGCCCTGCTCGTCGGTATGGCCCGCCAGCTTGGGCTGGAGCACCTGCTGGCTCTGCACCCCGATCAGCTTGAGATGCAGATCGGGGCCAGCCTGGCCGATGGCGGGGCGCTGCTGGTGCTCGACAACCTCGAGTCTCTGGAGGCTGCCCGCGATGTGGCCGACGCACTGTTCAGAATGGTGGGGCAGTCGGGCGGCGCGGCCCCCAGCCGGGTGCTGATCACGAGCCGTGAGCGCCTGGTCGACCGGGCCTATGCGCTCGACTATCCTCTCGGCGGGCTTTCGGAGGTGGCCACTGTTGAGCTGTTCACCCTGGAAGCCGGGCTGCGCGGCGCGGGCGGCCTGCTCGATCTATCGGCTGAGACCCGCTCGCGCCTGTATGCCGTCACCGGGGGGATGCCGCTGGCCATCAAGCTACTGGTCAGCCAGGCGCTGCTGGGCATCGCGCTGGACGCCGAGCTGAGCCGCCTGCAGGCCGCGGTTGATGAGGAAGACCTGTACCGCTTTATCTATTTCAGGCTGTGGGAGAGGCTCAGCATGCCCGCCCAGCAAGTGCTGGTGGCGGCTGCGGGCTTCCCGGCCTCGGCAGAGGATGGGATGCTGCGGCGCGTCTCAGGCCTGGATGAAGTGGAGTACCGCCCCGCCGTCGGCGAGCTGGTGCGGCTGTCGCTGCTGCAGGTGTTCCCGGTGGCGCATCTTGCGCAGCAGCGCTGCGACCTGCACGCGCTGACGCGCTGGTTCGTCAACGCTCCGCTGGCCGAGGTGTGGGCGCGCCAGATGAGCTCGCCTGATCGATCGCCCGATTAACCCGTTCCAGCCAGTCGCGAGCCAGATCAGCCTCCGGCATGCGGTGGCGGTGCATCAGCTCCAGGCTCTCGGCCAGCAGCGCCCGCGCCACCTCATACTCGCGGAAGATGTTCTTCAGCAGCCCGTAATTGAACAGCGTCCGCGCCAGCCCCACCTCGTCGCGTATCTCACGCAGAAGCCCCAGAGCCTCTTCGTTGGTGCTCATCGCCTCATCAAAACGCAGGTTGGCCAGCAGATGGACCGCGAGCTGGCCGGTGTATTCCGCGATGAGGTACGCGTTCCCGGCCTCTTTCACGATCTCAAGCGCCTGCTCGATCAGCGGCAGCGACTCCTGATACTGACCGCGCTGGTACAGCATACCGGCGATGTTGACCAGCGACATGGCCTCCATGCTGCGCTGGCCGAGCCGCCGGTCCATCTCCAGCGCGCGGTAGGCGTATGGCAGCGCAGCGTCGATGTCACCCATCTCCCAGTAGGCAACAGCGATGTTGGAATAGTTGTAAGACAGGTCCAGATCGTCCTCATCGGTATTCCGCACGGCGATGCTGCGCAAATAGTAGTCCAGCGCCCTGGGGAGGTCCTCACCCTTGCGGAACGTGGTGCCGATGTTGTTCAGCAGGGCGGCATGATCATGCGGGTCGAGCTGATCGGCCAGGGTCTCCAGTCTAAGCCCCCACTCGCGCTTCTGCTCCCACAGGTCCCGGATGTTCAGGTACCAACTGAAGCGGAGGTACAGCGCAATCGGCAGCGGGTGCCTGCCGGTGTGGTTGACGGCCAGCAGTTGATCGAGCAGCCCGGCGATCGTGGGGTACTCGTAGTCGATGCGCGCCAGGTCTTTCGCCGAGGTACGCTCCGGCTCGATGGCGGCCGCCCTCAGCATCTCAAGCAGCTCGTGGTAAATCTGTCGCGTGCGGTGGGCAAACACCGCTGCGACAGGGCCATGCACGGTGATCATCGGCAACCCCTACAGCAGAGTACGGCGATCCCTACAGCCATGTTGTTCAGTTTACGGCATTCGCCCGCTAAAGTGAAGACATGACCATGAACTGTGGAGGGTGGATGGGATGAATGAGCAAATCGCGAGGGTTTACCTGAACCTGACCCCCCGTCAGCGCCAGGTGGCGCGGCTGGCCAGCCAGGGCCTGACCAACCGGCAGATCGCGGAGGCGCTGTGCATCGCCCCCAGCGTGGTCGCCGGGCATCTCAGCGCGGTGTATGCAGAGATGGAGGCATGCCTCGGCGAGAGCGCCGGCAAGCGCTACACGCTGATCCGGCTGCTCGGCCCCCTGCTGGAGCATCACCCCGTGCTGGATGTATGAGGACGGCATGGCGGGGTTGTTGAAGCAGCCTGCCTCCTAACTACGACCATACATAGTCATAGCAGATGAGGTGAAGATTTTCTCGTGCGATCAGCTCCTGGCTGGGTGAAACTGCAGTCCCCGTCCCGGCTTCCTCGCCGATTTCTGACAGCACCGCCCGCACCCCATCGATCAGTATTGAGATATCGTTCTGGGCTGTGTATTCCTTGTAAGCATCGCGGATCTGGCGCAGGTGCGTGGAAGTCATCGGCTGGCCGATGGCCCTGACAAGTGCCCGCAGTTGCGATCGATCATATCCGGGATGGTTGAAGTACCGTCGCAGCGCCGCCACAGCTGCTTGCTGGATCGGGTCTGTCTTCTTCGGCGCAGCTTCTATGGCGGCCTGCTCCTGAGCCGACTGTAGAATGTCCTCGATAACGCGTTCCTGAATCTCGAAGATATCAACCTCACCTTCGCCAGTGAACCGGGGCGTATCGGGCTGGCACGCAATGAGGTTTGCGATGATCAGCCTGTTGTCAATAATGCGCCCTGAGGCGATATCGTAGTACCGCCAGTAGTGCTGGCGTGTCTCTTGGCCGGGCTTCTGTGCTGTGAAGTAGAAGAACACCCCGCGTTCCTGCTCCCGGTGCAAGCCCGAATGAATGCCGTCGGGCAGAGACTCGATCCATTCTCGCATGCTATCATTGGCAAGCTGCTGCTGTATCTCGCGGAGCAGCGCCTCGCTGCTGGCCAGTTCAACAAGTGTCTCCTGTTCCTCTATAACTGTATCGTCCTCTTCTCGGATACGGCGCAGCGTGTTGAAGTTGCGCGGGGTGACTGCCTCGCCCAGCACGCTGGCATCGAGAAAGCCGCTCTGGTTGATGGTCTCTATCTTCACCGTGAGCGACTCGACCAGCCCCAACAGCCGCTCAAGTCCCTCGTCTGGATATACATTGTAGATATACAGCGTGTCATGTGGTGAGCCAAGCCGGTCAATCCGCCCAGCACGCTGGATCATCCGTGTGGGGTTCCAGTGCAGGTCGTAATTGAGCATGATCCCGGCATCCTGCAGGTTCTGGCCTTCAGAAAGCACATCGGTGGCAATCAGAATGTCGATCTCGCCCTCGCCCATCAGATCATCACGTCCGGCGGCACGAGGTGCAAAGGCCGTGATGATCCGGCTGCGATCATCAGGCGATGTGCCGCCGTCAATGTGGCGGATATGTGGATTCCCTATCGACCGCCGAAACGCGGCGGCTTCCGGACTGTCCCCCGCCAACTGCTCTCCCAGATATTGGGCCGTGTCACGATAGTAGGTGAAAATCAGCACCTTCTGATCGCGCAGCTCACCAGCCAGCAAGTCTTTCAGCATCTGGACCTTGGCATCCTGCCCAGGGTCAATATCCTTGATCCGGTACCAGACCTCGGTGAGGGCCTCGATGTCTTTATGGATGGCGCTGCGCAGGGCGCGCATCTGATACTGTGAGGTGTCCAGCTCCCTCAACCCCCCGATGATAGCTGTGGCCTCTTGGCTTACGTCCAGATCATCCGCCAGTGATGTTGGCAGAGTATCATCAGAGTCATCTTCACGTTCCAGGTAGCGCATAGCCGCCTGGAAGCTGGCGCTGTCCAGCAGCCGCCCGTCATCGAGATAGGTTTCAAAGGTCTTGAGGAACTGCAGCGCCCGCCGCACGCTGATGCGGAATGCCTGGACACTCGACTCGAAGCGCTTGAGCAGCCGGGTCTTGAATATCCCCACTAAGGCCTGCTGCCGCCCCATCTCGAACTCGTCCTGCTCAACATCCTTCTTCTTGTATTCCTCAAGGCTGTAATGCGCCAGGCGCAGGTTGCCGATGTGCGAGACGATGAACTCGTAGATGCCTTCGTAGGTCGCTTCGAGATTATAGTGGCGCGTCTTCAGCCTGCGTTCTGGCCATTTGATCTCCACCCCCGCGATCGTGGCTGCCGGATAGGCCCGGCGGATGAAGGGGCGTGTGCGCCGGATGACCACCTCCTCAAGCAGGTTGAACAGCTCTACGGACGCCTCATAGTCGCTGGCGGCACGGCGCGCCGCCAGGAAGTACCGTTTCAGGTCGCCGATGCCCGCCGCCGCGAAATAGGTGCGGTCGTTGCCGGTGAACAGGTTGATCTGGTTGTACAGGTCGAACACCGTGTTGTTGATGGGGGTGGCGGTGAGCAAGATCACCTTCTTGCGGCCCCCATCTCTGCCGCGCCGGCCGTTGGCGCTCAGGATGCGCTCCAATGCCTGATAGCGGCCCGTGCCACGGTTTCGGAAATTGTGTGCCTCGTCGATCAGCACAATATCGGCGTCACCATAGGGACGCCAATCGAACTCCTGGCGTCCCATCTCCTCCTGCGTGAGCATCGTCACAGGGATAGTGGCGTCAGCCAGCTCCGCCCTCCACATGGATCGCAGCGAGGCCGGGGTGATCACAAGCGTCTTCTGGCGCATGTGGTAGGCATAATCCTCCAGCAGCCGCTTGCCAATCCACGTTTTGCCCAGCCCTACCGAGTCGGCGATCATCACCCCATCATACCGGGCCAGGATGCGGCGGGCCTTGCGCACCGCGTCCTCCTGGAACTCCGCCAGCTCGACCACCGTGCGCAGGTCCGCTGTGCGATCCCCACTCATGTCGTCCTTGAAGTACTCGTACAGCGCCTTCATGTAGACCTCGAAGGGCGTGTACTCAAAGAACCCGAACTTGCTGCGGTTCAGGATCTCAATCAGCGTGTCCTTGAAGTCCTCCGCCTGCCCCCACTGCTCCTCATACCAGCGAGCGAGATCCATGATGGCGCGCGCCCCCACCTCGCTCTTGACCAGTCTCCGATTGACCGGGCTGATCACGGCGCTGAGCCGTTCCTCCGTCTGCCACGCCACCTCGGCCTGGGCCTCGCGGTCGTCGATCTCCTCGGCATCCAGCACGGCCTTATGCACTGTGTTCAGCTCGCGGTTGGTGGTGAGCCCTGCTCCCGTGAAATTGCTCGATCCCACCACCGCCGCGATCGGGTTCAGCCGGTCCAGCAGCAGATGCTGGGCGCCCCGCTGGCCGGAATACAGAAGGTAAGCCTTGGCGTGCAGAAAGCGGCGGCGGGCTTCCTCCCCCGGCTCGTGGCCGTGATACAGCCTGACCAGTGTGGACTCGCGCATCAGGAAGCGGATCAGGGCCTCGACAAGCTGACGGGTTTCCGGGGTGTAGGGCTCATAGCTCAAGTCGCGCGTGATCAGGTCGGCGAACTGCGGCGGGCGTGGATGCAGCCCCAGATCACCGCCGCCGGTCGGTTCCGCGCCCAGCAGCAGCCGGAAGCTGGCCAGCCGGTCGAGGTTGGCCTGCAGCAGATGGTAGCCGCGCACCGAGAAATAGGCCGTGGCAATATCCATGGCGTTGGCGGGCTGGGTTTGCAGGAGGTAGTTCAGTACATCGGCCAGCCGGTGTGTCTGGTTGTCGATTACATACGGGATACGCATAATCTACCACCCTCTGATGGCGAGACCATCAACTTCTACAAAGTGGTTATCGCGGGTAATCAGAGTCAGGTTGTGCTGAAGGGCCAGCGTCGCGGTCCAGATATCGTTTTCCGGGATGGGGCGGCTCTTCATCCTGAGTTGGTGGCGAATACGGCCATAGTCATGCGCTGTCGCTTCATCGCATGGCAGCGCAACAAGCGCATCCATAAAGGCTTCAATGGTAGCAATGTTCTCGGCACGTCGTGCGGAGTTTTCTGCCCCAAAGAACAGCGCGCCGATCACAAGGACGCAGGTTGCCAGCCCTTCTGCTTCGCCAACAATGTTTCGCGCAGCTTTATCCCGGTTGATGAGTGCTATGGCCGCGTTTGTGTCAATCGAATAAATTGACCTCTCGCTTGCCCCAGTCGATACGCTCACAATCTTCTTCGATAATCCGTTTCATTTCCTCAAGGTCCTCGGGCGGACAGCCTGCGCACCGCTTCGATCAGTTCGTGTTCAAAGGTGTTACCGGCCATCGCAACCTCATGCGTCCGATACCTGCCTGGATTCTATCCTGCCAGCTGCTCGGGTAGCTGAATGGTTTCAGTCAGGCCGGATATCGTCGGGGGTCAGGCCATGCCGATCCATGTGTGCCAGCCTGATTTCGTCCAGTGTTTTCTGTTCGCGCTCAAGCACCACTTCCCGATAGATATTGATGCCCGTATCACGCCCGGTGATGACCCTCGCCCAGTCCATTATCGACATCACCCGTGCTTCAAAAACAACATCACCGTTATCCAGCAGAAGGGCCGGCTGGTCCGGGTGACCAGAGATGTACAGGCGATCCTTGGGCTTCAGAAGCTTCCAATCCATCATCTGCGGTATGCGTGGCAGATAGCGGCGGCTGCTGGAATCGGCTTCCGGGTTCTCTGGTGCTGGCGGCTGGCGCAGCTGCTGCGAGATGATCTCTATCAGATGCAGCTTATCTTCCGGCGCCAGTTTATCCAGCAGCGCGATGATCTTATTCAGGGCATCCATACTCACCTCCAATTTTCAGAAAGGACTACCAGTCGCCAGCAAAGACCGGGTGCTACGCGGCGCTGCTGGCCTGCCTGGATGCGTGCAGGATCGTCACACCGACCAGCTCGTCATCCCGGTAATGATAGATGTTCCCATCATCCTCCATGACGCTGTCGGTGGCCTGCTGCGGCTTGCGGAAGCTGACGTACAGCACATCGGCTTCCGCGTCATAATCCGTCCACATCTGCCGGGCGGGCAAAGAGAGCACCTGCCCGATCAGTTCTCTTGAGATGGTGACCATACCAACCGTCCTTTTTTCTCTATTTTATCCGGCTTTGACGTGAAAAAGGCCGTGATGACGAAGCCATCCGGCTCATCCCGGTAGACGACCACCACCGTTTTGCGGCTGATGGTGGTACGTTCGTAGTCGCGCAGCGCCAGCGACTCGCCGCGCTCACCGGCCAGCACGCGCGTCGGCTCGGAGAGCGTCTCCAGCACCTTGTCAAGATTGCCGGACATATAGTCGTGCGCCTCGGTGATGTGCGCCCACTGCGCCGCCGTGACGCGGATCGTATGCCCATGCACCGATTCGACCTGCTGGAGCACTTCATTCCCCATTGTTTTTACCCCCGCTCCTCGACAATCGCGATCTCCTCGTCCGTCAGGCCGTAGAGCTTATACACAATCTGGTCGATCAGCCAGTCGGTATCGGCCAACTGCTGCTTGATGGGCAGCAGCACGCCCAGCGATGCCTCGTACTCCTGTGCCAGCTGGTGCTCGAAGGCGGCGTCGAGCGAGCGGCTGAGCCGCGCCCTGTTGCGGTGCAGGCGGTCGAGGAAGTCCGCGAAGGGCAGGTAATCCTCGCCCTTCTGGTAGTCGCCCAGGTAGCCCTGGATGATGGTCTTGCCGGTGAAGTCATCGATCCTGGCGCCCAGCGTCCCCTCCAGCCAGCCGAGGAAGCGCCTGACCTCCGCCTGCTTGGCCTTGTTGAGGTCGATCATCTGCCCGGCGAGGAAGGCCAGCAGGTCGTGGACGGTGTCGGTGCGGCCCGCGGCAAGCTCGGCGGCGGCCCCGGCAAGGACGGCGGGCAGGTCGCCGGGGCAGAGGGTGGTCATGTCGGCGACAATGGCCTCGCGCTCAGCGGTGGGCGTGGTGAAGTCGATGCGGCGGATGGGGAGTTTCGATAAATACTGCGCCTTGTAGCGCCGATAGCCGCCGCGAACATTGGTGGTTAGCGTGTCAAAATAAAAGTCCAACAACCTTGAGTTCAACAGTGTTGTCAGATAGAACAGCCACGTTTCACCTGTCCCAGGGAAAGTTGCATAGTAGCAAGTATCGAGACAAGCAATATCTCCATCTTTGTCGGGATAGAACTCATTATGCGCAGCAATATCTGGGACAATGATCTTTCTGTTGAACATTCCGGGAGAGTTATAAGCTAATTCGTACCACTCATAACCCTGATCAATTAGCCGAGATCCCCAGTTGCGCCGCTCTTCAAGCTGCGGGCGATACCGAGACAAAAACTGAATGATGTTTGGAATATGATCGGCTTTGACAAGTTCTAGTTCTGTACCCTTCACTCGATAAGGAAATATAAGGCAACCCAATTCGGTTTCGCTAGCCACCTCATATCTGTCAATATCCCCTCCGCTCAAAACTCTGAATATATGTTCATCCTCTAGCTGATTGTCAACCGCAACTTCATTCTTGATTACGTAAGCCTCTAGTAATCCCGGAACCACGCCTCTGCCAATCTGATCCGCTAATTCAGCAAGTTGTGCGAAGTTCTCTCCTTCCAGCTTCTCCGCCAGCAGATCGGCAGGACTCTGAGACCAAATATCTCTATCAAGTTTATCGTAGGGAACCGTTACCAAATTCCTTTGGTTCAGAGATGACTCAATGAGAGAGGGCGAAGATGCTTGAATTTCGAGCCATCGAACATGCTCCGGCAGCGCCGCCTCGGCTCCAATCATTTGCTGAATAACAATAAGGGGGTATGTAGTCGCATCTTCAAATACAGGTGAGTCTTTGAAGTCGATCAAGCAACTCAACAAACCTCTCTGATACATGGTGCCACGAGCCACATTACCATAATTCGCTCTCATGAACTTGTTAGACACTATGAAGCCTGCAAGCCCGTGCTGAGATGCGATCTTCACGCTTAACTCCAGGAATAGGATGTACACATCACCCTTTTGAACAAAGTAGTCATACTTCGACCTGAAGTAGTCACGATGTGCATCATCGAACTCCCTGAACGCTACATACGGCGGATTCCCCACCACCGCATCGAAGCCGGGGTCGGCCTTCCAGTCGGCACGCTCCAGGTCAATGAACACCTCCGGGAACTCTAAATCCCAGTGGAAGAAACGGTACTGCGCATACATCTCCTCGCGCTGGCGCAGCACCTCGTCGTAGGGCCGCCCGACGCGCTCCGGCGGCAGGTTAAGCGCATCAACCCCGTGCAGCCGCAGGAACTCGTCGGCGCGCTGCACCCCGAAGGCCCGCATCACATAGATGTCCAACAGACGCTTGTAGGGCAGCGCCGCCCGCTCGAAGTCCGCGAACAGGTCGGCGCTCTGTGCCGCCTGCTCAATGGTGGCGTCGGCCAGCATGCTCACCCCGCGCATCACCTCGGCGGCGCGGAGCAGCCCCTTGAACGGCCCGGCCATAAAGGTCATCTGGCCGGGGGCCCGGCCCATCTGCGCCAGCTCGGCATCGGCCTCACGCGCCGTCGCACCGATCAGCGAGTTGCCGCAGCGCAGGTGGTGGTCCAGGAAGCTCAGCGGCGCGCCCAGCGTGAAGGCGTCCAGCCAAAGGCTCACCTTGGCCAGCTCCACCGCCATCGGGTTCAGGTCAACGCCGTACACGCAGCGCTTCAGCACGGCCCGCTTCAGCAGGGCCACGTCGGTCAGCCGCCCCCGGTCGATGCTGACGCCCTGCTCGTCCATCGCGCTCAGGATGGCCTCACGCGTGCGGCGCAGGCTGGCCCGCACCGGGTTGTGCGGGAAGCCGTTCAGGAAGTCCAGCAGGCGGTCGGTGATGAAGTCCACCGCCTCCACCAGGAAATGCCCGCTGCCCATCGCCGGGTCCAGCACTTTGATATCCAGCACATCATAGGCCAGCCGCTGCATGTCCTCGCGGTTCCAGAACTTCTCCGCGTCCTCAGCCTCCCGGCCGGCGGCGCGGTTCTTGTCCTGCGTCCTTTCGACGTGCTGGTAGTACTGCCGCTGCGCCTCATCCAGCCGCGGGCGCAGGGCGGCCAGCTTCTCATCCAGCACCGGCCCCACCGTGTGCTCAACGATGTACTTGACGATGTAGTCAGGCGTATAGTAGCTGCCCGTCGCCTTGCGCTCCCGCCGGTTGTTCTCCAGATAAACAGCGCCGGCCTCCAGCACACGCTCAGGGGCGTCCTTGCCACGCCCGGCCCGCAGGATGTCCTTCTTCTTCACCGCACGATAGGGCACCACCTCCTCGGTGCGCTTGCCCTTGATGATCGCCATCTTCTCGGGGGCAACGTGCAGCTTGAACTCCAGCAGGCCCTCATAGATGGAGCCAAGCTGACGCACCCCCAGCGACTTGTAGTCGATGAAGGCCAGTGCGCCGGTCTTGTCGTCCACGTCGCGGGCCAGGCGGTCCAGTCCCAGCGCCAGGTGGCGGTCGGGCACCGCGTAGGCGTTCAGGAAGGCCGACAGCGGGTCACCGTCCGGCCCCGGATCGGTGATGAACAAGCCGCCGTTGTAGCGCGGCACGCCCAGCTCGGTGCTGCCCCGGTCGATCACCGCGAACAGATCGCGTAGCCGGTCGTAGAGATCGGTGCGCCGGGGGCTGTAAGCCTTTTTGATGCGGTCGGGGGCCTCGTCCTCGATCTCCCCGGCCTGCTCCGCGATCTCGCCGACCAGCCTGCGCAGGCTGCGCTCATAGTAGCCGCGCACGTCACGCACCGGCAGCAGGTCGCGGGCCTCTGCATACAGCAGGAACATCAGCCGGTACAGGAAGGTCAGTGTGGCCTGGTAGATCAGGTCCAGCCGCTCCTGGCTCAGGTCGGCGCTGCGGCCATCGCGGTCGCGCACGCTGGCGATGAACCCTTCCGCGAAATGCGAGAAGATCGTCTCAAAGACGCGCTCTTTCAGGCGTTCGCCCAGCCGCTTGGCATAGGTCTCACTGCCCTGCATCACCCGCTCGATGAAGCACAGGCGGCTCAGCTCCCCATCGACCAGCGTCTCCACAGGCTCAAAGGCCGCCTGCCGGAAGAACAGCCAGAAGTAGCGGAAGGCGATCTCGCGGTCGGGGGCGGCCAGCGTCTCCTCCAGGTCGATCTCGTAATAGTTGGTGGCGCGCGCGTGGGCGTCGCGGGCATACAGCCGCCACAGCTTGCCATTGGTCAGGATCACAAACGGCATGCGCCCGGCCTCCAGCAGTGTCACCACCCGCTGGCCGGGGTTGTCCTCCTTGCGCTTGTCGTCATCCCGATCGTCACGGCCATCCAGCAGGCGGTCCCAGCGGTAGGCCAGGCAGGCTGCCAGCGGCTGGTCCCCGTCGGGCGCATAGAGGTCCACATCCGGCTGCGGGCCATCGGCATCCTCGGCAGGGGCATCCACCTCAAAGCCCAGCAGATCCAGCACCTCAAAGACGTACTGGTCCCAGAAGTTGCCCGTGGTGAGGTCGCCCAGCCGAGCGTGCGCATCGGTCATCAGCGCGGCAAATGCATGATATGCACCGCCGATCGGCTCCTGCCATTCGGGCTCATCTTTGAGCCGCTCGTCGAGGTAGTAGTCGCTGAACAGCGCGCGGTTGTTAAACAGGGCTTCGGCCCACTCGGCAGTGATGAATGCCGCCCGCAGCTTGTCGTACTGGAAGTCGGCATCCGTCTGCGTGTAGGTGAGGCGCTTCAGCACACGCAGTGCCACCCGGCCCGGGTCATTTCGCTTGACGGTCAGCACGCGCGGGGTGAAGGCGACCTTTGGCGGCTGCTGGAAGGCGTCAAGGGCGCGGGGCTTCTCGGGCTGGGCCTCGTCCATCAGTACGAAGTCGATGCGGTCATAATCCTGGTCGGTGATGACCAGCAGATACCGCCCATTGGTCTTCTCAAGTGCCCGTGCCAGCACCTGCCGATCCGTCACCCGCACCGAGCGCATCTCAAACAGGAGGATGTAGAGGGTGTCCTCCTCAACCCCGATCTGCTCGAAGTACAGGCAGTGCTGGCCGAAGGGTCTGTTCTCTATTCCGTAGTTCTCCGGCCTCTGCTCGATAGGGCTGACGTTGTAGCCCAGGCCGGTGAAAAAGGCGCGTACCCCTTCCCGGCTGCTCATCTGCTGAATGTCTGAGGCGGTCAGGTCAATATCGCTCTGATATGGCATGAGATGTCGCTCTCCATTGGAGGTCACTTCGTTCGGCCGGATGGCCCCTGTCATATGCCGTGGTGGCACATGCTTAATTGTAGATGATTTGCCCGTCATGCCAAACCGCAGTGCCATCCACGCTGTACCTGAATAGAACAAACGTTTGCATCCCCCGCCTTTCTGTGCCATAATGGGGCCTGAAAGGAGGCCCCCATCCGCACCACAACCGCATCGAGCT
>FWPV01011936.1_pt1 | contig 13618 bp, 9 predicted proteins | sample 2228371 | NCBI WGS metagenome assembly FWPV01 (sample SAMEA103939776, study PRJEB20133) | metagenome | reverse complement strand
TTTGTAGTATAATGACATATTATAATATATTTTATTTCAATTTTCGACATTATTAATGCCTTTATCACCCATGTTTGAAATTTATTATGTTTATTTTAGCGGCGTAAATACATATTTTAATTAAAACTTACGATATATGGTTAAATAATACAAAATTGTTGTGATTTATCATAACACAACTATGGAGGTACTATGCTGAAATACGTTATTAAAAGATTATTAGCATCAATTTTAACATTATGGATTATGTTTACGCTGACTTTCTTCCTTATGCACTTGACACCGGGAAACCCCTTTTTGGGAGACGGAAGGATTACTCCGGAAATACTGGCAAACCTGGAAGCGAAGTACGGCTTGGACAAACCCTTATTGGTTCAATATAAAATGTATGCAATGAACATTCTCAAGGGCGATCTGGGAGAATCAATAAAGCTTTCCGGGCAAAGCGTCGTAGAAATAATTGCCAGGAAATTTCCTTACTCCCTCAAGCTGGGTTTGTTCTCCAGTGCCATAGCCATAATTTTCGGTACTGTTTTGGGAACAATCAGTGCCCTGAAGAAAAATACCGCAGCCGACAGAGTAATTATGTTCATTGTAACCATTGGAATTGCGGTTCCAAGCTTCGTAGTGGCTACAGTAAGTATGGTTTTATTTGGAGTAAAAATGCCCTTATTCCCTACCGTCAGCCACCTCGACAGCCTTTCAAGTTATATATTGCCCGGTTTTGCGCTGTCCTTCTTCCCTCTTAGCTTTATTACAAGGCTTATGCGCTCATCAATGCTGGATGTTATAAACCAGGATTATATAAGAACAGCACGGGCAAAGGGGTTATCGGAAAGAGTTGTAATTTTTAAACACGGTTTGAGAAACGGGATTCTGCCGGTTGTAACCTATGCAGGACCGATAATTGCCGGAATTCTGACAGGTTCCTTTGTAATTGAATCGATTTTTTCAATACCCGGACTGGGAAGCTCCTTTGTAACCAGTATTACCGCAAAGGATTATCCCACTGTAATGGGAGTAACAATATTTTACGGTGCTCTGCTCATTTTTATGAACTTTTTTGTGGATATAATATACAGATTTATCGACCCTAGAATTAATATAGCAAAATAAGCAAAAATTAATGTAGCAGACCAAGGAAACGGAGAGACTAAAATGACTAATATAAATAAATCTGAAGTTTTGGACAGCAAAATGTTTCTGCCTGCCTCCGACAAAGAAAAAGCAACAGCGGAAGTTATGCGTCCGTCGGTAGGTTATTGGAAAGATGCCTTAACAAGGCTTAGGACTAATAAAGTGGCTATGTGTTCTTTAGCAGTTATTCTGCTGGTTATATTGGCTGCTGTAATCGGTCCTATGCTTTCACCCTATGCTTATGATCAGATAAACAAAGGCAGTGAAAATTTACGGCCCAATGCACAGCATATATTCGGTACGGACAGCTTGGGAAGAGATTTGTTTACCAGAACCATGATCGGTGCCAGGATCTCTCTTTCCGTCGGTGTTGTTGCCGCTGTCATGATTTCAATTATCGGTATTTTGTACGGCGCAATTTCCGGCTACTTTGGAGGCTGGGTTGATATTGTCATGATGAGAATAATAGATATTGTTTATTCGGTTCCCACAATACTTATCGTTATATTGCTCCAGGTTGCCTTAAAGACACCGATAGACAATTTTCTTATGTCTGCCCATGCTCCCGAATTCCTGAAAAAATTGGGTGTCGGGCTGATAAGCATATTTTTTGTTCTTGCCCTACTTTACTGGGTAGACATGGCCAGGATAGTACGGGGTCAGATTCTTGCATTAAAGGAGCAGGAGTTTGTATTAGCTGCCAAAGTGCTTGGTGCAAGCAACAGGGAGATTATTTTCAAGCATCTTGTACCGAACTGTATAGGACAGATCATAGTCGTAGCTACCCTAAAAATTCCTGAGGCAATTTTCGTAGAATCTTTCCTAAGTTTCATAGGGCTTGGAGTTTCAATACCCATGGCATCTCTTGGCTCTCTGTCTCAGATGGCTTTAAAGGGTATATACTCCTATCCGTACATGCTGTTTTTCCCTGCAGCTACCATCAGCATCATCATATTGTCCATAAATCTTTTTGGTGACGGACTCAGGGATGCCCTTGACCCAAGGATGAAGAAATAGACTTAAATAAACGATTTAAACGTAGATAGGAGATTGGAATGAATAAAGAATTACTTAAAATAAATGATTTAAAGGTTTCCTTTTTCACTCCGGTAGGAGAAGTCCAGGCAGTAAACGGAATAAGCTACACTCTTGAGCCCGGAAAGGTTTTGGGTATAGTCGGTGAGTCCGGATCCGGCAAAAGCGTATCTTCCTATTCCGTTATGGGATTAATCGATAAACCCGGCAAGATTGTTGGAGGAAGCATTATATTTGACGGAAAAGATGTTTCCACAATGACTAAAGCCCAAAGACGGAATTTTGCGGGAAATGAGGTAGCAATGATATTCCAGGATCCTATGACCTGTCTGAATCCTGTTTTTACTATAGGAAACCAGATTGCCGAATCATTGATTCACAAATACGGAAAGATTTCAAAAAAAGAAATTAAAAAACGTTCAATAGAACTAATGACTTTGGTTGGAATAAACGAACCGGAAAAGCGTTTGTCCCAGTATCCTCATGAATTCTCAGGAGGTATGCGTCAAAGGGTAATGATTGCCATGGCTCTCGCCGGTTCACCCAAGCTTTTGATAGCCGACGAACCGACCACTGCCCTTGATGTTACAATTCAGGCTCAGATTTTGGAGCTTCAGAAAAAGACGGGAATGGCTATAATTCTCATTACCCATGACCTTGGTATAGTTGCCGACATGGCGGACGATGTTATTGTAATGTATGGGGGAAAAATTGTTGAGCAAGGCTCTGTTTACAGTATATTTAATTCTCCCCGCCATCCGTATACCAAAGGTTTGCTTCGCTCTCTTCCGGACCTGAATAAAAAGGGTGAAAAACTAATCCCCATTCAGGGAAACCCTATAGACCTGTTGAATTTGCCTCAAGGCTGCGCCTTTGCACCTAGGTGCGAAAGCTGCATGAAGGTCTGCCTAAAGTTTATGCCGGAGGAATACTCCACCGAGGACGGACACAGAGTCAGCTGCTGGCTGTATGATAGCAGGGCCATCAATAAACATGGGGGTGAAGAATAATGACCAATAATGAACCCCAAACTTCCCCATCCGGTTATAATTCTGCCGGAAAGCAAAATGTTTTAATAGAAGTGAAAAATTTAAAGCAATATTTTAACATAAGAAGCAACCTCGGGAAAAAAGCTTTCGTCAAAGCAGTAGACAATGTAAGCTTTAATATTTATAAAGGTGAAACCCTCGGACTGGTGGGTGAATCCGGTTCGGGCAAAACCACTTTGGGGCGTTCAATTCTAAGGATTTATGAACCTACTTCGGGGCATGTTATATTCTCCGGAGTAGATATAACAAGATTGAAAAAAGGGAAGCTCCTTCCCTACAGAAAAAAAATGCAATATATTTTTCAGGATCCCTATGCCTCCCTTGACCCTCGTATGACTGTTTCGGATATTGTGGGCGAAGCACTGGATATCCATAATCTTAAAAATAAAAAAAAAGACAGGGCTGAAAAAATCCGGGAGCTTCTAAATATTGTGGGTCTCAACTCCGAACATGCATCCCGGTATCCCCATGAGTTTTCAGGAGGCCAACGTCAAAGAATAGGTATAGCCCGGGCTATTGCGGTGGAACCCGAGTTTATCGTATGTGATGAGCCGGTATCGGCACTGGACGTCTCTATTCGGGCACAGATAATCAATACCCTTGAAGAAATGCAGGAAAGGCTGCACCTAACCTACCTTTTTATCTCCCATGATTTGGGTGTGGTCAGACATACCTGTGACAGAGTAGGTGTAATGTACTTGGGGCATATAGTTGAATTGGTGGAATCCGAAGAGTTGTACAGAAATCCTCTGCATCCATACACCCAGGCTCTTTTAACCGCTATTCCGGAGCCCGACCCTGAAGTTGCCAAGAAAAGAAACAGGATTATTTTAAAAGGTGAAATTCCATCGCCGGTCAATCCACCCTCTGGCTGCAAATTCAGAACCCGATGCCCCTATGCTAAGGATATCTGTGCAAAAGAGGTTCCCGAGTTTAAAGAATATAAAGATGGACATTATGTAGCCTGTCATTTTGCCGGGAAGATATAAAATGTGAATAAAAAGTAAAATATAACTATAATTTAAAAAATAAAGAGCCTGTGAATACTTCGTGGGTGCAAAAGTAAATTCGCTCTATGCGAAAATAGCTTTTCATCCTTTCCACGTTGTATTACAGGCTCTAAAGTTTTTATAGAGCCTCTTCTTCTTTTCTTTAGCATAATAATTAAAAATTAGGAAGCCCAACAACGTTAAACACCGGATGTTTGTTTTGGCTGTGATGGGAATAATTATTTCAAATATGGAGATAATTAATTTTAAATTAAACTATGAAACAGTAAGGGGTAATAAAATGAAAAGATTATTGGTACTTATAATTACACTTTTAACACTTACAGCATTATTGACAGGGTGTGCAAACACACCGAAAACAACAGGCTCAGATAATGTTATTCGTGCAACCATTGCATCCGAGCCTAAAACTCTGGATCCGTCCCTTAACAATGCTCTTGACGGAGGTAACTATATTTTATGTGCATTTGAAGGACTGACCAGAATAGGCAAAGACGGCAACATAGTTGCAGGGGCGGCTGAAAGTTGGGAAACCAGTCCTGACGGTCTGGTATGGACATTCCATATCCGCAAAGATGCAAAGTGGTCTGACGGTAAAGATGTTACTGCAAATGATTTCATTTATGCCTGGAAAAGAACCGTCGATCCAAAAACGGCTGCCGACTACGCATACTACATCTACTTCATAAAGAACGGCGAAAAAATCAACGCCGGTGAAGCCGATATTGATACTTTGGGAGTAAAGGCTCTTGACGAAAAGACTCTTGAGGTAACTCTTGAAAATCCATGTCCGTTCTTTACCGAAATAGTGGCTTTCCCTGCGCTTGTGCCGCAAAGAGAAGACATCGTGTCCGCCGATAAAGATAAGTGGGCTTTGAATCCGTCTACTTATATAGGTAACGGTCCATATAAGCTGACCGCCTGGGAGCATGATTCAAAGATTACCTTTGAAAAGAATGATAATTATTGGGACAAGGATTCCATAGTTGCTCCAAAAATCGAATGGTATTTGATGAATGACCAAAATGCTATTTTAAGTGCTTTTAAAAACGGGCAGGTTGTATATGCAAAAAATATACCTTCAGATGAACTGGCTGCGGAAAAGCAAGCCGGTAACCTAAAAATACAGCCGTTACTTGGAACATATTATCTTGACTTTGTAAACAATAAGCCTCCTTTTGACAATGTAAAAGTAAGAAAGGCCTTTTCTTTGGCAATTGACCGTAACTACCTGGTAGAAACGGTTAAAAAGGGCGGAGAAAAACCGGCAACAGGCTACGTACCTTACGGTATATCTGATGTAAATCCGGAACCCGACTTTAGGACAACAGGCGGCGACTATATCTCAGTAAAACCTGAAGATTACGAAAAAAATGTACAAGAGGCTAAAAAGCTTCTTGCTGAAGCAGGTTATCCGGATGGTAAAGGATTTCCGAAGGTTACCTTCGGTTTAAACTCAGGTGCCGGTCATGAGCCTATAGCTGAGGCTGTACAGCAGATGTGGAAGGAAAATTTGGGTGTGGAAGTTGAAATCCTTGCTCAGGAATGGAATGTATTCCAGCAATCCAGAAAAGACGGTGTTTATAATATAAACAGAAACGGTTGGATCGGAGACTATATGGATGCATCAACGTTTTTGGATATGTTTACAACAGGAAACGGTCAGAATAATGCAAAATACAGCAATCCAAAGTACGATGAACTGATTTCATCTGCGAGAAAAGAAGCTGACCCTGCAAAACGCATTCAGTTTTATCATGAAGCAGAAAAATTGCTTATGGATGATGCTGCTATAGCTCCTTTGTACTACTATACGGAGCCGGTGGTTATCTCACCGAAGCTTCAAGGAGTAGTAAATACAAAGCTCGGCTTTGTACTTTTCAACTGGGCATCGTTAAAGTAAAACACAGCGTAGAACAGGGGACGGAACAGGGGACGGTTCTCTGTTCTACGCTCTATAAATCTTATTAACAGTAAGTCCGGTTAATCTTGACAACTGTCTTAATGAACTTCCTTCCAGCTTCTTCAAACATCTTAAGACCTCAATCTGCGTTTTAGGATCATCATTTTGCAATGAAGCCAATTCTATATTGAATTGTTCCAGCACAAATTGCCTTATCTTTTTATCGGAAACAGTTTTCTTCCTGGGTGTTATCTCCAGACACTGATCGTCATTTGCAGCCATGTGAAACTCCTTAAACCCTTTAAGAGCTGTTTTCCTATTATTCGCAAACATTGCCAGAGCATAATCTACATTAACAATCTCCGCTTCCTTTATATATTCGTTAAAACTACTCCATTTATATTCATCAATACTTTTTACCAAACCTGCTTTTAACGGATTTTGATGAATATATCTCAATACTGTTAAGAAATAAGCATCATCTTGCACCGGTTCGCTTTTGTACCGGTCCTGAAACAAATGTCCCTTTCTGCCATACTGCCAATTGTACCAATACACATAACTTGCTCCTATTCGCCTCATAGTATTTCCCAGTGTTTCATTTCCTTCCTTCATAAGCAAATGAACATGATTACCCATCAGACAGTAAGCGTATAATTCATATTCACTTTCTTTTTGGTACCTTGCAAGCGTGGCAATAAACCTTTCATTATCCTCATCATCTACAAATATATTCTGCTGATTTATACCTCTTAGCATTACATGGTATATGCCGGTACAGCTTTTCATTCTTTCCGTTCTAGGCATAATAAATCACCCCACCTTTAGTTTACAATAATGGCTGGGTGATGTCAAACAGAGAACCGTCCCCTGTTCCAGGGATAGAAGAAACCGCCGGCTGAGCCGGCGGTTATGTTTATATAGACCTATAATTTTATTTTAGATCATCAAACAGAGAACCGTCCCCTGTTTTATGTTCTATTTTTTTGTAATTTGTATATCATCGAGATAAACAGTAGTTGCTGCCGAATCCTTATCCGGTATAGTACCTAAATTTATTGTCAGTGTGCCATCGCTTACTGATTTACTGGAAGTAAACTCGAATGTATAGATCTCATACTCTGTTGTTAAGTCAAAGGTACTTCCACCATACCAGTTATAAGTTGCATCCAATATATCAGCTTTAATACTTCTTGGCACATCTGCTCTTGCTTTAAAAGATACAGTATAGGTTACGCCCTCTTCCAAGAACAGGTTTTCCTGTTTGATTTGAGGTATATAATCTTTGTTTCCTACCTTGGTAATATTAATTACAAGCTCTCCGGATACTACTTCACAAGAACCTGTTGCAGTACCATCCCCTTCTCCTTCAGAGGAATCTTCCCAAGGTCCACCCCAGTATTCCGACCAGTTTTCTTTTCCATTGTCGAAGGTTCCGTTTTTTATTATATTATTTACAACCTTTCTTACCACGACATTGTCAATTATTAACTCATGTGCAGGGTAAGTCGTCACACCATCATCCGGACTTCCCAGTGCAAAACTAAACCTAGATGCCGAATCTGACGGTTTATCCATTGTAAATTCATATTTGAATGTCTGAAGTTCACCTGTAATTTGAACTTCCTTATAGAAATATTGTGTCCAGACATCCACTTGCTGCATCTGAACCAATATTTTTCTGTCAACCGTTGATTTTGCATCAAATGAAACTTCATAGGTCTGTCCTTGTTCCAACGGCACATTATCCTGATACAACTGAACATGCCAACCTGCATTACCGACAGAACTAATATCTGCCTTAAACTGTTCATCAGTATTATCAAATAGTGCCGATCCGTCTTCAAGTGCTTCATATTTCCAACCTAACAAGCCGCTAAATCCCCCATTAACCAGTAGGTTTCCTTCAATATCATCGGAACTTGTTTTCTTCATGACCACATTATCGATGTAAACATCTGAGATATTTCCACCAAGATTAAATCTGAGTTCTCCGTTCTTATCCGAGTCTTTATCCATGGTAAACTCAAATTCGTATACTTTGCTTACTTTGTCAATTTCAATAGTGGTGGAGTATATGACGCTATTGCTCTGATTACTTACAATTTCCACATCAATGGTTCTCTTAGCTTTTGCACTTGCTTCGAAGCTGACCTTGTAGGATTTGCTCAATTCAATATTGATTCCTGATTGTACCAGTTTTATAGCATCCTTTGAATTTCCGCCGTTTTTAATTCTTGTTTCAAATCTGCGTTCGTTAACTCCACTTCCAATATAATAATCAGCACTTGCCCCGTTACCTACAATAAACTTCCAGAATCCCATTCTGTTTTCGCCCTGGTCAAAAGTACCGTTGTATATATAATTTCCTGAAACAAGAGGAGGTCTTGCCACTTCCGAAGGATCTATCTCCGGTGCATCTTCGGTCTTAATCAGTTTAACATTGTCAATCCAGATATCATTATCGTTCAAGCCCATATTAAACTCAAAACGAGCCTTAACATCCGTATCATGCTTCATGGTAAACTCAAATTCATAAGTTTGCATTTCTGTCGAAACAGTAAATGCCGGAATAGCAGCATAGTCAGTCCATCCCCTGTCGCCGTCTCCACCGATTTTAAGTTTAACATTTCTTTCGCCCTGGGCTTTCATATCAAAAGACGCTTTATATTTTGCACCTTTTTCAAGATGAACCGGTGCTTGAAGCAGTTGCACACTGTAGTCGGTTGTTCCTCCGTTATCTATCTGCACATGCATAACACCTTCATCTACATTAAGGTCTGCCTCTCCGCCAGGTCCCTCTAAGAAGGTCCAGTAAGATGTATAGGGAACTCCGTCAACGCCGGTTGCCTCAGGATCATCTACGTCAAAGCCTCCGTTATAGATATAATTGCCGTCCGCGAGAGGTTCCCTTGCTGTTGATTCCTCACTGATCGGTTTTTCCCTGTGGGGATAATTACTCTTCTGATACACTCTTACATAATCCACTGCCATCTGCTGCGGGAACACTGTTGTTTCGTCAGGATTGCCCGGCCAGTTTCCGCCTACGGATATGTTCATAATCAAAAAGAAATCTTGGTCAAAAGGTGCAGGATAAGTATAATCATCAGCAAGATACGGATCTCTTGAATACCAGTCATTGGCTTTATGATATAACTTACCGTCTAAATACCAGCGTATTTCACCCGGTTCCCATTCAATTGAATAAATATGATAATCATCGCTAAAGCTCTGACCTGCAGGCAATGTATATGTTCCCTGAGATTCTTTATGGGGTTCTCCAAAATGGATTGTTCCATAGATTTTATTAGGCTCATGACCTAAAAACTCCATAATATCAATCTCACCGCATTTGGGCCATGTTCCGTAGAAGGGTTCATCTTCAGGCATCATCCAAATTGCCGGCCATATACCTTTACCTATAGGCATCTTTGCCCGTATTTCAAACTTTCCGTATGTCCACGATTGCTTCCCTTTGGTAATTAATTTTGCCGAAGAATAATTATAGGTTTGACCGCTGGGCTCCGTAATATCTTCTTTCCTGGCTTCAATAATCAATGAACCGTCCTGGATATAAGCATTATTCTGTGTGTAGGATTGAATTTCATTATTCCATCTTCCGTTGGTCGGATCATCAAAGCTCCAATTATTCATATTTATTTCAGTACCGTTAAACTCGTCACTCCAAACCAGTTTCCACTGTTCTGCCGGAGCAGAAGTTGAGCCCGGTTTACTTGTTGTTTGCGTTGAATCTGACGCTACAGGAGTACTTTGTGGTTCCGGTGTTTCGGAAGGTTGGGGTTCTTCCGTTTCAATCGATATTTCTTCACCGTCAACAACATAAGTTTCCGATGAATTTTCAATCGTTTCCCCGTTTATTTTAATACCATGCCCTAATATTCTTAATCTCATTTTTGCTTGCCTGGTCTGAAGCACAGCACCTTCAGCCAAAGCATCAACCTGTTCAAAATCACCGATGAATTCAATAATACTGCCGGTTGAAAGATCCTTATCCACAATAACTTTTTTGAATCCATGGGCTTTCAAGTCCTTTTCTTCAAGTTTGGCACCGGACTTGACAATCGTCTCTTCAACAGAAGTTTCTCCCGAAGTTACAATTCTGACTTGCTGATTACCCTTTTTCTTGACAACAATCCTGTTTGCTTTGGAATTATTAATATGTATACTGTTACTTCCTCCACCGTTGACATAAACTGTTCCCTTTACATCAACTCCGTCAAGGGTTACATCCCCTTCCTGAATGCCCGGTGAAAGATACAAATCACCGTCTATTACAGTATCCTTTAAAACAACTCCTTCAGTATTAATCAGTGCGTTTCCGAGTATCCTTCCAGTTGTATAGCTGCCTTTGTTATTATATAAAGCTTCAACTATACGGCTGAGAATTTTAATTGTCTCGGCACGGGTTATAAAACTGTCAGGTCTGAAAGTACCGTCATTATATCCTGCTATATAACCTCTTTCAACCAAGGCATTAACAGCCTCTTTCGCATAATCTTTAACCGAGTCACCGTCTGTAAACTTACTTAAATAATCATTGCTGCTCTTAAATTCAAATACATTTGCCATTATAACAACGGCTTCTTGCCTCGTAATATAGTTTTCCGGTTTAAAAATGTTGTTTTCATAGCCTGCAATATAGCCTGCTTCCCTTGCCTTTAATATTTCGCCGGAATACCATTTTGTGTCTTGGACATCCGAAAACTGTTCTTTACCTAACTCAAAGAATCCCAGGACCTTGTTAATTATTGTCACAAACTCCGCTCTTGTGATGTTATTATCAGGCTTAATTGTTCCGTCCTGGTAGCCAAGTAAAATACCGTTTTCTATCCACTTGTTCAAGTCTTCCTCTGCCCAGTGCCCGTTAATATCAATGCTTGCGGCAGAAGCCTGTATTGGATTTCCCGGCAAGATTGATAGCAATACCAGAAAAACCAATACCGATGAAAGAACTTTTTTGTACATCACTGTACCCTCCTTTATTTATAATTAAAATATTTAATAAAATAATAAATAAACTGTGCATAATTATTGTCCGATATCGACTTCTCAAACTGAAAACAACCGTTAAAATCTGCGGTTTTTCAGGAAATTACTTTTGTCGATTGCCTCAGTATCAAATTGGTCTTAATTCTGATTTCTTTTTGTTTAAAATGCTTGTTCTTGCAGAAGTATTTTAACGAGTCAACACATGCTTCGGCTATGAGTTCCAACGGTGCATCCACTGTAGTCAATGCAGGCATAATATAGTTTCCGATTGCAATATTGTCAAAGCCTATTACAGATATATCATCCGGAACATTTAAGCCCTTTTCTTTGACAGCTTTAATTGCACTGATGGCCATAACATCATTGGCGCAAAAAATAGCTGTTATATTTTCCTTTAGCAACTCATGAGTCAGTAGATAGCCACTGTCTTCGAGGAAGTTGCCTTCACGCACTATACTTTTGTCAAAACACAAATTGGCATCCAGCAATGCTTTCTTATACCCTTCATAACGCTCTATGCCTGAAAGCTTCCTAAGATCCCCCGATATATGTCCGATTCTGGTATGACCCGATTTAATCAGAAATTGTGTCGCCTTGTATGCACCACTGAAATTATCCATGTTGATTACCAAGCGATTTGACTCATTGCTTGTGGCTTTAGGTTGATAGTCAATAATAATGGTGGGGTATTGTGATATAACAAAATCGTTAAGCTGAGGAAGTTCATTGAATGCTCCGATAAAAATGCCGCTAATAACGGTTCTGCTAATAAAAAGATTCTTTATTTCATCCAATTGCTTTTCTGAAGTTATAATTGATACCAATACTTGAAAGCCTAAGTTGTTTGCCTGATCTATTATTAAATTTACAAGCTGTGAAAAGTACGTACTTTTTGAAACTCTTTCTTTAGATTCGGAGATGTTGATATCCAAAACAAATAGACCGATTATGTTGCTGTCTACCCCGGCTAAACGCCTGGCATGCTCTATCGGAACATAATTATTCTCCTTTATCATTGCCAGAATCTTTTGCCGGGTTTCCTCCTTTACGTTAGGATTGTTATTAATTACCCTGGATACAGTAGTTCTGGAAACACCACATAATCTTGCTATTTCTTCGCTGGTCATCATACCACACCTCAAATAACAAACAGTATTTATAAATTTTGATTTATGCGTTTTCTTGTAAGTACTTTTATTAAATCTTTTGAAATCGGATTTCTTTCGGAATCAAAAATTTCAAAATCCATTCCCTTATAGTTCCACACTGCACCACCGATATCATACTCTTCCAAAAGACTTATATAGTCTTCATGCCATCTTATCCTCGACTCCAAATCTGCAATGGCAATTACACCGAACTCACCGCAATAAAGCCTGCATTTTTTCTTTTCCTTGAATTCAATTGCAGACTTCAAATCTTTTCGCAACAAGTCCTTATTTAATTTCAGATTGTTTACTTCCAGCATAAAATCAAATTTGGGGTTTTCTCTGACAAATTCCTCAATCCCCTCATATTGACCCGGATACTTAACTTCCCTGTTGAATGCCATGGCGCTTTCTGACCAATGAGCTTTCTGATGGGTGAAGAAAAAAGGATTATAAAAATGAAAATTATAAACTATGAAATCATCCTCAATATCTGCAAGATTTTTAAGTTCATCGGGGCTGTTATAATTATTGCCTCCGACAAAAATCCATCTTGTAGGATCAATTTCCCGGATTGCCTTTATGCACTCCAGCATTAACTTATTCCAACGGGAGCTGTCGGGTTCAACAATTTCGTTTAATAATTCAAAGGCAATATGTTCCCGTTCATCTATGTAGCGTTTTGTCAAAAATCTCCATATATCAACAAATCTCTTTTGTTGATCCGGATTTTCGAACAGTGTATTGGTTTTTAAGTCTTGAAAACGGTAGCCGGGAGCATGATGCATATCCAATAAAAGCCCCAGATTGTATTTTTTACACCACATAAGACAGCGGTCAATATAGAATAGCCCCTCTTCTTTATAATTTCCCACATCGTCGTCAGACTCGATAATCGGATAATCAAAGGGTAATCTGATATGATCAAATCCTGATTCTGCTATAATCTCAATATCCTTTTCTGTAATAAAGGTATCAAAATGAGTTTTATCAAGGACATCGTATTGTGATATCCATCCCCCTATATTTATACCTGCTTTGAAACTAATCATATAATAACCCCCAAAATATATCCCACCGACAAAATAATATCATTATTTATGTCAATCGGCGTCACAGAATCGTAATATTTTTTATCTCTTTATTAATTGTACGCGCGTCCATCTACTTTTAGTATACCATTTTTATTAATACTTTGTCCAGTATCCTTTTACATTATGTTAATAATAGCTAAGTAGTTCTCCCTGAAAAATGATATTTTTATATTTCACACTCAGGGATCATATAGATTTTCTGTACCTTGACATTACCAATATCGATTATTCG
>FWPV01010336.1_pt1 | contig 13618 bp, 10 predicted proteins | sample 2228371 | NCBI WGS metagenome assembly FWPV01 (sample SAMEA103939776, study PRJEB20133) | metagenome | reverse complement strand
TTTATATGGTTTAATCTTATAATTAATTAAAACAAGAACCCAATTTTATATGTGTGTTTTAACTTTATGTAAATTTTTACCGATAATTATATAAGATTTTTATATGAGCTTTGGTTATATTTTCAAAAAAATTTACATAGAAGGAAGTAATAGCTTGAACCGAAGATTTATATTGATCATTTTCTTTAATATACTTATCTTTTGTCTGGTCTATCCATTGGCTATGGCTTATGATAAATTTTACTCAAAACTCCTTCCAGGTTGGGATGAAAAGCCAGATATCAGAGTGGAACCAAATTTTTTGAGATTAAAAAAGTTCAATTACAACTTATCAATTGAGAACGAAAAATTTTTACATAAAAACCAAACCATTACAAATATTAATGCACCATTTATTCCGGGACAAATGATAGTGAAATTTAAAAAAAGCTTCAGAATTGAAAGAAATAATATACAAACTTCAGACAGTTCAGTTAATGGTTTGCTTAGAAATCTAAAAGCTAACAATATTAAAAGAATTTTTCCAGAAAATGAATTATCTTTAAAAGATATATATCTTATTAGCTTTGATCCAAATAATTCTGTATCTAATACATTACAACAAGCTATGGATGATCCTGATGTAGAATGGGCTGAACCAAATTATCTGTATTCCACTTTTGTTATTCCTGATGATCAAGATTATAACAAACAATGGGGATTAAAGAAAATAAAGGCGGAGGAGGCATGGGATATAAACCGAGGTGATCCTGATGTTGTTATCGCTATAATTGATACAGGAGTAGATTATAATCACCCCGATCTGGCTGACAATATATGGCGTAATCCAGGAGAGATACCCAATAATAATATAGACGATGATAATAATGGTTATATAGATGATGATATTGGATGGGATTTTGTAAGTGTAACTTCCGGTGGTGCAAATGGAGAAGATATGGGTCCACGTGACCGTGATCCTATAGATTTTCACGGACACGGTACTCATTGTGCAGGTATCGCTTCAGCTAGCACAAATAACAAAATAGGTATTGCTGGCGTTTCGTGGGGATGCAAGATCATGCCCTTACGTGCTGGTTATAAAACACCAACAGGTGATGGTTCTCTTGCAACAACTGATACATCATCGGCATTATATTATGCCGCAGATAACAATGCAAATGTTATAAGCATGAGCTGGGGAGGAGCATATAGTTTCACATTACAGTCTGCGATTAATTATGCATTGCATAAAGGTTGTGTGCTTATAGCCGCAGCAGGAAATGAAAGCAGTTCATATCCGATCTATCCTGCTGGTTTTGATGGAGTTATTGCTGTTGCAGCCAGTGATACCAATGATCAGAGAGCATACTTTTCTAATTACGGGCAATGGGTAGATATTGCTGCTCCAGGAAGGAATATTTATAGCACATATCTAAATAATAATTATGTTACAATGAACGGAACATCTATGGCGACTCCCCTTGTTGCAGGTGTAGCTAGTCTCATAATTTCGCAGGATCGTTCACTTCTACCTGATCAAGTTAATCGTAGGCTCATCGATTCTGCGGATGATGTTGGATGGGCTAAGCGATTGAATGCGTATAATGCACTCTACTTAAGCAATAATTTATTCACTATATATAATGATGGTGATGCTATATTAAATGTTACAAATATAGTCTCTCAAAGTAATTGGCTTTCTACTGACAAAACTACAATTACCATTCCATCAAAAGGCTTTGCAATAGTTAATGTTTTAATTAATACAGATGGATTACCTGTAGGAAGTTATCATGAAAGGCTGATGATATATTCTAATGATCCTGATGAAAATCCTTATCCTGACGGTGTTGATGTTTTTCTTGAAATAATAAATAGAGCACCTCAGATCAACAGTATCACGATCAATCCAAATCCAGTTGATGAATATGAAAATTGCACAATAAGTGTTTCTGCTTTTGACCCGGATGGCGATCACCTGAACTATGATTGGTATGTATCAGATGGATCAATTGAAGGTAGTGGAAGCACAGTTATATACTACCCGCCTGAAATATTCCAGCAACAGGCAGAATATACTATCAATGTCACTGTCAGCGATACTCATTCCGCAATTGCTGAAGGTTCAGTCAATGTAACAGTAACTACTAAAATTCCTATTACCACGATAAACATACCACTTTATGAGGGATGGAACCTTATATCAATTCCTGTCAAAACAACAGATAACAGCATAGAAAATATTTTAAGTCCAATAGCAGGAAAGTATGTTTCAATATGGTCTTATAACAATGGTTGGAATCTGAGAGTATTCAGCACATCATTTAGATCAAAATCTGAAATAAATTCATTAGAAACAGGGTTTGGCTATTGGATAAAAATGCTTTCTGATTCTGTGTTAACAATAACTGGCAAGGCTTTAACAGATACATCCATACAGCTAAATGCTGGCTGGAATCTTATCGGTTGTAATAGCATATCTGCGAAAAGTTTAGATAAGATTATACAACCTATATCTGATCAATTCATATCTCTATGGGGTTATGATAACCAGAGAAAACAATGGTACCAATATATCATAAACAGTTCAGCCAGAACAAATAGTTTAGAAATGATAGAACCAGGTAAAGGCTATTGGTTAAACGTGAAAAGTGAATGTGTATTAGATTTTGATATAGATGACTGATAAAAATCATACCATTTCTATAAATCGTTTGTGCAAAAATATAGCGATGATAGTTCATAATATAGTAGTCTGAATATGGATTATGTATGCAGAAATATTATGAACTATCATTACACAATAAAGACAGAACACGGAGGCACAGAGACACGGAATAGCGAATTATACGAAAAGTAGGTGTTTGTAGTAGCTCAATTTATTGAGCGTTAATAATTGACACCTGATAAATCAAGCTACTACAGAGATATTTAATTATATTTTTAATCACGAATGTCACGAATTATACGAATAATAAAACATAAGATTGCTATCCCTCTCTAGTATGTAGTTGGGTTTTCAACTCAACCTACTTACTAAATTGAAATTTACAGAAACCATTGAAGTCTCCCTTTCTCAAAGGGAGATTTAGAGGGATTTTATAATAATTGATAATCTTAATGAGTAATTTTTTTTATCTACGCTCTATGTTCAATATAATCCATCTCTTTTGATAATATTTCAATATCAAAGCCTTCCTTACGAGCCCTGAGATCGAAATATAGCATTGTGACGATTGCCATCCTGAAGGGATCAATAATTATTGAGATTATATTTGAAAGGTTATTACCAAATAACGAATTATCATAATTTAATATTTTATTTCCCGCAAATAAAGCCAGCCAGGATATTAGAGAAGAAGCTAAAAAGGTAATAACAACAAGAATAAAAGCCTTTTTAAAGAATCCAGAGATCAGATATTTGCTTCTCTTCATTGCTCCGAATCCACCTTCCCCCTCAATTATCACTACTTGCGGAACAAGACAATACCAGACCCATAAGACAAAGGCTAATATCGGAGCGATCAAAAAAATGAAAGCTGTTAATTGTGGATTAATCCCTAAAAAAATAAATCCTAATATAAAACCAGAAGAAATTAGAGTTCCTGTTAAAAATACTGTTCCAAAAAGTGGTAACAATCTGTTCATAATTTTGCTATAAGTATCTTTTATCTTAAGATTTTCATCAAAAAAAAGGTAGGATATATATATCGTTACAACAGCAATCAGTATTGGGCTTAAAAAAGCTGTAAACACTAATTCTGAGATTCTCATAACTACATTCTCAATTGATGGGCTTATACTGGTAAGACTTTCAGATGACTCTTCGGGAGAAAAAAATGCAATTATACTTGAAATTGCAAGTGTTAAAATTAAATAAGGAGCTTTTACCAATAGAACGATCCCGATGAATTTGATAAAATTCGCATAATAAAGAAAAAAACTTTTCTCTAATATATCCCGAATGGACATTGGATGAATATCCATATCATCGATATTCTCCTATTATTAATTTCAATCATATTTATCAATGAGTTCTCTTAACTCAGTATCAGTAGGCTCAATCTGTAATGCACGAGTCCAATGTTTGATAGCCTCTTTTTTTCTTCCCATCCTGAAATATAAAGTCCCCAAATTCCTTGATGCTGCAGAATAGTTAGAATATTTTCGTCCATCAACATCCCTGACTGACTTGAGGTCTATAGCTTGTAGATACTGTTTCTCTGCATTGAGAAATGCTTCTTTAGTTTTTCCTGTGATTATGGTGATCCAGTATTCTTTACTGCCATCATCTGTTATTTCTTCTTCAACATGAATATAATGATTTAACGGTCTCACATAAGATTCTATCTGTTTGCTTATCAATTGATCTTTGACGACTATTGTAATTGTGCCTGATTTGGTTTGCTCCAGAGTGGAGTTTAATTTCTTGATAACCTCTTCTTTAGATATATGACGACCATCAATTTCTTTCCCAAGTCCGAAATCATCTTCTTCCATTGGTGGTTCCATACTTTTCAAACCAAGATAGTAATAAGATGCCCCCAGGTTATTTCTTAAGTAAGCATCTCTTGGAGAAATTTTTAATGCTCTTTCATATTCTGCTATTGCGCCTTCGTAATCTTGCTTGTAGGTTAATTCTTCTCCTGCTTGCCTGGCATCCTTTAAAACTTTTGATTCTGACTTCGTAATATTAATATCATCAGACATATATCGGACTCCATGTTTTCTATAATCATAAAATGCTAGAGCAAGCCCTATAATTAATATACAAATTACAAAAACTGTTATAATTGGGGTCCTCATATAATAATTCTCCTTTTAGTCTGTTGATGCAGTCAAGTATGTTTGCCACAATTCCTGTTTTCTTTCAAGCACTATTTTGATGATCTGACCTTTGCGTATATCAGATACAAATTCATTAAAATCATTTAAATTATTAATATCTTTATCTATAATAATCCTTTTAAAAGTCTCTGCTTTTTCGGTCAGCATTTTAACAATTAAATCACCTTTTCGTAATTTAGCCCTTTCTGCTGGACTTTTCCGAACAACATGAATAACCATAACTCCTTTTCTATAAGATGAAAGACCATATTTTAACGATGATTCTGGTGTGGGAGATTGAACAATAATGCCAATTAATTTTCTTGCTACTCCCGATATATCTGGAGTCTCTGGTTTCAGATTTATATCCATAAACTTATCTTTTCTTAGTATACGAAAAATTATGCTGTCCTTTGTGCTTAAAGAAGTGCTTATTTCAGCTATCTTTTCTATTGAGTTTATTTTCTGTTCTCCTATCATAACAATTACGTCGCCTTCCTTTAATCCAGCTTTTTTTGCAGGGCTATTTTCTACAACATAAGTTATAAGCACTCCTTCATTTACAGGCAGACCAAGATGTTGTATGAGATCTTTATTCAATTCCTGATATTCCAAACCTATATAAGATTCTAATAACATTCCACGTTCTATTAGTTCTACAATTATTTTCTTGGCTATGTTTATTGGTATAGCAAACCCGACTCCCTGATATCCACCAGTTGTGGAGAATATCGCTGTATTTATCCCGATTACCTGTCCATAACTGTTAACTAATGGACCTCCACTGTTACCAGGATTAATGGCTGCATCTGTTTGAATTAGATCCTTGAGCCTTATATCATCTTTCTGGAACGATCTACCCGTAGCACTTATAACACCGACTGTAACTGTTGGCTGAGAGTCCTTCATTAGATATCCAAATGGATTCCCGATAGCTATAACCCATTCTCCAACAAGTATATCTGAAGAATTTCCTAATTCTGCTACAGTAAGCTTATCATCCGCATTTATTTTTAGAACCGCTATGTCCGATTCTTTATCTCCTCCAATAACTATAGCTTGATATTCTTTCCCATTGGTTAATGTAACTTTAATAACATCAGCATCTTCAATCACATGATAATTAGTTGCTACGTATCCTCTCTCATCAATTATAAACCCAGACCCAAGACCATAATATTTTCTCTCTCTTTCTCCACTGAAAGGGTAGAAGAATTCAAACCAGGGATCACGCACAAGATGAATAGTGCTAATGCTAACAACACTATCTCCAACTTTGCGAATAGCTTGCACAATAGAATTATTCCTTGATCCTGATATATTTGCTTGAATAAATCTAACTTCTGATGCTGTTTTCGACAATCCTTCGGTAATATAAGGACCATTATTAGATACTTGAACAGGTTCAGAGCGATTCCATATTCTGATGAATAAATATACTATCATTGCAATAATAGCAATAAAAATAATTAACACCAGTGTTATACGATCAAACTTTAAATTATGAGTATTCATCTTTTAATTTCAAAATTATTAACTTACGTAAGTATGATAAGAAACATGAATGTAATTATGGTTAACATTATAGCATGTTCTATTCTTAGTTTCAATTAGGTTTTATTGGGAACGAGACAACATAAAATTCAAAATATAGATTAACAAAAAAACCATCTGTATGCTATACTTTATAAAAAAGTTCCACTGTAGGTTGTTTTGATAAACCAACCTACATACTAACACACTTTGAAAAAGGGTAAATCATGAAAGTCTCCCTTTTTCAAAGGGAGATTTAGAGGGATTTTATAATAAATGGTAATTGTAATGAATAATTTAAAGTGATATAAGAAATTTTTATATAAAACTAAATTATTATTCCAGAATAGGGGGTTAATATTATTTTACTATGGCTCGGAAAAAATGGAAAGATGATGACTATAATTACCTTATGAAAAACTATACAAAAAAGAGTAATTCAGAACTCGCTGAATATTTCGGGGTTTCTTACTATTCAATAGCTTTTCGTTTGAAAAAGCTTGGACTTACCAGAAGGCAAAAATGGGATAAAAAGAAAGATCAGTATCTGATTGATAATTATATATATTTTACAAATAAAGAACTGGCAAAACGTTTAAAAACAACTACTTGTGCAATTAGCAATCGCCTTGTAAAACTCGGTCTGAGACGAACCTTTGAATGGTCTAAGGAAGATGAAAAATTTTTATTGGAGAACTATCTACAGAAAACTGATAAAGAAATGGCTGATATTTTGTTAACAACACAGGATTCTGTCTCTAAAAAGCTTAGAAGGATGAAATTGAGACGTCCTCCAAAGACAAATTTACAAGAATAGGTTTAAAATTTTTATAGATGCTTTTTAAATCTTAAGGTGCTAAAAGTTATCATGATAAAACTATAAATAATCAAGCAAAGAGTATTCGACCAGAGTATTTTTATCCCGATCCCTTTTAACATTATACCTCGTAAAATCTCAAGGAAATACCTGGCTGGAACTACATAAGTAACCAATTGCAATGGCTTTGGCATGCTCTCAATTGGAAACACGAAGCCCGATAGCAGAAAAGTCGGTAAAAGTGATGATAACATTGACATTACCATTGCCACTCTCTGAGTTTTGGCTATAGATGATATAAGCAGTCCAATACCAAGTATGCCGAATAGAAATAGAACAGATAAAATTAAAAGAATTGGAATGCTACCTTTTATCGGCACCTTAAACCATAATCTTCCTACTAGCAGGCAAAATATAACATCAATAAAGGCAAGAATGGCATAAGGCAATATTTTACCTATAATTAGCTCATAAGATCGGATAGGAGTGACCACTAATTTTTCAAATGTGCCATTTTCCTTTTCGCTTACAATAGATAATGATGTCATAATAGAACCCAACATCATTATAATATTGGCTATAAGCCCTGGAACAATGAAGTTTGTGCTTTTTAGCTCAGGATTATACCAGACCCTCGTCTGCATATTTATTGGTGGTAAGTTACTTGCCGCATTTCCGGCATATTTACGAATGATTGATAAATAGATATTCGTGGAGTATAATTGTATAATTTGGTTCACATAGCTTATAGCTATAGTAGCAGTATTGGCATCGGAACTGTCTACAATGGCTTGTATCTCTGCTGTCTCCTGTCTTGACAATTTTTTTGAAAAATCTTTGGGAACACATAATGCTACCATTGCATTGCCATTGTTTATCTCTCTATCAATATTTGCATATCGTTCTATGTATTTAATCTTAAAGTAACCAGAATTTCTGAACTCATCTACAAGTTCTCTACTATCATTGCTTTTATCTAAATCGCAGACAATAGTATTTATGGACTTCAGGTCAAAACTGACAGCATAGCTATATAATATTAACATAACAATACCATAAAAAGTGTTCGTAAATCCCGCCGGATTTCAATGAATTCTTTTTTAGATACTGAAATTATTCTATTGTTCAAATAACTTAGCTCCACATTTTATTGATAGCTTTTATAGTTTCATTAACAAGCATCTGCCCACCTTCTGGACCGACAAGATTACTTGCAACCTCTGCACCATAACCTCCACCTTTAACAGCTTTGGCTGTCGGCAGGTAAGCAGCACCAAAATAACCTACAGAATCACACGCAAGCTGAACAATGAACGTTTGAACAGGTATGCTTCTAGCCTTTATACGAATTCCAAAATCTAAGAACATCTCAAATGGGTTGGTAGCGATCGCAATATCACCAAGTCTGATAGTATGAAGCTCCATTGAATAAAATTGTTTTTTTTCATATTCTTCATATCTTTCAATTATACTTTTATTTCTACCTAGAAACATATAATCTCCTGAATTTTCATCAAGTTTTCCTTTTTGCATTAACCTTTCATATTCTAATTTTGCGGTTTGATATTCTACGTCGGTCACTTTTCTGACAGGTAAGCTTATTTCCTGTATATTGTGTTTGAAAATAATCTCTGTCCTTATATCACTACGGGCTAGATTGTATGAACGGTCAACTGCATCTGAAATTCTTTCTGCTATTTCCTGCCTTTCAGTTACTCCTTTTCTCCTGCGCAGTTCTTCCTCAGCTCTGGCAAAAAGCAGGAAATGTGGCGATTGATCCCCTCCTGCACTGCACTGAGGTAAAATAAATAAATCTTCCGAATATCTTTTCTTCAATTCTTCTCTAACTTCATGCCAGAAATCAGCAGAAACGTAATATTCACCTTCAGTAACCTGCGAAGGACATGCAATATTGATAACTATACCAGTAAGGTTTTTATCCTGATCCCATGTCCAGAGAAGGTTCAAAGAGTGATCCTCATAACCCTCTATACAATCAAAATCTTCTCTATTTGTTGATCCATACATTCTTGAAGAACCATCAAAATATACTGCTCTTCTATTATGACCAACGACAGCATAATCATAAGCCCAGCTTATCCCTCCCAACTTTCGGTTATTCCATGCAGAAACAACAACATCGGAAAGGCACTCCAGAAGAAAATCAATATATTCTGTAGCAGACATTACATCTTTATCTTGAGTAGCATACCATCCTTCTACTAAATTTGGTGCAGTATGAGTATGTGTTGCATTTACAAATATTTTATCTGCATTAAAATCTTTTATCTTATCTTTTATAGATTCCCTTAGTCTGTGTAATATACTACGCTCAATAAATGCCAGATCGCATGAAACCATGATTGCCTGATCATCTTCCGTTTCAATCGCTAAAGCTGTCGCCATTATTGGATCATTCACATACTTAGATATTCTTGGATGAAATTGCCCTAATAAAATAACAGGTTTTTGTGGCGTTATACTCTTTGTTGCCCATCCAATAAGAACCTTTTTACGAGATAATTTCTCCATTGTCTTTCCCCTTCTATATTTATTTGAGTTATAATCAATAAAAGACTTTGACAGTATATCAATAATATAAATAACTGTCAATTTCATCTAAATTGGCTAATGGTATTATCATCACTCAAAATATCTTCTTTCTTTTATTCTCTTCCATTCTTTTTTATCAGGCAAAGGCAAGTTTTTGAGTTGAGTTATACTTAAATGATAAGTAATTTCCCTATAGGTATCCTGAACATACTTCTTTATGAAATCTGAGTTAAGATATTCAACCACTTCTAAATCAGACAAATCATTTTCAAAATTAGATAATCCTGTCTTTTTTATTAAATGATAAACATCTCCCATCCAGGGGAAGCACTTCTCATCGTAAGCAGAAGCTATCCTACCATCTTCTCTAAACCCTAATCCAACTACAATGTGTGGAGTATCAAAATATCCCCTGAATTTTGTGACATCTGTCCTCTTTATCCAATAGTTTGCTCGATTATCATAGATAATCTCATTGCAATTAAGATTTCGCCCATTTAATAAAGGTAGATAACTTTCCTTACTGATAGATATTTCCTTTACTATATAAGGACTATTCTTGATCTCAGGGGTTCTTGGAGAAATCCTGATTTCATAAATATCACCTAAACGATTGGAACAGATATTTTTCAATGTGCTCGTATAATCCGTTTCAAAAGTAACCACTTCACCATGCCAGTGTGAATCCAGCTTTACTAAATCTATCTTACTATTTTTATATTCAAAAAGCTCTAACCGAAAGGTATTGTTATCAGACTTAATGAATTTTAATACTACTGATGAGACATCAGCTTCAGGTTTAAAAACATCCGGTCCTAAATATATTATGGTTGTTTCTCCATTTTGAGATAAAAAAGCCCTGAGTTTCTTAAATTCATCAAGGATCATAAATGTTGCAGGAATGACAAAGATCAATTGTCCATCAGTTCTGAGCAATGAAATAGATTTCTCTATAAAAGCACCATAAACATTATATTTTCCATACCAGGTTCTATAAAGCTTTTTATATTTTTCTTTGGTAATAGGGTCTACTTTTATCGTATAGTGATCAGAAAGGCTGGGAATGCCGTAAGGTGGGTTACCAATAATAATATCAAAGGATTCTTTTGTTTGCCATAAAAGATAATCGGCACAAAATAATTCAATTTCATTATTTAAATCCAAATTTTTTAAATAATTGATAACAGCTTGATTGATCTCTACTCCAAAAATTTTTGCCTGATTGAAAAGTCTCGGATTATTTCTTTTTATCCCGAATAAGAATTGTGCCAATCCACAAGCAGGTTCTAAAATTAGAAGCTCCTTCTTATCAACAAATCTAGAATCAATCAGGCTGACCATAAAATCCACAATATGTTCTGGAGTAAAGAATATTCCATAATCTTTTCTGATACTTTTCAGATTGCCATTCACTATTATCTGGTGATATTTATGGTCTAGCAATAACTCTTCCCCCGATTTAATACCGTTTTAAGAAATTGTTTATACAATTACCTAACCCTCTTTGAAAGAAGGAAAAAGTAGGAGCTTGCGTCCGCAAGCCCTACAATTCAAATGGAGATTTAGAGGGATTTTTATTATAAACGATAATTGTAATAAATAATTATACCGTCTTAAAAAATTGCTTATATAATCCCCTCAACCCTTTGAAAAAGGCAAAACCAGGAAAGTCTCCCTTTTCCAAAGGGAGATTTAGAGGGATTTTATTATAAACAATAATCGTAATGAATAATTATTTTTTTAAAATGGTATTACTTTTTAAAATAGTATAAACATTACAAAAAAGGACAAGTTATCAAACTTGTCCTTATTATACAATTAAAATTTTATAAAGCTCTGTTAGGCTTTTTGCTTGCCATATTCGTAGGCAGTTGTCATAAAAGCCTCTATATTTTCATAAGAAACGTCGGTATGTATTGCATTTGACAAGGAAAAGATCATCCCACCCCCAGGCTGAAGGAAGGTATCTATCAATTCCTTTGTGCCTTTTATAACCTCTTCCCTTGAGCAATGCGGAAGCAAATGTTGCACATCAATTCCAGGCATGAAAGTTATCCTTCCACCAAACCTCTCTACAGTTGCTTTTGCATCCATAGCATAAGGCTGTATTGGATGAATAACATCAAGTCCTATCTCAATAAGATCATCCATGATCTCAGTCACATTTCCGCAAGTATGCAACCAAAACTGCATATTATGTGCATGTGCCTCTTCAATTAAAGTAGCATAAGCAGGTTTAAGAAATTTCCTGAATACTTGAGGACTGAAAAATAAAGATTCCTGAGTTCCCATATCATCGCTTGTATAGATAGCATCAACTTTTGCACTCCCATAACCGCGAATAACTTTAAGATGATAATCTCGCACTGCATTTGTAAGTCGCATGACATTTTCAGGCTCAAGAAGGAAATCTTCCAGAAGGTCCTTCATGCCTCTAATTGTCCAGAGCCTTTCATAAAAACAGAAAAAGTCCATACCTACAATGAAAGCGTTTAGGTTATCTGACCTGACTTGAGCGGCACCAGCGAAATATTCAGGTTTATCAGGACTTGGCATTTTTTCTATAAACTCATCCAGGTCATCCCATTTACTCAGGAACCTGCGAGAATCTATACCCTTTGCACTTTCATCTTCATCAGGTTTATCTTTTATCGCCCATTTATAATCCGGCTCATCTGGAGGTCCTTCCCATCCCCCTGGAGCCTTAAATCCGACTTGAAGGAAATCTTCAGGAATTGAATTAACAAAATTCCTCAGTTTGTCACCATAAGCATCATAACAATCTCCACCGATCCACATGCGGATCATCAGTGGAACACGTCTGCACCCTCGCCGTTCTAATGCAGACCTAACTTCATCTCTTGTCAATGCATCTGGATGCATATTTCACTTCCTATTACATTAATGTTAAATCTATCCTAAACATCACAAATCTTAAATGCTGTCCTTAGTGCCTCAATTGGATCACCTTTGGGGACAAATTCCTGTCCTACATACATATCATAATCAGTATTAGCGATTGTTCGCATAATTGCTGGATAATATAGCTCTTGCTCTTCATCCAGATCTCGGCGACCTGGATTGCCAGCAGTATGGAAATGACCTATATACTGAATATTGTCCTTAATTGTTTGAATTACGTCGCCTTCCATAATTTGCATGTGGTAAATATCATATAATAATTTAACTTTTGGCGAGTTAACACGTTTGACTACTTCCACACCCCATGCGGTATGATCGCATTGATAGCCCTTATGATCTCTTTTGCTGTTTAGTAATTCAAGAACAAGGCAAACGTTCTTTTCCTCCGCTACTTTTGCAACGCGCATGAGACCTTCGGCGGTGATCTCTATACCTTCTTCATCTGAAATGCCTTCATATCTATTTCCAGAAAAGCATATAAGCCCTGGAACACCATATTTGACTGCTATATCTATATTTTCCAATATTTCTTGCTCGATTCTATCATGGTTTGAGCGTTTATTAAGCCCGTTATCCAGAGAACCATGGCCTATTAATGTTGCCATTACCATGCCATTATCTATGACCATGTTCCAGTATTCTTTTGGAGGCATTTCAACAGAAGCATACCCTATCTTTGCTGCTTCCTTTATTACTTGCTCCGGAGTGACACCATTACGAATAAAGCACCAATAACATACTGACTGCTTGATACGTCCCATCATTATCTCCTTTGAACTTTTTATATTATTATTGTTAATTAACTCTATTTTAGATGGTTTATTTGCTATTAATATTAACATATTCATTAGCAATTGTATAGATTTTTTTATAATTAACAAGGGCAATTCGGAAAGGTTAAATGTTGTGCACTTATTCTACCAACATTTCGTCCCTACGGGACTTAGAAAATGCTGCTTTATTTGAAAAAAGGGATTTTGAGAA
>FWPV01007685.1_pt1 | contig 13618 bp, 9 predicted proteins | sample 2228371 | NCBI WGS metagenome assembly FWPV01 (sample SAMEA103939776, study PRJEB20133) | metagenome | reverse complement strand
GATCTATTGACGAAATTGACCGCGCCGACGCCGAATTCGAGGCCTTCCTGCTCGAAATCCTGAGCGACTTCCAGGTGAGCGTGCCCGAACTGGGCACCCTGAGCGCCAAACACCGCCCGTTCGTCATCCTCACCAGCAACAACACCCGCGAACTCAGCGAAGCGCTCAAGCGCCGCTGCCTGTACCTGTTCATTGACTACCCCACCCTGGAAGAGGAACTGGCCGTGGTGCACCTGAAAGTGCCCGCGCTCAACGAAAAACTGGCCCGCGAAGCGGTGGACTTCGTTCAGCGCTTGCGCCGCGCCGACCTGCGCAAATCGCCCAGCATCAGCGAAACGCTCGACTGGGCCCACGCCCTGGTGGCCCTCAACGCCCAAAACCTCGACCCCGCCACGCTGGAACAAACCCTCTCCGTGCTGCTCAAACACGAAAGCGACCTGGCCAAAATCAAACGCCAGATGACCCAGCCGCCATCACGCCCGCGCTACCCCGACGAACTCAGCCGCTTTTCCGGCAACTAACGCCCTCCCATGGAATCCCGCATCCTCCAATTGATTGCAGCCCTGCGCGCCAGCGGCGTGCGCATCAGCCTGGCCGAAAGCGCCGAAGCCTTCAGCGCCGTCAACCTGATGGGCATTCAAGACCGCGAAGCCTTCCGCCTGTCCTTGCGGGCCACGCTCATCAAAGACGCGCGCGACATCCCCACCTTCGAAAAACTCTTCCCGCTCTTTTTTGGCGCGGGCGGGCCGCCGCCCATGTCCAACCTCTCCGAAGACCTGACGCCCGAAGAAGCCGCCATGCTGGCCGAAGCCCTGCGCCAGATAAACGAACGCCTGCGCAACCAGCTGCAGCGCCTGATGGACGGCCGCCCGCTCTCGCGCGAGGAACTGGAGCAGCTGGCCAACCTGGTGGGGCTGAACAACATTCAAGACCTGCGCTACCAGAACTGGATGGCCCAGCGTATGGAGCGCGCCCTGGCCTTCCCCGAAGTGCGCCAGGCCCTGGAAGAACTGATGCAAACCCTGGCGCAAATGGGCATGGATCGCCAGCGCCTGCAACAAATGCGCGACCTCATCCAGCAAAACATGCAGGGCATCCAGCGCCAACTCGCCCAGTTCGCCGGGGAGCGCATCGCCGAAAACCTGAGCGAACAGCCGCGCGATGAAGGCATAGACGGACTGATGAACCGTCCCTTCCACGCCCTGTCCGACGCCGAAAAGAAAACCATCCAGCGCGAAGTCAGCCGCCTGGCGGCCGCCCTGCGCACCCGCATTGCCCTGCGCCAGAAGCGCGCCAAAACCGGGCAACTGGACGCCAAAGCCACCCTGCGCGCCAATCTCAAACATCAATCCGTCCCGCTCCAAATCCGCCACCGCGACCGCACCCGCAAACCCAAAATCGTGGTCATCTGCGATGTGAGCACCTCCATGCGCTTTTGCTCCGAGTTGATGCTCTCCTTCCTGTTTGCGCTGCAAGGCCAGGTGCGCAAGACGCACGCCTTCGCCTTCATTGACCACCTCGAATACATCTCAGACGACTTCACCGGCACGGATGGCAACGCCGCCGTAGCCCACGTGCTGGGCCGCATGCCCGCTGGTCACTACAACACCGACCTGGGCTACGCCCTGCAAAACTTCGTAGATGACTACCTGGACACGCTCAACGGGCAAACCACCCTCATCCTCGTCGGCGATGGACGCAACAACTACAACGACCCGCGCCTCGACCTGTTCAACCTGATGACCCGCCGCGCCGCCCGCACCCTGTGGCTCAACCCAGAGCCGCAGCCCATGTGGGGCACAGGCGATAGCGACATGCACCGCTACGCGCCGCTGTGCGGGCAGGTGCTCAAAGTAGCCAACCTGGCCGAACTGACAGCCGCGGTCAACGCCATATTAGCCGCCTGAGCGGTTACAGCGCAGGCAAGGCTGCCAATGGGGGCGTTTATTTGATACCACCCCGCCTTTCTACTTTACACGTCCGCAAGAGTATAATAACGCCCAGCATCTCATCTTGCGAGCACCGTCATGCAGCCCATCCTCAAAATAGACCTGACCACCCGAAAAACCGAAACCTTCATCATCCCCCCCGCCTGGGAACGCGACTACCTGGGCGGGGCTTCGCTGGGCGCGCGCCTGCTCTACGACGCCCTCACCGCCGAACTCGACCCGCTCTCGCCCCAAGCGCCGCTGCTCATCCTCAACGGGCCGCTCTCTGGCACGGCCGGCCCGGTTGTGGGGCGCTTTGTCGTGTGCGGAAAATCCCCCGCCACCGGGCTGTGGGCCGAATCCAACATCGGCGGGCACTGGGGCCCCGAACTGCGCAGCGCCGGTTGGGATGGACTCTGGATCACCGGGCGCGCCGAAGCCCCGGTGTACCTGTGGATTCACGACCAGCGCGTCGAACTGCGCGATGCCGCCCACATCTGGGGGCAAGACACCTACGACCTGCAAACCGCCATCAAAGCCGAACTGAACACCCCCGGCGCGCATGTGCTGGGCATTGGCATCGCCGGAGAAGCGCAAATCCCCTACGCCCTGCTGCTCACCGATCACGGGCGCGTGGCCGGGCGCACCGGACTAGGCGCGGTAATGGGCAGCAAAAACCTGAAAGCCATTGCCGTCAAAGGCACGGGCAAAATCCCCACCGCCAACCCCGCCCTGTATGCCGGGCTGCGCTCCGAGGCTAACCGCGCCCTCAAAGCCGACGCCATGACCCGCGTGCTGCACGACCTGGGCACCGCCGGGGCAGCCGACTTTTTCGATTACCTGGGCGAAATGCCCAAGAAATATTTCCGCGCCGGTTTCATGGAAAACGCCGACGCCATCTCCGGCGCAAGCATATCCGAGACCATCCTGGCTGGCACCAGCGCCTGCCACGCCTGCGTCATTGCCTGCGGGCGCGTGGTGCGGCTGGACGATGGCGAAAAACGCAAAGGGCCGGAATACGAAACGCTGGTCGGGTTTGGTCCCAACCTGGGCATCACCGATACGCACGCCATCACCCGCATGGGCGAATGGTGCGACCGCTACGGCGTAGATAGCATCTCGCTAAGCGGCACAATTGGGCTGGCCTTCCGCCTGTACGAGATGGGCATCCTCACCCCGCAACACACCGGCGGGCTGCAACTCACCTGGGGCAACATCACGGCGGCCGAGCGCCTCATCCACATGGCGGTGCGGCGCGAAGGCAGCCTGGGCGCGCTGCTGGCCCAGGGCGCGCGGGCGCTGGCGCGTCACTTTGGGGCCGAGGACGAAGCCGTGCAGGTCAACGGTTTGGAAGTCGCCTACCACGACCCGCGCGGCGCATCCGGCATGGCCATCGTCTATGCCACCTCGCCGCGCGGCGCATGCCACAACCAGTCTGACTACTTCCTGGTAGATATTGGCCAGGCCGAAGCCAGCGCCGGAATCGAATTTTTCGACCGGCACGCCGGGGCCGAAAAAGCCGCCAACGTCGCCCGCCACCAAAACCTGCGCACGCTCAATAACGCCCTGGTGCTATGCCTGTTTGGCAACGTCCCCCCCGAAACCATGCTTGGGCTGGTCAACGCCGCCTGCGGCTACGATCTGTCGCTAGAGGAATTCATCCGCTGCGGCGAGCGTGCATGGAATCTCAAGCGCGCCATCAATAACAAGATGGGACTCACCCGCGCCAACGACACCCTGCCCAAGCCGTTGCTCAAAGCGCTTGAGGATGGTGGCGCCGCCGGATTCGCCCCCGATCTGCCCGCCATGCTCGACGCCTACTACGCGGCCCGCGGCTGGGATGCCGCCACCGGGCGCCCCCTGCCCGAAACCCTGCGCCGCCTGGGGTTAGACTTTGCCCTGGGCGACCTTTACCCCTAACCGATAGCCCCCACATTCAGGAGAGATACCAATGAAACTGGTCACCGTTGAAGAAATGCGCGCCATAGAACAAGAAGCCGACAAACAAGGACTGACCTATGCCTTGATGATGGAAAACGCCGGGCGCGGACTGGCCGACGTCGTACGCGACCTGCTCTTTGAAGAAGGCGAAACCACCGCCCTGGCCCTGGTGGGCCCAGGCAACAACGGCGGCGATGCGCTGGTTGCCCTGGCGCACCTGGCCGCCCAAAAGTGGCAGACCTGCGCCTACCTCATCCGCCGCAACGCCAAAGACGACCCGCTCATTACGCGCCTGCAAAACGCAGGCGGACAGGTGGTGCTGGCCGAAGAAGACCCCCAGTTTGCCCGGTTATCGGCCCAAATTGCCAAAGCCGACGTGGTGATAGATGGCGTGCTGGGCACGGGCATCAAACTGCCCCTGCGCCCCGAAATCGCCGCCGCGCTGGATGCCGCCAACCAGGCCATTGCGGCGCTCGATTGGCCGCCCTATGTGGTGGCAGTAGATTGCCCCTCTGGCGTAGATTGCAACACCGGGCAAGTTGCCCCACAGGCCATCCCGGCCAGCATCACCGTGTGCATGGCGGCCGTCAAACAAGGCCTGCTCAAATTTCCGGCCTACGATTACGTGGGCGACTTGCAAGTCGTGGATATTGGGCTGAGCGAACAGGTTGAATCCTGGCAGGCCGTCAAACACGCCGTGGTAGACGCCGACTGGGTAGAAGACATCCTGCCCGAGCGCCCCGGCGACGCCCACAAAGGCACCTTTGGGACTGCACTCATTGCGGCAGGCTCGCTCAACTACACCGGCGCGGCCCTGCTGGCTGGTAAAGCCGCCTATCGCGCTGGAGCCGGGCTGGTCACCCTGGCGGCGCCCTCCCCCCTGCATGCCGCGCTCTCTGGTCACTTTCCCGAAGCCACCTGGGCGCTGCTACCCCACGAAGCGGGCAACATCGCCGAAAGCGCCGTAGACGTGCTGCGCAAACACCTTAGCCGCGCAAGCGCCCTGGCCCTGGGGCCTGGCTTTGGCACAGAAGAAACCACCCAAAAATTTCTGGAAAATCTGCTGCGCGGACAGGCAAGCGCAAAAAAAACGCCGGGGCGCATCGGTTTTGTGCAAAGCGCCGCCGAAAAAACGGAAACGGAAAACCACAAACTGCCCGCCCTGGTCATTGACGCCGATGGGCTGAAATTGCTGGCAAAAATTGAGCAGTGGCCCAGCCTGCTGCCCGAAATGTCCATCCTCACCCCCCACCCAGGCGAAATGGCCGCCCTGACCGGGCTGGACAAAGACGCCATTCAGCGCGACCGCCTGGGTAATGCGCTCAAATTTGCCGCCGACTGGGGCCACGTGGTGGTACTGAAAGGCGCCTTCACCGTGATTGCCGCGCCAGATGGCCGCGCCGCCATTGTGCCGGTGGCCACCCCGGCCCTGGCCCGCGCCGGTACGGGCGACGTGCTGACCGGTCTGATTGCGGGTCTGCGCGCCCAAGGCGTGCCCGCCTTCGAAGCCGCCGCAGCCGGGGCCTGGATTCACGCCCAGGCCGGGCGCTTTGCTGCCGAACGGGTGGGCAACCCGGCTTCGGTGCTGGCAGGCGATGTGCTCGACGCCATCGCCGATGTGCTGGTGAGCATGGTTTAGCCCGGCTACACAAGCCAATTAACCCAAAAGACCCCGGCGTCTGGCGCCGGGGTCTTTTTCAATCGCTATGCGCTATCCTTTCAGGAACTCTTCCAACGCCGATTTGCTAATGCGGTAAGCGTTGCCGATTTTCTTAGCCTTCAGGTCACCGGCATTGATGGCCGCAATCACGTCTTCTTCCGAAACGCGCAGCACAGCGGCCGCTTCAGAGGGGGTCATCACTTCGGGCATGGCGCCAGCGGCTGCGACCCCCGCGCTCGCAGTAGATGCAGCGGGCGCGGCTGGCGGCTGCGGGGGTTGCACTGCGCCCTGCAGGGCCTGGCTCATTACATTGCCAATGCCCAGCCCGGCGCCAATTCCGGCCGTGAGTCCTGCGCCGCCGCCCGGGTTTTGCGCGGCGTCGCGCATGGCGTCGGCAGCCTGCAATTGGGTATAAACGTTCATATCCAGCATGCCCATATCGCGCAGTTCCTGGGCCGATTTTTCGGAGGGTTTGAGGTTGCCGATGTAGAAGGTCTTGAGCGTCAGACCAAGCGCGGCAAAGTCATCCTGCGCTTTGGCGCGCACGCCCGCGCCCAGTTCTTCGGTCAGCCCAATCAGCTCCACCACGCTCTTGTTCATGGCTGTTTCGCCGAGCAGGTCTTGCAGTTTGGAAAGCAGCATGGTGCGCAGGCGCTCTTCAATTTCGCTGGTGCGGAACTTGGCCTGTTTGCCCACGATGTTGGTGACAAACAATTGCGGGTCGCTGACCTGGAAGGAGTACGTGCCAAACCCCTGCAACAACGCCACGCCCAACCCCATACCAGGATTGCGAACGATAATCGGCTGCGGCGTGCCCCATTTTTTATTGGCAAATTCCTTCATCGAGACGAAGTACACCTCGGCTGGGAAGGGCGTGCGGTCGTTGAAGGCCTTGCCAATCAGGTCAATCAGTTTGGGGATGTTGGCCGTGGCGATGACATGCCGCCCTGGACCAAACACATCCAGCGCCAGGCCGTCACGAAAGAAGACGGCGGCTTGCCCTTCGCGCACAATCACATTCGAACCAATGCGGTAATCGCCAATGCTATTGTCATCGGGGAAGCGATGGACAATCTCGTCCGTCATTTCATTCGGGTATTCGATGACATCAAAAATCCTGGCCATGGTCACTCTCCTTGTGAGTATCAGGTTGGTCTGAATTATTATAGCCCATGCACAAACGGCATTCAATAAGGGCGGCTTGCTGGTATCAATTCAAAATGTTTTGCAGAGGTTAGTTACCCGTCTCAACGCTGGAATATACGTCAGTCGGGCGGTAAAGTTGCAGCGCGGTTTGCTGGGTCGCGCCGCATGGGCTGTCCGGTGGCGGCATTACGGAGCATAAGGATTTCTGCCATGATGCTCACGGCTATTTCTTCGGGGGTTTCGGCGTGCAACTCCAGCCCAATGGGAGAATGAATGCGCGCCAGGGCTTGATCTGAAACGCCACGGGCTTTGAGCGCCCTGGCGGTGGCGGCCCAGCGCCGCCGTGAGCCAATCACACCGATGTAGGCGGCGGGGGTTTCGAGCAGGGCAGGCAAACCCTGGACATCTACATCCACGCCGCGGGTGGTCAGCACGATGCTGGTGCGTTGATCAATGCTCAGGCGCTGGGGAATTTCTGACATGGGGACGGGGTAAAAGGCGTCGGCATCGGGGTGTTCTGCGGGGGTGCAAAATTCGGGGCGGTCATCCGAAACCGCAACGCGATACCCCAGCCATTTTGCCAGGTGCGCCACAGCCTTGCCTACATGCCCGCCGCCAACCACCAGCAACCACGGGGGAGGAAGAATCGGTTCGATAAACACCTCTACTTGCCCGCCGCATACGCCAGGGTCGCCGCGCGCGGGGTCGGCCATGTTATAAGCCAGACGCCGAATTTTGCCATCTTGCAAGGCCTCGCAGGCAGCCTGACGCACGCGGTTTTCCAACTCGCCGCCGCCAATTGTTCCGGCAATGCTGCCATTTTCGTAGACGAGCATTTTGCTGCCCGTGTGGCGCGGGGTAGAACCCTGGCTGTCAATGACAATGCAAAAAGCCACCGGCTGATTTTGGGCGCGGGCCTGCGCCAGCAAGGCGAAAATTTCGGGTGAGGGCGGGGGGTTGCTCATGGCAAGTGCTTGTTTTTTTCGCGCAAGAGCAGCGCCGACTCTTGCAACGCCTGGGCTTCGGCCAGCGTGCGCGTCTGACGGGCAATCACCGCAGCCGCCTCGTATTGAATGGCTGCATCGGCAAATGCGCCAGCCTGCTCAAAGTGACCGGCAGCCATCAATTTGGCGCTGAAGTCTTCGCGGTTGGCTAGCCATTGCCCCACAGCCCGATGATACATGGCGCGGTTGCGCACAGGAATAAGACTGTAAGCAACTTCGCACAAGAAGGTGTTTTTGAAGACGTATTCTTGCAGGGGGTTGTATTCGCTATTCGAAACAACGGGAACAACCAGCTCGGAGCGCATCAATTGCCGCAGGCCATCCTGCACCAGGCGCTCGATGACAGGCGGCGGCATGGTGGACAGGGTTCCCGTCCCGGTTGTGGCGCGCGCCGCCGCTATGACGCTGCCTACCCAAAAGTTGCGTCCCGTAACCGATGCGAGTAAGGCCACTGTACGCGCATCGCGGGGCAGGTTATCCAGGCGGGCTTGCAGGGCGGCCCGAATGGTTTCGGGCATAAACGCGTTGAGCCTGCTAAGCGCCTCGCGAGGCGTGCGGGTAATTTCTTCCAGCCCGGCTTTGAGCAAAGCCCGCACAATTTGTTCCAGAAAATAGGGGTTGCCCTCGGAACGGACGGCGATTTCTTCCAGGAATTCCTGGGGCAGGGCGGCTAACTGAGGGTAGACTTCCAGTACGGTTTGAGGCTGAACAGGCAACGGCTCCAGCAAAATGAGATTGGCTTTGTTGCGCCAGTGCGGGTTTTCGCGGATAAAGTCGGGGCGGGCAGCGGCCAGGATGAAGAGCCGAATGGGTTGCATGTCTTTTTCGAGAATTTGCGACAAAAGTTGCAGGCTGCTGCGGTCAATCCATTGCAGGTCGTCTATGACCAGGGTAAAGGGGTCGCGCTTTGCAAGGCGGGCAATCAGGTCGCGCAGGGTAATATGCGTTCGTGTACCGGCATCTATGGGTTGGCCATCGTGCGCGGGCGAATCTGCATGAGGCATAAAGCCAAATAATTGCGCAGCTAAACGGGCGCTTGCAGCCCCTTCTGGACCGGGCCAGACTTCTTGAATGCGCTCTTGAAACAGGGCTGCGCTTTCGGATTGCGAAAGCCTGGCCGGCATGCGCAGATATTCGCGGAAGAAAGTATGCCAAAACGCGTAGGGCTGCCGGGCAGCATGGGACGGGAGGCGCAAAGTGAGAATCTGGTCGTTGGTCTCCGGCTGAATTGCCTGAACGAACTCATCCAGCAGGCGGCTTTTGCCCATGCCCAGTTCTCCCAGCACCAGCGTCATCACGGGTACGTTGCTGCGGCATGCTAAATCATATTGCTTGCGGATGCGGGCAAATTCGTTGTCGCGGGCAATCAGGCGGGCCGATAATTCAACCGGTTTGGCATGCAGCTGCCGCGCCGAAATTTTGCCAATGACGCGATACGCGTTTATGGGCTCCAGTTTGCCTTTGGCCTGTATGGGCGCAACGGATTGGATGTCAAAATAAGCGCGCACCAGTTGATAGGTATTTTCACTGATGATGACCGTGCCTGGTTCAGCAGCTTCTTCTAAACGATGCGCGACATTGACTGTGTCGCCGATGACAGTATATTCGTTCTTGATGCCTATATAGCCGGTAAACACCAGTCCGCTGTTGATGCCCACACGCAGGCGTAACTTTTTTGCATCGGGTATTTTGACATCTTGCACAAAATCTTGCATGGCGCGCTGTAAATCGAGCCCGGCTTCTACGGCGGCTTCAGCGTCATTTTCTCCGGCAAAGGGCGCGCCCCACAGGGCCATAACGCCATCGCCCAGGTGTTTGTCAATGTAGCCGCCATGTGCTTCGATGGATTTATCGAGACGTTCCCAAATCCCCTTAATCAGATAACTGACGGTTTCGAAGTCCAACTGTTCGGCCAAAGATGTGAAGCCTTGCACATCGGCGAAGAGCACGGTTGCAAAACGGCGCTCTTCGGGATAGCGGCTGGCGGGGGAGGTATTGTGCAACGGCAGGGTGGTCATTACACAGGGGGTTATTTTTCTAATATGCCCAGCACGGTTGGCAGCAATTGCTTTTTACGCGATACAATGCCAGGGGCATCGCGGGTTTTATCGGGCAGGGGCGGGTAAGGCAGTTCGTTGAGGATGAGCGGAGCGTCATCCGAAATGAGGAGGCGGCTGGAGCCGCGCACCACATCGGTGATGAGGAGCATGCTGAAGTCCAATCCGCGTTTATCGCGCAGGTCATTGAGGGCAGACTGCAGCCCTGGCAGGTGCTCGGCAATGGTGAGCAGGTCGGTCACCTCGGCCTGAGCCACAGCAAATTTGAAGCCGCCCGCTTCGTAGGGCTTGATGTCGGTACTGACCACTTCGTGCGGGTCACGATTAGCCAGCCCTGCCCCAGCCGAGAGCACCTGTTGCCCAAATCCCTGAATGGTTTCACCCTTGAGTGGTCCATTGCCCACAAAAGCCCAGCGCGCCAGACGCTCGGCGGCTTGCTTGTCGCGCTCGGTGGTAGTAGGCGAAGTGAGGATGAGCGTATCGGCCAGCAGCCCGGCCAACAGTAAACCAGCCAGCGCCGGAGGCATGGAAAGCCCCGATTTGGCCGTCAGTTCGGCAACCAGGGTGCTGGTCGAGCCGACCGTATCTACGGTAAAACGGATAGGCTGGTGAGTGTGCGGGTTGCCCAGGCGGTGATGGTCGAGAATTTCAAGCAGTTCGGCTTCGTCGAGCGCGGCAATAGCCTGACGGGGTTCATTGTGATCCACCAGCACAATTTTGAGGCGCGGCGGGTTGAGGACATCGCGTTGATGGCAAATGCCCAGGTAGTGGCCGCTTTCGTCGGTGACGAAGAAGTGATTGTGCATATCGCGCAGGATACGGTTGAGCGCATCGCGGATGTGGCCGTTGACAGAAAAGGCCGGCACGCTGGTATCGGCGACTTCGCCGCAGGGGGTATCCATGATGTCTGCAATGCGCTGCCCACTCATGTCGAGGCGGGGACCAATGACCTGTTGAAAAAAGTTGAACAGGCTAAAGCCATCAATGACGCCATAGGGGCGGCCATCTTCGGTAACAACCGGCGCAATGCCGCCCGTGCGGGTGGCTAAAGACCAGGCTTCGCTGAGCGGGTCGGTAGGATGCAGGGTATCCAGCTGGCGCAGTACCGTTTCGAAACGGGGCGAAGCGTCGGCGAGCAAAAAGGGCGGCTCTAAATCCAGGCGCTTAAGCACCCAGGCTGTTTGCGGGTTGACGGCCCCCGCGCGCGCAGCGATGGTATCCAGTCCATCGCGCTGCCTGAGCAACCAGGCATACCCCATGGCAGAAGCAATCGAGTCGGTATCGGGATTGACGTGTCCGATAACGTAAATACGGTCGGGCATAGTGCGTAGCGGCTCCAGAATTTGTAAGATGTATCAATAAAAACCCGGCAGTTGGCGGCCGGGCCATATCTTGTTTTGATTCTAGCACAGGAATTAAGCAGAGAGAGATTATTTCTATGACATTTGACCGGTTTTATTTGTGAAAAATTGCGCAATACGGTTTGATATAATCACGCTCGGCTGTCGCCTGCAAAAGCAGGTAAATCTTTATAGATTGAGGTAATGACATGACGCTGGAAATGTGGCTGGCGCTGGGCATTTTGCTGTTTGCTATTGTTTTTTTTGTAACAGAATGGCTGCGGGTAGATGTTGTTGCGCTGATTGTGGTGGTGGCGCTGATGCTCACACGGCTGCTTACACCCGCCGAAGCAATAGCCGGTTTTTCTAATACCCTGGTGCTGACAATTGCCTCGTTGTTTGTGATTGGCGGCGCGGTGCTGCAAACCGGGCTGGCCGAGATAATTGGCAACCAGGTATTGCGCATTGCAGGCAGCAGTACCACCCGCCTGGTTATCGTAGTGATGCTGACCGTGGCGCTTATGTCGGCTTTTATGAGCAGCACCGGCACGGTCGCGGTGTTGCTGCCTGCGGTGGTGAGTTTGTCGCACAGCGTGCGGATTAGCCCGTCGAAATTGCTCATTCCGCTGGCGTATGCCTCGCTTTTAGGCGGCGCACTCACGCTGATTGGTACGCCGCCCAACCTGGTGGTGAGCGACTTGCTGCGCGAAAATGGCTTTGCACCATTTCAATTTTTTGACTTCACCCTGGTGGGTGGCTTGTTGCTGGTAAGCGGCATCGCGTTTATGGCGCTGATTGGCAAGCGCCTGCTGCCCGAAAGGGCGCTCATCCGCGACTTGACGCGTGTCGAAACGCCAAAAGATATTGTGGCCCGCTATGCCCTGCCCGATAATTTGTTCTGGCTGCGGGTACGGCAAAACTCTGGTCTGATAGGCAAAACCATTGCCGAAAGCGCTTTTGGCAAGCAGTTCAACACAAACATTATTGAACTGAAGCGCAAACCCGAAGGACGCACCATGATGCAATTGGGCGAGGCGCGCCTGGTCTGGCAAGACGCCCGCCTGCGCGGGATGAAACCCGATGTGGATACGGTCTTTCAGCGCGATGACCTGATTCTGGTACAGGGCAGACCCGATGATGTGGCGCACCTGGCCGCACACTGGGACCTGGGCGTGCAGGTAGCCCAACCAGACGCCGATAAATCGCTCATCAACCAGGAAGTGGGGCTGGCCGAAGTGTTGCTGCCGCCCGATTCGTCGCTGATTGGCCAAACCCTGGTGGATTTACAGTTTGGCAGCAAATATCACCTGAGCGTATTGGGCATTCGCCGCCCTGGCGTAAAAGAACCTTTGAATTTGAAGACCACGCCGCTGCGCTTTGGCGACATTTTACTGGTACAAGGCATGTGGGATAACATTCTGTCCCTGCGCAAGCACCCCCAGGATTTTGTGGTGATGGGGCAGCCAGAGGCGCTTATTGGAACTGCACAACGCGGCGGCAAAGCGCCCCTGGCTGGCCTGATTTTAGGCGGCATGCTGATTGTGCTGATTTTTGACCTGCTGCCGCTGACGACGGCCGCGATGCTGGCCGGGCTGTTGATGATTTTGACCGGCTGCCTGAGCATTGACGAAGCGTATCGGTACATTGACTGGAAAAGTATCGTGCTGATTGCCGGTATGCTGCCAATGAGCACGGTGCTGGAACGGGTGGGTTTGGTGCAGGTAATGGCAACAAACCTGACCAACCTGCTGGGTGCGTATGGGCCGGTTGCTGTGCTGGCAGGTTTATATCTGGGCACGGCATTGTTTACGCAGTTGCTTTCAAACACGGCAACCACTGTGCTGCTTGCGCCGCTTGGCATGGCTGCCGCAACCAACCTGGGGGTGCAGCCGCAGGCGTTTATGATGGCGGTAGGCATTGCCGCCTCGATGGCTTTTGTCACGCCGATTGCATCGCCAGTAAACACGCTGGTGATGGGCGCAGGCAACTATCGCTTTGGCGACTATGCCCGCGTAGGCGTGCCCATGCTGCTCATCAGCGCTCTGCTGACGATATTCATTCTGCCGCTGCTGTGGCCGTTTTAGCGTCTGACGAGGGCTAGAGCGTTTCGGTGGTCACCTCGCGGGCGCAGCGAACAAAGTCCAGCACGGTGGGCACGTTGCGCATCATTACGGCCATGTTGCCTTTTACATCCAGTTTGCGGGTGAGCATGGCCTGCATGGGGTCGAGTTCGCCTTTGAGCACTTTGGCGAAGTTGGTATAGCCCGCCTTGAGAGTAAAAGCCGGGTTGTATGTGGCTGGGTCGGCCACAACTTCTGACTTGCGACATTGCCCGTGCCAGAGATCGAGGTACATTACCATCCGTTCCTGCAAGTTGCCTTCGGGTTCGATGATAAAGTACATATCGCCTTCCCAGTTTTTGGCGACCTGAGCATATTTCTGGTCGCTGTTTAGTTTTTCTTCAAAGGTCTTAAGCCATTCGGCAGAGGGAAAGACTGACATGGGGGGTCTCCTGAAGATAGTGGTTTACTGCCCTAAAGCA